>Ga0210400_10001433_pt1 | contig 23753 bp, 25 predicted proteins | sample IncBWH26MmetaG_FD_155456 | JGI IMG/M metagenome (GOLD analysis project Ga0210400, IMG submission 155456) | Forest soil microbial communities from Barre Woods Harvard Forest LTER site, Petersham, Massachusetts, United States - Inc-BW-H-26-M | ecosystem: Environmental > Terrestrial > Soil >...
CGTAGACCTGCCAAACCTGGATGCTCCGGTAATACGCGCGATCGCTCTGCACGACGCCGGCTGGGGCACGCCTGACGCTCAGGCAATCATGCAAAGCCGTTCCGTCAATCAGGGGCGCCCAAAGTCATTTATTGCCTGCGGCGTGGCCGAGTTTGTGAATGCCTGGGAAAAATCGATTGATATAGCTGCCTCTGCCAGCGCAGCCGGCGGGTACATTGTAAGCCGCCATTTTGAACGAATCGCCAAAGTGAACGCCTCTAAGATTTCAGAAGGAGACCGCCAGATCGCGGAAAGCTTTCTTCAGAAGGAAGCTGCCAGGCAAGCGCAGCTGGCCGCCAGACAAGAGCACACCCCTAAAGAATTGGAGGCGCTTACTGACGTCCTGCAATTCTGCGATCTTTTATCTCTTTATGTCTGTTGTGGCGCCCGTCAAAACGTAGAGTTCCCGGAATACTTTGGAATCAAAGCCCGCCTCACAGTGGAAGCTAACAGCTACAGGGTGGATCCGATATTGATCGAGCCGGGAACGGAATTTGTTGTGGCAGCGCTGCGCCATCCGGCTACGAAAGAAGCCTCAGGGCAGGAAATTAAGATCAGGATTGGGTGAATGGGCCAAATGGGTAACGAGCAATTTGGTAAATCGGTAATGAAACTCAACTACCAGATTAACCAATTTAACTCTAGTGTTTGTGCTCCATCCCTTGCATGTCTCCGTGATCATGATGCTCATGTTCTGATCCCGGCTTGTCCTTAAGCTGGCGCTCGACGGACCAGATCTCGTCCGGCGTTTTCTCCCACGGATACATGTGCACCATCCAGCCAAAGACGTGAGGCATAAAGGTACCGCCGGCAGCCTCGCAAGCTTCCTCGGTTGTAATGGAACCGTTCAGGCCGAATCTGGCGTCCTTGTGTAGCGCTTCAATCTCGCGACCTTTTGGCGGCCTGCACATGTTCACGTGCTGGTGCCATTGCGTCGTACTGAGCGGAATTCGCTCATCGAGCTGCTGCTCGCTGAAGCGCACCGGCGCGGTGTACATGGCGCCGATCAGCTTGTAGTCGTCTCCGTGTTTTTCATAAAGCAGCGATGTCGGCTTGGCGGGGTCAAAGCGAAAAGCTTCGCCGATGGCATTTTGATAATTGGTGAAGTGGTACATCTTCTGCGGGACATTGGGGAGGAAGATTCTGAAGCCTTCATCGAGCGCGACCTTGTAATCGCGATATTTCTCCAGCGCCGGACGCGCCTGATCCACAACCTGCTGCGCCTTGGCGGAGTCGCCGGCGTGAGCTTGCCGCAGTTCGGTCATGTGCATATGTGCGGCCATGTGCTGGTGCTCTTCATGATTATGGCTGCGCCCCATGGCTTCCGTGGTGGCATTCAATTCGGTCGGGCCGCCAGGCGTTTGCTGCTGGCTGTGATCATGCTCCTGACCAAAAAGGAAAAGCGCCGTGAGACAAAGCACTACCGAAATCAAATATTTCTTCATCGCCAATATGCCCCTGCTGTGCAACAAACGTAGCAAACCCGAAACAAACGCAAAAGTTACTTCCGGGTTGCAAAAAGGAACTTCCCGCAGCCTTGCGGGTTAGTATGGGCCGGGAGGAAAGACCATGCAACGATTTTGTCATCGTATTGTTATTGCAGCACTTACGGCAGTAATTCTCATGCCGCTCGGGATGCAGGCGCAGGAGCAGAACAAAGACCAGGACCAAACCAGCCAGCCGCGGAGCGGCAGCCAGACCGATAGCTCACAGCGCCGCGGCCGTCGCGCCGCCGCGCAACGCCAACGCCAGCACATGGATATGCTGGCCGAGAAACTGAGCCTCACCGACCCGCAAAGAACGCAGTTCCGGCAGATCAGCAAAGACATGCGGAAGCAGGGCATGGCAATTCGGGAGGACAGCTTACTGACTGCCGACCAGAAGAAAGAAAAGTTTCAGGACCTGCGCAAGCAGTCACACAAGCAGATGTTTGGCATCCTGACGCCGGAGCAAAAGGAAAAGCTCAAGCAGATGCGCGAGCAGCACAAAAAGGAGCAACGCAAAGACAAGGCTTCCGGCGACCAGGCTTCAGCCAAAAAGAAAGCCGGGAGCGCGAGCGACGATGAGGATCCTTTTGCCGGCATGAGCAGTGATGACGAAGATGGCCCGGGAAATGGCGGCAACGTCTAGCGCGCGTTCAGGGAGTATGCACGGTTTCTTCGTGCTCGAACAGCGGCTTCCATGATTCGTCGAGTGAAACCCACTGGTCGAATTCCTGCCAACTGGATTTCATCTCCGGAACGTGCAGGAGGCCGTGGCCATCGGAGCAAACCAGCTCGGTCCCCCACCAGTCCAGCAGCAGGTAACCGGGCGTCCCCACGGACGCCTCATTGCCGAGCCGCCGCAGGCAGAAGCGGCAGCGACGGCCTTGATCATGTAGTGACCAGGAGAGCGCGACCATCGCCGTGACGAGGAAAAGCCAGGTTGCAAAGGGTCCGACCAGGGGATGAACAGATCCGGTGAGTATGATCGACACCCGCCCTGTGAATTCCAGCGAACCGACAAAACACAGCGCCAGCAGCAGCAGGGTCTTCAGGGAGAAAAATCCCCACCAGCGAAGCGTATGGCGGAAGCTCAACTTGAGCTTGCGGGTCTTGGCCCCGCCCAGCCGGCTACTACCCAGCGCGATTCCCCCGAATAAAGACAGCACGGTAAAGAACAGGTAAAGCTTCACGCCCTGGTGCGCGCGCGAAACGAATGATTCCATCTGCGGCTGTGAATAGCCGCCGGCCTGAGCAAACTGTCGAAACTCCTGTTGCGCCTGCGCCAAACTCACGTGCGGAGCCATGCGCAGCACAGCGCCGGTGCGGTCGGCAAAATTGTTGGTGGTTGTGCCCCAGCCAGGCAGCATCCACACAGACACTTCAGGAAAGATGAAAACAAAACTCTCCGGAAGCACGCCGATCACGGAGCCGGGGTGGTCATCCACGGAGATAGTCTTGCCCACGACGTTGCGATCGGAGTTGAATTGCGCTTCCCACAAACGATGGGTGATAACAACGCATCCCGCACAATTCGTTTCATCCGCAGGCGTAAAGAGCCGGCCCATGGCAGCCTTATTGCCAAGCAGGTCAAAAAAGTTCGGCGAGACGCGGGCGCTGATGTCGCTCACCCGATCATTGGGGAACTTGAGAGAGACGGGATGCCAGGAATAGGCAGCTACCATTTCCGCTGTCTTGCTGCTTTCCGCCCATTTAGCGGCTTCGCGAAACAGGTTTTCTTCGTCGTATTTGGTAAAACTCCCGTGCATCGACACGTAGGCCAGACGGTCAGGCTGCTGGAACGGCAGGGGCTTGAATCCCGACCGGATGGTTGGCGCCAGCCCGGTGACCAGTATGAGTGAGAGAAGCGCAAAAAGGATTGCGCTCAGGCAGAAGCGCGCTGTGCGCGGCGTTTCGTCAAAGGCGCGAGAGACTTTCTTATGGTCAAAGCGGTGCCATGCCGCGTCAGGGAACGCGCCCCAGCAGTGCCGGGCCAGTTCCACGCAAGTATGCGAATTCAGCCGTCCAGACTCTGCCAGAAAGTGCAGCCAGTGCCATACCTCTCCAAACCATTCCTGATACCACGCAGCACGTTGCGGTTTGGGGACCAGCAAGCTGGCGCCGCGCAGCAGGAACTTACATTGCCAGATCAGAAGCCGGATTTGAGGATTGGCCTGCACAACATTTTCTCGCTATCGGCGCGCCACCTTCTCTTCCGGAGCCAGCCGGGCCAGAAGGGGATAACGCTCCACCGCGCTGATCAGCGCATCTTTGCCCTGCCGCGTGAGCTTGTAATAACGACGGGGCGGGCGGTCCTGGCGCAGAGCGATCTTGCTGTCTTCCCAATCGCCCCGTAGCAGGGATTCGTTCTCCAGGCGGCGCAACGCGGGATAAATCGTGCCGCTCGGCAGCCCCGTAACGTCCATGATGTCAAAACCGTAGATGTAGCCTGCCCGAATGGTTTGCAGAATCAGCGCTGACGTATGAGAGATTCTTGCCACAGTTTCCATGTTTCCTGTGCAACCCTATGTAGTATTCTCGTATAGCACACCTTACATCGTGATTCTACTTGAATTAGCTTGGGCCGGCACAGGATTATTTTTCGCCATCCGTGGGAACTTTCAGGGACACACGGTGTCTTTGCCTGGATGGCGTTGATGTGGCGACCTTTTACCTGAAGTCATCGGTATTACCAACATTTTTGCAGGAATCCTGACACATCATTTAAGCTGCGAACCCTTTCCGTTCGGTGGTCTTTTTATTCTCGCCAATTCCTTGAAACGCTGTCGGGACTCCTATCACTAGTTAGACAGGAGCCTACTCCGACAAAGGTGTGCGCCCGACCCGGACGCTACGGAAGGAGTGTTTATGTCAAAGTTGCGACCACTCATCGCGGTTACGCTGTGTTTCGTTGTTTTCAGCTCAACTTCTCAGGCGTGGTTTGGATTTGGACACATGGCAGTCGCGTATGTGGCGTACCAGAAGCTTACTCCGGACAAGAAAACACGTGTCGCCAAGCTTCTCAAGAAAAATCCGTATTACAACACCAAGTGGAAAGCCCTGATTCCCGCGGGCACACCCAGCGACCAGCGTGACCTGATGTTGTTCATGATCGCTGCTACATGGCCGGATGAGATCAAGAGTGATTCGAAGTACGTCAATGACGGCACGTCTGGGGGGAACCGCCCTCCCGCAGGGCCGGCCGCATGGCAAAACACAGGGTATGGCGATCTAAATCGGCATAAGTACTGGCATTTTATTGACACCCCTTTTACACAGGACGGCACCACGCCTCTAGCGGCGATTCCGTCGCCGAACGCGGAAACCGAGATTGCCATTTTTCGCCAGACGTTGACATCCAACAGCTCAGACAAGCTCAAGTCATACGATCTGGTCTGGCTGCTGCACCTGGTGGGCGACGTTCACCAGCCGCTTCATTCGACAACGCGCGTGGGCGCGGCTGATCTTGACGGCGATAACGGCGGAAATAATGTGAAACTGGCTGCCCCGAGCAGCGAGTTACATGCCTTCTGGGATGGCTTGCCCGGCGATAGTTCAAATATCGCGGACGCAATTACTTATGGAAAAACCCTAACGGCCGCCGATCCGCTGCTGGCAAAGAAGGCCGACGCTTCCGATTGGATCAAAGAAAGCTTTGATATCGCCCAGACGACTGTTTATTCGACTCCGATCGGCACGAATGATGGGCCGTTTACCATCACACCGGCATACAAAACCAAAGCTCAGACAATCGCGGCAGAAAGAGTGGAGCTTGCGGGTGAACGCCTGGCCAATTTGATCAATGATGAACTCAAATAGGTCCTAGCTAGGCCATGTGCAACTTGTCGCGCTTGCGCCGGTCGGTGCGCGCGAACTCGATAATTTCCGCGATCATGTCCGCGTACGAGCGTCCGGACTTTTTTGCAGCCATAAAAAATTCTGAGTTGCTGGAGAGCCACGGGTTAGGATTGGCCTCAATCACATAGACCTTGCCTTTCTCGGTGAGCCGCATGTCAATGCGACCATAATCGCGCAGCTTCAGAATGCGATATGTGGTGAGCGCTGTGGAGGCCAGCAGTTCCTGAGTTTCTTCGTCCAGGCCTTCCACTGGGGCGGATTTGGTGAGTTTGTAGGCTTCGCTATCTTTCTCCCACTTTACTTCCATGCCGGCGACTTTGGGCATGCCCTCCGGCAGACGAGACAAATCAAGCTCCACCAGCGGCAGCACTTCCGGATTCTGGTTCCCAAGAATGCCCGCGTAAATTTCACGGCCTTCTATATATTCTTCAATCAGCGCCGGCGAATTGAATTCCTCCTGCACGTAGTGGATACGCTCCATCAGTTCCTTCACGCTTCCCACGACTGAGCCCTGGTCGATCCCGAGCGATCCATCTTCCGCTTCCGGCTTCACGATCAAAGGGAAAGAAATTTCCTGTGAGTGGTCCAGCTTACCCTGATAACAAGTGGCAAAGTATGGAGTACGGATGTTGTAAAACTGAAACAGCTTTTTGGCCAGGCCTTTGTCCTGCGCCAGGTAAAGGCCCTGCGGGCCTGCACCGGTGTACGGGCGACCCAGCAGATCCAGGAACGCGGCCACGTGCATCTCCATGGTGTCGTCGCCGGCATAGGATTCAACCAGGTTGAAAAATAGATCAGTTTCCTGGCGAGCCAGCGCCAGCAGGGATTTATCTTCCCCATCCAGCATCATGTAGGTGGGCTCATGACCCAGCTTTTCCAGGGCTTCAAAGATCTCTTCGCGGTCGTGCTTCTCTCTCTTCTTGCGCCGCTTCTTGACGCCGCGCTTCTTTTTTTCCGGCTCTGGGGCTATTTCTTCTTCCTCGTCTCCCCAGCTCTCGTACAGCACCGTGATTTTCAATTTACTGTCCATATTGTTTCCGATACAGATGTTCTCTCCGGCATTTCAACCCGTGTTGGATGCCGGGCATTTTATGTCTGAACAAATTTTCCCCGCGTGACGTAATTCATGGCCAGCGCAGTCGCGTAAACCGTCAATTCCGTCAGGCACTCTCTTTCCTGTTTTACATTGACGCGCAGGTCCATTTCGCCCACGCGCGATTCAATCGATTCCACCAGTTTCTTGATCAGCGACCGAGGCACGCCGCTCCAATAAGTAAGTTTGTCCACCAGCGATTTATGGTTTTCACGCAGTAGTTCTGCGGCGGGACGCACACCTTTCTTCCGCTTGCGGCCGGCGTTAAAAATATCTTGCAAATCAGTGTCCAGCGGCAAATCGCCCGGCGAAGGCTGCTCGCTCAGCACCGCTTCATAGAAGTCTCCCACCGTGGTGTCCATCTCTTCCACGGTAATGTCGGTGCGTCCGCGGGGACGCACGGGGTCAGTGTTGCCAAGCTTTCTGAATGTGCGGTCCACGTAACGCAGCTTTTCCAGCGCGTGCCAGCCTTTATATTTCTGACGCCAGCGCGAGCCGGGCGTGAGCCACACGGCAAAGGTCTCGGCAAAATCTTCATCAGGGTGCTTCTGCGCGTACCAACCTTCCATGTGGCGAACAAAGCTGCGGGAAAAGGGGATTGGACGATAAGCGTCGCGATACGGTTTGCGATACGGCCCAAACAATTGCTTCCACTCAGGGGTCTTGTGGAGGGCATAAGCGTAATTGACGGCATGTCCTGCCTCATGCCGCAGGTACATCATAATCTGGCGAGAATCTTCCAGATCATTCATCTCTTTTTCCAGGCGCGCGAGCTTGGGGTCAGCCAGATAAAAAGGAATACCGATGATGGGCTCGCCGGAAGGGCATCCCCATTCGTCGGTGAGGTAGCAAGCGGGACGGAATTTCTTCAGCCCTTTGCGGTCAAGTTCGCGATAGAGCTGCTGCACAAAGCGCTCCAGCGGCGACCCTTCCAGCTTCAGCCCGAGATCGCGAATGGGCTTGCCCAGAATTTCCTGGACTTCCGGCGGTGCTTTTTCAAAGGCGGCGCGCAAGCAGACTCCGCGAGAAGATTAGCACATGCCCTATTTCTGGAGCAGTGCCTCCCGGCATACTCCAACGGTAATCATCATGATCTGCTGCTGGGCCGCAAATGATTTGCGCAGTCGGAGCCGATAAAGCAAAATGGTGAGCGATGCGCCCTTCCACATCTCTTCTTTGCATTTTTCTGCTGGCTGGCATTCATGCAGCGTTTTCCCAGAGCACCATCACCGATCCCGGCGCGAAGCAGATGTGTGCCTCAGTGAAGGACGTTGAGTTTCCCGTAGGGGACCGTCCGACGCCCGCCGAGGAAAAGGCGCTGGCAAGCTGCAAATCCGTCGATATCTATTTCGGTTTCGAACAGCCCGCTGATCCCGCAAAAGCGCGAAAATGCGCTTATTCAGAGTGGGATCGAGATGCCAAGATTCTCCTGGGCGGCAAAGCCATCCTGATGATGGTGTATGCCAATGGCAATGGTGCAACGCGAAACTTTGATGCCGCTCTGAAGCTGGCTTGTTCACTCGGCGGCGCGCCTGGAGACGACGCGGGCCGCGTGTATCAACTCGACCGCCTGAAGAAATCAAACTGGGCCGGCAATAACTTCAGCGTCTGCGATCACAGCAGCGGCCGGGAAATGTACGAGCAGTGCGCCATCCTTACGGAGCGTTTCGACAAAGTTGAACGCGACCAGAAGTTCAATGAGCTTGTTTCTGGGTGGAAACCACCGGAGAAAAAGGCCTTCCGCACTTTTATGGAAGAAGCCAACAGGTTCTATGAGATTCAGGCGAAGAATGGCGTGAACCTGGAAGGAACGTTTGAGATTCAGGAAGAAATATTCTTCAAAAGAAATCTGCTGTCCGCTCTGGAGGCATTTGAGCGGGGCGAGATGCCCAAGTACTCAGCCGATGAATTTCAGCGGGCCGAAACCGCCGAGAACGCTGCCTATCAGCGCACGCAGGCCGGCAGCATTGCTCAATGGGGGACCGTATCGCGACAGAGCGTCCAGAAGAGCGAGGAGGCATGGCGGCGTTATCGGAGCGCGTGGATCGCCTTCGGCCGGCGAAAATATCCCAGTGTAACCGAGCAAAGCTGGAAAGCCTGGCTCGATACCGATCGCACGGTCATGCTGAACAGATTTTTACACTAGGCGCTCAAGCCGCGCTCGGGCTGGCGTCATCGTCATTGTCGAAAAAGCCGCGATTTCCCGGGCCGCGGTTTCCGGCGAAGAATTTCTTCAGCAGCGCTCTGGCAGATGCCAGCAACGATCTCCGCGAGGCGCCGGATGCCCCGGCGACCTTTTCATTTTCATTGCTGCTCTTACCTTCCCATTCATAGCGCGAACTGCGGACTTTTTGCGCTTTGGCCGCAGAGCCCTGACAGGGCTGAGCGGGGACGCTCGGTGATTCGTTCTTTGGTTCGTTGATCAAAAGCGTTTCCAGCTCCCTTAATACCAGTATTTCGAAATTTTTGATGACGGGACGTGCTGCCTGAGTTGCTTTCGATGTAAACTATTGAAAATAAATATGTTGAGCATGTATCTACGGAAGATGCAAAAAACTACAACTGCTTACCCAACTTTACAGGGCGGCAGCAGCATCCAATTTGCGGTTGGTTTGGGGCCCCGTTCATGAGCACCGGCAAGCGGAAATTGCGTTTGGTCACATCGCGCCACGGTATGTCGAAGGAAACGAAGCAATTTCGCTGCGGGGAAAAAATCCTGGAAAGCGGGATCTATCGTGTGTTCCACCGGAACCACCGACTGCCGCACGAAGTTACCCTGCTGCGGGACCAGCTCTTTCCTAAGTGCATCAAGTGTGAAGACTCCGTCTACTTTGAAATGGTGCGCAGCGCGCCCGATATCACCCTGGCCCCCTTCAAGGTTGCGTTATACGCTCTGCCCGAAAACGACGAAGAGGAAGACTTCACCGTCGCACTGTAAGTCTCACCCCAAAAAGAATTGCAACGCCGCTTGACCTCTGCCATCTATTTATCAAAAATCACCTTCTGATCACCTAAACAGGAGAAATTATGGCAGCAGCATCTCAGCCTGCAAAAGATGCCGGACGTCAACTTCTGCGGCACACTGTTTCTACCCTGGCGTATCGCGCGGGCAAGACGCTGCGCGATGTGCCGGAAAGTTTCGCCACCTTCGCCGCGATGAAAAACTGCAGAAGGCCGGCGCAGATCCTGGCCCATATGGGCGATCTATTTGACTGGGCCCTTTCCATCGCGCAGGGCAAACAGGCTTGGCATGATTCCGAGCCACTGCCATGGTCACAGGAAGTAGAACGCTTTTTCAAAACTCTGGAGGCTTTTGACGGCTATCTTGCGTCAGACGCTCCGCTGGCCGCGTCGCCAGAGAAACTATTCCAGGGCCCGGTTGCAGACGCCCTCACGCACACGGGGCAGATTGCAATCCTTCGTCGATTGGCCGGCTGCCCCATTCGTGGAGAGAATTACTACCGGGCGGAAATTACTGCGGGCAGAGTAGGCCATGACCAGGCCGCGCCGGTGCGCGAGTTCTGATTCTGGACCGGGCGCGCCTACTGGATTTTGCTCCGCACCCTGCATGGCATTGTCCACCTGTGCCGGCTTCCCCGCAGAAAAGAGCAGGTCGCTCAGGTTGGGGGAAACCTGAAGCATTGCGCTGGATAGGTCTAGTAACCTGGATTTTCCAGCGGGTCTTGCCAGACGGGCAGGGACGTACAGTAACAATCGGCATGTGATCGCGGTCACAGCAGTAGCACCTTCCTTCGCGGATACTTGTGCTTCGTGGAGGAAACGATGAAGTCGATCAGAGTTCTCTTAGGAGTATTCACGCTGCTTGTCCTGAGCGCGACGCTTGCTCTTGTTTCACAAGAAAAAACCGCCTCGACGAAACCAAACTACGCATACGGCCAATTGAATGAACAGACCATGCGCGGCTGGGTGGTGGAGACAAGAGATTTTCAGTGCCCGGTGAGCGGGACAATAGGTTCACATATCACAATCAAAAATGAAACCTCAACCATTGAGGTCCATCTTGCTCCCGCGGCATTCATGAAGCAGTACGAGATCAGCATCCATAAAGGCGACAACGTGACGGTCGTCGGATCCAGGATTACATTTGAGGGCAAAAGCGCGCTGATAGCGAAGTCAGTGGCGATTGGCCGCGAGACATATAACTTCCGCGATCAGACAGGGAAACCTCTCTGGTGATAGATAGATGCTGCTGTTTCCTGGGGGAGGAAATAGCACTGACAGGAGCCGGGATCTGTTGATCCCGGCTTTTGTTTTTGCCGCTGTTTAAGTCGGACCCATTTTTTGTCGATCTGCCGTTCGATTAGCCCGAGCCCGCCCTGGAACGCGTTCTACGTAACTTCTGCACGCTTTCTGCGTATCATAACCGTCCAGGCCGCCGATGATGGATTTCCATAGCCTCTACCAAAGCTATGCACCCCAGGTGCATCGCTTTGTGCTGTTCCTTTGCGGGGACGCATCACTGGCAGACGACATCACGTCAGAGACCTTTGTGCGCGCCTGGACTTCGCGCGGCAAGATCAGAGAAGCTACAGTCAAAGCCTACCTGTTTACCATCGCGCGCAACCTCTACCGCGACCATCTGCGCCGCAATAACCGGCTGACGGAACTGGAAGAGTCCATGCCTGATCCCGCCGTGGGCCTGGCTACGCGGACCGAACACAAAGCCGAGCTTTCCGCGGTGCTGGCGGAGTTGCGCCAGCTCTCCGAGGTGGACCGCGCCGCGTTGCTGATGCGTGTGCAGGAGGAAATGCCCTATGAAGAAATCGCCCAGACCCTGAATCTGCTCGTCACCACCGTAAAAGTCAAAGTTCATCGCGCGCGATTGAAACTGATGCGCGCCAGAAACACATTCCAGGAGGTGCGCCCATGAAAATTGAGCGCGAAATCATCGTCGATCTTTTGCCGGCTTACTTTTCCGGCGAGTCCAGTGCGGCCACGCGCACACTGGTGGAAGAATATTTTCGTGAGAACCCGGATTTTGAAAAGTCTGCCCGCTCCGCCGGAGGCGCACTGGAGAGCCTGAAGGTCCCTGCGCCCAGGCTTGATCCAGAAAAAGAAAAACTGGCGCTGGAACGGGCACGGCTGGTGACAGAAACACGTAGCACCTTTCTCTGGATGGCTATCTTATTCACTCTGATATTGGGGCTCTTCCGTGTTCGTGACCACAGAATCATCTGGGTACTGTGGGAAGGCTCGGCGATTCGCGGCATCATTTTGTCCGCGACCACTATTTTTCTGTGGCTCTTGTACTTCCATGCGCGCGGCCGAAAAGACCCTGTGCCGCAACGCGTCAAGTTTCTCTGGATTGCTTGCTTTTATTCCGTGCTACCCTTCCTGTTTACCTTGAAAGATCACAAGATTGCATGGCTCTTCAGCAGTGAACCGGACGTCGTCTTCATCATGGGCGGCATCGCCATTATTCACTGGGGACTGTACTTCTACCATACGTGGAAAGCCAAAAGCACGGGCCTCTAAGTTCAGAGCCCTGATTATGGGTTCGTCGTGATTTCACCGATGTTGGCTACCGTGTCGCCTTTCTTCATCGACGGCACACCACAGATGTATAGCACCACTCCGGCAGCCGGAGCGTGGGCTTCATAAATCGTTTTGCCGAAGTAATCGGTGACGTAGCCGATCTTCATCCCCGCTTCAACATAAGTTCCGCGCTGCACCAGAGGATAAAAAATGCCCGGCAGGTCGCTGGCCACGGTATCAACTTTCCCGAGCCACACCGGATGTTCCACCATGGTCGGCGCTCCCGGCAGCATCTTTAAGTAGCGCATCAGGCTCAGCGTTCCGTTGGCCAGCAAAGCCACGTCGTCAGTCTGGACAGTCCCTGAGTATCCGGCTTCTACGGCGATGGCCGGCTTGCCGCGCGTGTTGGCCGTGTTATCGAGATAGCGCGATGCCGCGGGATCTTTGGGGCGGTCGCTCCAGATGATGACGTGGTCCAGGCCGAAGGCAAGCACCATATCTCGTGTGATAGCGTCATGTTTGGCGTCGCCGGATTTTGGCCAATAAGCGTATGGGCGCAGATTTTCGTCAATGTCGCCGCCGTGGTAATCCACCAGATAGTCGCAACGCTCGACTACCTGTTTTGTAATCGCATAAGAAACGCGTTCGGTTTGGGTGCCGTCCTGCTTACCGGGATAAAAGCGGTTCATGCTCTTACCGTCCACCGGGTTCACGTGCGGCACCTTCTGCTCGAAGGAAGCAAGGTTGACCAGCGGCAGAATGACAACCGTGCCGGAAACTTGCGCGGGATCGAGCGTTTGAATCACTTTTTCCAGCGCGATGATGGACGCATACTCCGTGCCGTGCGCGCCGGAAACCAGTGCCAGCACCGGGCCAGGTTTTGCGCCGCGAACCACGACAACGGGAATGGAGGTTGCAGCGTCTGCGCCGGCGGCAATTTCCAGAGTGCCGGTGGCTTTTTGCCCCGGCGCGGCAGTTGCGGTACCCACGGTAAAGCTGTTTTGCGCCAACATGCTGGCGGAGCAGAAAGCGATTAGAGACAACAAGCAAGCGATGCGGATGAGTTTCATGGCGGGAGCAGTATAAGCCACCCGGCCCGAAGATGCAGGGAATCGTGCTAGGATAGGCGCGCTTTCATTGTATTTAGACCTGCGGGGAGGAATTGCGAATGAAGGGATCCATGATGGATTACCCGCTCACCTTGCAGGTAATCCTGGAACGCATTCCAAAAGTTTATCCTGCGGTCGAAATCGTCTCCCGCCAGCCTGATGGCAGCTTGCACCGCTATACCTATCTGGATTTTTACCATCGCGCCAAGGCGCTGGCGGAAGCGTTGCACCGAGCGGGACTGCAACCGGGCGATCGCGTGGGCACCCTTTGCTGGAACCATTCTGCTCATCTGGAAGCTTATTTTGGGGTTCCAGCCGCCGGCGGCGTGGTGCACACGCTCAACCTGCGTCTCCACCCGCAGGAGCTGGCCTTCATCGTGAATCATGCGCAGGACCGTTTTCTGATCGTGGACGACGTGCTGCTGCCGCTATTCGAACAGTTCAAAGACAAGGTCAAGCCGGAACGCGTCTTTGTTATTCGACACGAGAATCAACCCTTGCCGCCCGGCACGGAGGGTTATGAAGAGTTTTTGTCGCCGGCGAGCGGCGACTATCAATTTCCCCGCGCCGATGAAAACGATGCCGCCGCCATGTGCTTTACCTCCGGCACAACCGGCAACTCGAAAGGCGTCCTTTACTCGCACCGGGCACTCATTTTGCATGCGCTGGCTTTTTCTCTGCCTGACGCCTTTTGCGTCTCGCAGCATGATGTTGCCATGGCCCTTGCGCCGATGTTCCACGCCAACGCTCATGGATTGCCCCACGTGGCCATCATGCTGGGCTGCAAGCTGGTAATGCCCGGTCGACAGCTTGATCCACAGTCTATTCTCGACCTGTTCAGCTCAGAACAGGTCACACTGGCAACGGCGGTACCCACGGTGTGGGCGGGAATTCTGGAGGCCCTGGAAAAAGATCCCGCGCGTTGGAAGCTGGCTCCGAAGTTTCGCGGCTTTGTGGGCGGTACGGCGGTTCCTGAAGCCCTGGTACGCAAGCTTGACGCACGCGGTCTGCCACTCATCCAGGTCTGGGGCATGACCGAAACAACTCCCGTGGCGGTCTGCTCCACCCTGAAATCGCACATGCGTGAATGGACGGAAGACGAGCGCTATCGCATGCGTGTCCGGCAGGGACGGGCTCTGCCATTTATGGAAGTGCGCGTGGTGAATGACCATGGCGAAGCTCCCTGGGATGGCATAACTCTGGGCGAACTGCATGTGCGCGGACCGTGGGCCGCGGCCAGCTACTTCAACGCCCCCGGCACGGAAGACCGCTGGACTGCCGACGGCTGGCTGCGCACCGGTGACATCGCCACGATCGATGGAGAGGGTTACGTGCAGATAGCAGATCGCGCAAAGGATCTCATAAAGTCGGGCGGTGAATGGATCAGTTCGGTCGATCTGGAAAATGCTCTGGTGGCGCATCCGGCTGTGCGCGAAGCGGGTGTGATTGCGGTGCCGCACCCTAAATGGGATGAGCGTCCGGTAGCTGCGGTGGTGTTGCGCGCCGGCGCGACAGCAACGCCAGATGAGTTGCGCGAGTTTCTGGCTTCGCGCTTTGCCAAATGGCAGATGCCCGATGCTTTCGTCTTTGTGGACGAACTGCCGCACACCTCAACCGGAAAGTTATCCAAGCTGGAGTTGCGCAAGAGGTTCGCGGACTGGCAGTGGAACAAAGTAGAAGCGGTCTAACAGGATGCGGAAGTTCCAAGCCTATGAGGGGTCAGACGTGCCTATTTGCTCATGGCCGCCATCGAAATCGCGCCTGAAGTGCCAACGGACATCTCGTATTTGCGGTGAACTCGCCAAGATTTCATGGATAGCCCGTGCCGCAGCCGACTGGATACCGCGCTTGCGGCCTCCCAACACAGATGCAACGAAGCCCCGGCTTCGTTCCAGCCAGCCGATCCAAACACCTTCACCGTTCTCATCACCGAGGCGGTGCCCAATCACAAAACAGTACTCGATGCCATCAACGAGAAAACTGAAGTACCAGCCGAAGTCCTCTTGGCCGGGGACGTTTGCGGCTTGATACCCCTTGTCGCGCAACTGTTCCGTGAGCCATCCGGCCACGTCATCCCCGAAGCAACAGGGATTAATAAAATGCTCCTTCGGTTCGGAAACGTTAAATGCCGAGCTCTTGAATGTGACTACCGTTTTGACCGTGGTGTCCATGACTTGCGAGCAAGTTTTTACCGAGGAAACTTATCTTAGCGGGCGACGCGAATCTTTTCCAGGCGCAAGGGAATTCCCGGCTTCGGCTGTAACGTGACCGATGGATCCGGGCGCACCGCCGCAGGATCAATCGCCAGGGTGATGCGGAAGCGTTGCAACATTAACGTGAGCGCGACCAGAAGTTCGGTCATGGCAAAATTCAGACCGATGCACGTGCGTGGGCCGGCGCCGAAAGGCAGATAGGCATAGCGCGGGCGGGCCGCGGAATTTTCCGGCGCGAATCGTTCTGGACGAAAGACATCCGGGTCCTGCCACCATTTGGGATGGCGCTGGGTGATGTAAGGGAAGACCAGGATTTCTGATCCGGCGGCAACGCGATAACCACCGATCTCATCTTCATTCACGGCGGTGCGCGCCAGAGTCCACACCGGCGGATATAAGCGCATGCTTTCTTCCACCACCATGCGCGAATAGCGGAGCTTCATCAGATCTTCATAGGCGGGATTACGGCCGTTGAGGAACGCCGCTTCAGAGCGCATGCTCTCCACAACATCAGGCCGCGTGCCGATCAAATAGCATGTCCAGGCGAGAGCCAGCGTGGTTGTTTCATGGCCGGCGGTGAGCAGCGTGATCACTTCGTCACGAAGCTGCTTGTCAGACATGGCGGCACCGCTCTCATCGCGCGCTTCCATCAGCATGGTGAGCAGATCCGAGATCCGCTCGGGCGCGCGACGGCGCACGGCAATAATACGGTCAATGATCCTGTGAATGTTGGCCAAAGCAGCGCGATATTCGCGGTTGCGTCGCGTGGGAATGCTGAGCGGCGGCGGAAAAATCGACCACGCTCGATCCACCGAATAGTCGCGGCCAATATCAAGCGTGCGACGGATCGATTCGGCGTCGGCTTCAAGATTGGTGGTGAAAAGCACCTGCGCTGCGATGTTCAGCGTGAGACGCATGAATTCCGGCACAACGTCGAAGACCTGATTCTCAGCCACGTTGTTCTCCCACCGTCGCAACATGCCCAGAGCATTTTCCGCCATTGTCCCAACGAACGATGCCACTTGCTGCCCCTGAAATGAGGGCTGCGTCATCTTGCGCTGACGCTGCCATAGCGCGCCTTCACTCGTCAGGAGGCCTTCGCCCAGTGAGAGTTTAAGGATCTTGAAGCCGCGGCCTTTACGGTAGTTGGCGACATTGCTTTGCAGGACGTGCTGAATGTGGTCAGGATGGCTCAGCTGGTGCGTCACCCATACGCCGCGGTAGCGGACCACATCGCCATAGGTCAGCGCGGACCGGAAGAAACCGCCAAGCGGGTCTTTGCGAAATTGCGGCAGGTCCAGAAAGAACTGAAACGTGGGAGGACCAGGCGCGTTACTCAACTGGCTGGAACGAGTCAATACTCTTGATTTTACCCGAGTGCTGAACTGGGCAAGAATTGAAGACGCAATATTGAAAATGCCCGTTTATTTAGACGGTTGTGCTCGCAAAAGGTCAGCAAGAAATCACCAGCAAACATGCGGGTGCGGTTGGTGTCCATTGGCGAACACTATGATGTCGAAAACGAACATCCGCTGGGTCGGACGCGGCCAGAGAGCCATCCCATCATTCCATGGATTCAATCATTTACGCGCTCATGCGAGTTTGGCATGGCAGGTGCGATTACTCCTGGCAGGAATCACAGCAACAGTGGCTGAATTCCCAATTTGAAAATGGATGGTCAAGGAGTTCATATGTTTGACGGCAAAAATAATCATATTCTTGATAGTTTTTCATTCCGGCTGGCGCTGACGGCGGCGGTTTTCGCGGCCTGGTCCTGCGCGGGATATGTATTGCTTTATCTGGCGTAGACGCGCGGTGTGGTTCGCCACTATTAGATTCAGGAAAGAAGACTGACATTAATATTTGTTGCGGCCGGAATTTCACATTTATAACGGAACGTCCGGCACGGTTGCCGGACGATCCGCCACAGGGCATTGCGCGAAGTGTTCAACCAGCGAACGAGCGATGCCTTTCAGGGTGACTTCATATCGCGGGGATCCGGCCGCGCGGTTTTTAAGGAGTTGAGGGCGTCGGTGCAACGTTAGAGTTAAGGCAGGATGTCGCGCAGTGTCCGGTCTAATACTTTCACGCGACGATTGCACGGGCGCCCGCAACATAAATGGTCGGCGACAAACCTACTCTTTTCTGTATCGTCTGATTCGAGCGTTTCCCGCCAGTGTATTTCATCCCAACTTAGCGTGCTCTCGCCGGGAGTGGTACATTCATTCTCGACAGGAGCCACCGGATGCCCAGACGGATTCTTGCATTCATTCTGTTACTACTGAGCAGCGCCTTTGCGTCGGCCCAAGCTGCGCCACCGCAGGCCAAGACCATTTTGCTGAAAGCTGGGCGCCTGCTCGATGTCCGAACAGGAAAATACATTCCAAACGCCGGAATCCTCGTTGAGAACGCCAAAATCAAAGAAGCCGGGCCGCTGGCGCAAGTGCAGGCGCACGCGCCAAAAGATGTCGTGCTCATTGACCTGGGGGCGGCTACCCTTCTGCCGGGCCTGATTGATTGCCACGCACATTTACTGACAGCCGGGAGCAGCATTTCGCCGCAGGAGAATATCGTCAATGCTGTCGTGGGAATGAGCCCGACGATGCGCGTGCTGATGGGCGCCGGAAATGCGCGTGAGGACCTAGAGGGCGGTTTTACAACAGTACGTGTGGTTGGCCATTCGAGGATTGACGGCGATGTGTCGTTGCGGGAAGCGATCTATCAGGGGTGGGTACCCGGCCGGCGCATTCAGGCGGCCGGCCGCAAGCTGGCGCCGCCGGGGGGGCAAGCATTGCACTTGAACCCGGCAGTCGCTGACCCGATCATTGATCAGGAGTTCCTACAGGTTGGCAGCGCGGACGATGCGCGAAGGGCTGTGCGCGAAAACCTGCTTTACGGCGCCGATCTGATCAAAGCGGTGGCGGACGCTGATAACCGGTTCATTACACCGGAGGAGATGAAGGCAATCGTTCAAGAAGCGCACCGGGCCAAAGTGAAAGTCGCGGTGCATGCGACTACCGTAACCGGTATTCAGACCGCAATCGACGCTGGCGCAGATTCCATCGAGCATGGAAACGACGTAACCGATGAGCAGTTGAAGACGATGCGCGAAAAAGGCATTTTCCTGGATATTACCGAGTTGGAATTTGGCGGCCGCATGCGCGCAATGATCGAAAAACGGCAGGTGCTTCCACCCCAACTACAGCAAGAGTTGAAGGCATATGAACAGATGGAGGCGAAGCAAACTCCAGCACGCATTGGCCGGATTCTGAAGTCAGGAGTGAAATTTACCATCGGCTCAGACATGTGGTTTGACTATCCGGATAAAACACGCGGTCAGGCGACGGCAATCATGTTCGGAGCGCTTAAAGAACTGGGCATGCCTTCCGCCGACGTGATTCGCGCCGCTACGGTGAACGGAGCGGACCTGCTGGGATGGGAGGACCGCATTGGTGTGCTGGAGGCGGGAAAATTTGCTGACATTATTGCTGTTTCTGGCGACCCTCTGGCCGATGTGACCGAGCTGGAGCGCGTGCAATTTGTGATGAAGGGCGGCGAAGTGGTGAAGAACGCTCTGCCAAAGAAATGATCCGTACAGCGGTGTAGGTAAGAACGGAGGATGCCGTGAAAAAAGGATTTCTGCTCGCGTTCTTTTGCGCAGCGATTTTACCTATTGCGTGGGGTGGCGTGGCCGATGAGCCGAAAATCACCCAGGATGAACTCGTCCGCAGAACGCAGGAACTGTTCGATTCGGTTGCACCGGGTAATGCGGAGCCTTTCCAGAAGTATTTTGCCGAAGATGCCATGTTCTTTGATGAAAAGGGCCGCAGCATGGATAAACCCGCGCTGGTGAAGGACGTGCAGCCGTTGCCGAAAGGCTATTCCGGAACAATTAAGCTCGTGAGGCCGAAAAGCCATATTGAGGGCAATGTGGCGATTCTCAGCTACGATTTGGACGAGACTGAAACAATTTTCGGCCAGAACATGACTGCGCGTTACCACGAAACTGATACGTGGATGCGGAGAGACGGCAGGTGGCAGATCGTCGCGGGACAAGTGCTGCGTTACTACGAAGATCCCGCAGCGGGGAAAGCTGATGCCAGCAAATTCCAGAATTACATTGGTACGTACCGGCTGGGGCCGGAACGGAAGATGACGGTCACCTCGGAGGATGGCCACCTTTACGCGACGCGCAATGGACGTCCGCGGGAAGAACTCATTCCGGAAGGCAGCGATATTTTCTTTCGCAAAGGCGTGGAAGGCCGGACGCTCTTTGGCACCGGCGGGAATGGGAAGGTTGAAAAGTTGATTGATCGACGAAATAATGAAGACGTGGTGTGGACGAAAGCAAAGTAAGGCTCACGCCCCGGTCGATCACTTTTTTCATTTTCCATCCTTCTTCACTGTGTCACGCCGCACACACCGTGTTTTAGGCAGCACGCGCCTCATTATCCGCGAGTGCTGCTAACCCGCATAGAATCAAGCGATTTATGAATGGCCGCCTCCGTGCCATATGGAAGAGTGCTGCCCCAAGGCGGCGGAGGTGAAACAAACATGGCAGACCTGAAATCTTTCAATGCAAATCCAATCGTAAATAGTTCAACCAAGCGGGCACGGATGATTGGCGGCGCGGCAACCGCAGCGGCAACTGCGGTTCTGGCGCTGATGGTAGTGCTCGACTTCAACGGCTGTTCCAAAGCCAACAAAAACGCGCAAGTGAGCCCAAGTAACCAGAATGTCTCTGGACCAAACACGGCGAGCCCGACGGTGGCGACAAGCCAGCCGGTGGAGCAACTGGAAAAGAAAGTTGAAGCGGTGATCGAGAAGAAGAAGGCGATCAAGCGCGCTTCGACGGCAACTTACAAGAACAGCACGTACGGGATTTCATTCCGTTATCCCAAGACCTACACCATGCTGACACCGGAGAAAGACAGCAAGGACTCGGCATGGCCTGATCCTGTGGCAATGAACTTTGCCGAGCCCGGCGGCGAAACGCTAACCACGCTGGTGCTGCCGGGAACGCGCGCCTCGTCCTACTTCAAGACGAGCGTGAACAAGGGCGTAACGGCGGAGCAGTGCAGCAAATTCGCCACCACACCAGAGACGACGGAAGCGGCGACGGAAGCGGCGACGAATCCGCCGGTGGATGCCGACGACGACTCCATCGTGCCGAAGAAAGCCAACATCCTGGGCGTGGAATTTGCCAAGGCGGAAAGCGTTACCGAACAGAGCGAGGCGCGCTACTACCATCACTTTGAAAACGGCGCGTGCTACGAGTTCGCGCTGGGTGTGGAAGACGCTCCGGGAACCACGAAGCCGGTAGACCACTTACAGGTCTTCGACAAACTGGAACGGATCATGACCACGGTGAAAATCAAGTCTGATCCGGTCCCGGTGGTGGCGGCCAGCGATCCGGCTGCGCAGCCCGCGCCGACCAGCAATCCTCAGCAATAAGGGCAACACGGTGAACAATAGCGGTGACACGCAGGCCAGGTTCCCAAGGAGCCTGGCCTTTTTAAAATTCCTGCAATCAAGCAGTTTTGCGGCGTACAACTGTGCGCCGAGTGGCCTTAGGGCGAGCCTTCTCCGAGACCACGGTATCAACCACGGCGCCGGGAACAACGCGTTTGATGCGACGCTTGGCCGTAGTAGTTGAGCCGTCAAGAGTCTCCGGGGAGTCACCGAACAAGGCATTCATGTATGTGGCCCGACATTCATCAGAGCAGAAATGGACAGCGAGCGCCTCCACGGCGCGAGGGCGGTCCCAGGAACTGGCAATCGAAATTTCACGGCGCGAGGAGGTCACGCCGATATTCTGGGCGGCAAAGCCCAGAATCCAGGCCTCACCGTCTCCTTTCAGACGTCCACAACTCTCACACTCAAAGCGAACCATGATTGCACCTCTAAGTTTTTAGATGGGCGAGAATTATCCTGGTTTGCTTCAGAAGCCCGCAGCAGCTTTGGAAAAACATCGTTTCATCTTTTCATTTTTGCCTGATTGCGCAGACCAGTGCGCGTCATGGATCCCGCGAGCAAGCTGGCGATGCCGGGAAAGCTGCCGGCAACTTTGGCCAGCAGACCTCGTGCGCGCGGTAAAGCGATTTCCGTAGGCCGCTTGACCAGAGCACGGTCAACGATGGCATGCACCACCTGGTCGATCGTCAGCAAGGGGGCAATGAAGATCAACGCCGCTTTGTCCTTGTGCCGGTAAGGCTCGACCATAGGAGTGTCAGCTCCGGACGGGCAGACGACGGTCAATGAGATTCCATACTGCCTGAGCTCATGCGCAATGGAAAGCGAGTAGCCCCGCAGCGCAAATTTTGAAGCAGCATAGATCGACATGCCGGGCACCGGCGAGATACCAGCCATGGAGGCCAGGTTGATGATATGCCCGCGCCCATTTTCGTCGGCTTGATTTCGCATTACACGAAAAGCCGCCTGGGTGCCATGAATAGCGCCTTTGGTGTTCACGTCGAAAGTAAAATCAATGTCGGCGGTTTGAATGTCGGGAATGAAATCCGGGCGCAGAACGCCGGCCACGTTCATCACGGTGTCAATTCTGGGCCAGAGCTGGACGGCCGCCTGCATGGTTTCTTCCCACTGCGCAGCATCGCGAACATCGAGCTGGCGGATATGCAATCGGTCAGAAGCGGTGGCGAAGGCGCGGAGTTGTTCCATGGGCTCAGTGTTGATGTCGCACGCCATCACGGTGTCGCCACGGGAAAGCAGCGTGCGGGCCAGAGCAAAACCGAAGCCGCTGGCCGCGCCGGTAATCAAGTGGTGTTGCATGCGGAAGATGATAACCGCGAATCTCGCGAATGGAAACGAATCAAAAAAACAATGCGCCGCAGATTTACGCAGATGGCCGCAGATAAATGGAAGCGGCTAGCGGATGCCGGCGCAGCCGTCCACCGCGAGCGCGAAGAGCACGGCGAGCAGTGCGGAGAGCAGAACAGTCCAGCCGATGCTGCGGGTCCAAACCCGAAGCATAGGGACGAGGCTTTGGTGGATTTGGTTCTGATTGGCTGATTCGGTGTGCGTCATGGCGGTTGGCCTCTGCTGCGGTGGCAGCGCTATGAGTAAAAGCAATATGGTTGCCAATCGTCGAAACGCTGATTTCAATCAACTTAAGAGGGGTTTCTTCCTTGTAACCGTGGCGCTGTGGCGACACTGTGTCCGCAAATATACGGAAAGCCGGCTCCAGGCTGGCGATTTCCAGAGCGTTCACTGCAAGCCGAAGGGTAAGAAAGACAGCTTTTGAGTATTTTGATTTCTGGCGCAAAGACCGCATTACTCAAACCATGCCTTCGAGAATCTGCGAGCTCCCCAGCCGTCATTGACTTGCCAACTTCAGGGACGTAGGATTCTGCTGCAGTGATCGGGCAGACAATTTCGCACTACCGCATCGTCGAGAAGCTCGGCGGAGGCGGAATGGGAATCGTCTACAAAGCTGAAGACACGCGGCTACATCGCTTTGTGGCGCTGAAGTTGTTGCCCGATGACGTCGCCCGCGACCCGCAGGCCCTGGCACGCTTTCAGCGCGAAGCGGAAGCAGCCTCGGCACTGAATCATCCCAACATCTGCACCATCTACGACATCGGAGAAGAGAACGGCCGCACCTTTCTGGCGATGGAGTTTCTCGACGGCGCCACACTCAAACATTTGATTGGCGGGCGCGCGATGGATCTGGAAACGAGCCTGGCGCTGGGAATAGAGATCGCCGACGGACTGGACGCGGCGCACGGCGAAGGAATCGTGCATCGAGACATCAAGCCGGCGAATATCTTCGTTACCAAGCGCGGGCACGCGAAGATACTGGACTTCGGTCTGGCGAAAGTAGCCGAGCGGAATACCTCAGCCAGCCGCATTGCAGGGGCAAACACACTTTCAGAAGACGACCATCTCACGAGCCCGGGATCGACTTTGGGCACGGTGTCTTACATGTCGCCCGAGCAGGTGCTGGGCAAACCACTCGACACGCGAACGGACCTGTTTTCGTTCGGCATAGTGCTATACGAGATGGCGACGGGCAGACTACCCTTCGCGGGCGAGACTTCTGGAGCGATTATGGACGCGGTACTGCACGGAACTCCGGCGGCGCCTGGACGATTGAATCCACAAGTTCCGGCAGAACTCGATAGGGTGATCCAGAAGGCCCTGGAGAAGGACCGCGCGGTACGCTACCAGCACGCCTCAGACATGAGAGCCGATCTTGTGAGAGCGCGCAGGGATACGGGCTCTGACTCGTCGTCGATGAGCCTGGCTGCTGCTGCGACACCGCAAAGGCAACGAAATCGTTGGACTTGGGGTCTGATTGCCGCGGTGCTCCTCGTCCTGGTTGGATTGCTGCTGTGGCGCTGGCGTGAGACATCGCCTCCCGCGGCCGGGAAAATGTCGGCTGCTCCGGTGACGATTGCCGTTTTGCCCTTTCAAAATCTTGGCGCAGATAAGGGAGAAGATTTCC
>Ga0210400_10001435_pt1 | contig 23725 bp, 16 predicted proteins | sample IncBWH26MmetaG_FD_155456 | JGI IMG/M metagenome (GOLD analysis project Ga0210400, IMG submission 155456) | Forest soil microbial communities from Barre Woods Harvard Forest LTER site, Petersham, Massachusetts, United States - Inc-BW-H-26-M | ecosystem: Environmental > Terrestrial > Soil >...
GGCATGCTCCTTAACATCAGCGAAGCCGGTCTTGCACTTATCGCGGCTATGATTCTGACCAAGGATGATCTCCCAACTATACGGATTCAATTCACGGGGTCGAAGGATGAGATCGAAGTCAGCGGGCGGATTGCGTGGATCAGCGAATCAAAAAGAGAGGCCGGGATTCGATTCGTCAATCTCACGGAAGAGGCGCGCGAGATAATCGTCAGCCGGATTTCTCAGCCGGAGTCGCCGAGTGAACTTCAGGCGCAAAGGGCCAAGGCTCCCGACAGCCCAGCAGCTCATCGGAAAGTACCGGAGATTCCCAACGTCAGAATCCTTGCGCCTGTGGATTCACCATCCGGTAGCGTAGTTCAAGAGCATGGGCGGGTCTCGACTCCCCCGCCTCTTGGTGTGCCCGGTTTCCATGGTGACAACGTAGCACCCGCATTGGCCGCATTGGAGGCCTTGCGTCCAAAGATCTCGGAGAAAAACGAATTCAAACGCAAATCGACACCTGCAATTCATCCGATGACTTCAGAAGGAGGAGCTGAAAGACGGAGGAGTCTTGCGCTGGCCGTCATCTTGTCCGGTGTAGCGGCATTGGCCATAGGATGGATTGCAACGCCGCCTGCCGCCCGAAATGAAGCGATTGGATTCATCGCACAGAATACCAAAGGCACAAAGCCGAAGAACGACCTTTCCGCGCATGAGACTACAGATGTTCCCCTTCCCCGATCCGAGAATAACGGGCCGCAAGCGCATGGGTTCGACCAGGTTCCCGCTGACCGTCCTCTGAATGGCTCCGAAAGGCACCTGGAGCCTGTGCGTCCGCAGGTACGCAACCTTGAGCGCCCTGCTGCGAGGCCCACTGTTAATAGTGCGGTTCGCCGCGCTGAGAGCACCTTGCCGAAGAGTGACCCGGCAAAGCCTCCCGAGCACCCCGCTGTGGCTGTGCCGAATCCAGCCGGGGAGAATGTTCGAAGCCAAGTTGTGGAGGCTTCGCCCGCTCAACCGACAGAGAGCACCGCCACGCCGGCAACGAGCCCGTCCGAGAATATCCCGAGTGGAACGGCGGTGGCTGAGGTGAAAGAAAAAGAAAGTCCGCCGCCTGCTTTGAAGCAGCCCAATGCTCCCGTGTCTCCGACGTGGTCGGTAGCGGTCAGCACTGATCCTTATCCGTCGATCCGAATCCCCGAGGACATCAGTTCGCAGAAACCGTCGATTGTAAGGAGCCTGCAAATAGGTCGCGCCATTTCGCGTGTTGAACCAGTTTATCCTGAGGACGCGAAGCGCCAAGGCATCGAAGGCACCGTGAAGTTACACGTTGTTGTCGGCGGCGATGGGTCCATAGAGAGTGTCGCGTTAACGAGCGGCCCGGCTTTGCTTGCAAAGGCGGCTACGAGCGCGATTCGCGAATGGCACTTCGGACAGACATTGCTTGGCGGGCAACCCGTAGAAACAGAACAAGATGTCGTGGTCAAGTTTCGGCTGGCGGGTACGTCAAACTCCAAGAACTAAATGGAGAAGCTTCCGATGCAGCAGGATACCCAAAGAGGCCATCTAATCGATGTGCCGTGGCGATCCCGTTGGATATTAAAACTAGGCCTGAGGAGTGCGCGGCGGTTGTACAAATAGCTTGGAAGCACGGGCAGCGATTTTAAGGCGAAGAGGGGCTGATAGATTGCTTTCCGCCGCCGTGGCTTAGAGCCGCCGCGGCTCCGGCTGCGCCTGCAGCTGCCAGCCCGAGAAAACCCCATCCCGTATAGCCACCCTTAGCCTTTTGGGCTCCCGAAGATGATCTCACGGAGAGTGATTTCCCAGGGGTAGCGTCCTGCTGCACCACTGGAAATAATTGTCCATTCGGGGCAACGCTCACGGACTGACCAAGCTGGAGAAACTGTCCCGATGTTCCCTGCAAGGTTAAGACGCCCATGGCTCCGTCCGAACAAGTCACTAGGAAAGAACCATCCGGGGCCCTGTCAATTGACGCCAGTGCCGTATGCTCTTTCATGGAAGGAACCAATACGTCGTTTCCAATTCGCAAGGTGAACCCGTTTGGACCGCTAACGGAGTTTATCACCACGGCTCCTGCCTCCAACTCAGCCGTATATTCGTATTTGCCGGAGAAAAGGACTTGACTGCGTGGAGAGAGTTTGAGCGAGCCCTTTCCGCTCATGTTAAAAGTCGCGGAGCCGGATTCCCCCGTACGCACTCTGTCGCCAGAAAAAATCGTGATTTCGGCGGGTGCCGGTGAGTCATTCACATATGCCTCCCCCATGCTTGTTAGGGAGCCCAAAGGCTCTCTCTCTTTTTCCTGCGGTAGTACCTCGGCGCAGCTCAATGCGGGAAGGAGTAAGAGGAGGGCGACAAGCTGAACAAGACGAAAAGAGATTGTGAGACTTCGCGTCTGTCTTGCGGCGGAATGTGGCGTGGTAGTAAGAATCACCGGTATCTGCCTGACCGAAGAAGGTCGCGGAGGGCTGACAAAGATTAATTAACATTCCCACAGTTCATTGTCGATAGGGAGTTTACCTCTGATAGGAATCCATGGAAACCCTAGGACAGACTAAAGGATCCACCCCTAAGGGATTCGCTGGTGCAAGGATTGCCAGAGAATGGTGCCCGCAAACCCGCCTCCTAAGGTTTTCACCCAGGCCGCGATTACAGACTAAACCCTATCGACTTATTCTTGTTCAGTCTCTACGCTTGGCCTGCTCGATGCGCGGCTGAAAGTGTCGGCTTATGCGCTCTCTTGAGCACAAAAGTGGGCTGGCGAAACGCACTTTCTAGCAAATCAGGCGCTCGGGGTGATCGATTTGATGCCCGGTGAACCTCTCGATCTCCGGACGCAAGCCTTTGGCCGCTGCAATTTATCAGCAGGACATGTGGTTCGCCGACGGAGAGTTGCGCTCACGAGTTCGGCGGCACGTGGGTCTTCCCTGCAGTCCCCGGCAAGAATGTGGGGCTCCTTTTTGCCCGAGATTGACCGGAATGAAGGATACGAAACCGCCGTTGACCGAGGCGACAGCATCCTGCGCGCGCGCCCCATCCTCGTCACCGGTCTGCTCGTGAAGAGGATCACGGATCTTTTATTGTCCGCCATCGGTGTCTTGCTCCTCTGGCCGTTGTTGCTCGCGATTGCCCTGGCCGTCAAGCTGGAGTCCGCTGGCCCGGTCATTTATGCCTCTCTCCGTGTAGGAAAAAAGGGGCAGAAATTTGTTTGCTATAAATTCCGGACCATGGTCGATGGAGCTGACGGACTGAAAGATTTCCTGCGTCCGTTCAACGAGCGGCAGGACCCGTTCTTCAAAATGGCCGACGACCCTCGCGTCACCGCGCTCGGCCGTTTTCTTCGCAAGTACAGCCTCGACGAACTGCCTCAATTGTGGAATGTGTTGAAAGGAGATATGAGCCTGGTTGGTCCGCGCCCCCTTCCCGTAGACGATTACGCACGATACCGTTCTGAGGATCACATAAGATTGGGCGTGAAACCTGGCATAACCGGGCTCTGGCAGGTCATCGCGCGCAGGGATCCTTCCTTTGAAACATGTATGAAGCTGGATCTTGAATACATGGAACACTGGAGCTTGTTGCTCGATTTCAAGATATTGATGCGCACGGTTCCCACAATGCTAACGGGAGGCGGGGAGTAATGTTGTGCTACCAGTCAAAGCTGTCCGACTCCCAGCTCGATTCGACGGGGATGAAGCGCCCAACGGAGGTGCGGGCAAGAAATTCAAAGCAAAATTGTTCGACGAAATTCTGGTCAAGGTTGCACGAGTCCCATCAGGACAGACTCTCTGAAGTGGATCGTGGGGATAGACCGCGTATCGTTTACCAGCACGCCCCCTTTGCCACCACGTTGTTATTCCTGCTTATGTTTTCCGGGCCTCCCAAGTTTCGCATCCGCGACGTTGAAGCTTCCCTTCGCGGCGACGTGGACTGGGTGGTCGTCCTGCACATCCTTGTGTGGGGATTGGCCGGGGCGTGGGCTCTATTTCACATTGGAAAACGTGGCCGCGCCAGGCTCCTATTGAAGCGATTGCGCCTGCCTCAAAAGCTGGGGCTGGCGATGATCCTCTGCCTCGCGGTATCAGCAGTTATATCGAAGGCTCCGGCTCTCAGCGCGTTCAAGATCTATCAAATAGCAGTTTCCTTGTTGTTCACGCAGCTCTTCGTGGACCAGTTTGGCCACGTAAGTTGTCTGAAAAGAATATTCTGGGGAACTGCTTTATTGTGTGGCGTCATTGCCGTGTGCGCATATCTAGCTCCTGATTTAGTGTGGATAGGTTCCGACTTTAACCCCGATCCGTCGCGCTTGAAAGGCGACCTTATCGCGCCAACCGGGCCCGTTTCCGCGCTTGCGATCATCCTCTTGTTGACCGGCGTTCGAAAGATTTGGAGAGTCCTTCCGCTGGCCCTGTTAAGCCTGTTTCTTGCGCTGCTGGTGTTTTCGCTTATGCGCACGGCGTACCTGGTTATACTTGGCTTCTTCGTTCTGGTTCTCATAAAACGTCCCAATGGCAAGTCTTTGAGACGACTGGCGTATCTTGCAGGCGCGCTGGCACTGGCGTTTTATGCCTACCACTGGCTGCCCAGCCTTAGCCAATACCGTCAGCCTGAAGACATTGCAAACCTGGGCGACCGCATAGGCCTGTGGCGCTATCTTAGCAACGTTACGCTGACGCAGTCCCCCTTGCTCGGGCTGGGCTACTACTCGGCATCCCGAGTGTACGGGCCACAATACAATCCCGGCCTTGGGAACGCTCACTCGATGTTTTTCGAGATCCTGCTGGGTGGAGGCGCGTTGAGCTTTGCGCTGTTCGCGGCTCTTTGCGTCATGCTCTGCGTGCATTCCACTTATCTTCTTTTCAAGAACCGGGGCCGCTTTTCTTTTGCGATTGCTTGTCTATTTTTTGCGAGCCTCATCTTCGGCTCCATGGGGGACGAGATCGATTCGGGGCCCGTGGCAATGTGTTTTTGGTACTCGGCTGCGGTGCTTCCGTGGCTCTATGAACGGTCGTTGAGACGGGCGACACGCCCAGACGAATCTCGCGGCAGACGTTTGCCGATGGCCGCGGGCGCACTGAATGAACTCTGAGGTCTCATGAAGCTGCTCCTGGTACACAACCGCTATCGCCAACCGGGCGGGGAAGACGAAGTTTTTCTTCGGCAGAGCGAACTGCTGCGGTCCGCTGGTCACGAAGTCTTGGAATATACGCGGCACAACGACGAAATCGAGGATGGTGGAATACTGAGCAAATCAAACCTGGCGGCACGAACGCTCTGGGCCTGGGACAGCGTTGCGCGATTAAGAGCCCTCCTGCGGCGCGAGAAGCCCGACCTAGTTCACTTCCACAACACGTTTCCATTGATCTCTCCCGCTGCCTACTACGCCTGCCAGCGGGAAGGAATCCCGGTGGTTCAATCCCTGCATAACGCTCGCTTGATGTGCCCGGCGGCAACTTTCTACCGGGAAGGACGTGTATGCGAGGATTGCCTGGGACGATTCATGTCCTGGCCTGGAATAGTTCACGCCTGCTATCACAATTCACATCTTCAGACCGCAGTGGTCGCAGGCATGCTGGCAGGACATCGAATCCTCGGGACCTGGCGAGAACAAGTGGATGCATACATTGTTTTTACGGAATTCTTTCGTCAGAAGTTCGTTCGTGCCGGGTTGCCGCGCGAGAAGATTTTCGTGAAACCACACTTCCTAGGCACTGACCCCGGAATGAAACAGGAAATGGGTCACTATGCCCTTTTTCTGGGACGATTTGAGCCGGAAAAGGGTGTTCTGACACTTCTGAAAGCCTGGCGCTCCCTCGGACACGTTCCTTTGCAGATTGCCGGCAAAGGGTCAATGGAAAGGGAAGTGGAGCAGTTCGCGGGAGAGAATTCTTCGGTTTGCGCGCTGCCGCATATGTCCCAGCAAGAATGCTTCGACTTGATCAAGGGAGCGCGCTTTCTGGTGTGGCCATCGGAGGGACATAACGAAACCTTCGGGCTCGTTGCGATCGAAGCATTTGCGTGCGGCACCCCGGTAATCGCCTCTCGCACCGGGGCCATGACGGAAATCGTCGAGGACCACAAGACAGGTCTGCACTTCACCGCCGGCGACGCTGATGACCTCGCGGCCAAAGTGCATTGGGCTTGGACGCATCCCGATGAAATGGATGAAATGGGTAGGGCCTCTCGTGCCGAGTACAAAAGCAAGTACACGGCGGAGAAAAACTACGAAGCATTGCTTGGGATTTACCGAAAGACTATGGAGAAACGGTCGAGCCAAAAGGAAAATTCGCTCGCTGTTCGCGCACTGATGCGGAGATATCCCGCATGAGGACACCCTCCTCTCAAATGGTGCGTTCGAGCATGGTTCCGGAGGTCATGTCTGGCGACGCCACAAGCGGAGGCATGGGCAGGGCAGCCACGGCTGAGGCCCGAATCATCACGGCCAACAGGGATTTCTATCGGCAGATCGCAGAAAAGTACGACAGGTACGAAAGCTGTGTCTCCAATGCTCATTTGCAAGAGATCCTTGAAGCAGACCTGGACAAGATTCATTCCTGCTTCACGTTGCTGGGGCGAACGCCACGATGCCTTGATTGTGGCGGAGGGACGGGGAACCTCGCGCTGAAGATGCTCGCGCGAGGATGGAACGTGACAGTTGTTGACGTTTCCGACGAAATGCTAGGCGTGCTCGAAACCACTGCGGCCGCGAAAGGATTCTCCCCGAGACTTATTAGCAGCCCGATCGCCCAATTTCTGACCTCCACGAGTGAAACTTTCGACCTTGTTGCTTTCAATTCAGTTCTTCATCACTTGTACTCGTACACGCGCGTGGCGGAGCTGGCAGTAGCGCGGGTGGGCCCCCGAGGTTTCTTTTATTCGAATTGTGATCCGGCAGTTCCTCGAAATTCGTTCTGGGCGCGCACCTTTGAAACTCTGGATATCACAGCCGCCAAGTTCATGCTAGACCCGAGAGATATCCTGCCGGGGATTTGGCGCCGGATGCGAAAATTCGTTCGGCGGCGCGATTCCTTGTTCGGGCGCGCGGTGGTTAGTGTTGGCGACCTGGCGGAATACCACGCGCGAACGGGTGTGGACGACGCGCAAATCATTTGTCTACTGGAGGGTTGCGGATTTGCGATCGTCGAGCACCAGAGATATCCATGGGGAAGAACGAGAGCCGCGCAATTCCTGAACGAGCGCCTTCGATTGCTGGAGAACTTCAAGATCATGGCGAGGCGCGCAGAAGAGCGGGTTCATATGCAACAGAACGGCATACATTTCGTTGATAAAGATCTCCGGGGAAACCCGGAGAGCAAGAGTCCGGGAGGTTTCTCCCAGGCGGGCCCTTCGCCAATGCGGAATCCACTGAAACGTCTCGAAGAAAAATGGAAGTATCTAAAGGCACAAGAAAGTTTCCAGCAGGCGCCGGTGCTGATCGCTTCGCGGCTGATTTCTTGGCGGGCCCGGTGCCTGCTGCAAAAGCCTGCGATTGTCAATTTTCCAAAATGGAATGTGCGGATGTTTTTGCCCGCGGAATGGCGAGGAGTTGCGAAGCTTGTTTTTGCTTTCCGTGAAGATTACGAACCTGAAATGGCCTACCTGGACAAAATCCTTTCGGCTGGACAAGTATTCGTTGACGTTGGAGCTAATCTCGGGATCTACACGCTTCCGGCGAGCAAAATTGTAGGCAAAAGAGGTCGAGTGCTGGCTTTCGAGCCATCCGCACAGTCATTCCCATTACTGGAGAAGAACATTGCATTGAATGGTCTAACGAACGTGCGGGCTTTCCCCGCGGCGCTGGCGCAGAAAAATGGCAGAGCATGGCTGTTCCGCGGTCCGAACCCGGGCTTGAACTCGATGGGAAAGGACCCTTCTTGGAAAGAGCAGGGCGAAGAGATTGTCACGGAATCTCTCGATCAAGCATTGCAGCAGGCGGGCATCGATCGCGTGGACCTCATCAAGATGGATGTGCAAGGGGCCGAAGAGTTGGTGCTTCGCGGGGCAAGCAATACCCTGACGTCTGCACGCCCCGTCATCATTTTCGAGATTTGGCCGGAAGGCACTGCACTTCTCGACCTTCCGCCCTATGGCGCCTGGGAACTGCTGGAATCCGCGGGCTACGAGTTTTTCGTTGTTCGGCGGGGAGAAATGTACACGGCCAGGACACCACCTGCCGGGGGAAATGTTGTGGCGATTCACAAACAGCAGCTCTGACTCCTCCCCTTCTGATCAATGCTGGGAATTTGCAGAAGCCAGAGGGCGTTTTCATGCTGTTCGCGTATCGGAGAAAAGATTGTTTCAAAAGCTTCGAGGAAAGTGGAGATATCTCCGAAATCATGCGGGCTTCCAGCAGGCCCCACTGACAGCAATATCACGGCTGATTCGCTGGAGATTGCATTGTGCCCTTGGAATCCCTGCCATCGTGAATGTCAGCCCGTGGGGAGCGCGCTTGTTCCTCCCTCCGCAGTGGCGAGGCGCTGGGACGACCATGATCTTTGCTGTTCGAGGGCATTACGAAAAGGAATTGGCATATTTGCGGCATTTCGTTTCACCGGGAATGGTGGTAGTTGATGGTGGAGCAAATTGCGGGATCTACAGTGTGGCGGCAGGGAGACTAGTGGGTCCCTCCGGACGTGTTATCGCCTTTGAACCAAGCGCCGAAACCTTCTCCGTGCTCAGGAGAAACATCCGCCTGAACCATCTCATCAACGTTCGAGCCCATTGCGCGGCACTTTCGGACAAGGATGGAACAGCTCGACTCTACCACCACGAGCAGGGTCCAAACAGCTTCTCGCTTGCGTCTCCAAAGAGCGTGGTCATAGACTCTGAGGAAGTAGTCACTCGTACGCTCGACGAAGTAATCCGGGAAGAGGGCATAGATCGAGTAGGATTGATTAAGCTCGACGTGGAGGGGGCCGAAGAGCTTGTCCTTCGCGGAGCTGCACAGATCACCGCTCATTCCCACCCTACGATCATTTTCGAAGTGAACGCCGCTGCCGCGAAGCAGTTGAGTCTTGCTCCGTCTGGCGCTTGGGATTTGTTAAGAACCTGGGGTTATAGATTCTTTTTTCTCACGAAATCCGGAGACCTTGCCAAACTGGATGAGCCACCCGCGGCGCACGATATCACAAACGTCATCGCAGTTCACTGCTGGCACTGGAAATGAAGATACTGATCATCGGTCACGCCTGTAGCCCGCGTCAAGGTTCTGAACCTAGCTTTACATGGAATTGGGCTCTGCAGCTTTCGCGGCAGCATCAGGTTTGGGTTCTCGCACACCCTCACGACCAGGAAACTGTCGAGAGATTTCTTGCTGATCAGCAAAACACAAATTTGAAGTTTCAGTGGGTAGCCGTACCGCGGTCGCTCGACCCGTGGGATTCTCGCGGAGACGACAGGGGCCTCCGTCTTCATTACATGCTCTGGCTACGAAGCGCCTACAAGAAAGCAATCGAGCTTCATCAGCGGATTGGCTTCGATATCGTTCATCATGTTAGTTATGGTTCGTTGAGCGCTCCCCCTCCTGCCTGGAAGATACCCGCCCCGTTCATTTGGGGGCCAATCGGAGGGGCCCAGCGGGTTCCGCTTTCATTCCAAGACTATTTTGGCGGCGGCTGGGCTCGCGAATTTTTGAGATACGCTCGCATCAGTCTGTTACCTCACTCACCATTCCTCCGGAAGGCAGTCCGGTCGAGCGCCGTTCTTCTTGCCACGAATCGCGACACATCTGAGTTGCTGGGCAGAATTGGCTGCCGGGACGTAAGACTTTTCCTGGACTCCGGGCTCTCGTCGAATTTCATTTTGCCGGAGCCCGTTTCCAAGCCGGGCGACGGTTCGCTCACCTTGCTCTGGGCGGGCCGCATGCAACCGCGAAAGGCCTTGCCCCTTGCGCTGGAAGCCCTAGAACAAACAAAGAACATCCGAGTAAAACTGTTGATCGCCGGCGACGGAGAAATGCGCAGGTCATGGGAACAATGCGCAAAGCGTCTGGGCCTCGGTAGCCGAGTGGAGTTCGTCGGCCGGCTGCCTTGGGAAGAAATGCCGCGGTTGTATCGCTGCGCGGATGCTTTCGTTTTCACGAGCTTGCAGGATTCCTTTGGCACGCAGGTTCTGGAAGCGATGGGCCATGGATTGCCCATTCTGACTTTGGATCACCAGGGAGTAGGCACTTTTGTTCCGCCAGAAGCGGGAATCAAGGTTCCCGTCACTTCTCCCGAGCAAACGCTGGCTGGCCTCGCCGACGGCATTCGACGGCTTGCACTCTTCCCTGAAGAGCGCAAGCAGATGGGCGAGGCGGCGCATGCTTATGCAAGCACGCAAACATGGGAGAGACGCGCCGAGCTCATGTCAAGTCTGTATGAGGAAGTGTGCTCGCGGCCTATTCCCCAGGGGAGAAACCCTTCCGTCTTTGCGCGGGCATCCGCCGAACTAGGAGGGCCCGCATCCTACGGTTCGTATGCCGTCAGCAAACGCATGTGGAAAATGGATCAGATCCTGGATTTCAATGGCATGCGGGTCCTCGACGTCGGATGCGGCAATGGCTGCTACACACAGGAACTGGCGCGGCGAGCGGAGTCCGTTTGGGGGATTGATCTTCATATGCCCCATTTGCAAGCGTTCCGTGAGGCCATTCCGCGCGTGCAAGGGAGCGCAGAGCATCTGCCCTTTGCCACGGAGAGTTTTGATGCGGTCACCATGATCGAAGTCCTCGAACACACGGACAGCGACACTAAAGTGCTGGCCGAATGTTTTCGCGTATTGAAACCGGGAGGGCTGCTGGTCCTTTTTGTTCCGAACAAGTTCTATCCGTTTGAAAGCCATCCCTGCCGCGTGGGAACTTTTTCGCTTGGCCGGAATGTCCCCCTGGTTTCATGGCTGCCCGAGTCACTTCGCCGGCGCATATGTTACGCGCGAATCTATACGTGCCGCAGACTCTTTGCTATGGCCCGGAAAAGCGGATTTCAAATTCAAAAGTCCGGATTCATTTTTCCTCCGCTCGATTCATTTCCGCTGCCCTTTAAGGACACTTACCGGCGGATCGCTGCGCGTCTCGAGGATTCTCCGCTTGGCAATTTTGGGGTTTCCATTTACGCAGTTTTGGCAAAACCAGCGCACCTTGCCCAAACAGTGCCTAAGGAGCGGAACGGCAGGCGATTCGAAAGTGCGACGTTCGATGTACTGGGAGTTCGAGCGCACGCCGTGCAGATCGGGCAAGTCGTCGAGCGGATGAAAGGATGGATTCGCGAGCGCGACGGATGCCACTCCATAGCGGCCACCAGCATGCATGGCATCGTGGAAGCGCAGCATGATTCTTCCTTTAAGGAAATCTTGAACTCAACGGACCTGGTAGTGCCCGACGGCATGCCGCTAGTGTGGTTGGGTCGGCACCAGGGACACCTTCTGCGCAGGCGCGTCTACGGACCAGATTTGCTCTTGGCATTTTGTGAGGAAAGCGCCGAAAAGGGCTACCGCCATTTTTTCTACGGGGGAGAGCCGGGCGTTGCCGGGAGCCTTGCGGCTTCGCTGAAGGCTCGGTTCCCGGGGCTGAATGTAGTTGGGATGTGCTCTCCTCCCTTTCGGCCACTGAGTGCGAAGGAAGATCAAGAGATGGTGGAGATGATAGGCCGCGCTGCGCCCGATGTGCTTTGGGTAGGATTAGGGGCGCCAAAGCAGGAGCGCTGGATGCACGAGCACAAGGGGCGATTGCGGGTCCCCGTTCTGGTAGGTGTGGGAGCGGCGTTTGACATGCTTTCCGGAAGGCGGAAGCAGGCCCCTCGTCTGCTTCGTGAACATGGTCTTGAATGGTTCTTTCGGCTGCTGCGGGAACCCCGCCGCCTCTGGCGACGCTACTTGGTCTATGGCTCAAAGTTCATCGCTTACCTGCTACTCGAGAGCTTGCGGCTGAAGAATTTCCAGGTCAGCGGCAGTCGCCTGCCAAAGCGAACACCAGGCCGCCAATCACCTGTCTAGCCCTTCCTTGCCGGAAAATGTTCGGCTCATGCAATCTCAGGTCTTCACCTGCCTTGCAATTCAAGGGTGTACCTAATCGACTAGCGCCTTTTTGGTTCGTAGTCTGGATTTGTCCAATCTGCGTTCCGAAGTGGGAGTCAGAGCTATTCAAGTGAAACGAACTGGGTCCAAAGGATTGGTTCTCGGCGTTTTTGCAATCGCCGTTAGATTATTGTGTTTCCCGCACCATATGTTGTCTGCCGAGACAAACGATTCTAACCAAGGCAACCAAGAAGGTCTCTCCGCGCAATCGGCAAGTCAGAACCAAAATACGTCTCAGACAAACTTGGAAACTGCCGAGGATTGGAATCGCCGCCTGAAGACACTACTGGATTCCAATCCTTCGGCACCGGCCGTAAGCGCTCGTGAATACCGCATCGGTCCCGAAGACGTACTTAAAATCAATATTTTCGAGGCCCAGGAACTGAATCGCGAGGTCCGCGTTTCAGCAGGCGGCGACATTTCGCTGCCCTTGCTCGGGTCGGTTCGGGCGTCGGGGTTGACCCCGAGGGAATTGGAATTTGTGCTCCAGGAACTCCTTCACCGCACTTATATGAAGGATCCTCACGTGAGCGTGTTTGTACACGAGATGCAAAGCCATCCTGTCTCGGTGATGGGGGCGGTGAGACGGCCTGGGGTTTTCCAGATCCGTGGAAGCAAGACGCTGCTTGAGGTTCTCTCCCTCGCAGAAGGCCTGGCCGACGATGCCGGAGAAACGGTCATCATTCTGCGAGGTGCGGCTCTGACCGCAGAGCCGCACCTCGCTACAGATCATTCCGCTTGGTCGGATCAACCTCCTTCCAGCGCACAAAACGCTGCCGAAGGGACGGCAGTTTCGTCGGCCGTCAACAGCACTCGATTCGCATCCGAAGATGCCGTGCAGGTGAACTTGAAGGATTTACTCGAGTCGGCAGATTCTCACGGCAATCCCTTGGTTCATCCTGGGGACATCGTCAAGGTCACTCGCGCCGGGGTCGTTTACGTGATTGGCGAGGTTCGAAAGCCTGGCGGATTCGCCCTGAAATCGAATGAAAAGATTTCCGTTCTGCAGGCGCTGGCCTTGAGCGAGGGCCTCACTCGTACCGCCGCGAAGTCCGGAGCGCGAATCATCCGCACCGATCAGCAGAGTGGTGAGCGGAAGGAGACGGCGATTGACTTGGGAAAGATCCTGGCGGGGAAAGCTCCAGACCCGGTGCTCGAACCGAAAGACATAATTTTCGTGCCAAACAGCGCTGCGAAGACGACGTTAGGCCGGGGAGTGGAAGTTGCAGCGCAAACACTCACCGGGATCCTGATTTTCCATTGATAAAAACATGGACGACAAAAATCAAGTCGAGCTATATGGCCGCGATCATCGGCTCGAGCAGCGCGGGCCGGGCGCTCTCAATACGCGGGTCATAGAGATGCCTGATTCCTACGAGATCCTTGAGTCTGCCGAGGCACTCGACCTCCGCAGCTATGGCCGCATCCTTCGCAAGCGTCTGCCGACGATCCTAATCGTCTTTTTCATCTTGTTTACCGCCATCCTTATCGCGACACTCAAGCAGAGGCCCGTCTACCGGGCTCAGGTATTACTGGAGATTCAGAAGGAGAATCCGGACATCCCGACCATCAAGGAACTCTATGAGCTCGATGCCGTGTCCGATGCATACCTAAGAACACAATACAGCATCCTTGCCAGTGACAGCTTGGCGCGCCGCGCGATTGGCCAGCTCGGCCTGGAAACTCTCCCCGAATTCAACTCCCCAAGGTGGTGGAGATTCTGGCAGGAGAGGAGAAAACCCTCCACAACGCAAACTCTTGCAACCGGTCCGGCACCTGAAGTGCGGGATCGGGAGCTTTCTCAGCGGGTCCTCGAGCGATTCCTGGATCGGCTGACCATCGATCCCGTCAACCGCAGCCGCCTTGTGGCAGTTCGATTTGACTCTCACGATCCGGAACTTGCCGCGCGCGTCGTTAACACCCTTGCCGCGGACTATGTCGACCAGAGCTTGGAATCACGATGGCAGGCAACACAGAGGGCCGCGGACTGGCTTTCTCAGCAGCTGGTAGGCGTGAAAACGAAACTAGAGAAATCCGAAGATGAGCTTCAAAGCTACGCGCGGCACAATGGCCTGGTCTTCCTTGAAACAGATAAAGGCACCAGTCAAAGCGTCGCGAACGAGAGGCTGCAACAACTGCAGGAGCAGCTCACCAAAACGCAAGCCGAGCGATTTGAAAAGGAAGCGCTTTACCGGTTGGTCCAAGCGGGCGAGTCCGGGGCTTTGCCTGGAGTGTTCGAAAATAAACTGATCCAGGACCTGAGCGAGCGCTTGGCGGAGCTCAAACGCGAGCATGCCCAGCTATCGACGACGTTTAATCCGGATTATCCTCGCGTGAAGGAAATTCAGAGCCAACTTGATGAAATCGCGACCTCGCTTCGGGAAGAGCGCCAGCGTGCGGCCGACAGGATTGTCAACGATTATTCCGCCGCGGTGCGCCGCGAGAACCTGGTTCATCAGGCATTGAACGACCAACAGAAGCAGCTAAACCTTATCGCCGAAAAATCAGTCCAGTACAACATTCTGAAACGTGAGGTAGACACTAACAAACAGCTCTACGAAGGTCTGCTGTTGCAGCTGAAGGAAGCTGGGGTCTCCGCGAGCCTGAAGGCTAGCAACATCCGCTTTGTGGATTCCGCTCAGCCGCCAGCGAAACCCGTTAAGCCGAAAACGCTCCTGAATCTGACTGTGGCCATGTTTCTCGGATTAGGGCTCGGTATCTGCACCGCGCTCTTCCAGGAGCGCATGGACGACACGCTCAAAGGCGACGACGACGTCGAGCGGCTATTTGGCCTTCCTTCTCTAGCCCTGATTCCAGTTGTGCCTCCGTCAAATGGCGACCTGCAGGGTATTCATAGATTTCTCCCAAGAGATAAAGTCCTGACACTCAAAGGGAATGGAGCTGGCAAAAACTCGCGCTCTCTCTGGCACCGCATTGATCGGGATGGAACGCAGGAGGCCGCCCTCGTCGAAGCGTTCCGTAGTCTCCGTACCTCGGTCCTGCTCTCGACTCCGGACCGGCCTCCGAGCTCGCTTTTGGTTACGAGCACGCAGCCTGCTGAGGGCAAAACCACTGTCGCGTGTAACCTGGCGATCTCTCTGGGACAGCTTGGCCACAGAGTCTTGCTTTTGGATGCGGATCTACGTTTTCCCTCTCTCCACAAATTGTTCGGAACCAGTGGAAGCCTGGGCTTGGTCAGCTACCTTACCGGTCAAGAGGATTGGCGCGCCGCAGTGCGTCCCTCCGGGTCGCGTGGCCTTGATCTCTTGGTTTGTGGCCCCGTGCCTCCGAACCCTTCCGAGCTTCTTTCTTCCCAGAGCATGGGAGCGCTGATCCGGACCGCGAGCGCGGAGTACAGCTTTATAATACTTGATTCTTCGCCTATGCTTGCCCTGGCCGATAGCCGCATCCTCGCCCCGCTCGTAAACGGAGTGCTCCTCGTGGTAAAGAGCGGGACCACGCCTCGAGAGCAACTTAGGCACGCGCAGTCCGGAATCCGCAGCGTGGGTGGAAACATGATCGGCGTAGTGCTAAATAACGTAGACATCCGCACTAACGGCTATTACAACTATGGCCCGTATGGTCCCAATGTCGACTCTTGTTCGCACGAAACTGTCGTCACGGCGCCCCAACAAAAAGCGAGTGACTGATCCATCGCGGGCCTTCTATGGTTCAATTGCTTGAATTTGGCCTTACCGTTGCCGTGTGTGTGGCGGTTCTGGCCTTCGGGGGCACAGCGCCTTCGTTTCTTGCAGTAACGCAAGTGATGATCCTGGGGCTGGGGGTTCTCTTTGTTGTCTCCGGCCAGTTTTCGCGAGTTACCTCCATCCACATTCCCATCGCGAGCCCTCTCTTCCTGTTTGCTTTGGTTCTGCTGCAAGTCTGTCCGCTTCCAGTCTCCCTGGCTCCCTGGCTCGGAAGAGCCTGGGATGTCCTGCCTGGCGGATCTCATTTCACAGTTAGCATGGCTCCCCACCAGACGGTGTCGCACCTTTTGCTACTGGTCACTTATTTGACGGCTTTCTTCCTGACCTTGGTCCTTTGCCGGGACCATAAGGCGAAAAAGCGGCTGGTCTTTGCTCTTGTGTCGCTCGCAGTTTTTGAAGCTCTCTATGGTCTGATTCAATATCTCACCGGCTGGCAGCAGATCTTCACCTACGTCAAAAAAAACTATTTAGAAGAAGCCACCGGCACGTATATCAATCGCAATCATTTTGCTGGGTTTTTGGAAATGATCCTGCCGTTTGCCGTGGTTCTTGCTTTGCGCTGGGCAGTGCTTCTGTCTAAGAACACCTCAAGCGGAACAGCTACACTTCGCAAAATTGTCTCCAGGACGGAGTTGCTTTCTGTGGTGTTGTGGCTCTTTCTTGCCACCGTCCTGTTCGTCGCCCTGGTCCTTTCGCGTTCGCGGATGGGGATTATTTCGATCCTGGTTTCACTCGTTGCCATTCTGGCGCTCGCTGGGACGGCGTCCATGCCGGCTCGAACAAGGGTGGTAGTCGCCACATTACTTTTTCTCGGCGTCCTCGGGCTCATCGAGTGGATTGGCATTGATCCGGTGATGAGCCGTTTTGAAACTCTCGGACAGGAATACAATTTCAGTGATCAGAATCGCATTTCGATTTGGCGCGATACGCTCGGGCTGATTCACCATCATCCTCTTCTCGGAACCGGATTGGGGTCCTTTTCGGTGGTTTATCCCTCCGTCCAAACCGTCTTCCTCACTCACCTCGTTGAGCATGCGCACTGCGACTACCTGGAGGTCGCAGCCGACCTCGGTCTGCCTGGCGCTATTTTGGCCTTTGGCTCGATCTTCTGGGTGCTCGTCCAAACCACCCGGGGGTACAGGAAAACGGAAGGGAGTTTCGACAAAGCCGTCTCTCTGGGTTGCATCGGGAGTATTGTGGCAATTCTCGTGCACAGCTTGGCCGACTTTAATCTCTATATCCCAGCCAATGCGTTGGTGTTCACAGTAATCGTGGCGCTGGCCTGGTCCAGCGCACATCCAGAGCAAATGCCCGAGAGAGTTGCTTCGAAGTGATCTAAAATCGGGTCGTTACACGTGTGAGAGCCGCAAGCGTACGGTCCTGGCAATACGCTTCCGGTGCTCTTGAGGACGGTGTCGATGGTAGTGGGCAGAACAGCGTGCTTCCCTCACACTCCAATGGTTCCTTGAAGGCGAAACAGCAGAAAAACAGCCTCGCGGTCCTTTTCTCGGGACTGGCACAAGCTCCCGTACCCCAGGATATTCGAGTTGGAGGAAGTGCGACAAGGACTAAGGAAATGAGAAATTCTTTTCATATTCTGGCTAATTTCTTAGAGTGCCAGCTTATCCAACACAGTAAAGGTTGCCGAGTTCCACCCATGTTCTCAGACATCGGCCAGGATAGAACGGCTGGATCTATGGCGGGATGTTCCCGACAGTAGCGATCCGCAGGTCCTCGTCGCGGCAGCTAACAGCCTGCATTTCTTGAACTTAGAAGCCATCTACCCAAACATTCGATTTTCCTGTGAGGCCAAACCTGATGCTGCGCCCTGGCAAGTTCATTTCCCTGGCCCTCGTGGGCGGCGGAACGAGGCGATTCCGGGTTTGACCTTGTGTAAGGCGTGTTCCTGGCGAAAGTTGGTACTGGGCTTGCTCTTGAATCGAGTACTAGCCTTGGGGGATCACCGATCCAAAACTCATGACAGCCGTTGGTCGGCGGCTGCGAGATCTCTGGTTGAAAGTCTGACCTGAGATCAATTGGGAGGAGGCCGGACATGCCAGTTGCGCAAACGAGAAAAGAGTTCTATCCGCTTTGCTACGAGCATCACCATGAAATGATGCCTGACCAATTTAATTTACAGAACGCTAGCGATCCTCGTCAGACGACTGCTTACGCTTGTCGCGAGCCTGGTTGCCCGGTCCGCTACGACAGCCCTAGAGGGTATTTCATCGTGCAGGGCGGAAATGCAATCGAAGAAGCTACGCCTAGCGTCACTTGCACCCATGATGGGACGGCTATGTATCTCGCTGAAGTGCAGCCGCACAACACTAGTTATCGCTTGTGGAGATGCCCGCGATGCGAGGCGAGCCGAACCAATGAGGAAGGCCTCATAAGCCGGCGATCATAGCAAACACTTCACGTTGTTGGAGGGAGAGACCCTGGAGGTCTGGAACAGCGGGCATCGCTACCGCTGGGATTTCTCGATGGATACTCATTCGCGGCTAGCGGGTTTCCCCCACTCCTCGACCCGCACTACAAGCTGGAGGCCGACAGCAAATTTCGTGCTCTCCACACGTTGGCAGTACACCACGCGCGCCAGCGACTTGACGCCTTCCTCTGGAGCCGTAACCAGCACATGCTTCCCCGGCGCGCAGATCAACTCAGTCACAACGCGTGCGCCTCGAGGACTCACATTTTCGGTGACCGCCCTCTCATTAAACCGGGATTCGTCTAGGCGCAAAAGCTCCACCGTCACTGCCCTGGCAGCGCGTTTTTCATATCGGCCAGTGGGTACTTGCATCTAGCATTTGCTCCCTGTCGGTGCCTTAATCGGATGCCGACCGAGTTGTGTCCGAATATAGGGATAGAGTGAGTTTGGTCTCCCAGTCCTGCCTCAGCGGGAGAACCAACAACGCCTCTAAGCAACCTCCCTTGGTTGCCACCGTTCGGCAACACCGAGAATCTCGTAAGTCAAGCGACAGTCCTGGACAAACGGGCCTGCGTACTGCAGAGTGCTGGGCGCTAGCGAGGCAGAGAGTGCCTCGGGCGAGGAAGGAACGCTCTACGTACGTTCCCGAGAAATGAGTTTACGTCGATGGTGAAGAACCAACAATCAGAGAAATACCCGCATTGACGATAAGAAATCCTTGCCGCGCTGTTGCATGCAGACCAAGGTCATCGACAGAATCATAAGATTGGTGGGCGATCCTGATGGGACCGCCAGTCTGCGGGCATGCCGTGACTGGGGCGAGTTGTGGCAATTCCACGCATAAAGCACGGGGGAGGAGAGCCGTACCCACAACTGAGGTGTTCAATCCCGGCCATTTTAAGGCAGACACTCGATTGATTTAAAGTGTTGCGAATCCTATACGTACGGTTCGATGGCACTTGGGGTACCATGCCCCTCCGGGAGGTCTCCGGGCTCATGGCCGGACCCGCCCCAACCAGTCGATCCGAAAGGCGTATCCCGCGGATATTGGCCGCAGAGATTTCGGACCCAGACAAATCTGTGCGTAAGGAAATGACGTTCGCCGCGATCACGTTGATCGTCTGGAAGAAGGAGGCACGTTTCGACGCCAACCATTTGAAACAACAAGCAGCTTGAGCGTCTCTGGCAAAGAGTCCGTTTCCCCTGGGAACCATTCCTGGCGGTGGCCATCGGGTTCTTGAGGCGCTCGGATTCGAGGGGAAGTATCCATCGAGCAAGTCGGGCCCGAGGTTACAACTGGCTAAAGGCCGTCTTCATGGCGGCGGAGGCGCTGGCGCAAGCCTGGTCGAGGGACTTGGCGCGCAGAGCAGCGTTGAACGGCTCGGGCTGGATGGGGCCGTCATAGCCGATCTGGACCAGCGAACCCAGGAAGTCCTTCACCGGAATGACGCCGGTGGCGGCAGGCAGCTCGCGGTGGTCATCCCGGTACTCATCCAGCGACAGGCCGATGGGGGCATCGTTCAGGTCCACGGTCAGCACGTCCGAGCCGCGCAGCGTTAACAGGTCCTTGTCCGTCTCTTCCGCGTTGAACCAGTGCCAGCTATCGAGCTGAATACCAAGGTTGTTCGTACCGATAGCGACGATCAGCTCCTTCATCTCGCTCATGGTGTGTATGAAGGGATGCCGCTGGCTCCGCAAAAGAGTGCGCGGCGCAACGTACTCCAAGCCGAGCTTCTGGCCATGGTCCGCGAGAATCTGCGCGCACTGGCGCAAGCGGCCGGCGTGCTGGCGGAAGTTCTGAGGGTAGGTGAGGTCATTACTGCAAGGGAGAACCCAGGTGCTGACGCGCCATACGCCGGCTCGCTGCAGGATGTCAGCCGTGGCCGGGAGGTTTTTCAGTCCGTCGCTAAATCTCGCTTCATCCTTGCGAAACTCGACCGGCAGACCCGCAGCGCCGAATCTGAGATTCTTGGCCCGCAAGTCGTCAAGGAGACGCTTGAGCCCATCATCGCCCAGCGAGGCGAAGTGGTTCGGATCAGGATCCAGGCCTTCGAAACCGTGCTTGACGGTGAGTTCGAGCGACTCCGGGAAAGTGGCTTGGAAACCAAGGCGTCCGAGGCTCAGAATCGCATAGAACTTACGCCGTGGCATCTCAGCGCGCGCCGCAGCGCCAGCGAGTAGGCGCGGGGGTGGCAGAGCTGCGACGCTTGCCGCGGCTCCGACGGAGAGGAGCTCGCGTCGAGTGAGCTGGTTGGTCATAGTCGGCTCCAGGCCGTGCAGTGTAGCACCTGTGGCGTCGGGCGTGTCGGGATCGGTACGACCAGAAGAGCCGGCATTCACCAATGCGCGGCCGAAGCTCTTCTCTTCCTTAGGGGATTTCACGTCGCCCGCGCCTGGCAGCGTTGATAGCCAGCTGCCCGTTTGCAGGTATTCACCCTAGTAGACCCTAGGGTACAATCTGGTCCTAGAAGAGGGTTGTCGCGGGATTGACTTCCTTACCCTTACACCCCGTAATGATCGTGGCTGGCACCACGTTGAAAGAATAAGGTTTTGCCTAACTCTGCCGTAGCTGACTCGCCAGGGGGGAGAAATGAGAGTGAAATACGATGCTGGAGGCGTCTCTTCCAAGAAAGAGAGACAGCCCTTCCCGGTGGCCAAGAATGTGCGTCGGAGTGAGCGAATTCTTATCAGTCTGCCGATTTCCGTTTCGGGAAAAGTTGAAAAGACTCAAAAGTTTTTCAAGGAAGGACGCACACTAGGCGTCAGCCGCTACGGTGCGACCATCGCGGTGGATCTGGATTTTCGCGGCGGCCAGAACATCCTCATTCAATGCGGCAATGGCAATGAACAGGCAGAGGCCCAAGTAGTGGAGAAAATTAAGGACCAACCCCAAGGCCACGTTTACGGCATCAAGCTCCTGGAACCCGCCGTCACTTTGTGGGGCATCACGTTTCCCCCGTTTGTCGAATCACAGAAGGCGGTCGTACGCGTCCTGCTCCGGTGTATTACGTGCCGGCAAGTCGAAGTGGCGTACTTGAACGAGTTCGACACAAAGGGCTTTGTGGCCCACTGCAGTCTTGCACGCTTCTGCTCCAAATGCCGCAACTGGACCACCTGGAATCGGCCTTATGGCGAGATGCTTGCAGCGACGAGTTTCCCACTCCGATCGGATAGTCAGGGGCCGAATTCGGGGGCCGAGTTGGAGCCCGACGATCACGAGAAGCGTTCCCACGGGCGCATACGGCTGGAAGCGGTTGGGTGCATTCGCCAGCCGCCTCTTGGCGACGAAATCGTGCTCGTCGTGGACCTCGCGCCTGGAGGCGTCAGATTCTGCAGCAGCAACAACTACGCGGAAGGCTCCCACGTCGAATTAGCCGCACCCTATTCCTCTAAAGCGCCGAATATCTTTGCACCTGCACGCATCGTCAGTTACAAAAACTGCCCCGAGAACGCACATACAGAATACGGTCTGGCGTACATAGTTTAGCAACACAGATTCTTAACACGTGCACCGGGGAAGTGTGTTTACAGGGCGGATGAAACCGACGTGCCGGCGGCGGCGAAGACAGGGGACATTTCTGATTCCGCGAAGGAGAGGAAGGACTGAACGACAACAGGGTCAAACTGCGTGCCGCTGGCCTCGTTGAGCCGGCGTACCGCTTCCTGGTATGGCAGGCCTTTGCGATAGGGACGAGAAGAAACCATGGCATCGAAGGCATCGATGACGCAGACGATCCGTGAAACTACGGGAATTTCAGCGCCTTGAAGTCCCGCCGGATATCCCTTTCCATCGAAAGATTCGTGATGATGCAGGATGTCAAGGGCCGCGCGTTCGAAACCCGGGAGCATGCGCAGCACAGCCCAGCCGTACTCGGAGTGTTTTTTCATGAGCGCATACTCTTCCTGGTCGAGACGCTCAGGCTTGCGGAGAATGGAATCCGGGATGCCCACTTTACCGATGTCATGCAGGAGCGCGGCAACTTCGAGATTCTGAAGTTCGGCTTCTTCCAGACCCAGTTCCTGCCCGACACGCATACCCCATTCCGCCAGCCGGGTGCTGTGCACGCCGGTATTGAGATCTTTCAAGTCGAGGAGCTGGTTGAACGCGCAGATGACCGAAGTGCGAAGAGCGGAAGTCTGTTCTTCGAGTTGCTTGACGCGGAGAGACTCCAGCGCCGCGAAGGAAGAGGAACCTTCCACGGGCGCCGGAATGTGGTCGTTCGACATCGCAGCTACCAGCATAAAAGGAAGCAGGAGCCAGAGCCGGAACCGGATGTTGAGCCGGAGTTATTTATCCAGGCGGAGACAGCTTGATACGCATCCAGACGGCCGTGATTGAGATCCGGAGTGAGCTTGATCGCGTGGGACAGCGAGTTCGATGCCTGATTCTGATTTAGCGAAGACTTCGCACTGAGCATCAGAGACACGGTGCCAGCGACAATCGGCGAACTAAACGAGGTGCCAGAAGCACTTCCATATGTACCGCCGGGGAAGGTGCTGATGATATTTTCGCCAGGCGCAGCAATCCAGACATCCGTTGCACCAAAATTCGAAAAAGATGAGCGACTGTCCCAATTCGTCGTCGAGGCAATGCCAACGACATAACTGTTCAGTGCTGCGGGATAAACAGGCGCGCTCGTGCTTTCGTTTCCAGCAGCAGCGACAAGAACGACGCCGGCTTTATTGGCGTAGGCGGCCGCCTGAGTGAGCGACGGCGATGAAGAGGTGAGATCGAAGCTCATATTCACGACGTTAGCGTGGTGCTGGACGGCGTAGTAAAGAGCGGCAACGATATTCGAAAGATAGCCCGTGCCGTTCGAAGAGAAGGCCTTGAGCGGAAGGATCTTAGCGTTGGGCGCAACCAGGTGGACAAGCCCGGTGGTCATCGTGCCGTGGCCAAATGCGGAGTACGGTCCGCCATCGAGTACCGCGGCGGTGGACTGGTCGAGGACCGCGGCCGTGGACTGTTGCACATAACCGGGCTGCTGATTCTGAGTGTTGGTGTCGACATAGCCGCTTTGCAGACCGCTCACATCGAGCCATTCGGAGGCGCCTGGCTGGTTCCGCGTAAAGTCATAGCCGGGGAGCAGCACTTGGTAGAGAACGGGATGGTTGACGTCTACACCCGTATCAATTACAGCAACGATCCCTGTACCGCTGATGCGAAAGCCGTTCTGCGCATCCACGAGACGAATAATATGTGTTGCCGGCTGGGTCGCGTAACCGTGCCAAACGATGGTGCCGAAGTAATTCACAGGGGTCTTGTCGTAGAGACCAGAGGGGAAGCTGCCGGGCGGCGGTTGTGGGATGGGCAGGAGGTGGTCGACCTCAACGCTCACGATCCCCAGCAAGGATTCCACGAGCGTCAGGCCACCGTTTACAAGGTTTGCGAGGAAGTTATTGGAGGAGGTCACAAGAAAGTTCTGGCCGACCGGGCCGTCCAGGCCACCCTGGACCTGGCATTGCAGGAGATTGCAGAGATTCAGGACGGAGGACAGACCGCCCGTCGTGCGGACAATATAGCGGTTTTGCGCTGCTGCCG
>Ga0210400_10001436_pt1 | contig 23703 bp, 22 predicted proteins | sample IncBWH26MmetaG_FD_155456 | JGI IMG/M metagenome (GOLD analysis project Ga0210400, IMG submission 155456) | Forest soil microbial communities from Barre Woods Harvard Forest LTER site, Petersham, Massachusetts, United States - Inc-BW-H-26-M | ecosystem: Environmental > Terrestrial > Soil >...
ATGCGCGGCCAACGCACTCGCACCAACGCGCGCACGCGCAAGGGTCCGCGCAAGCAGGCGGTCAAGATGAACGCGCCGCCGGGCAAGGTCTAAAGGTAAAAATCAATGGCTGATCAAAAGCAAAACGCGCAGCAAGCCGCCGCGGCCGCGGCCCCTGGCGCAAAGCCCGCGCGCAAGAAGGTACGCAAGAACGTACTCGATGCGATCGCGCATGTGCACGCCTCGTTCAACAACACCATCATCACGATCACCGATCGGCAGGGAAACACCCTGTCTTGGGCGACCTCCGGCGGCTGCGGCTACCGCGGCTCGCGCAAGTCGACGCCGTTCGCGGCGCAGGTCGCCGCCGAGCGCGCCGGCACCGCGGCTCAGGAACACGGCGTGAAGAACGTCGAAGTCCGCGTCATGGGCCCCGGTCCCGGGCGCGAATCCGCGGTACGTGCCTTGAACGGCTGCGGGCTGAAGATCACCAACATCGAAGACGTCACGCCGATTCCGCATAACGGCTGCCGTCCGCCCAAAAAGCGTCGCGTTTAAAAGGTTCGCAATGGCAAAATATACCGGTCCGAAGTGCAAGCTGTCTCGTCGCGAGGGAACCGATCTGTTCCTGAAGAGCGGCGTGAAGCCTCTCGAGTCGAAGTGCAAGCTCGAGGTGCCGCCGGGCGGCGTGAAGAGCGAGCGCAAGCAGCGCCTGTCGGAATACGGTCTGCAGCTGCGCGAGAAGCAGAAGCTGCGGCGCATGTACGGAGTCTTGGAGCGTCAGTTCAGAAATTACTATCAGAAGGCCGCGGGCCGTCCCGGCGCGACCGGCGAGACTTTGCTGCAATTTTTGGAATGCCGCCTGGACAATGTGGTCTACCGCATGGGGTTCGCCTCCACGCGTGCCGAGGCGCGCCAGTTGGTGAGCCACAAGGGCGTGTCGGTCAACGACAAGCTGGTCAATATTGCTTCCTATCAGTGCAAGGCGGGCGATGTGATCAACTTGCGCGAGCGCGCCAAGAAGCAAACCCGCGTCACCGCGGCTCTGACCATCGCGACTCAGGTCGGGCTTCCTGATTGGGTCGAAGTCGACGACAAGAAATTCTCCGGAATTTTGAAATCCGTTCCGGATCGTCAGGAAATTCTGCCGGACATCAACGAGAGCCTGGTCGTCGAGTTGTATTCCAAGTAGCAATTGGCTTTTTTATGCGACGCAGCCTTCGCTGCGTTGTCTCCGGTCAAGTAAACGTAGGTGAAATCCATGCAGGGATCGATCAATGAATTTTTGAAACCGCGGGTCGTCAAAGTACAGCCCGTGTCGCCGCGCCATGCCCGCATCGTGATCGAACCGTTTGAACGCGGTTTCGGCCACACGCTCGGCAATGCGCTGCGCCGGGTGCTGCTGTCCTCCTTGCCGGGGGCGGCGATCACCGAGATCGAGATCGAGGGCGTGCTGCACGAGTACACCGCGATCGAAGGCGTCCAAGAGGATGTCGTCGACATTCTGCTGAACTTGAAGGCGGTGGCGATTCGCATGCACACGCGCGACGTTGCCGAGGTGCGCCTGCACAAGAAGGGACCTGGGCCCGTGACCGCCGGCGACATCGCCGGAGACCACGACATCGAGATTTTGAACCCGGACCTGGTCATCGCGAACTTGACGAAGGCCGGTGAGCTGTCCATGTCGCTGAAGGTAGAGCGCGGACGCGGCTATCGTCCGGCCGCGCAGCGCATGGCTTTCGAAGAGCAGACCCGCGCCATCGGCCGGCTGCAGCTGGACGCCTCGTTCAGCCCGGTGCGCAAGGTCACTTACAACGTCGAGAGCGCGCGCGTCGAGCAGCGCACCGATTTGGACAAGCTCATTCTGGATATCGAAACCAACGGCACGATCGATCCCGAAGAGGCGATTCGCCGCGCCGGCGGCATCCTCAAGGATCAGCTGTCGGTGTTCGTCGATCTGCAGGGTCAAGATGAATCGACGACCAAGGCCACCGAAACGCAGTTCGATCCCATCTTGCTGCGCCCGGTCGATGAGCTGGAACTCACGGTGCGTTCCGCCAACTGCCTGAAAGCGGAAAATATCCATTACATCGGCGATCTGGTGCAACGTACCGAAGTCGAATTGCTGCGCACGCCAAACTTAGGAAAAAAGTCTTTGACCGAGATCAAGGAAGTTCTGGAGAGCCACGGGCTGACCCTCGGAATGCGCATCGACAATTGGCCGCCGCCGGGATTGAAGCGCGACGACGAGCGCGACGGTATTTGAACCAGCGATAAGAGTTAAGAGAAGACTATGCGTCACAGAAACAGCGGGCGTCAGCTATCGCGAAATGCCTCTCATCGTCATGCGATGTTGCGCAACATGGCGACCTCGCTGCTGCAGCACGAAACCATTCGCACCACCGTGCCGAAGGCCAAGGAACTGCGGCGGGTGGTCGAGCCGTTGATCACGATGGCCAAGGTGGACTCGATCGGGTTGCGCCGCCTGGCGCACTCGCGCTTGCGCGATGACGCCGTGGTCGTAAAGCTGTTCGAAGACTTGGGACCGCGCTTCAAGGCGCGTGCCGGCGGTTACACGCGAATTCTTAAAATGGAACCGCGGCCTGGCGATTCGGCTGACATGGCTCTGATGCAATTAGTGGAATCCGCCGCAGTCGCCACCGAAAAGAAAGACGACAAGAAGGCCGCCAAAGCGCCGAAAGCGGAGCCCAAGAAGACCAAGGGTAAGAAAGCCGCGCCCGCCGCTGACGAGAGCGAGACGGAGACGAAGCCTAAGCGGCGTAAGAAAGCGGCCGCCTGATCTAGGGGCCTGTCCGGACTGGAGGTCCTACGCCGCCGCCCCTTTCGCCGCGGCTACTCGTGCGAAGGCATCGCGGGTCATGTTTTCGGGCTTTCCCGCGGTCGCCGCGACATTGTCTTCGATCCTGACTCCGCCGTAGGGCTTAAGATCATCCACGACCGCCCAGTCGATATGGGCGCGCCGCTCGTCCGCGCGAGCCGCGGCCAGCAGCGAGTCGATGAAGTAGATGCCAGGCTCCACGGTCACGACCACACCGGGCTCGAGCATGCGGGTAAGGCGCAAAAAGGGATGCCCCTTGGGCCGCTCACGCTCGTGCCCCTCTGTATCTCCCATCACCCCGCCGACATCGTGTACCTGAAGACCCAGCAAATGCCCGATGCCGTGCGGAAAGAACACTTGGGTTACGCCTGCTTCCAATGCGGCCTGTCCGGGCAACTTCGTCAGGCCGATCCTTTGCATCACATCGCCCAAGGTTCGATGGGCCGAGAGGTGCACGTCGCGATAATCGCGGCCGGCAAGGATCTCATCGCACAACGCTAGTTGCGCCTTGTCCATGGCTTTGATCAGATCGGCGAATCGCCCGGCTCCTCGAGCGTAGGAGCGCGTAATGTCGGCCGCGTAGCCGCGGTATTGAGCGCCGGCGTCGATCAAAAACGAGCGCAGCGGCACGGGCGCGGACCGTTCCAGATGCTGGTAGTGCAGCACCGCGGCATTTTCGTTATAGGCCACGATGTTGTTGTAGGGCATCTCTTCTTCGCGCTGCTGACAGGCCGCAAGATAGCTCATGTGCGCATCGTATTCCGAGCCGCCGCGGTGAAACGCCGCGAGCGCCGCCGTGTGTCCACGCGCGCCCATCTCACTGGCCTTTCGCAGGCACGCCAATTCATAGGGGGTCTTCACGGCGCGCTCATAATCCAAGAGCGCCATCAATTCCTTGGGATTGACGCAGGCCGGATCGGCGCCTTGAAGCAAAACATCAGGCCCTATGAAGGCAACGCGGCCCAATTTTTCCCAGTGCGGCGCGGCCTTCGACTCATCGCCCATGGCGATCAGATTGACCGAGGCGGTCCAGGCGGCGGTGGGTAGCGCGGCGGGTTTATGCCAGTAGTCGTTCGGTTGATAGAACAGGACCGTCGGACGGATTCCTGGCCTGTAAACCAAGATACAGCGGGGATTGTCGGTGATCGGGACCCATGCCTTGAACTGCGGATTCACCTTGTAGGAGTAGTCTTGGTCGTCGAGAAACTGCAGCGGCGGGCGCCCGGCGTGGACCACCAAAGCGTCGAAGCCGCTGCGTTCGAGCGAGCGATCGGCGCGGCTCATGAGCAAGCCTAAGTGCGCGGCATAGAGCTGATCTAGACTGGAATCGCTCACTGGACCTCCGTTGCTTCAAGTGGCCTTTGGAATTATGCCTTAACCCCAGCGGCGATTTCCCGCGTTAAAGGCGTGGTGTGGGTGGCGAAAGTGATATGAAATTGCGCCAAAACACTCTAAAATCGGCCGGGACATTTGGGTATAGGCCCAAAAACAACACGCTCGGCCTAAATTATTTACCTTTAAAATTTCTGGGGTATCGATAGATGAAGACCAAACTTGCTCTGACCGCCTTTGTCGCTGCATTCCTGCTGAGTGCCTGCGGCAGCAAGACCGAGGCTCCTGCCCCGGCCGCTGCTCCTCCTCCGGCCGCCGCGCCCGCTGCGGATGCTGCTGCCTCTGCCGCTGCTGATTCGGCTGCTGCTGCGAGCGCCTCCGCCGATGCGGCTGCCAGCGCAGCCTCTGCTGCGAAGCCGTAATACGCTTCGGAGCTAGCTGATCCCACAAGCCCGGGCGGGCTGCCGTCAGGCACGTTCGTCCGGGCTGTGTCTTTTTCAGAGAGGATGAAGTCTCGTTGCTCGTCAGCATTCGCGATGTCAGACATTCGAAACAGGATCGCCAGTGGATCCAGAGTGTCTACGGCGAATACATTGAGTCCCTGGCCGATCTGAATACGGGACTATTTTCCGTGATCGGCGCGAACAATCCGCAACAAGCCGAGATTTTCGCCAATTGGTTTTCCAACGATCAATCGCACCCACTGTTGATTCTCAAGGGTACTGATTCGGTCGGATTTGCGCTCGTGACGCGTCCGCGCATTCCAAAGGCGGGCGAGAAAGCCGCGGATTATCGGATGTCGGAGTTTTTCGTGCGCATGCAGTATCGCCGCGCCGGAATCGGCCGGGACGCCGCGACGCTGATATTCGACCGCTTTGCCGGTGATTGGGAAATCGTCGAATATATGCGTCATCCCGGGTCCGTGGCCTTCTGGCGGCATGTCGTGGCCCGCTATAGCGCCGGGCGCTTTACGGAAAGGTCGCGCCATGGCGAAGTGCAGCAGCGATTCGCGAGCCGGCCGTCTACTTCAAAGAAGTAGCGGCTTTTTGCACGGTTTAATGCATTATGACGCTCAAGAATGAGGCAAATCGGTCGATCCATTGAGTCCTGTGCAGTCCCCATCCAACGTCGCCTTTGATTTCATACGCAGCCTCGCCGCAGAATTGTCGGGCGGCCAGGTCGATTTGCCCTCGTTTCCCGAAATAGCGCTTAAAGTCAGGCGGATCCTTGCCGATCCGGATGCCAAGGTGGAGCAGATTGTCCGGGTGGTCGGATCCGAGCCGGCGCTGGCGGCCCGTTTGTTGCGTATTGCCAATTCCGCGTCCATTAACCGCAGCGGCAAGAACGTTACCGATCTGCGTACGGCCATCGCGCGTATCGGCCACAATATGGTGCGCAGCGCGTCGATTTCATTCTCGATGAATCAGATCCGTCAAGCGAACAAGCTGGCCAGCCTGGCGCCGCATTTGAACGATCTGTGGGAGCGCAGCACCTATGTGGCTGCCTATGCCTACGTGCTCGCCCGGAGTTGCGGCACTCGTGTGAATCCGGATGAAGCGATGCTGACGGGAATGATGCATGGCATCGGCAAGCTGTACATATTGACCCGTGCCACTGATCACCCGGAGCTGTTTGCCAGCGAGACCGCGCTGAATGACATCATCAACGATTGGTACCCCTCCATCGGCAAGGCGATCCTGGAGAATTGGAAATTCTCAGAAACCATGGCGCGGGCGGTGGGGCAGGAGGATTTCCTGCGTACCGAACTCGAAGATCCGGACCTCAGCGACGTGGTGGGTGTTGCCATCCTGATGGTCTCGCACGGTACCGACATCACCGGCCTGGAGAAGTCGCTGCAAGAGCTGCCGGGCGCAAAAAGGCTCGGCATGGATCAGTCGAAAACATTGGCGGTGATGCAGGATTCCGCCGCGGAAGTCACTGCCCTGAGCCAGGCGCTGGCGAACTAGACCTCGGCACTGTGAATTTGACCGGCTCGAATGTCCTAGGGGGATAGGAAACTTCGAGGCACGGAAGAGCGCAGTGCCTCGAAGCTTCCTATCCCCCTAAGCCTTTCATGCTGGACGGTCAATCTCACGGTGCTGGAGGACGAGCTTCGCATGGCGACCATCGGTCGGGCGGTAGCGCGGCATGTGATCTTGATCGGCCCGAGTTCCCGTCAGGAAGGGTAAGAAGACTCGAGGCACTGTTGCCTTCGTGCCTCGAGTCTTCTTACGCTCCCGGGCGAGCACTACACGCGTCGATCAAAATCACCGGGGCGAGGACTTCCGGCCAACGATAAACCTAGGCCTCAATCGTCGCGCTTTCGGCCGCAAAGGCTTCAGCGACGTAAGTCACGTTGTCCGGCATGATGCCCGCGAGGTTCATGCGGCTGTCGGACGTCATGTAAATGTGATGTTTCTCGCGTAAGCGCTCGACGGCATCCCGCGATACGCCCAGCAACGAAAACATGCCGCGCTGCGTGCGAATGAAATCGAACGAGTTCCCGCCCGTCACTTCCCGGAGCCGGCCTGCCAAGAGCGAGCGCATATCGAGAATTCGCGTCCGCATGGCTTCGAGTTCCCCCACCCACTGTTGCCTCAATTGCGGTTCCGCAAAGATTCGCGCGGCGATGGCGGCGCCATGATCCGGCGGCATGGAGTAAATGCTGCGCGCGATGTGCAGCATGTGGGATTGCACGGCATCCGCGCGCGCCGCGTTTTCGCTGACGACGATCAAGCCGCCGACACGCTCGCGATAGAGGCCTAAGTTCTTGGAAAACGACACCGCGATGAGCGCTTCGGGCACTCGCTCCACCACCATGCGGATGGGGGCGGCGTCAGCCTCGAGCGAGGAGCCGAATCCCTGGTACGCAATATCCAAATAAGGGACTAGCTTGCGGCGCAGCAGGAGCTCCGTGAGTACCTCCCATTGTTCGGCAGTAAGGTCGGCGCCGGTGGGGTTGTGGCAGCAGGCATGGATCAAGACGACATCGCCTGCGGACGCGGTTTGGAGGCGTTGCAGCATTGCGTCGAAGCGCAATTCGTGTGCCGCGGCGTCGTAGTAGGGATAGCGCTCAAGCTTAAGGCCGCAGCCCCCCAATAATGGAGCATGGTTTCCCCAGGTGGGGTCGCTTAAGTGAACCACGGCACCTGGCGAGGCAGCCTTGATGAGTTCGGCCCCCACGCGCAGCGCCCCGCAACCGCCGGGACACTGCAGCGTGCGCGCACGCCGATCCTTGCGCGCCGCATGGGCGGCGCCCAGCACCAATTCCTCCAAGGCACTGTTGAATTCCTCTCGGCCGGCCGCGCCGATGTAGGATTTCGTGGTTTGGGCCGCCAGAACCTCTTTTTCTGCCCTGCGGACGCATTCCAAAATGGGGGTGTTACCCGACAGATCCCGGTAAACGCCTACGCCCAGATCGACCTTGTCGTTGAAAGGGTCTGCTCGATATTTCGCCATTAATCCGAGAATGGAATCGGAGACGAGCCGCTCAAGTTGTTGAAACAAAAGTTAACACCCCTTGTTCTAATTACGGATCATTATATCGGTCGCACAGGATCTCAGGCTTTAAGACTCACCGTCTCCAATAAAAGACAGTAGGTCGATGACATTCGCCGGGGTTAGCGTGTAGGCTTCAGCCACTCATCAGCGGGAGAGTTACTTTATGGCGCTTTGGAAAGAAAACCCCACGCCCGTCCCTGCGGGTTCATCCGTTCCCTCATCGGCATTGCCCTCGGAAAGAAGCCCGCCGCCGGAACGCGTCGTTAACGATCCGGGACTGGCCGTTTCGCCGCGCCGTCCTACGCCAAAAACCGCCGTCGAGGGCGGCGAGTCCGTCATCGCCGCGAACCTGTCGATCGAAGGCAAGATCGAAGGCTCGGGCAACGTGCGCATGGCGGGCCGGTTCAAGGGTGACGTGCGCATCGACGGCAATTTCACCATGGATAGCGGTGCCCATCTGACCGGGCAAGTCCTGGCCGGCATTGTGGTCGTCGGCGGGGAGCTGCAAGGCAATATTGAATCCGCCAAGCGGGTCGACGTGCTCGAAGGCGGTGTCATCGTCGGCGATGTGAAGGCCGGATCCATTACAGTCGCGGCCGGTTCGCGCATGCGCGGGCATGTCGAGTTTGGCTGGGACGACGAAAAAGGAAAAATAAAAGGCTTGGTCAGCAACGGTAGTTAACGTTAATGAGCGTCGCTCGCCAGAGCACACTCGGCGCGACCCGGGTATGTCCGCACTGTAAGGCCACGGTTTTACAGAGTGCGAACATCTGCCCGGGGTGCCAACACCACCTGCGCTTCAACACGGTCAATGCTGAACCGGCGGCCCAGGCTGTGTCCGCCATGCGCATCGAGGGTACGATTCATCATCCTGCGCGCGGCGAGCAGTGCGAATACTGCGTGGTGATCGCGATTACCAACGAAAAGGGTGAAAAAATTACGCGCCAAGTTGTCGGTGTGGGCGCGCTTCAGCCCGGGGAGCGGCACAAGTACAGCTTTTCGGTCGAGCTGGTGCCGGTGCGCGCGCTACCTAAGGTCCCACAGAGAAACTAGGCTCCTGTTTTGGTTGGTGCCTTCAATGGATACCAAGGTCCGATCCTCGTGTCCGCCGGGAGAACAATTCTTGAACGATCGTATTGTCGCCATCGGCATTGCCGCGATTCTGTTCGGCCCCTGTGCGCAAGCGGGCGCGCCGGCCTCCGCGGAAAGCGATCCCGTCGTACGCAAAGACGCGCACGACATTTTCAAACAGCTCATTGAAATCAATACCACCGATTCGGTGGGGAGCACGACCGTCGCCGCCCAGGCCATGGCGCAGCGTTTGCTCGACGCAGGTTTTGCGAAGGCGGATGTGGTTGTGCTGGGGCCCAATGATCGCAAGGGCAACATGGTTGCCCGATATCGCGGGAAGCCCGGATCGAAATTGAAGCCGATCCTGATCATTGGACACTTGGATGTGGTCGAGGCGAAGCGCGAAGATTGGAGCACCGATCCCTTCCAGTTCGTCGAGAAGGACGGCTACTTCTACGGACGCGGTACCCAAGACATGAAAGACAGCGATGCCATTGCGGTCGCCGATTTCATCCGCATGAAAAAGGAGGGATTCCTTCCCGATCGCGACATCATCCTGGCGCTCACGGCGGACGAAGAGGGCGGCAAATCCAACGGCGTCGACTGGCTGCTGAAGAATCACCGCGAGCTCATCGATGCGGAATTTGCATTGAACCCCGACGCCGGCGGCGTCAGGCCGGACAAGCCGCAGATCGTGGGATTCGAAGCCACCGAGAAGCTTTACGCGGACTTTCAGGTGCTCGCCACCAACCCAGGCGGCCACAGTTCGCTGCCGATACCGGACAACGCGATTTATCACGTGGCCGACGCGCTCGCCGCTCTGCAGAAGTGGAGCGCTCCCTTCGAGTTGAATTCCGTCACGCGCGAATACTTTGCGCAGATGGCCAAGATCGAAACCGGGCAGGCCGCGGCCGATATGCGCGCCATTCTGGCCACGCCGCCCGATCCCAAGGCGGTGGAGCGCCTATCGCAGGACACGCACTCGAACGCGGTCATGCGCACGACCTGCGTGGCGACCATGTTGAGCGGCGGTCATGCGCCGAATGCGCTGCCGGGGCGCGCGGAGGCCAACGTGAACTGCCGTATCTTCCCCGGCCACTCGCAAGAAGACATTCGCCTGCAGTTGGTCAAGCTGTTCAACGATCCGAAGCTTAGGGTGCGCTACCGCGGCGACAACGGCGATTTGATGGATCACGGCTCGGATCGAAAAGCCATGACGCCGCCGCCGCTGCGCGACGACGTCATGAACTCGCTGCGCAGCGTCGCGGGGAAGTTGTGGCCGGGCTTTTTGGTGCTGCCCATCATGGAAGCCGGCGCGTCGGACAGCATTCACACCATGAACGCGGGAATTCCGAGCTATGGCATATGCGGAGTGGCAATAGAACGCGCCGACGATAGGGCGCATGGCAGGGATGAACGGGTCAAAATCGACGCCTACTACAAGGGCGTGGAGTTTTACTATCAGTTCCTAAAGGCGCTCACGGCACCGTCGGGTTGAATCACGCGCCATGACCGCGGGCGATCCTCACAATTTGCAAAGATTCGTCGATGCGCAGCGGGAGATATTCGGCCAAGTCTTGAGCGAGCTACGGGAGGGCCGCAAGCAGAGCCACTGGATGTGGTACATCTTTCCGCAGATCAAGGGGCTCGGGAGCAGCCCGATGGCGCAGCGGTATGCCATCCTCAGTCTCGATGAGGCGCGGGCGTTTTGGAGTCACCCGGTATTGGGCGACAGGCTGCGCGAATGTACGCAGCTCGTGACGGCAGCCCGGTGCCAATCGATCGAAGACATTCTGGGGTATCCCGACAATCTCAAGTTCCATTCATCGATGACCCTGTTCGCTCATGCCACGAACCATGACGCGGTATTCGAGGACGCGTTGAGAAAATATTTTCGCTCCGAGTATGATCATCTGACAATGGAAAGGCTCAGCTCGTCATGGCCGACGTAATCATGCGTAAAGGGGGAGTTTCATCAGGATCAATGCACCGCCGCGCGCAACGTCCGTAACCTGGATCTCGCCGTGGTGCGCGCGGACAATTTCCGCGACGATCGCAAGACCGAGCCCGGCGCCCGGCCGGCTGACACCTCTCCCGCGCCAGAAGCGCTCGAAAATGTGCTTGCGGTCCGGCTCGGGAATGCCCGGACCGCGGTCGGCCACGCTGACCGTGCCGGACGGCGACACAGCCACAGTGACCTCGGTTCCCTCCCGCGTATGGAATACCGCATTTTCGATCAAATTGCGAAGAGCGTCCTCAAGCGCAGGGGCGTTGCCGCGAACCCAGACTGGCTCGGATGGCGCATCGAAGCCGAGCGTGCAGTGCATGGCCAGCGCCCACGGGCTCAAATATTCCACGACTTCGGCAGCCGCTGCGCGAAGATCCGTCTTGTCCGCGACATCGATCGCCACGCTGTCCAGGCGCGCGACGCGCAGCAGCTGATCTACCAGGCGGTTCATGCGGGAGGCATCGTCCCGCAGCTTCTCGACTTCAGGCCCATCCATAAGCGCATCGAGTCCGGCTGTGAGGATGGCAAGCGGCGTGCGCAGCTCGTGCGCCGCGTTGGCCGTAAACTGCCGCTGAACCGCAAAGCCCTGTTCCAATCGATCGAGCGCCGCATTCACTGCCGCGACCAGGGGCAGCAATTCGGATGGCAAATCATCGGTGGGCAGCCGCACCGTGGTGGCATTGGGTCCGATCCCTTCGGCCATTTCCGATGCAGCGAGAACGGGCTTCAGGCCGCGACGAATGCTCCAGACCGCCACGGCCAGCATCGCAGCCGCAAACAAGAATATTGACCAGGCCACATCGACAATGAACCTTTTCATGATTCCATAGGCCAAGGCGTCCGCGTCCGAGACCGCGGCCACCGATACCCACAACGGTCCCGCGGGATTTTGCACGCGGACCGTGATGCCGTTGTAATCCTGGCGGGCGGCGCCGAAATCCTCGAGCCGGAATGGACGCCGCTCGCCGGCCAGCGCCGGCCATCCGGCCAGTTCCGCCCCAAATTCAGCATCCGTTGAGGCAATCAGCCTGCCGTCGGTGGTGCGCGCCGCCAAAAGGCGGGTGCGCGCAGGCGAATCGTAGAGCTGGCGCTGTCGCGGCGGCAGTTCGAGGTGCCAAATGCCATCCGGACCACGCGAGATGAATCGCGTCAACTGAATAGCCCGCTCTTCCAATTCGTCATCGCCGAGGGTCTTCGCCGCCTGCCCACCTTCGTAGATCACGGCGCATATGGCGAGCACCGTGGCCAAAGAGAACACCGCGGCAAGCTTCAGTGCGAGCTGTGCCTGCAGGGAATGCACACGCAGCCTCATATCGATTTCTCGATCAACAAGTAGCCGATGCCGCGCACCGTGTGGATCACGGGCGTTGCGCCGGCATCCGCCAGCTTGCGCCGGAGATGATGAACGTGAACGGGAATCGCGTTCGACTCCAATTCCTGCTCCATGCCATAGATTTTTTCCTCGAGCACGGCGCGCGGTACCACACGGCCCAGGCGGCGCATCAAATGTTCAAGAATCGCGAGTTCATGGCGCGGCATCGCGAGCGGCGTCGTGCCGACGCGAACATCGCGGCCGATGGTGTCGAACACGAGGTTGCCCGCCTCCAGCAGGGTCCCCAGCGCAGATCCGGGCCGGCGCAGCAGGGCCTTGATACGCGACACCAATTCGCTGACGGCAAACGGTTTGACCACATAGTCGTCCGCTCCCGCATCAAGCCCTTCGACGCGGTCTTCGATGGAATCGCGCGCCGTCAAGATGAGCACCGGGAGCCGATTGCCGGCGCTGCGGATCCTGGCCAGCAAGCGTGAGCCGTCGCCGTCGGGAAGGCCCAGATCGAGTATTGCGGCATCGTAGCCGATTGAGGCGAGCGCCTTCTCGCCCGCGGCGGCGGTGCCGACCGCATCGACGGCGAATCCCGCGCGCTCAAAGACGGACTTGAGCAGTTCGACGATTCGAGCCTCGTCTTCAATGAGCAACAGTCTCATCAATTCCCCGATCCGCTACCGCCATCGGCGGTCTGATTCAGGACAGCACGCCATGGTTAAGGCAGTATTAAGTGCGCGCCGGCGCACTCGAGAAAAAAGCGCTGGCGCCTTAATACTGTCTTAAATGAGCCCTGCGATGATGCGCCCTGCGGTGGGGCGGCGGCACCAAATTTTACGGGATGGCACTACTTTTTGAAGCGAAAACTCAACTGGAACCGCAGGGCGTGCGCAGCGCATCTTCGCGGCATGATCGCCCTGTCGCTCGTGATCGGTTTCGCGGGTTCGGCGGCAAATGCCGAGGACACGCCGCCGGCTCCCATCGGCGATGTGCAAAGCATCGTGGTCACATCCAAGAAACTGTCCGTCGAAACGCTGATCGATCGAAAAGTCTACAGCGTGACGGAGGACGTACAGCGCGATTTCGGCAGTCTGAGCGATATTTTGAGCGTGATTCCGTCGGTCGACGTGGATCCCGACGGCATCGTAAGTCTGCGCGGAGACACGAACGTGTTGATCCTGATCGACGGCAAGCCTTCCACTCAGTTCTCAGGTTCGGCGGCAGGGGATAATTTGCAATCGATTCCTGCCGCGGACATCGAGCGCATCGAGGTGCTCACGACGCCGCCTGCGCAGTTCAAGGCTGACGGCGCCGCGGGCGTCATTAACATCATCACCCGCAAGAAGCACCCGGAGGGCGCGTCCGGGTCGGCGCAGGCCAGTCTCGGCAGCGGCGGGCGCTACGTCATCGGTACGAACGGCAGCTACAGCTCCGGGCCGTTGGCGGCTTCCTTGAGCGCAGGTTACAGACAGGACTATCGGCAGCGGCTCATAGAATCGAGGGTGATTGCGGTGGACCCGACGGGTGCCGTGACCGACAGCCAGAGTTCCATCAATGAAAGGGTTCGCCGCGAGGTGCCGACGGTCGGTTCATCCGTTGCCTACGCTCTGAACGAACGCCAATCATTGAGCGGCTCGGTGAATTGGTCCGATCGCGGCGGCTTGCGCACGTATACGGAGTTGAACGACACCGCAGGTCCAGCGAATGTCCTCACCGGCAGCTCGCGGCGTCTGAGCTCAGGTCACGACCCGGAGATTGACCTCGATGAGAAACTTGGATTTTCCCAGAAGCTTAGGGCTGACGAGACGCTGGATATCTCGCTGCATCGATCGACATCGCATCAACACGAGCATTACGATTACGCCAACGACTCGTTCATTCCGCCGGCGGCCACTTTTTACAACAATCTGGATTTTCACGAAGATCGGGAAACCACCGAATTTGGCGCGGACTATGCATCGGCGCTATCGAAGACCAGCTCCTTGAAGGCGGGCTACGCTTTCGAGCTGGATGACTATGGATTTCGCAATGTGGGCAACAATGTGGATCCGGTGACCGGGGCGCAAATCATAGACCCAACCCTCACCAACGATTTCAAGTTCCGGCAACAGATCAACGCGGCGTTCGCGAGCTATCAAGCGAGTCTCGGTGCCTGGAATTGGCTGGGCGGATTGCGGGCGGAGCTGACACACACCGATGCCCGGCTACTGACCAACAACACCTCAACCCCGGGGAGCTACTTCCGGCTCTACCCGAGCCTGCACGCCGATCGGATTCTAACGGACAAATCGACCTTGTCGTTCGGCGCGGGTTACCGGGTGACACGCCCTGATCCCGCCAACCTGGACTCGTACGTAGATCACGAGTACACGCCGAACTTGCAAGCGGGAAACCCGAACTTGAAACCGCAGTTCACCCAATCCTACGAGCTCGGGTACGCGTTTGAAGGTCAGGGATTCAGCTACTCCGCGACCGGCTACTACCGGCTCAACCGGGACAGCGTGACGCCCGTGACCGAATATCTCGGCAACGGCTTTACGCTCACGACCACCACCAATCTGCCGAGAAACGATTCGGCAGGACTCGAGTTCACCGTGAACGGGCGCCTGCTGCCGAAGCTGACCTACAATGTCAGCGGCAACGTGTTTCACAATCAAATCGATGCAACCGCGCTGGGAAGCTCTGGATTGCAGTCGACGACCGGGCTCAACGCGAAAGTCAAACTCGATTTCCGGCCAACGGCGGACGATTCCGCGCAGATGACGCTGACGCGCACCGGCAAGCGTCTGACGCCGCAAGGCGACATCGCCGCAATCAGTCTCGTCAATCTCGGTTATAAGCGCCAGCTGAAGTCCGATTTATCCGCCGTCGCGACGCTCTCCGATATCTTCGACGGCCAGCGTTTCCAGAGATTTGCGACCACACCTTCCTTCACGCAAGAATACCAACGCACGGTGCGCGGCCGAATTCTCTATTTGGGTCTCGTCTATTCCTTCGGAACGGGCAAGACGGAAAAGCAGCCCGGTTTCGAGTACGACCAGGCAAACTAACCCGCGCGGCTCACTGCCTGACCCGCGGAACCGCATGTCCGGTTGCACCGCTGCGCGAAAATTCGAACTGCACCAGCCATTCGCGCGCGGATGGACCGTCCGCCGGCGCAAACTTCCACTTCCTCGCGGCCTCGGTTGCAAGCCGTGCAAAATACCTGCTCGAACCCCGGACTTCCAAGTTCTCGGCAACAACATTTCCTGCTCGATCGACGGTCACGCGAACCGCCACCTTGATTTGGCCACGGATCGACTCGCGCGCGCGGCCCGAGACGGCGGGAATTTCTTCGTGCAGCACCGGCGAAGCTGCGGCCGGGACTACTTTGGGGGATTGCGTCGCCGCAGGCGACGCGACTTGCTGCGAAGCGGTCTGATCTGCAATTGACTTCTCCGCGCCTCGACTGCGCAACACACGGCTGCCGGCCCAGAGCGCGAGCAATACCAGCCCCACTGCTACGGCCGGGACCAGCCAGGGCGCTTGCCGCTTGGGGATTGCTGCCGGCTGGCGAGGCGCTGCCTGCGGTACCGGCGCAGGCACCGGCACACGCGGAGGAGTGGGGGCCGGCGGCGCAGACACCCGAGGCGCAGACACCGGAGGCGCAGACACCGGAGGCGCAGGCACCGGAGATGCAGACACCAGAGGCGCAGGCACCAGAGGCTCTGGCACCTTAGGTGCGGGCGCTTGCGCTGGCAGCACGTCCGGGGAGCGCCCGCCCGCGGGATCGATTTGGTCTCGCAGCTCGGAAACGGTCGGCCGGTTGCCGGGTTCCGGGCTCAGGCACCTCCGCACGGCATCGGCGAAGCCCGGAGAAAGTGTCGCCGGCAATGAGGGAGCTCCTGGCTGGTTATCCAGCGCAGGGCGGATTCGGGTCAGGGCCTCCACTATCGTGGCGCCGAGTTCCAGCATGTCTGAAGCGGCGTCGACTCCCGCGGTTTCACCCGCCGTCCGAATGGTATCGCTCGCGAGTTTCAGCTGATCATTGACGACCAAAAAGTTCGGCGGCTTCAGCTGGCCGTGCACCAAGTTCTGACGGTGCAGAAAGGCCAGGGCGTCGAGCACGGGAATCAGCATTTCCCGTACCTCGTCGGGCGTCAGAGCCCGATGCGGAAGAATCTGCGCGAGGTTCTGCTCGGCATATTCCGTGACGACAAAGAGAAAGGGGTGACCCCCAAGTTTGCAGCGACCGGCCTCGAGGAGGCGAATCAGGTGGGGATGGGACAGCGCCGTCCCCATTCGCCAGCGCGACAGTTGTGTTTCCGCCCGCGCCGGATCAGCTGGAATGATCTTGATCGCGGCACTGGAAAGCTTTTGTGCCTTGCAATCGGTGAGGAACACGACGCTATGGTTCGATCTGCCCAAAAAGCGGCGCAGCGAAAAGACGCCGTTGACAACCTGACTCTCCCACTTCGACCAGATCTCGGTCTCGGTCATCATCTGCCTCCAGAGCCAAGAACAGGCTCCCCATGGCCATACGAACATATCATCAAGGCTTGCTCAAGGAACGGCGGCTCATGTCAGCGTTTAACGACACAATCGACTACTGCCATAATAATGCGGCCTATGCCTATCCTACAGTGTGTAAATGCGCGGCAACGCGATCTGGGCGGCTTTGTCGTACGCCGAGTGCTGCCCGCCGAGGGGCGTCAAATGGTGGGCCCGTTCATTTTCTTCGATCACCTGGGTCCGACTCAATTCGCATCGGGACAGGGAATTGACGTGCGGCCGCATCCCCACATCGCGCTCGCGACGGTCACGTACCTGTTCGCCGGTTCGCTCGAGCATCGCGACAGTCTCGGCAACGTGCGCGAGATCCGTCCGGGTGATGTCAACTGGATGGCCGCCGGGCAAGGCATTGCGCATTCGGAACGCACGCCCCATCTGGCGCGCGCGGCGGGCGAAACTATTCACGGAATCCAAAGCTGGGTGGCGCTGCCGGATGGCCACGAGGATGGCGAGCCGAATTTTACGCACTACCCTCGCAGCGTGATTCCGCAACGCGTGCTCGGGGGGGTGACGCTGTCGGTGGTGGCGGGTGAAGCCTTGGGATTGCGCTCTCCGGTCGCCACCTTGTGGCCGACGCTATACGTGGATGCCAAATTTGCGCCGGGCGCGGTGTTGGAGGTGCCGTCCGAGCACGATGAACGTGCCGTATACGTGGTGCGCGGCGAACTCGCGATCGACGACGGCAAGGCAGTCGAGGGTCAGCTTGCCGTGCTCACCCCAGGAAGGAAAATCCGTTTGCGCGCGGACGGCGAAACGCAGGCGATGTTGCTGGGGGGCAATCGCTTTCCCTCGCCGCGCTTGATCTGGTGGAATTTTGTGGCCTCTTCTCAAGAGCGCATCGAGCGCGCCAAGCAGCGCTGGGCGAATCGTCAATTCCCGCCGATACCGGGCGAAACGGAATTCATCCCGCTGCCTCCGCAATGAGTCGCAAAATCGATGCAAGAAATTTTGGCTATTGCCTGAGGAGGCTGTATGAGCGATAGAACGGCGACGGTGCATTGGGAAGGTCGAGGCAAGCACGGCACGGGCAAGATCAGCACCCAGACCGAAGCGCTGAAGTCCTATCCGTATGGCTATGCCAGCCGCTTCGAGGATGACAAGCGCGGCACCAACCCGGAGGAATTGCTGGCGGCGGCGCATGCGGCCTGCTTTACGATGGCATTCTCCTTTGGCTGCGACGCGGCGGGTTTCTCGACGACGGCGATCGACACGCAGGCCGCGGTGCGATTGATGATGAAGGGCGGAGGCTTTTCGATCGAGCACATCGGCCTCAGGCTCGAAGCCAGTGTACCGGGAATCGACGAAGCCACTTTTCAAAAAATCGCCGCCAAGGCGAAACAGGATTGCCCCTTGTCCAAGGCGCTGGCCAGCGTTCCGGAAATTACGCTGACGGCAATTCTGCGCTAAGTGTGATTGATCCCGCTGTTCCTTGCAGACGATTGGGCACATCGTTTCTGCGACACTTTCGCATGGTCACGTATCTTTTCGCTGTCGCAGTGGCGATGGCGATGGCGGTGCCGGTCAACGAGCAGGCTCAAGCCGCGGAGCTATGTCCCAAGGGGTGGTGGGCGGATGTGATGCTCGCTTCATACCACATTCATCCCTATCGGCACTTTGATGACTTTAATCCTGGTGTCGGTATCGAGTGCTCGGTCACGTCGCAATGGGCGCTCTCATTCGGTTATTTCCGCAACTCCTTAGACCGTCCGTCATTCTACGGCGGCGCAATTTTTACGCCGGAATTCGCGCGCTGGAGGTGGTTCCAGCTTGGCGCCATGGGCGGGATCATCTCGGGCTACAATTACGGACAAATTGGATTGGGAAAGAACAACCGAACAGGCCCAATTCTTGCGCCGACCGCGATTGTCTCTTTTGGTCGATTCGGCGCGAACTTTATATTGATCCCACCGATCCCCGCGGACAATCTGCCCTTCACTGTTGGCCTCCAGGCGAAATACCGGTTCCATTAGGCAGGTGTGGCCGAATGCCGGACCGACGTGCACCACTTAGCGCTTGCACGCGCAGCGGCCGCTCGCACATTGGATCCAATCTTTGCATCTTTTTGAGATGTCAGCACTTATCGTCCTTGCAGGAGGACGAGCACATGGTGGATGTGGGCATTGTTACTGCTCGATCGCGACGGGCTCTCGTCGCGGCTGTCGCGATTGCCGCCTGCTTGGGACTCGACACCGCGGCAGAAGCGGAAAGCGGGCCCGTTGACGGCTGCCCCAAGGGATCGGACAGCGCCGGCTTCTGGAAAAGGCTAAGCCAGAGCTATGAGAAGCATCTTTTCCCGGGCGATACCCCGACGACCACAAGTGACCCCAATGCGCCCTTCGATGCGGAATCGGCGGGCTACAGCCAAGAGTTGCCGCCGCCCCCCGTGTCGAATCCGCCTTGGCCCTATGCGGTGTGGAACGAGGGCGGCACCGAACTGATCGGCTACGAGAACATGTACTCGAGCGCCTTGATGGATGCGATCTACTGCGGCTCGAACGGCAAAGCCTGGAAGCACAGTCGCTTCGTCATTTATGGCTGGATCGAGCCGGGCGGCAACATCAGCACCTCTAATCTCAGCTTCAATAAGTTGTCGGGGACCGGTGGCAACTTTCCTGCGGCCTATTCTTATCAGCCCAACACAATCCAGCTGGATCAGGCCGCAATCTATCTCGAGCGTACACCGGATGAGATCCAGCGCGACCACTTCGATTGGGGCTTTCGCGTCGCAGGCATTTACGGAACGGACTACAAGTACACGTTCTCCAACGGCATCCTGAGCTATCAGTACACGCAGCAAGAACGACTCTACGGCTTCGATCCGGTTATGTACTACCTGGACTTCTACTTCCCTAAATTCTTCGACGGCGAGAATTTACGCGTGGGACGCTATATCTCCATTCCCGATATCGAGGCGCAGCTCGCTCCGAACAACCTCACCTACAGCCATTCGCTCCTCTACACCTACGACCCGTACACGCAAAACGGAATCGTATCGACCACCATGCTGAACAAGAACTGGAAAGTGCAGCTGGAAATCTCGGCCGGCAACGACATTTCGCCCACCGATAAGCATCTTCGTCAGTGGACACCGGCAGCGTGCATCATCTACACCACCGATTCCGGCAACGACGCGCTCTATCCCTGCATGAACGGGCTCAACAACCAGAAATTCGGCTGGAACAACGTTCAGCACGCCGTTGTCACCTGGTACCACAAATTCAACGAGCATTGGCACACGGACACCGAGGCCTGGTACATGTGGCAGAAGCACACGCCGGATTCGCTCAATACTCAGGGGCAGGCCGTACTGGCTGCGATGTTCCCAGCGCCTGAGTTCAACATCGGCGCTCCGTCCGGCGCCCAGTGCAACAACACCGCGCTCGTCTATTGCGCATCGCATGAGTGGGCGATCGTCAATTATCTCAATTACCAGCACGACCCACACAATGTCTGGACCTGGCGTACCGACTACATGAATGACAGCACCGGCCAGCGCACCGGCTTCAAGGGAGCGTTTGTCGAGTTCGATCTCGGCTACACGCACTGGATCGGCGATGTCGTGGAGTTGCGTCCAGAAGCGCGCTACGAACGGCAGGTGTCCGCGCCAAACGCAGCGATCACGGGTTTTGCCTACGACAATCCGTGCTATGCGCCCGCCAATCCGGTGAACTCAACTTGTACGTTCTCGAGCGGCGGACGGACCGCTACGTTTGCACAGAACGGCGGCAAGCGCTCGCAGGCGATGTTGGCCATGGACGTCGTCTTTCACTTCTAACGAGGAAGCCATGTTCGCCGCAGCGGCAGGATCGTAATCGACCCCGCCGCTGTTATGACCCAACGGCCGCTCAGTCGCTGAGATCGATCAGCATCTGATCCACGGAGAGCGTGCCGGTAGTTGAGTTGAACGGGCCGCTCGCGAACACATCGAGCAGCGTGGTCGTACCGTTCAAATCAGCATTTAGTGCCGAGACCAGGTCGGCAAAGCTGCTGAATGACTCGAACTTCCAGCTGCTGCGATGCGCGATCGCGAACTGCGTCATCGTGGCCGCCGCATTCGCCTGCAGCGTCACGCCGGCGCTGAGCATCGAGGGGTTGATCGACTGCGGTCCGATCCTGATGACGTCATGCTCGGCACTCTGCAGCGTCGTCTGCGAGAGAACCAAACCCGTGGTCGCACTCAAGGGCAGCGGCCCGAATGGCAGCGTCGGGCCGGGATGATCCCAATCGACCAGCAGCTTGGCCGCGGTGTTGGCGTAGTTCACGAGCGTCACAGCCGAGAAGTCCGGTGGTGGCGCAGGAATTTTGGCCGTGCCGAATGGCGTCACGAAACCGTAGAAGCGCGCCGGACCGCTGTTCAGATTGGTGATCGACAGCACGCTGGGTACGCCGACCGTGTAGGCCGCCGGATTGGCGTCGTTCGCGGCACTGGTGCCGGTGCCGGCGAACTTGAATGCCGAGGGCGGCTGGCCGTCCAGCGCCTGCAGCATCAGCGTTATGCCGTTGTACTGCGTACCGTTCGCCATGAAGGGCGTCGTCGCGAATGTGGCCGGTGTATTGGGCTGCACCAATCCCCACAAAGGCGTGAGCATCAGGAACGCACTGCCGTTGCTGGCATCGAGGGTCCGACTGCCGGGGGTGTTGCTGTAGGTTCCGAACAGCTGCAGATGCTGGCCAACTGAAATATCCGCGGCCGAGAATGAACCGCCTTGCCCTTGCTCGGTCACCGTGGTCTTCGGTCCCACGGTCACCGCAACGCTGCGGCTGAAATCGTCGCCCTCGTGATCGTCGCCCTCCTGTTCGGCGCGGCAAATCGAACCGTGAGTGACCGTCAGCGTCGAAGTGCCGTCGCTGTTCACCGTCACGGCGGTCACGGTGCCCTCGAGGCTGTCGAGCGATGATCCCGGTACACTGGTGCCCGCGAGAACGGCGCTCGCCGTGAACGTGCCGGACGCGACGTCGAAGGACCCGTAGGCAGCCGTCAGTGTCCCCGCGCTCAAGGCATTGAGCGCCGCAATTCCGGCGGTCTGGGTGTTGTAGGCCGTTCCGTTGATCGTGAAAGTGGTCGTGCCGCTGGTCTTGACCGCGAACTGGCCGTGCATACCGGTCGAGTTATAGAACGGCCGCACATCGATCGTATAGGTGTTGTTGGTCGTGTCCACGCTTACCAGCGGGCCGCGCACGCGGATCTGCTTGGTGGTATCCGGCATCAGGGTGACCGACAGCGCCGGATTGACCCACACCTGCACGGCGGTCGTGCTCGAAGTCACCGCAGCCGGCGGCATCGTCACAGGGACGGGCACGACGGTGTTGGTCGCGAGCAAATTGAAATCGAGAGCGAAATTGGCGACCGTGTGCGGCGTGATGATGAGCGGCTTACCGGTCGGCAGCGTCAGCGTCATCGTTACCGGAGAGCTGAGAAGTGCTGTACCTTTGCCGTTGTAAATGTTGGCCACCGGCACGCTGATGCCGCCGGCGGTGCCGTTATCAACCACGATGCCGGCCGCGCTGTAATCCAGGGTCAGTGTGGCCGAGACATAGCTGCCGGCCGGAACTTGCGGCGCGCTGATGATCTCCGAGAGATTGACCAGCTTCGCGAAATCCACCGGCGTGCTTCTGGTGACTGTCTCAACTACGGTGCCGTCGGCGCGCGTCAGCTGCAACGAGTCCACGGTGACCACATAACTGAGGAAATCTCCGGGCATGTCGGTCAGCGTGACCATGGCCGTGCCCATGGTGGAATTCATGTTTGTGCCGCCGCCGCTGCCGACACTCGAACCGCCACAGGCGCCGAGGATGAGCATGCCGCCGACTGCTAAACCGGTGATCAATCGCGCGAACAACTTCTGCCCGCGACTCCGCGCGGAATCACAAAGGATTGAATTCTTCATGGCGAACCTCCCGAAAGCCCCTAGTCTTTTGGTTTGCGCAGCACTTGAAAACGCAAACGTCGCCTGTGCGGCGCAGTCGCAATTGTTCGCGCTGCTGCTTTGCACAGACAACTGTCGCTGGGTTAAGACGGATTTTCGTGCATTGCAAATTTTTCAAGCGCGCATGCACCGCCGTGATCGACGGAATATGTCAAGCACCGGCGATCACGGCTCGCAGGCTCATAAGCTCGTTGATGGCGACTGAAGCGAGAATGCTTAAAGCGCAGATCCAGAAGGATCAGACAGGCCCCCCGGGCCGGCGAAAGGCGCGCAGCAGCGCGAGGATCCAGGCGGCGGCAAGCGCCATGAACACGAACAACCCGCCCATGAACATTTGATTGGAAAGTTGCGGCGGCGCGCTGCGATGCGCGCCCAATTCCAGCCAGTGCACGTAGCAAACCATGGCAACCATGAGACAGCCAAACCAGACGCCGTGCGCCACCAGCATCGATCGCGTTTGCGCGATGTGTTCCGGCGCCAGCCAGTAGTCTCGGTTCGGCAATTTCATGTCGCCGGCCTTCGAATAGATCACGGTCAGCAGTGCCACCATCGCAATCGGGAAGCCAACGCCCATCGCGAAAATGAATTTGGCATAGAACTCGCGCGTCATGTGGGCGTTGGGATGACCCGCGGCGTCAAAATGAGACGCCACCAAGGGCGGCAGACTGGCTACGGTATTGGAAAAATAAAAAATCGCGAACAGCAACGCCAGTGCAAATGCGATCCAGGGAGGTCTTCTCATGGCTGCGAGCACCATAGCACAGGGAAAAGAGGGTGATTCATACGGGCAGCGCCCGCAGTATTTCCTCGATCAGCGCCGCACCTCGATACGCGAAGCCCGTGTAAATCTGCAATAGATTGGCGCCGTGGCGCAAGGTCTCGCGCGCATGTTCCGCGCTGACGATCCCGCCGACACCGATGATGGCAAAGTCGGCGCCGAGTTCGGCCCGCAGCTGCGAGATGACTTTCACCGATGCGGGATGCAGCGGGGCGCCGCTCAAGCCGCCGCGCTGTTCAGCGGCGGGCGGCGGCTGCAGCACGCTCAAATCCGTCGATGTGTTGGTGGCGATCACACCGTCGAGTTGAACCGAGCGCACCTCTTGCGCCAGCGCCGAGAGCTGTTCCGGGCTCAAGTCCGGGGCCACCTTGACCAACAGGGGCACGCGCCTCG
>Ga0210400_10001437_pt1 | contig 23687 bp, 21 predicted proteins | sample IncBWH26MmetaG_FD_155456 | JGI IMG/M metagenome (GOLD analysis project Ga0210400, IMG submission 155456) | Forest soil microbial communities from Barre Woods Harvard Forest LTER site, Petersham, Massachusetts, United States - Inc-BW-H-26-M | ecosystem: Environmental > Terrestrial > Soil >...
GACGCATTCCACGCGGAAACGGTGCGTATTCCCGTAGAACGGCTCAACGGGATTACAAATGCAATTGTCGCACCGGCATCGGAGGACTCCATCCCAGGGCAGGATGCAGCGATCCAGCTATACGGCCGCGACCGCGATCAGATGCTGATGCAGGGGGATATTGCTCTCGCAATGAACTTCGAAGGCAGTGTTCGCAGGAAGGCAAACTACAACGGCCCCGCGAAATTCCCCACTACGCGCATGGGGCTCGCAAACCAGATACGGCAGGCTTTTCTGGATGCGCAGGCGTATGAGGCCGAGCGGGCTGCAGCAGCGAAGCCCGATCATAAGGGAGCTCCGCCGAAACGCGACCTGAAACTGGAAGCTTTGCTGCCTTATCTCCACGGCGAAAAACCAGTGGTGCTGGCCGCGTATGAAGGCTACGAGGTGGAAGTTGCAATGGGCCTCGCGAAGGAATTCCACCTCAAGGTCATTCTCAATCACGTGACACATGCGCAGGATGTGCTGGATGAGATCGCTTCGTATCATGTGCCGGTAATTGTCGGCCCCATTTATGACGCCCCTCGCCCTGATGAACGGTACGACGCAGTCTTTTCCCTGCCGGCGGAATTGCAGAAGCGGGGAGTAAGAATAGCGCTTTCGACTTCAGGTCGTGATATGGGAGGAAGCCGCAATCTGCCTTACGCGGCGGGTTACGCCGTAGCATACGGCCTCCCCTATGATGAAGCCTTGAAAGCGATCACTCTCAATCCGGCAGAGATGTTCGGACTAGGAGATACCCTCGGGTCGCTGGACGTGGGCAAGTCGGCAAATGTTGTCGTGGCAAACGGTGACCCGCTGGATGTTCGAACCGCCGTGAAGCAGGTCTTCATCGAGGGCAACGAAGTCCCCATGGTGAGCCGGCAGACCAAGCTGCGCGACGAATACATGCCTCTCACCACCAAGAAGCCTTGAGTGCGGAACAGGATTCTGCAAATCGGTATCTTGGACTGAGCAAAGAAAGAGGCGGCCCTTGAAGGTCGCCTCTTTCTCGTGCTGCTCGTAACCTCTTAAGCGGGTACAGGCTCGGTCGCATTCACCTTTACCGGCGTGAGCCAGCCAAAGCGATCCGGCTTGAGGCCGTTGGCAATGGCAAAGAACTCATCGGCAATTTTCTTCGTGATTTCGCCGGTTTTTCCATCGGCGACCATTATGCGATCGATCGATCGAATCGGCGCCACTTCGGCGGCCGTTCCGGTAAAGAAGACCTCGTCTGCAATGTAAAGCATCTCGCGTGGGATCGGCTGCTCCGTAACCGCGAGTCCTAGATGCCGGGCAATCGTGAGCACGCTGTCACGCGTAATTCCCGACAAGGCTGAATTCGCCAGTTGGGGCGTATACAGCACACCATTCCGCACCACAAACACGTTTTCGCCGGAGCCCTCGCTTACCAGGCCATTGGTGTCGAGCGCGATGCCCTCCACGTAGCCGTTCGTGTCCGCTTCCATACGGATGAGTTGCGAGTTCATGTAGTTGGCGCCGGCCTTCGCAAGAGCGGGCATGGTGTTCGGTGCAAGGCGATTCCAGCTTGAGATGCAGACGTCGGCACCGCCCGTTCCCGTAACGTATTTACCCCACGGGAAATTGGCCATGTAGACCTCAATCGGCGACCCCTTGGGACTGACCCCGATTTCTCCGTAGCCGCGCAACACGATCGGACGGATATAGCAGGGCGCCACTCCATTTGCCTCAATCAGATCTACGACAGCGGCGCAAAGCTCATCGAGCGAGTAGGGAAGGTCCATCCGGTAGATCTTGGCCGAGTCCAGCAGGCGCTGCATGTGCTCCGGAAGCCGGAAAACCGCCGAGCCTTGCGGCTGCGCATAGCAGCGTATGCCTTCGAACACGCTGGAGCCGTAGTGGATCACGTGGCTCATCACGTGGAGGGTGGCGTCCTCCCAGGGAATCAGGTTGCCGTTGTGCCAGATCTTCGAGGTCTTCTGAATGGGCATGGGGATGCGCGTGCTCCTTGGTCACGTCAATGCGCGATTACCTCAAGCGTACCGCGATCTGCCCGGTACTGTCACGGACACGACTCCATCCAATTCCAACAGGCGTTAAATCTTTGTATCGCCAGGAAAGCCAGGGTGCCTTGGTAGACCCCGGTTTCGCGGCGAACCCAAATTCTTTGGCTGCGACGCCATTGACTCCGTCGCATGGCGATTTCACCACCCCTGTCTTCGTCTGCCCGAGGTGAACATGACCGATTGGCCGCCACTTGACTCCAGCAACCCGACCTTTGCAGGGCGCAGGTTAGTGCACACTCTTCCGGATGCTGGCCTTAGAATCAATTGCTTGCAGTCGTTTCAGCTGGAAAATGCCGGCGCCCTTGTGGGATTCGCTCTTGTGGGAATGAATGCAATATGCCCCTGAAGTGGCCGAACGCCGCGATGCCGGTTTCGATCGCATGCATACCAGATGCTTTCTTCGTCGTATTCGGCCTGCGAAGAAATGGTTTCGTTGGTCGTGGTGCTGAGATATCGTTGTCCATCCACTGCGAAATCGTAACGCCTGACTCCGCCCTGCTTTTGGGCTCAACGCACAATCTTCCCCAGCCTTTGTCCAAGGACCATAGATGGCTTTTCAATCAGGAAATGGAAGATACTCGCCAGGCTAAATACGCCAATCAGATAAATTGGGAGATAGCTGAACTTCAGATGGCCTCGACAGATATAAATCAAAGTAAATAGAACGGTGCCATGCACGAGATAGACACTGTAAGAGATTCTGCCCAGGTAGTGAATGGCGTCGTTATTCAATACCTTCTTGAAGGGTCCAGAACCGATCGCTAACGTGATAACAATCAGCGACCCAAGCGCAACGCTCCAGTCTACTGTCTTTTGCTCCGGGAGGATCGCTGCCCCAGCCAAGGGAATACTGAATGGGTGATAGTAGAACAAGATAGCAAGAACAGGGAGGAAAAACACTAAGAAGAGTGGCAATTGTCTATATCGCTCCCGGATGAACTCACGATTCTTCGCGAGGATCGCTCCCAAGACAAAGAAGCTCATATAGTGCAGCGTATCCACGGTTTGATTTCCCGGCGGATTCAAACTCAAGAGCGCAAAGATCCGATGATAATGAACGGACAATAACGAAGTGAGAATTGCGAACACGACCATCCACACATTTCGGAACCGCAGAATGGCGATTGCCAGAAATGGAAAAATGAGGGAGATGCGCATCTCATAGACCAACGACCAAAAGGCAGTATTGAATGTTTCCCATGGGTAGTTACCCAAGAACAAAATATGCTGAAAAATGAGATTGGAATTTGGTTCCTGATTCCAAGTTGAATTCACCCATTGATGGTCTGTAACGAGGCCGTGGTAGTGAAGATTCATCGCAACAGCCAATGCCAATGCACCCAGATAGGGAAGATATATGCGGCAGATTCGCTTGACAACGAAGTGGACATAGCTCAATCCTCTACGCTCATAAGGCAGAAACAGCACAAACCCGCTGAGAGCGAAAAAGAGAATCACTGCGTCATGTCCTGTGATGAGAAAGCGTAGCGGAGAATGCCAGAACCTGAGATAAACCGCGGCGCTCACCCCGGACCAAAAATGACACAGAGCCACCGTGCATGCGGCCCAACCGCGCAGAGAGTCAAGTTCATTAAATCGCTGGGGCGCAGGCGCAGAAGCAACGTTCCGCTTCGGCGCTGGATCTTTTGAACTGACCCACCGGAGGATCGCTCTTGAGGGAGTGGACATCCCATCCAGCCCGATAGGGCATAGTCTACACAAAGGTAGATGGCAACGGGCACATCAAGGTATACAGTTGGGAGCGGAAAATCAATGGAGCGGATTCTGAAAACAGGTGAAGCAGGCGCTGCCGGAGGTTGCCTTGGAATGTTCTTTGCGCGTCAGACTTCAAACGGAGCGGTCTTCCCGGAACGTACGTCACCCCCAGAAGAGGGACTTAGTCAAAGCCATCAAGCCCGCCGATCCCAATGCACACATCCTGACCGCCCCGTTCGAAAAACGCTCTGGCCGCTCTGTCCAAGCCGCTATTTTCTTTCACGCCGGCATGAATACCTTCCAGTCTTCTTCCTGCTACTATCAGTCGGTTTTTGCGCTGATGTTCATCTGTGCGGATTTGCGGTGGTAAACGGCCGCATGTGGCGCGCTCAAAACCGTTGCAACGCATTGTGCTAAGGTTCAGGCGTGACAGCAGTAAAACGTAAGACGTCGCGTTCGGAGAGGATCCCGCTGCCGCGAATGACCAAGGCAGAAGGGTTTACACCGCACCCGTTCGATCAGGAAAACGGCGTGCAAACCAGTGGACTGATTCCGGGACGCTACCTGAAGACGGGCCACGCCCACGGCCGGTATTCCACGGCCTATTTCGCTGTGGCACCCTCTGTGTTCCGGGCGCTGCTCGGGCGCTGGCAGCGGACAAGGCCTACGGCGCCGATCGACCGATTTACCTTCATTGACGCCGGCGCCGGCATGGGCCGAGCCATGTTGCTTGCGGCGGAGTCTCCGTTTCGCACAGTCATCGGAATTGAATTGAATCCGATCCTGATGAGAGTCGCGCAACGAAACGTGGAAACCTGGCGAGCGGCCGGCCGGGCGCTCGCCTCCATGCGGGTTGTCTGCGGTGATGTTGTCGACGCAAGGATTCCCAAAGGGCCATGCCTGGTCTTTCTCTTTAACCCCTTCGGCGCCTCGGTGATGCGCCGCCTGTTGAAACGCCTTACTGTCGCCTTTGCAAATCGCCCGGGGCAGCTCGATCTCCTCTACGTCAATAACGAGCAAGACGCGGTGATCGAACGGCAAGCAGGATTCACGCGACTCTTTGTTGGGCAGGAGCGCCGCTCGCGTGCCGATGCAATTGCCGACCATCGCATTATGGCCAATCAGCCCGACGGCGAATATGCCACGGCCAATTACGAAGACTGTTCCATCTGGCGCTGGACGGGTAAATCGTAACCCGCAGAAAATGTTGACGAATCCACCCCGCAGGGTGGAACTTGATCGGTGGCGGGCGGTTCGTTGCGGGAAGTTTCAGACATCGCATCGCGGCCCACGCCGGAGGAGTACGCCCTTGAAAGAGACGCATCTGGTTCTGGGAATCGGGGAATTGCTTTGGGACATGTTGCCGGAGGGACAGCGTCTAGGCGGTGCGCCGGCAAATTTCAGCGTCATGGCCGGGCGCCTCGGAAACCATGCCGCAATTCTGAGCCGCATTGGCCGAGACAATCTCGGTCGCGATGCCGTTCATCGGCTCGACCCGCTGCCGGCCGACACTAGTTTTCTGCAAATTGACCCTGCGCATGAAACTGGCCGCGTCACGGTCTCCTTCAATAACGGACAACCGGAATACACCATCCACCAGCCCGCGGCATGGGATTCGATGGAACTTTCGGACGAATGGGTAAGGCTCGCAGAACGCGCTGACGCGGTCTGTTTCGGATCGCTTGCGCAGCGCAGCATCGAATCGCGCCAAACCATCCAGACCCTGGCAGCGCAAACATCCTCCCGGTGCATTCGCATCTTCGACGTGAATCTAAGGCCGCCATTCTATTCCAGCGAGGTGATTCAGGAGTCACTTGAACTGGCCACTGTGGTCAAGATGAATGACGCTGAGGTTCCGCTGGTGTTGGGATTACTTGGCTTGACGGCCGAGGAAGATGCAACTCCGGGCAGTTTGCGACTTGGTGCCGAGCGGCTGCTGGTGGAGTTTCCAACCCTGCAAATGGCCGCAATCACGCGCGGAGCTCAGGGCAGCCTGCTGGTCACGCGCGATGAATGGCACCAGCATGCGGGCTTTCCTGTCAAGGTCGCCGACACCATCGGCGCCGGAGACGCGTTTACCGCTGCCTTGACGCACTATCTTCTCCGTGGAGCAGAGTTACCGGTGTTGAACGAGGCAGGGAATCGCTGGGGCAGTTGGGTTGCGTCGCAATCCGGCGCCATGCCTCCGCTTACCGATACAATCCGCGTCGAAATTGAAACCGCGATTGAACAATCCGCATAGCCCAATATGTATATTCAAACTCGTGGGATTCAGATCCATCACGTGTCTCAAAATGTATTGACATTCTCTCGACAACAGACGCATGATCTCGTAGTGTCTTAGGTGGATCGTTACCGATCAAAGGCATTGCGCATGAAGAAACCCCGACGATTGGCAAGCAAACTTGCTGCCCCTCCCCAGAACGATCCGGCGGTTCAACAGTCCAAGCATCGTCGCGTATTCGACCATCTTCTTGCCAGTATCCAGTCGGGTGAGCTGAAGCCGGGTGACAGGCTTCCCAGCGAAGCGGAATTAGGCAAGCTCTTCGATGCCTCGCGCATCACGGTCGCCAAAGCCGTACACGACCTTCAGCGCATGGGGTTGGTCACGCGACGCCCCGGAGCGGGCACCCACGTATTGGCCGAGGACCGGCCCGGCGGCAGAACATTTGGATTGCTGATTCCCGAGCTCGGATTGACCGAGATCTTCGAGCCCATCTGCAACGGCATGATGCGTACTCATTTTGCCCGGCCCGACGCACTCCTGTGGGGAAACTCCTCCCTCTCGGTGCATGACAGCGCCAAAGCAGCCGAGCAAATGGTGCAGTCTTTCATCTCTCAGAAAGTAGCTGGAGTATTCTTTGCGCCGCTTGAGCTCACAAGCGATAAGGATGCAGCCAATCGCCGCATCGCGCGAGCTCTCGACCGGGCGCAGATTCCCTTTGTGTTGCTCGATCGCTGCTACATGCCTTACCCGGAGCGATCGGCCCATGACCTGGTTGGCGTGGACAATCGCCGCGCAGGATATCTGGCGGCTGCTCATCTGCTCGAACGAGGTGCGCGCCGCCTGGTTTTTCTCGCTGAAGAATTCGCAGCAAACACGGTGGACGCGCGCATCACGGGATTCTATGAGGCGCTCCGCGTTCACGGCATCAAGCCGGATTGGGAGCCAGTATGGCGCGGCAGCCCTCAGGATGAAACATTCGTCCGCCGCATGCTCGATGCGACCCAACCGGAAGGAACCATCTGTGCGAACGATTTAACCGCCGCACGACTGATGCAGATGCTTCTCTCACTCGGCACCCGGGTTCCCGAAGACATCCGCATCGTCGGTATGGATGACGTGCGCTACGCTAGCTTGCTGCCGGTGCCGTTGACCACCATTCATCAGGACTGCGCAGGAATTGGTGCGGTGGCGATGGCGACCATGCTCGAGCGCCTCGAACATCCAGAACTGCCGATCCGCGATGTGCTCGTGCCAGTCCGCCTTGTGGTTCGTCGCTCGTGCGGAGCGCATCTGCAGCAACGATCGGCTCTCCCCGAATCGAAAGCTGCTGAATTTGCCTGACGACTTAACGCGAATTCTTTCTGAATCGGGATTGTCGCTGATCCATGGGGCGGGACTGTCGACGCGGTCGGGTTCCATCTTTGTGTTTCCCAACCTGGAAGATGGTTACATCCACGTCAATTCTTCGGGTGCTGGATGAAGATTAGGAACGGGAAGCGTTTCGAATCCTACTAAACTACCTAGGTCCGGAGATCTGCAAGGAGCGCAATGCGTTAGAGAGGTCAGTCAGGCCGCAAGTTGGAACCGGACCTGACGCGTTTCGCTGTGGATCACGAATTCCGAGAATTGATACATAAGGCGACGATGAAAGTACTTTCACAGGTTCAAGCCGGTGGCCTCTGCTTCGCCACTTACCGGATCCTCGTGATGGTGTTTGGACTTTGTGCCGCGTGCGGAGCACAGCGCGTAAGCTCGCTCTCGCAGGTCAGGACGCTATACATTGAAAGTTTTAGCGGCGGTTCCGAGGCCGGTAGGCTTCACGAGAGTTTGGTGCGTCATCTCACCAGGAGCCGGTTCAAACTGGTGCAGTCGCCAAGGGATGCCGACGCGATCGTCAGAGGCGACAGCCAGGTTTGGGTGCGAGGTTATATCGAGATCAATCCGCGCACGCCATCGACGGATCGGGAGGCCGTCTATGCAGGATATTTATCTTTGGAAGTTGTTGACGCGAACGGTCAGCCACTCTGGTCATGGCTCGTCACGCCCAGCAGACACGCGTGGAGCAATATCGTCGACGACCTTGCAGGTCACGCGGCCAAGAAGCTCATCGAAGACTCCGCTTCCGGCCGCGGACTTTCAGTGTCTCCAACTACGCCGAGCACTCTGGTGCAAACCAGCCTTAGTGGCGCGGGCGCCAGCTTTCCCGTTCCGCTTTACATGAAATGGTTTGAGGATTTTGAGCGGATCCATCCCGGCCTGCACATTCACTATTCGTCTATTGGCTCCCAACTCGGCGACGAGAAACTCGTCGCGGGCAAGCTTGACTTTGCAGGCTCAGACGTCGTGCCGGAGGTTGCTGTGAGTAAGGCGGGCGCCTCAGATTTGCGTCGTTTTGCCACTGTTCTAGGCGCCGTCGTTCCCATCTACAACATAAGAGGCGTAACACAGGACCTTCGCTTTACCCCGGAGACTCTGGCGGATATCTATCTCGGCCGGGTTCGGAACTGGGACGATCCCGAGATTCGAAGCACGAACAAAGGGGTGAAACTGCCCAATGACGAAATTGTGGTGATTCATCGCTCAGATGGCAGTGGGACTTCGTGGGTATGGAGCGATTTCCTGTCCAAAGTCAGCCCGGCGTGGTCCTCTTCAGTTGGCCATGGCACTACTCTCCACTGGCCCACCGGGATGGGCGCGGAGCGAAACGAGGGAGTTGCAAGCGCGGTGAAGGGCACGCCGAACTCCATTGGCTATGTTGAGCTGACATACGCCATTCAACATCAAATCAGTTTCGGGGCGGTGCGTAATCGCGCAGGCGAGTACATCCGTGCTGACTATGAAAGCGTTGCGGAAGCCGCAAGAGTTTCAGGCAATATCAGCAACCCTGTTTCAACAATTACCGATTCAAATTCCAAAGGTGCATACCCGATCGCAGCCTTCACGTGGCTTGTTCTTCCTGTGCATACAATTGACCCCGTAAAGCGAGCTGCCCTTGATGAGCTGCTGCGCTGGGCTCTGACCGTGGGCCAGAAAGATTGCGCTGCACTCGGCTATGTACCTATACCGCGCGAAACCGCGGATCGCCAACTCCGCCTGCTGAACGGCACACCCTAGGCTGAACGCCATTCGTAGTCGGGCATCTTGTCGACAACGTTGCTGAGGCGCACCCAGACACGGTTGACCCACGGGTTTAGCTCGTTACTTCATCCATACGGAAGGGCATTCTGCGCAGTCGTTTGCCGGTTGCGGCAAAGATGGCATTCGCAACCGCCGGCCCTGTGAGGCCCACAGCGGCTTCGCCCAGCCCGTGAGGGTCGGCGTGGCTCTCGATAAAGTACGTCTCCAGCACAGGCGCCTCCGATAAACGAAGCACGCTATAGTCATCGAAGTTCTGCTGCTCCGCGGCTCCGTTGCGAATGGTGATCTGCTCTTTCAAAATGGAGCTGAGTGTGAACATCATGCCGCCCTCGAGTTGCGAGCGTGCGCCATTGGGATTCACAACCTGTCCGCAATCGATAACCGTAACGAGCCGGTCGACCCGGATATTGTCGTGCTCGACCGTGACCTCCGCCACCTGTGCCAGGTACGCATAAACAGCCGTGCAGGCAATGCCACGTCCCCGGTTCGGCCCCAACTGCTTGCCCCAGTTTCCTTTCTGCGCTGCAAGATCGAGCACCGACACCAAGCGATTCCGATCCACCGGACGTTCCTCCGGATTTGGCTTGTCTTCATTGACGGGCGGCAGAAGCAGGAGTCGCCGCCGGAATTGATACGGATCCTGGTTCGCCGCGTGCGCCAGTTCGTCAACGAACGACTCCACCGCGGCACCGTTCTGGGAGTTTCCGACGGATCGCCACCACGCTCGCGGCACACCGCTTTGGATCGGCGAATACTTCATGCGCACGCGGGGAATCGGATAAACGGGTCTGCCTGGCAGTTCGCCGCCGTCCGGCTTGTATTTGCCCGGCTCGCTCCAATAATCACCGATAGCGGTATCGGCGACGTGATCGGTCCACGCGACCACATTACCCTGCGCGTCCAGGGCGCCGCGCATGTGTCGCATGCCGGCAGGCCTGTAGAAGTCGTGCGTCATGTCGTCTTCCCGCGTCCACACAAGCTGCACCGGTGTCGATACGTGCTTCGCAATCTGCGCTGCCTCAGTCTGGAAGTCCGCGGTATAACGGCGTCCAAATCCGCCTCCCATGAATGTCGTATGCACCGTTACGTTTGTCTCGGCGATTCCCAGTTCTGCCGCGATAGAGCTTCGTGTCCAGTCTGCCGCCTGGGATGGACACCAGACCTCGCACTTGCCGTCATGCGCATGCAGCGTGACGTTCATCGGCTCCATGCATGCGTGCGACAAGAACTGAAATTCGTAGATGCTGTCGATGCGCTTCACGCCGGCGACTGCGTCGGGGTCCGGACCGGTCGAATCCGACGACCACACCGGCGGTTTGTCGAGCGCTTGCCGCATCTGCGCGCGCAAGCCGTCCGTCGATTCGGCGTTATGCGGCCCGTGATTCCAGGTAATATCGAGCGCTTTTCGGCCCTGCATTGCCGCCCACGTCGAAGTTGCAACCACTGCCACGCCGCCCGCGCTGAAAATGCGATATCCCCGTGCCGGAATCTCGAATGCCTGCAGCACGCCTGGAGTGGCGAGTGCGCGCGTGGCGTCGAACTTCGCCGGACTTCCGCCAAATGTAGGACAGCGTGCGATAACGGCGTAAACCATGCCGGGCAGTCGGACATCGAGACCGAATCGCGCGGCGCCTGTGCATTTGTCCGGTATGTCACGATGCGGAGTGTCGTGGCCGATCAACGTATATTGCCCCGGTTCCTTCAGCTTGACAGTCTTCGCATCCGGCAGCGGTATACGCCGCACATCGTCCACCAGCTCCCCATATGTCGCGCGGCGTCCCGAGGCATCGTGCAACACGACGCTCTTGTTGGCGGTGCACTCTGCGGAAGTAACGCCCCATCGATGGGCCGCAGCCGCAATCATCGTGGAGCGCACCACGGCTCCGGCCCGGCGCAGATTATCGTAGTTGCTCCTCACACTGCCGCTTCCACCGGTTCCCCGCGAAAAATCCGACTGCACAATCGTCACGCGATCCCAGTCGAGATCAGCCTCGTCGGCAAGCAGCATCGGCAGGGCTGTGTAAACACCCTGCCCCATCTCTGACTGCGCAAACACCAGGTCGGAGCTGTTATCCGGCTTGATACGAATCCACGCGTCGAAGGGATTCTCAGGAGGTTTCTCCTGCGCCTGCGGTTGTTTTCCGAAACGAAAGTGGCCTCGATAGGAGAAGCCGATTACCAGCGCGCCACCGGCAGCGGCGGCCGCAGATCCCAAAAATGCGCGTCGGCTCAGTGTCATGTGCGCATCTCCAACGCGGCACGATGAATTGCCTTGCGAATGCGAAAGTACGTTCCGCAGCGGCAGATATTACCCGTCATCGCATCGTCAATCTGCGCATCGGTTGGCTTCGGATTGTTCTGGAGCAGCGCTGCAGCCGACATGATCTGTCCCGGCTGGCAGTATCCACATTGTGGCACCTGCTCGGCGATCCACGCATCCTGAACAAAATGGGTTTCGCCCTCTCCCAGGCCTTCGATCGTGATGATCCTTTTCCCCCGTGCGTCCGCGACGGCCGTCTGGCAAGAGCGCACGGCCTCGCCATCAAGATGCACGGTACAGGCACCGCACATGCCAATGCCGCAGCCATACTTGGTTCCTGTCATCTGCAGAAGATCACGCAGGACCCACAGTAACGGCATCGCACTGTCGGCATCAACGATCCTCGGCTGGCCATTCACCATCAAAGCGAATTGCGACATCTCCGACCTCCCATCGAGTTTGACCGGGAGTCAGTGCAATTGCTACCTTTGTGCAGGGAAAGACCGTGAGCCTGCAGCGAGTTTCGCGGCTGCTGCAGAAAGCTGCAGATTCCCAGTGGTGACGTCGCTTCCCACTGAAGCTGAGTTTTCGAACAACCAGAAGCTAATTCAATCACCTTAATCACTTTATGGGCCAACGTTGGCAGCAAGCCGCACATCATACTGTTTTAAGATATCGATGGAGTGCTCGCGTAGACGGCTTCCCGGGCATCGCTCGCATTCTCCGGGTTTTTCCAGTTGCTCCTAGGCTTTGAGGTACATCGGGGCTGCGTTACAGAAGCAGATCGGGAGTACCGCAGCGCACTTACCCTTAGGAGAATTCTGCGTTCAGCTTGTTTCGAGTGGACCTGGTTGTTGTCTGAGGACCTTGGATTCGTTTTCGGGTTTAATCTCAATCAACTCGGGTCGGTCTGGTCGGGACTGGCCTCGAACAGGAGATGAAAATATGAGTGCAAAGCTGGCGGTGTTCGTGGCTGTCCTTCTCGCCTCGATTCCGAGCCTTTCCCAGGTGCAGCCTGCGGCGGGCCGAGTGTCCCGCGTGAATTTTAGCGTCGGCGCGGGAATGGACTATTGGTCAGGCGATTGGCAAAAAGGGGACATCAACAGGTGGGGGCCCGCCGCCTGGGGCACCGCAACGATTTGGCATTGTCTTGGGATCAATGTGGAGGGCCACTCCATGATCCTGGGTGGAAACCAGGACGCTTCCAATTACAAGCTCTTTATCGGTGAGGGCGGTTTGATGTGCACCATGGGTTACTGGGGTAGGTTTCAGCCTATTTTCAAAGGCGAACTCGGCTTCGCTAGCCTGACGCAACCCGGCAACGGTACAGGCCACTTTCATTCCAACTACAACACCTATTCCGCCGGCGGTGGCGCGGAATACCACCTGGGGGGACATTGGTGGACGCGAGTGGATTATACCTACGAAGCTATCCCGAACTTTCACAGCAGCATCACCAACCAGTACCACACCCTGAACCCGCGAGGCGTATCCTTCGGCGCGACTTACCGTTTTGGCCCGTCGGGAACCCGTTTCTGACCTGGTTGGGCGCGAACCGGCTGAGACTTGGAAGGGCGGCGATCACGGCGGAAGCTGCGACGTTCGCTTCGCTCGCTTTCTCGATAGTTCCGCTCTTCCATCGAACCCGCGCAAAGGGCGCTGAATGACAAGTTCAACCTCCTTCTCGTGTTCGGAGCTACTGAACTCTCCGCTCCGCCGGGCGCTCTGGGGCGATTTGTGAGCCTTCTCCGAGCAGACGATAAATGCTCCGCGCTCCAAGGGGAGACGCATCGAAGCAGGCCTTGGGCATTGCAGCCTCAGCCACGGCTGGCGGCCAGCAGATTCTGCCATCCCGCTTTGCTCATTTTGAGACGATGGCCGTTATTCATGGTGATCGAACCCTCGCCCTGTCCATCGCGCACGATCTCCCGCACATGATCGAGATTCACAATGGCCGATCGATGCACGCGCACAAACTTTGCCGGATCGAGCGTGACGGCGAGCTGCTTGATGGGCTCGCGCAGCATGTAGTTTTTCGTGCCCACATGCAGGCAGGAATAATAATCGGCAGCCTCGATCCATGCGATGTCAGCGACGGCAATTAGCACATTCTTCGCGCCGTTGTGCACGAGAAGCCGCTTGGCGATGCTTTTCTCGGGTGGGGAACCGGATTTGAGGGCGTCGAGTACTGCCTTCATCTGTTCGTGCGTTGCCAGCGCCACCTTCGAAGCGATGCGCTCTTTCACTCGAGCCAGTGTTGTGTGGAGCCGTTCGGGCTCAACCGGCTTGGTGAGATAGTCGAGCGCGTGTACTTCGAAGGCTCTCAGCGCGTAGTTGTTGTGAGCGGAGACGAACACAGTTACAGGCATGAGCGATGGCCCGATCTCCTCGATAACCTCAAAACCGCCCGTCGCCGGCATCTGTATGTCGAGAAAAAGGACGTCGATTGGCTGGTCTCGAAGCGCAGCAACGACCTCTTGCCCATTGCGGCACTCTCCGGCAACTTCGACCTCGGCATCATCCGACAACAGCAGCTTCAATCGTTCGCGCGCCAGGGGCTCGTCATCGGCGATCAGCGCTCTCAACTTCATCCGGCTCGCTCGTATGGCAGTTCAATCGCAACTTCAAAGCCGCCGGCCTTTATCGGCCCGGCTTCCATCTCATACGCATCGGGATAAAAATACGCCAGCCGTTCGCGAGTATTCGTCAGGCCAATCCCGCTGCCAGGGGTCGCTCGACCCTTGATGCCCGCGCCCGTATCTCGCACAGAAATGCGTAGCCGGTTTCCTTCTCGCTTCGCCGAAGCCTCCACAAATCCCTCGTCTTCGCAATGGGCAATCCCATGCCGAATTGCATTCTCAACAATCGGCTGCAGTAGAAAACACGGCACCAGGCTTTGCAGCGCTCCGGGATCCACCTTGATATCGACGCGCAGCCGATCGGCAAACCGCACCTGTTCGATCGCAAGGTAGTTCTCCACAACTTCCAACTCCTGCGAAAGAGGAACTTTCTCCGGGGCGTTGCGTTCCAGAGTGCGCTTGAGAATGGCGTTCAGGTGTCCAAGCATCTGCGCCGCCTGCGCCTGTCTGCCCAGCTCCACCAGCGTGGTGATGGCGTTTAGCGTGTTGAACAGGAAATGCGGCTCCATCTGCATCTGCAGAGCCTTCAGATGTGCCGCCGCCAGTTGCCGTTGCAGCTCCAGCGACCGCATGGCATCGCGTTGCGCTTTTACTTGAAATTGGACGATGCCGGTAAGTCCGAAGATGAAACCGTAAATCAGGATCTCCATGCCGAACCGGTTCACATGCAGCAAGCCGGTCAATACGGCCAAGACCGGCGCATTCACCCTCCACTCCGGTATAAAGAGGCTAAGGCTCCCGAGCATCACCAGGTGCGCCGCCGCGACGATGCAACCCGCCATCAGATGAAGCGCGATGCGCAACGGCGAAAGGCGTAGAAGCGATGGCATCTTCGGCCCCAATTGCCAGAGCGTGCCTGCAACCACTCCCCACCAGCCCCAAAGCACAAGCCCGTAGAGCAGCGAGGGAAAATGCGTAACGGAGTGGCATTCCTGCGCGGTTGCCAGCGCCAGAATCAACGAGGCCGCCCCGATGATCAGCAGACCGCCGGGCAATCGGCGGCCTCCCCTTTTACGTCGTGGAGCCGCTGCTGCCTCTGTCTCCCCGGGAATCTTGTGATAAGCGGGCATTGCGGTCAGCGAACTCATGCGGAATCCTCACCTTCGCATTTCACTTCTCCCACGAGGAGTAGACAGATTCTACATCCGGTGGTTCTTCAGCATGCCGCTGGAAAGATGAGTTGTCAAAGGGGATTTCAGTGAACGCAACACATCGTGCAGGAAATGCCTTTACAGCAGCAGCGAGCCGCGTCCTCCGCCAGAGAAAGATGGGATTTAGCGGCTCCAACCCTCTTCTAGTCGGCGTGCTCGAGACAGCCACAATCCACGCGAATTCCGACCATCCGCTTCTTCAAAACGGACTCGCATGCTAGACCACAACGTAGCTGTATCCCGCTTCACACTGCAGGAGGGCGATCGCAGATACCATGGACGCGACAATCATAACGCCGGGAACACTATGCGCCAACATGTCTCGAGCGATGGTTTCAGGTGCTTCGGAGAGGGTGTAATGCCTGATCAGTTGCCGTACCTGCTCTTCTAAAGCAGTGTGGCAGCTCAAAAAACGTACACCGCGACGTTGTAGCCCCTGCATGCTCCCGTCTTGAAGCGGTGAAGCCTCGTCGCTCGGGTCAGTGAGGGCTGTAATATGGGCGGCTTCCCCTGTGAGCTTGCTCAAATAATATGGATTTCTCACGGCAGGCTCTCTGGTGCGAGGATCATTGATCTCGAGCCAGGCGCCGATCCTGTACTTTTCCCAAACATAATCGTCGTAGGCGAGGAAGTTGGCTTGTCCGTGCAAGCCGCCAATTATCTTGATTTGATCCACAGGCACTCCAAACCCATAGTGAAGACCATTTAAGGAATTCCTTACCTTGGCGAGGGACGCTCCATCTTCAACATGTGTGATGTCGAAGAGCTGTTTCACTCTTGCCGTTTCGTGCAATAACCCTTCAAAGGAGGCCAGGTTCCATTGCGAAGTGCTCCAAACAATCTGTGCTTCTGCAGGCTGGCTCAGCATTGAAACCATCCCGAAAGCTGCCATCCTTGCTAACGCTTTTGATGCGAAACTGCGGCGGGTTAAATCATTCATATCGGTCCAACGAATCTCCCTGCATCCGCGCAGGCAGAGAAACGCCTGGCGCTCAGCCGTTCGATGCTCGTGCGTGCACAATAGTCTCGACCGACGGGATGTCCGGCAAATACGGAAACAACCAACCGGAGGCTTCGCTCGACCGCTAGCCCAGGTGACGTCAAGCTGTTTTTCTTTACTTTCGACGGTTCCTCCACCATTCAATACAATTAGGTCCATCGTGATCATCAACCTGGCCAGGCGCGCGCATGACCACAACTGGGAACTCGATCCCATCACCCGTTCTCTGCTCGATACCGATTTCTACAAACTGCTGATGCTGCAATTTATCTGGAAGCATTTTCCGGACACGCGCGCCACATTCATGGTGATGAACCGGTCGCACGACGTACCGCTGGGCGACATCGTGGACGTACGAGAATTGCGCGAACAGCTGGAGGCCACGCGCAAACTGCGCTTTCACAAATCAGAGCTGATCTGGCTGGCGGGCAATACCTTTTATGGACGCCGTGGCATCTTCGAACCTGCTTTTCTGCATTGGCTCGAACGCGATTTTCGGCTGTCCGACTTCGACCTGTCGATTCACGAGGGCCAGATTTCGCTGCGTTTCGATGGCCCCTGGACAGAGACGACGATGTGGGAGATCTATGCGCTTTCGGCCATCGATGAGCTTAAAACACGCGCGAGTCTGAAGAAGCTGTCGGAGCTCGAGCTTGATATTTTGTATGCCAGAGCCAAGACCCGCCTATGGGAAAAAATGGCGCGTCTGCGAGGTGTACCCGGTCTGACTGTCAGCGACTTTGGAACGCGCCGGCGCCACAGCTTCCTATGGCAGGAGTACGTTGTAAAAGCAATGAGCGATGTGCTCGGAGAAAACTTCATCGGTAGTTCGAATACCTATATGGCCTACACGCACGATCTTGAGGCCATCGGCACCAACGCCCATGAGTTGCCGATGGCGATGGCCGCGCTTGCCCGTAGCGACGATGAGTTGAAACTCGCGCAGTATCGCATGCTCGAACTGTGGCAGCAGACTTACCAGGGTGAACTGCTGATCATGCTGCCGGACACGTTTGGAACTACACAATTCCTCGAGAACGCTCCGGACTGGGTGGCGAACTGGACGGGCCAGCGCATCGACAGCAAGGATCCGTTCCTTGCCGGAGACGAGTATATTTCGTGGTTGCGGCAGCGTCAGCGCGATCCCCGCAGCAAACGGCTGATTGCGTCAGACGGCCTGGATGTCGATCTCATTCTTGCATTGCACGCGTACTTCGGGGGCACGATCCGAAACGGCGCGGCTCCGAGGGATTTTCGCAGTGCTGCGGACTTTCTCGATTCGGCGAAGTGGTTGCCGGAACACCGCATACGCATCAGCGCGGGTTGGGGCACGTACCTGACAAACGATTTTCGGAACTGCAATCCTCAGGGCGACGACGGTTTCAATCCGGTGAGCCTTGTTTGCAAGCTCAGCGAGGTGAACGGAAGGCCCGCCGTCAAGCTATCCGACAACTACCAGAAGGCGATGGGACCGTCAGCCGAAATTGAGCGCTACCGGCGCATCTTTGGGACCGCAGGTGTTGAGAATGTTCCTGTTTCGGTTTGAGATTTCAAGGTCAATTCTGCATCGAAAAGCGGTAGGATAATACGATCTCAGCAAGGAGATGCGGCTTTGAGAAAATATCTGGTGATTGCGGTAGCGATGGTTTGCCTGATGATGGGTCGTGCAGTTACGCAAGCGCAGGACACGGGTATAAACGGAAAATGGCACTTTGTCCTGGAGACCCCGGGCGGCGACCGCGAAGTGGATGCCGATTTCACAGTAGATGCCGATGGCAATGTGACGGGGAAGTGGGGCAATTCTGACGTTGCGGGAACCTATAAAGAGGGGAAACTCGCGCTGGACTTTCAATTTACCTCGGAAGAAGTGGGTGCAACCGCCTCAATGAAGATTGACGGCAAGTTGGACGATACGGCGGCTCTTGCCGGCGACTGGGCATTTTCAGAGTACAACGGAACGTACAAAGCAACGCGCCCTTCGCCACCCGCACCAGCACCGGCACCGGCCTCAGACGCGAAGCCGAATGCGCCCTCCGATCCGCACTGAGATGGCACACAGGTTCTGCCGTGATGAAAGGCCTTGTCCTCTTAGGACAAGGCCTTTGGGCTAAGACGGAGCCTTTGAAATGCGAGGTTTCGACTTTGGTCATTCCTGCCGCAGGCTGACAGATTGTATTAAAGAGATATAAGAAATCTCCTTGCTTCCGCCGAGTATCTGGCCTACATTAAATGAGTGAGCACGCGCTTATTGCGAGGAGGACTGTTTACTTGGCACGTCCGAAGAGCGATAACAAGCGGAAAGCAATCCTTGAAGCGGCGATGGACACGTTTGCGGAACGAGGCATTGGCCATGCTCCGACATCTGCGATTTCGGCTGCGGCAGGTGTAGCCGAAGGAACGCTTTTCACTTACTTCAAGACGAAGGACGAGCTTCTGAACGAGCTTTATCGCGAGCTTCGCAAGGAGATGGATCGGGAACTGGTGGATTATCCTTTCACTTCGGACCCTCAGACGAGGTTGCGCTATGTTTGGGACTGTTATCTGAGCTTGGCCATGAGGTTTCCAAAGCGGCTCAAGGTCTTGCAGCAGTTGCGGGCGTCGGGCAGGCTTCTCAAAGATGCCGAGGCGCCCAACATGGCCATTATGGAACTGTTACACACCACCAGGGAAGCTTCCGAAATAGGCGGCATCCATCAGGCCTCGGCTGAGTTTCTTGTGTTATTGTTCCGCGCCCATGCCGAGGCAACGATCGAGTTCATCGGAGCGCATCGAGACCTGGAATCGGAGAGCCGGGAACTGGGGTTCAAACTGATCTGGCGGAGTCTCACGGGGGCCTGATTCTATTATCTGTATGGATTGAGTGAGTGGTCATTCATTCGATCCCTGCAGGATCCTTGAGGAGAAGCGAGAAAGTCGTGCAAGAGTTCAACGGTTCGCAGCGTCGAGTTGCGGCCATCTTCCCCCCGGAAATCGGAAAATTGGCAGTTGTAACAGCCTCCACAGGTGGAATTGGGTTTGAGATCGCGCGCGCGCTGGCTCAAGCGGGGGCGGACGTCATTGTTACCGGCCGCCATTCGGCTGACGGATATGAGGCTTTAGCCAAAATCCGTCCGGTGGCTCCGCAAGCCTTGGTGCGCTTCGAAAAGCTGGACATGGAGAGCCAGGCGTCGGTGGCTGATTTCGCGAAGCGGCTTTGCAGCGTCGGCAGGCCGATCGATCTGCTGATCAATAACGCGAGCACGCTGGTATTGCTGAAGCGCGCAGTGACAGTGGACGGATTTGAAGTGCACCTGGCAACGAACTTTCTGAGCCATTTCGCATTGACGGCGCACCTGATGCCCCTGCTGCGGACCGCCAAGAAACCGCGCGTGGTGCAACTCACCAGCACCGGGCGTCACCATGGGGAGATTTCGCTGGATGATCTGCAACTCGAGCGCGGATATACGCCGCTGAAGGCATACAGCCAATCGAAGCTGGCCATGTTGATCTTCGCTATCGAACTGCAGCGGCAGAGCGATAGGCAAGGATGGGGGCTGGTTGGAAACTCGGCGCAACCAATTGGCGCGCGGGCTGCGTTGCTTGCGAATGCGACCGAGGTTACGGGCTCGATGGGATGGTATCGTCGAGCGCTGGGGGTTATGCCGGAACCACCGCAAGGAAGCGATGTGCAGGCTCCTCTGGATACTTCGGACCAGGAAGAGCAAGGTGATCCGACAACTGCGAAGAGTCTTGCGGACCTGATTGGGCCAACTGTTCCCGAGGCGCTGGATATGCGTACGCTGGATCCTGAGATGGGACGCAAGCTGTGGGACGTGGCTACAGTACTAACGAAGGTGGAGTGGCCGAATCAGTAAAGAAAAGGGGCCGTCGCCGAGTTTTATTGGGGAGATGAAGCCGGGGCCGAGTCCTGTGTGGGTGCAGGAGGCGGTAGCGGTTTGTTTTTTGCACGCAGATACGCGATCAGATCGCTGACATCCTCGTCGGTTACGGACTCGCGAAAGGGCGGCATTTTCTGGCCGCCATTGAGAATCTGATTCGTGATTTTTTCGGGCGTCCACGTCTTGTCTCTGGGCAGGCCGGTGAGCGACGGCGCCTTCTTTGTTCCGACACCTCCGACTCCGTGGCAGTAGGTGCAGCCTTTGTCGCGGAACAGGACAGCGCCGGCTTTTTCTTCGTCACCCTTTTTGGCGGCGGAGCTTGCGGCTGGGTTAGCGAGGAGAGCAATTAGGCCAATTAACAGGAGAGAACTGGAAGGCTTCGTCCGATGAATCACACCGCTATTTTCTCATGCCTATTTTGCTTTCGTCGTGGGCGCACGCGCATTGAGTTCTTCGAGGGCGAGCGGGGTGCAGCCGGGTTCAACAATGCCGTATTTCGCGTCGAGAAAGGCGCGCAATTGTTCGGGCAGGTGGGGAACGATTTCCTGCCAGGTCAGGGTCTTGCAGCGGGCGCGCATCTCTGCGCCTTTGACCGCACACATCACCTGGAACCAGGATTCGCGAAGGTCGGGTCGTCTTTCGTCGTGGATCACGCAGAAACTCGTCTTCGCGGCGTGGGCGGCCAATACATTCCGGATGAGCTGATAGCTTGCATAGCCGGGCTGCCAGGGATGTTCCGCATCGGTACGGGCTTCAATCTCCGCGTGAAATGATCGGGCGACTTCCTCTGCGCCTTGGCAGGGTGGTTCCCACTCCTGGGTGAATTCTTCAGCAAGTTCCACAGCTTCGCGACGGCGACGGGTGCGAATCCGGACGCGCGGAAGCAGATCGCGGTCGAACACTTCGTCGAAGTCGCGATAGGCTTCGACGATATTTGTTTCGCGGCATTGGAAGTCCGATTCCGTCAACTTGGCTTCGACTAGCAACTCGCCCCAGCGCATATCGACTTCGGTGCGATCGACGCGACCGCTTTTGAGAGGCACGCGGGCCTTCCATCCAAACGCCGGATCGGAATTGGTGTCGATGCCAATCGTGGTCCTCAGGGTGGGCGACGCGGCGGTTTCGGGCGTACAGAAGATGTTCATCAGCAGGGCATCGGAGCTCATGCAGGAGTCGAGTTCGCGCCATTTGCGCGCGGGTTCGGTCTGTGGACTGGGGAGCGAGCGGCCCTGAGCGTGAATTTTGTCGAATCGACGGATCCACTGCGGGTGCGCCGCGATGGCGGCGTAAGCAGGCGGATAGAAATTGCCGTGCTGGCCGTCCTGGGGTGGATAAACGATAACGGGATTGCTGCCATAGCTCTCGACGTGAGGGTAGCTGCGCGCGAAGACATGGTTGCGCAGGGCGAGCTCTCCGCGGAGCCTGCCGCTCCATGATAATTCGGCGATCAGGGAGTCAGGGGCCATCAGATCACAGTTTCATGGTTTCACAGGTGCGAAATTCTATTTGGATAAGTTGCAGCTTAAATCATTGCAGACACATGGATTTTCGCGCGAAAACCGGTGCAAAATGGTCGTTTTCGGCAGGATTTGCCGCATCCTTTGAACCTCACTGGAGACTCGGTTGTCTTATGGATAAAATGCTCTCTTTCAAATGGTTATAGGGATTGGGGTTAGGTGTGCGAGGGGGAGCGTCGGCATAGGCAGGTTCAGATAGTGGAATCGTTCGGCGGGTTCCGTCGACTGGTGAGACGGAGCCGCAATCATTCCTGAAGCGCTGAAGATTGGGGTTTCGTGGTTTCCCACCCCATGCGCGATAAGGCTTGCGCATGGATGGGTACGCTTGTTCGTTGGCTGACAATCTTTACGGGGACCCCTCGGCTGGCCTCGTGTTGACGGACAAGGACGGCTCTTGAGTAGGGATTCTTGAGGGGATTGCTGTTGAAAGGAAAGCAGGTTCGGTTTCTTATATTGCAGGTCGATGAATCGCCATCTATACTGACCCCACCATGGGGACGATCATCCAGTTTTTTCTGAGCCTGCAAGTGAATCAGGCGAAGCCAGAGGTGTCTCGACTTGTCGATCGAATACGTATCGAGAGGTCAGGGTCGCCAGGGGCTTGTGGGTAGGATGTTTCTTGCTGGATTTGGTTCGGGAACGGAGAGTGGCATGTTGAAAGCGGTGTGGTACGGTTTTGTATTTGCCGGGTGTCTTGGTTCGCTGACGGTTGCTGCGCATGGCCAACAGGTAGTGCATGCGTTGACGGGCACGGTGAGCGGGGCCGATGACCTTTCGAAGACGCTGATCGTGTTTCAGGACAATGGTTCCCAAGGGCAGTTCAAGGACATGACGAGCGGGAAGTCGCACGTTGTGATCGACAAGAAAATCGCACTTGATTCCAGTTCGTCTGAGGCCGACAAAAAGAAGGGCACTTATGTGATCGTCTTCTACTTTGGGGACAACGACGATCGCACCGTCGTGGCGCTAAAGAACCTGGGCGCCGGTCCGTTTACTTCGACAGAGGGTACGGTAACGAAGTTCGAAGGCAAACAGCACTCGATCACGGTGCAGGACAAGTCGGGAACAGAGCAGACGTTCAAGATCGCGCAGGAGACAGTGGCCGAGGGATACATGGGCGTGGTGGACGGATACAAATTCCAGGCGTCGAAGGGCGATCATGTGCGCGTGGTGGGGACGACTGCGAACGGAACGGCGACGGCTCTGTTTATGAGGGCGATGTAAAAATCAGGGATCGGGGATCAGGGACTAGGGACTAGGGACCAGGGAACAGGGACCAGGGAGCCGGATGTTAGGGATTGGATTTGAACCGATTAACAGGCGTAGTTTTGGCCGCACCGCTTTGATGGGTGCGGCTTCTGCATTTCTGGCCGCAGATTCTTCAGCCGCGCAGGACCCTGCGTTGCGGGAGATTATCGATGCGCGAAAATTTGGTGCGGCGGGAGACGGGAAGACGGACGATACGGCGGCGCTGCAGAAGGCGATAGATGCGGCCGGGGAGAAGACAGGCGCGGTGCTGGTGCCGCCGGGTATTTACCTTACGGGTGAATTGCACATGCGCGAGGGAGTGGCGCTGACTGGCGTTGCGGGGTGGAACTATTCGTTTGGCGGCGGGTCGGTTCTACGGTTATTGGGGACAGATTCGGCGTGCCTTCTGGATCTGACGAACGCCCGGGGAGCTACGCTACATGGTCTATCGCTGGATGGCGGAGGACTTGGCGCGAATATTCACGGCATTGCGACCAAGCGCACGGGCTACGGCAAGCATGAGGATGGGTTCCGCATTGATACGTGCCAGGTGGCGCGGTTCAGCGGCAGCGGGATGAACCTGAACAAGGTTTGGTGTTTCAGCGTGCGGCATTGCGAGATGATGGCGAACAGCGGCGATGGAATGACGCTGCACGGGTGGGATGGATTTCTGCTGGACAACTGGTTCTCTGGGAATGGGCGCGCGGGTTTCGCGGCGCGGGAGGAGAATGCGTCGGTGACGTTTACGGCGAACCGCGTGGAGTGGAATCACGAGGAGAATTTTGTGATTGCGGGCGGCGATGGGTATCAGATTACAGGCAACTTTTTCGATCGCGCGGGGACGGTG
>Ga0210400_10001439_pt1 | contig 23682 bp, 20 predicted proteins | sample IncBWH26MmetaG_FD_155456 | JGI IMG/M metagenome (GOLD analysis project Ga0210400, IMG submission 155456) | Forest soil microbial communities from Barre Woods Harvard Forest LTER site, Petersham, Massachusetts, United States - Inc-BW-H-26-M | ecosystem: Environmental > Terrestrial > Soil >...
GGAGCACACCGGAGTCCGTCAGGCTGAGCCCGCCGCTATGCCGGATGAACAGCAAGCGACCCAGCTGTTCCTCGAGCTTGGCAATCGAACGGCTCAACGCGGACTGCGCCACATGCAGGTGGTCGGCCCCCCGAACGAAGCTGCGGGCATCGGCGATCGCTTTAAAATAGCGTAGTTGGCGCAGATCCACATGTATGCCTGGCATGACGCTATGTACCACACTCTCGATGCCGGATGCACGCAATCAGGGTGCGGTGCCGGCGACGTGCGGCGGCGAGACTGAGGGCAGCCGCTGGGATCCCGAGGGCGGCCACCAGCGCCAGGGACACATGCAAACGATTCTCCGCGTGCAGCACATGATCGGTGATCGAGGCGATGCTCAAGGGACCGAGCGCATAGCCAAAGGTCGACATGACCAGCAAATACACGCTGAACACCTGGCCGCGCAACTCGTTGGGGCAGACACTCTGCAGCATGGCAGGGGCGAGGGCAGACGGAATCACGAGCAAAGTCACCCCGATGTAAAGCACGGCCACGACCCACCATGGGTTCGGTAGCAACGGCGCCACCGCCATGGGGAGGAGGGCACCCACCGCGGCGACGGTGGCCACCGACAGCGGCGCGCTGGGATCGCCCCCGCGGGCCGCGCGTTCCGCCGCCCATCCACCCAGGACAATGCCCGTGACCCCCGCAAGGCCGATGCAGCCACCGTACGCCAGGCCCGTGATCGCTGTGTTCCAATGAAAGCGCCGGATGAACATCGTCGGCATCCAGCTATGAAAGGCGATCAACGTCAATACGGCAAAGGACGGCCCAAGAAACTGCGCGGCGAAAAATCCTCCGCGCTCCCACAGAAAGCGCACGACGACTGCGACGCTCGCCTTCGGCACCGCCAATCGCTCCTGCCGCTCAGGTTCGCGCACCGACAAAAAGATGCCGCTGAACAGCACGCCGATCGCACCCAAGATCAACAGCACCGCTTGCCAGCCGCGCACGGTGCCGAGGACGGGTAGGGCGACGCTCTCGGACGTGCCGATGGCGTGCACCATAGCGCCTCCGAACATCAATGCCAGACCGGCACCCGCAGTGGCGCCCATGCTCAAGAAAGCGAGCGGCCGAGCCCGTTGGTGCGGGGGAAAATAATCACTGACCAGGGAGATGGCCGCCGGCGAGAGACCTGCCTCACCCACACCGACACCGAGCCGTGCGATAAACAGCTGCCGGAAGGACGTCGTCAGGCCGCAGATCATCGTCATCACGCTCCAGGTCGCGACGCTGAGCGCGGCCAGGCCGCGCCGGCTGCCGCGGTCGGCGATCCGGCCCAAGGGCAATCCGGCAATGACGTAGAGCAGAGTGAAAGCCAAACCCTGCAGCAGGCTCAACTCGGTATCGCTCAAGGCGAGATCGCGCTTGATGGGCCCGATCATCAACGCGATGATGAGCCGATCCATCAGCGACAGAGTGAGCCCGAGCGCCAGCACGATGACCACCCACCAGGCGTAACCCGAAGAGCGCCAGGACCAGCCTTCAGCGGGCGATGGCATAGCCCTGCATGCCGCGCGGATTGGCCGCTGCGCGCAGAATCGTCGAGTGCGCGGACGGTTCCCGCGCGCAGGCGGACAAGCGACCCTCGGACCAGGGCCCGCCGACCGTGACTACATGGCCGCGATCACGTAACGCCTGAATCGTGAGCTCGGAGTAGCGCCCCTCGAGAGTGAGCGAACCCAGCGCGATTTCGCGCGGCCAGAAACTCGCGACCAGGTGATCGGTGTGAAAGGCCGGCGACTCGATGCAACGTTGCAAAGGCAGTCCCATATCGACGTGCTTCAAGAAAAATTGCAGCGACCACTGCTCCTGCTGATCGCCGCCCGGCGTGCCGAAGGCCAGATACGGCCGACCGCTCTTGAAGGACAAGGATGGGGTCAAGGTGGTGCGCGGCCGCTTCTGTGGCGCAAGCGAGTCGGCGTGGCCTGGGTCGAGCCAGAACATTTGCAATCGTGTTCCCAAGGCAAATCCAAGCTCCGGAATGACGGGACTCGACTGCAGCCAGCCGCCCGAGGGCGTTGCCGAGACCATGTTGCCCCAGCGATCGACGATGTCGAGATGGCAGGTATCGCCGCGCGCCGCCTGCGCCGCGCTCCCGAGTGCAGCGATCCCCGGCGCGGCCAACGGTGATCCGAACGTCGGTTCGCCACCGCCGGCGATGACGGCACCCGCTGCCGCCGCGCGCCGAAGTTGCGGTGGCGCGCCCTGCCGCCCCGCAATCACCCCGGGCCTGAACTCCAAGCTCGCGCGCGCGCCGATGAGGGCGCGCCGGGTCGCGGCATACTCCCGGCTCAGCAGCTGACTCAAAGGCACGTCGGGTTCATCGCCGTACCACGTGTCGCGATCCGCCATGACGAGCTTGAGCGTCTCCGTCACGAGATGCACGAATTCTGCACCCTCCGGATCCATATCGCCGATGCGATACGTCTCAAGGATACGCAGCGCCTGCAGCATCGCCGGCCCCTGGCTCCACGCACCGCATTTGTAGAGCACTTGATCGCGATATTCGGCACCCACGGCCTTTTCGATCGATGGCCGCCAGCCGCGCAGATCCGACGCGCGAATCAAGCCGCGATGACGCCGCCCGGACACATCGAGCGCCTCTGTCGTGCGGCTGAACTGATCGATGGCGGCGGCTACAGGGCCTTCATACCAGTAGTGAAGCGCGGCCTCGATCTGCGCTCGCCGATCGCTGGAGGCGGCCTCGGCGTGCGCGAGGACGGTCGAGTAGAGCGCGCCCAGTGTGGGATTGGCAAACAGCGTGCCGGCCGTGGGCACGGCACCGCCCTGCAAGAACACCCTGGCGGAGCTGTGCCACTCGGTCACGAACAGATCGCGCACCGTGGCGATGGTATCGACAGTCCCCGGCAGCAGCGGATGGCCCTGCCGCGCGTAGTCGATGGCCGGCTCGAGAACGCTGCGCAAGGGCAACGTGCCCCAATCGCGCAGCAGCGTGAGCCATGCGCCGAACGCCCCCGGTACGCAGGCGGCAAGCAATCCCGTGCCCGGAATGAGATCGAGTCCGAGCGTCGCGAACGCCTCGAGCGTAGCGGCGTCCGGCGCGCCGCCCTGGCCGCAGATCACGGTCGGCTCGGCATCATCATGACGCGCGAGCAGAATGGGCGCATCGCCCCCCGGGCCATTCAGATGCGGTTCGACGATCTGCAGCACGAAGCCGGTCGCCGCCGCCGCATCAAACGCGTTGCCGCCGGCCTCCAGAATTTTCATGCCGCATGCCGAGGCGATCCAGTGGGTGGAGGCGACGGCCCCGAAAATACCGGACAGCTCCGGCCGCGCGGTAAAACCTTCCATCAGAGCGGCGTCAAATTCACGCCCAAGGTGCGCATCACCTGGCGCAGATGCTCGAGCGGCTGCGGCGAGCGACTCGGCGAGCGCCACGCCACGTAGCCGTCGGGTCGTACCAGCACGGCGCCCGTCGCGCCGATCAGGATGCCGTGCTCGCGGTCCGGTGCGGCAAGTGTCTTGATCAGCAGCGGCGCGCGAATCTCCTCGGCAAGTGCCGTCCCCGCCGTGCGCCACGCCTGCGCGTCGGGTCCGGTGACCAAGACAAAGGCGGTGTCGAACCAGTCGATGGTCGATTCGTTGTGCGCGGCATCGACCCACCGATGCGGAAAGCGATGTCCGGGCCGGTCGACCGGCGTGTAGCGCTCGGGATCGAGCGCCGGCGGCGTTGTGGAGTCGGGAATCAGACAGCCTTGCGGGTACCACTGCCCCAAGGTGATGCCGACACTTCTCACATGCTTTTCGAGCTCGTTGAGCCAAAAATCGCGGCTGTCAGCATCGTCCAATTCGATGTGCTGCTGCATCGCGAGCAATCGCCCGCCCGTGCTCAGCTGAAAATCCGCGGTGATGTTGCCGACCGGCCGGCGCTCGCTGTCATAGCTGTCGAGCACCGAGGGCTCGAGTGCGCCACGCAAGACCAGCGCGAGCTTCCAGGCGAGATTGTGCGCATCGGCGATGCCGGTGTTCATGCCTTGGCCGCCCGTGGGGAGGAACCGATGCGCTGCATCGCCAACCAGAAAGACGCGCTCATTGCGATAGCGCTCTGCGACTTCGCGGGCCGAACGCCAGGTAGAGCGGTTGATGACTTCGATCTTTCGGTCGACACCCAAGCGCCGTTTGGCGTCGGCGATGATCTCCTCATCGCTCGGAATGTGAGTGCGCTCATCTCGATCCGCGCCGATCCGGCGCAGCACGAGCCAACGGTCACGGCCATTCGAGTTCAAGAAGCTGAGCCACGGCTCTCCCGCGGTGTGCGGCGCGAGAATCATGCCGGCCGCCGCGCACGCCACGGGGAAGTCGCTCAAATCCACCCGCAAATAATCGTTCACCATGTAGCTGATGGACGGGATGCCTGTCATGGCGATCCCGGCGAGTTTACGCATCCGGCTGCCGGCGCCATCGCAGGCCATGAGGTAGTCGCTGCGCAGCGAGTAGGCGCAGCCCGTGTTGAGGTCGTGGCATTGTGCCGTGACCCCGCCCGCATCCTGTTCGAATCCGGAGCACTCGCTCGAAAAGCGCAGTTGCGTGGTGGCGTAGCCGCGCACGGCCTGCAGCAATTCTTCCTCGACGGCATCCTGGGCCACCACGCTTTTCCACACCGGCGTTTGCTGCGGATCGATCTCCGGACGCGTGGCGCGCAGGTCGGCGACCGTGCGGCCGACGGTCCAATGATCAGCGCCGTCCGGCAGGCCGCGCTCACGAATCGCTTTGTCGACCCCCCAAATGCGAAACAGCTCCATCGTGCGCGCAAAACAGCCGCGGGCCTTGGGATGATCGGTGGTGGTGGCATTGCGCTCGAGGACGATGGCGGGAATGCCGAATCGTCCCAGCAGCAATCCCATGGTGAGGCCAATGGGGCCTCCGCCCACGATGGTCACGGCGACGCGCTGTTGCGGCGCCTCAGCCATGGGTAGGGCCAGCCAAAAAATCCGTGATGACGCGGGCTGTACGATCCGGCGCCTCGAAGGCGAGGGCGTGCCCGACCCCCCCGAGCATGGTGAGCGTGGCGCCTGGAATCTCCCGCGCAATTCGCCAGGTATTCAAGGGATCGATGACCCGATCCTGCATCGCTCCGAGCACCAGCGTGCGTGCGGAAATATCCGCAAGGCGTCCCTCGGAATTGAATTGCTGCGTGACCCGCGAGCGACGGGCTTGGGAGTCCGGTGTTCGCGCCGAAAACGCCTGCAGCGCCTGGTTGACGAGTTCGGGACGGTGGGCGGCGGTGTGCGGCGAGAAGAAGAGCGACAGCAACTCGAGGCGGGCGGCCGGGTCCGTCAGCTGACGCTGACGTAGCGCGTAGAAGCGCTCGGGATTGGCGAGTGCGGAAACGCCGCGCTGAAAAGTCACGCCCAGGATGAGCGAATCGATGCAATGCGGATGGCGCAGCGCCAGTTCCTGCGCCACCATGCCGCCATACGAATTGCCCCAGACGTGCGCCTTCGGCGCAAGCGACGCGATCAGCGCCGCGGCGTCATCCGCGAGGTCAGCGGCCGTGTAGTCAGCGGATGGATTGAGGGTGTCGCCGGTGTCTCGTTGATCGTAGGTGATGCAGGTGAAGTGCTGCGACAGGGCGGGCAGCACGGGCGCAAAGCTGGTGCGGTCGGCTTCGGCGCCGTGAATGAGGAGCAGGAGCGGTCCGGCGCCGCATCGCTCGTACGCGGTGGTGATGCCATGGTTCACTACCGTGCGCACCTCGCGCGAGGCGGCGGCCTTTAATTGAGCGAAATGCGTATGCCCATCGGTGGCCAGCGAGGCGCTCGGCTCCTCCAGGATCTCGTCGGTAAAATTCACTTCGACCATGACGCCGTTGGGATCGAGGAATTGCACCTGCACCATGGGTGTGCCGGGAATTGCCCGCGTGAGCCGTGGGATGCCCTCGCGGTCCAGGCGGGCAAGCAGCGCGCCGAGGCCCGTGCAGGCAAAGGCGACGTGATCCAGAGGTCCGGTGGCGAGCGACGAAGGCGTGCTCTCCAGGACGTGCAGCACGGCTTGCCGATCATTGTAGAGCCAGGCGCCGTTCAAGGGCTGTACGGGGCGTGCGCCTGCGGTCAGCCCAAGAATCTGCTCATAGAAATGCCGTGTCTCGGCGAGCTTTTGCGTACGAATATTGAAATGATCCAAATCCATGTCACTGACTCCGGCGCTGCTGGGGTTCCAGCGGCGCTAAAATTTCACCTCGAACTCGAGACCCGCCGTCAGTGGTTGGTTGGTGGCCACCCGATTGTAATCGGGCCCTGTGAAGGTGAGGAGATTCAGGTCCTCGAGCGCGTAATGCCGATTGAACACATTATTCGCGAAGGTGTAGACGGACCATTGATCGGCCTCGAGGCCGAAGCGCAAGTTGGTCAAATCTCGGCCCGACAGTTTGTTGAGCTGGTAAGACAGATCGTAGCTCGGGCTCTGATAGCTGTTTTGCGCCTGCGCGATGAGCTGATAAGCACGCCAGGGATGCTCATAGCGCAGACTCGTGCTCACCGTCCAGTGCGGCGCATCGAGCAGCGGCTGGCCCGCGATGATGGCGGCGGCCGGGAAGGCCTCGGAAAACTTGGCATCGGCAAAGCCCACGCTTTGCGTTAGGGTGAGTCCCCGCACCAATTTTGCCTGCAATTCCGCCTCGCCGCCCTTCACCGAGGCGTTGGGACCGTTGGCCGTGAACGACAGACCGCAACCGAGCGCCACCAGCTGCTGCACATGGTCCCAGGCGATATAGAAGGCATCCGCATTGAAGATCACCCGTCCGTCGAAGAAGCGTCCCTTCTCGCCGATTTCATAACTCCACACCGAATCCGGATCGTAGGAAGTGGGCGCCGAATTGCGGCCGATCGCCTCGAGGTTCGCCAGGCACACCGAGCCCACCGTCCCCGTGGTCGGGATCGGGAAATTACCGGCGCCCTCGCGAAAACCTTTGGCGGCGGTGGCGTACAACAGCGGACCCCCCGCGGGCGTCCAAGACAGATTCACCATCGGATTGACGCCGTTGGCGGACGCCTTCGCCGAGTTCAACACCGGGGTGTCGCCGCCGTAGGCGAAGCCGTTCGCGACCGAGCCCACGGTACTCTGATAGGCGTAGTAGCGCGCGCCGGCCTCGAACTTGATGCCGTGGTCGAACAGATAGCTCCCGTGCACGAAGCCCGCTTCCTCCTTGATGCGAAGCGGTGAGAACACGTGGAACAGGTTGCTCGTGCCGAACGCTCCACCGGCGGCCGTGACCAAGCCCGGAACGTCGGTGGCGCCGGTGTCGATGCTGAAATAGTAGTTGCTGTAAAAGCCGCCCAGGATCCACTGCAAGCGGCCCTCGCCGCGCGAGGCCAGGCGAATTTCCTGCGTAAATTGGTTGGTGGTGTCAGCTTCATCGGCAGCCACCGGCCCGATTCCGCCGGCTGCGACATCGAAAGTCGGGATCCCCAAGGCGTTTTGCGTCGCCTCGCTGCCATCCTGAGTCTGGGTGCTGGTGCGCGTCCAATACGAGGTGGCGGAGGTAAGCGAAAGATTGGCGAAGTTGTAGGTGATGGGGAGGCTATAGACCGTGAACCGATCGGTATAGGGCTCGGCAATGTCGAAGGGTTGGTAGTGCGCCGGCGTTCCCGGGTCGCTGTCGTAGGCATTCTCGCCGCCCTGGCCAATGCGCTGATAGAAGATGCTTGGTGTGATCGTGAGTGCATCGCTCGGCTTGATCAGCAGGCTCACGCGCGCACCGGTGAGCCGCTCGTCATTGACGCCGCGGTGCGTGGCGGCTACGGGAGCGGCGAGCACATCGCCGCGCGTCAATCCACCGTTGGTGGCGAGCGGAAAATTGGGGACCACGAGCCGATCGATCCAACCACTCGTGTACCCATACTCGCCGACGATGCGCAGTGCCATCATGTCGGTGACGAGCGGCAGGTTAACCATGGCCTTCTCACCATAATTGAGGCCGCCGCCTTGGGTTCCCGATACGGTGGTTTGGGCGCTGCCATAGAACCCGCTGGGATCGGGCGCGTTGGGGATGAGCTTGACCGTGCCGCCCATCGATCCCGCACCGTAAAGGGTACCCTGCGGTCCCCTTAGCACCTCGACACGCGCCAAGTCATAGAGGTCTGGATCGATGGCTGACTTGCCGGTGGTAGCTGTGGCGGGGGGCGTGATCGGGGTTTCACCCAGGTAGAAGCCGATCGTCGGCGATTCCCCGCCGCTCGCGGACAGACCACGGATCTCATATTGCGCCTGGCCCGGTCCCGCCGAGGTCACGGCAATTCCCGGCACCGCCCGAACGACATCCTGCGCACTGGATAAGCCCCGCGACTGAAGGTCGGCCCCGGAGATGGCGGTGATGCTCAAGGGCGTCTTTTGCACGGTCGATTCGCGTTTTTCTGCGGTGACCACGATTTCCGCCAGCGTGTCTTTGGCATCGGACGTGGGCGACGAGGTCGCGGCGGCCGGGGCGGGTGCGGCGACTCCCAACGTGGGTGTCAAGATCACGGCCGAGGCCCAGAGCCAGCGTCCGACAGTCATGTTCGCACGCTGATGCGCCATCGTTTTGAACTCCCAAGGCAATCACTCATGGAGAGGGACCATATGTCCTTTGCCTGCGCCGGATCCAACACATTGTTTTCATCGTTTGCATGCCGAATCGGCATGGACCCGGCGGCGGACTGCGTCGCGCCCCGAGTGCAGGGCACCCGGCATTGGGATTTGGTGATAACGAGTGGCTTGGGACGACCAGTCAGTCGGCGCGCGGCTCAGCCTCTTTACTTGCTTAGGTTCTCATCCGCGGCGGAGAGGGCACTTGCTGCATTAAATGCATATTTCTTGAGCGCGATGGCTTCAGCACGCCCCAGTCGGCGCTCGATCATCGCCTGCGCCGACTCCCACTTGGGGAGAAGTCTGCGGTAAGTGGTTTCTCCGAGCTGAGTAAGGTGCCATCTGCGCTCGCGCCGATCAGCGCCAGTGGAATCGGCCAGGAGCTTACTTTTCCTCATCAGCGCCAGCGTCCGCGTCGCCGTCGTTTGGTCGATGCCGAGGAGCTGTCCGACTTCGGTCGTCTGTAGATCCGGCGCCGTTTTGAGGACCTGCAGGATCGTAAATTGCGTGGCGCGGACGCCACTATCGGAAAGCGCCTCTTCGTAAAGCGCGCTGGCGGCTCGAGCCGCCTGGCGCAACGTGGCGCAATAGCATGGCAAGGAGTGTAGTTTCATGGTCTGGGCATGATACATGCATATGCATGACAAGTCGAAATATGCGTGTTCATGAATATTCTATATATGCATATGCATTAATAATTGAGTATGTTCTACTTCGACATGGTATATGTATCTACATGGATCTAAGGTTGACGCAAATTGGAGGACGTATGAAAGGTGCCATGAAGTTTCGGTTGGTCATGAGTTTCGGCCTGCTCGCGTTGGGGGGTGCTAGCGTGCTGCCCGCGACGGAGGTGAGCGGATCTGGACAAGAGCAGGCGAGGTTGCTTCTCGCTGGCAGAGCTGACAGCCCTAAGTCGGGCTTCGTGTCCCGGTCATCAATTGACGCAAAGTCGATCGCAGTGGACGCGCGTGAACAGGCACGCGAGATGATATTGGGCCGACAGATCGCGCAATCGCCAATCATCGAAGCGGATGGCTCGCGCGTAGCGGGCGCCCGGCGCGATCGAAAGGTCGCGGGGGATCCGCAGGAGATGGCGCGGCTCATGATCCTTGGCCGCCAATCCGCGGGGAGCGAGCCCAAGATTCGATTGAGCGGCAAGACTGAGTAATTCAAGCGTCGTACCTAGGAGGCACAGTGAGCATTCAAACCTATCTTCCGTTGACGGTTCTCGTCGGCTGTGTTGCAACGATCGTTGCCGTTGTTTTGGGGGTAAGCCGCGTGGTCAAGCGAACCGATTGGGGTGAACACCAGCGCAAACGGACGGTACGAGCCGCGGTGGCCGTATTGGCCGGTTGGTTCGCACTGGCCGTTGCGCTCGCACTTGCCGGCGTTTACAGCGCCACAACGAGTCGCATACCGACGATCCAATTCGGGATTGCTATTCCGATCCTGATTGGTGGCCTATTGATCTGGCGTTGGCCTTCCGTGTCACGGTTGATTGACGCTGTACCCCGGCAGTGGGTCATTGCAATCCAGTTCTACCGCGTAGAAGGAATGATCTTCTTGGTGCTCTATGCCGCTCATCTGTTACCAGGGGTGTTCGCACTGCCGGCAGGGTTGGGCGATGTGACCGTCGGGCTACTAGCGGCAGCAATCGGAATTGGCGTAGCGGGTGGGCGGCAACTCGCCCCAAAGACCGTCTTGCGGTGGAATCTGTTGGGGATTGCCGATCTCATCGTTGCGCTGACCACAGGGTTCCTCACTGCACCGTCGCCCTTTCAGATGTTTGCTTTCGAGCGCCCCAACGAACTCATTACGATGTTTCCGCTGGTATTGATTCCAACGTTCCTGGTGCCGCTGGCGATTTTGTTGCATATCATCTCGCTCATCCAGCTTGGACGCACCACCGAAGCGGCAACTGTCGTGAGGTATCACGGAGGAGCTGGCGTGGCTTGACGAGCGCGGGCCGCACGGCGTGTTTGCAGTTGCAACGATGCGTCAAACCGAGAGAATCTGATTCTTAGGAATGCTGAAGAATCAGTATCGACGCGACGATCAAGAAGTAGGCGATGCGTCTATGCCAGCGTAGTTGGAACGCAAGTGGAACATCCGAATGAAGTGGGCGCTTTCTTGTCTCAGGCATCATTTCGCGAACCTACGCAACTATCGCCCGTCGACCAGTGACCGCGCTAGCCGGTCGATGTCCAGTCGTCGACGGCAGTGGTGTTGGAATCGAGGTCGGTCAACACGATTTTCTGGTAAGAAAATGAGATCCGCTCGCGCTCATCGCCCTGTGCGGTGCCGTTGACGCCGTCACCACTATCCTTGATGGCAACGATGGTCGCGTTCGTGAGAGCGATCTTGAAGTACGCCCGTGTCTCGCCATTGACGGCGCTGCGGTACAGCGTGCAGGTTACCGATTTCAACGTTTCGTTGGTCGCCGCTGCCGCGAAGAACTGCGGGGAGGACTTGTCGAGCTCCTTGACGATCGTCAGGGGTGAGTGCTGCCGCCTTCCGGTGATCTGCCCGCTCGACGAGTCATAGGGAACTTTGAGCTCCTGCGTGAGCGAGTACACAGCGATTTGTGTGGCGTTGCCCTTGGTTGCGGGGTCACCCTGAAACGTACCTTGCGCGGCGCCCGCTACAGTGCAGTAGATGTCGGTGGCGGAGGCAGGAAGAGCAACGGCGGACATGATCAGTCCGGCTACCGAAATAGACGTGAAGCGCGACATGGCATCTCCTCGTTCCTTGATTCGCGCGACTATAATTCAACAGCCTCTTGGAAGTTGTGATGCACTCATCAATTCGAATTTGGAGTCTTTGTTGCAAGCCCCCAGCGGCCGTTTTGGCGCTGGAATCGTGCTAAAAGTGCGATAGAACCGCAACGACACTCCTGGCGCCGCACTTGCCGATCAAAAACGATAACCCAGGCCCCATAAAAGGATATCGGCGTCACGATTGTAGTCCGTTACGATACGGTGCCAGAGCAATCGGACATCAAAGTTTCCGATCGGCCTAAGACTCAGCGTGAGAGATACAATGTCCGAGACGTGTCGTCCGGGAGCCGGCCTGTACTTATCGATCGCGGTATAAAAGCCAAATCCCGCACCAATTGACCAAAGACCGGAATTGAAACTGGGTTCCAGCCAACCCTCCGCGGTCATGCCATCGCGGCGTATCAGCCGAGTGTCGCCCTCGTTGAGAAAGCCGACCGATACCCGCAGCTCGTTCCAAATCTGTCGACGATAGTCGATGGCTTCCGCTCTTGCGGTGTGCGAAGAGGAGTCGAAACTGTTGGTAACCGTCTTCCAGTACGATGCAACAATTTCATTGGCTGCAAACCCCTTGGCTACTTCCGAGTCGCTCTCATGGATGTCAGAGAGTCCCCGGTACCCCATCCCGATGCCAAAGGATGTGGTCTCTATGCTTTTCGACGGAGACGTGTAGTCGATACGTCCTTCGAAGAACAGATGTGACCACCGGCCCGACTTCCAAGGCTGAATTGTCGCGTCGAGACTGGCCAGCCAGGCCCAGCCGTGGGCGTCCGCATACCCGCCGTTATTTTGGGCAAACACGGTATCGTAGTAATAAAATGGTCCGCCGCCGATGCTCAGCGTGAATCGGTTCGAGAGCGGAATTATCGGCAGCCACGCTTCTGCGGTAACGCCATCCCGGTGATGACCCGGAAAGTGAGCATCATTGAGGTAGGCAAGACTTGCCGCGAAGTAGGGCGAAAATGTCTTTCGGTAAGAGATTCCATATCCCCAATCGGGTGGCCACTCCCTCAGGCTATACACGCGCTCGCCGAAGTAAGAAATTTCATCAGGGGCTGGATCGCCGCTGCCGGTAGATGCTGTGTCGGAGAGAGCGGGCCTCGTGGCGGTAGTCACAATCGCGAGCAGCAGCGCGAAGGTCAGTCGTCGCGAACATCGCGGTTTCTTTTTTGTTGATGCGATGTTGCACATTTTATCAGTCTCCTTGGGCCACGCAGGTGTCCTTACGTTAGGACTTGCTGAGCACCCGCGCAATATGGAAGTTCTGCGCTCCTTCGCCCGAGGATCGGAAATGAGTTACGATTTGTCGCGACCATCACGGAGTGCCTGGCCAAATGAAAACGCGTACTTCTCTTTCATTGCTTCTATTGTTCACGGCGGCCTCTGCTGCGCCCCTCGTTTCGCCTCAGCTGCGCCTCACGCCGAGTGAAATCGACGCCATGCCTGCGCACGATGCGGGGGCGGGCACTTCGGGGGTTGCCGGCATTCGTACCACCGTCATGACCGGGGATCCAACCCAGGACGGTCCTTACACCATCCGGGTGAGCGTTCCGGCCAACACCCGGATCCAAGCACACACCCATCGCGACGAGCGCACCGCCGTTGTGATCTCCGGCGTCTGGTATTTCGGCTACGGCCCGAGCGCGAGCGCTGCTGGCGAAAAGGTTCTGCCGGCGGGAAGTTTCTACAACGAACCGAGTGGTGTCGCGCATTTTGCGGAAACCAAGGCCGATCCCGTAGTCATTTACATCACCGGACACGGGCCAACCGACACCGTCTTCGCCAAGTGACTCCATGGGTCGCGCGGCGGCGGCGTACGCAAGACAGAAACCAGACCGATCTTGCCTGCCGCTGCGTATTCGACGTAGTCTGTCCTGTCTGACAGGAGATCATCCATTGCGCCTATTTCTGACCGCGATCGTGCTCGCCGCAAGCCTCGCCGCACCGGTGACCGCCGAAGTGCGGCCGGATCAGCTGACGTTTCGAGAGTTGTACAAGGAACTCGTCGAGACCAACACCACCCTGTCCGCCGGAAGTTGCACGCTGGCGGCGGAGCGCATGGCGGCGCGTCTGAAAGCCGCCGGATACAAAGAGGGCGACATCCGGCTGTTCGGTGTATCCGACCATCCCAAGGAAGACGGGTTGGTCGCGACATTGAATGGAACGGACCCCAAGGCCAAGGCAATCCTGCTGCTCGCCCACATCGATGTGGTGGAGGCAAAGCGCGAGGACTGGACTCGCGATCCGTTCGTGCTGGTCGAAGAGAACGGCTATTTCTACGGCCGCGGCTCCTCCGACGACAAGGCGCAAGCTGCGATCTTCACCGATACGCTGATTCGCTTGAAGCAGGCGGGAACCAAACTGCGGCGGCCGCTGAAACTGGCCCTGACCTGTGGCGAGGAAACCGGCGAGGCGTTCAATGGCGCCCATTGGCTGGTGACCGAGCACAAAGACTGGATCGACGCCCAATTCGCCTTGAACGAGGGCAGCGTCGGCCTGCGCGATGCCAACGGCAAGAAGCTTTCACTCGGTATTCAAGCGGGAGAGAAGGTTTATCAGGATTTCCGTATCGAGGCGACCAACGCCGGTGGTCATAGTAGTCGCCCGCGCCCGGACAACGCCATTTACAGCCTGGCCGCGGCGCTGGTGCGCATCGGTCAATATGAGTTTCCCGTGCAGTTCACCGACACCACGCGCGCATACTTCACCGAGACCGCAAAACTGTCCGGGGGCGAAGCGGGTGCTGCGATGATGCGGTTGATTGCCAATCCCAACGACCTCGAAGCCAGCGCCATCGTGTCGAAGGATCCGACCTATCACTCGATGCTGCGCACGACTTGTGTTGCGACAAGGCTGGATGGCGGTCATGCCAATAATGCGCTGGCACAGCGTGCGGGAGCGAATATCAATTGCCGGATGTTTCCCGGCGATCCCATCGACAATGTTCTTGCCCAGCTGGTCAAGGCGGCCGCCGACCCGTCGCTGACCATCGTCCCAACCGGTGAAATAAGCCCGACTCCAGCGCCGCCGCCGCTGACCCCGCTGGTCTACGGCACCGCCAAGACCGTCGCGCAAAAGCACTTTCCGGGCGTACCCATGCTGCCAGCCATGACGACGGGCGCTACCGACGGCCGCTTCCTCAACGCTGCAGGAATTCCCACCTATGGCGTCCCGGGTCGATTCTCCGACCCCGACGGCAACGGCGTTCACGGTCTCAACGAACGCAAGTCGGTGGAGGGCCTTTACCAGGAGCGTGATTATCTATTCGAGCTGATTCAGGCCTACGCGAACAGCAAATAGACGGCTCCCTTCAATGCGCATGGCCGAAGGGGTCCGTGATCCCGGCGAGCCATGGATCGTGAGTGGCGGCGCGCCATTCTTTGACCTGATTGCGCAGATCCGCCAAAACGGCTGCGTGCGAAGAGTCGGCGGCAAGATTGGCCACTTCGTCCGGATCGGCCGACAGATCGTAGAGTTCTTCGGATGGACGATGGGTAAAAGCGTCCAACGTTCGCTTGCCGAGCTTGGCTCCGGGTGTGCTCGTGATCGCCTTCCAAGAGGGTGAGAGCTGCACGTCGCTCGCCACCGGTACGGCCAGCGAGGGCTCGAGATTCAGGAAATAGCTGTAGCGCCGTGTACGGATCGAACGCATCGGATAATACTGATTGATCTCGTGAAACGAATGCGTGGCATAGATTCGATCGAATCCCACGGAGTGGGTTTCCTCCAATAAAGAAAGCAATGAGCGGCCTGGCAGCGGTGCATAGCGGTAACCCGCGGGCGGCGACACCCGCGCCCAGTCGAGAATGGTCGGCGCGATGTCGATCCAGCTCACCAGCGAGTCATTGCGGACGCTGCGTTTGCCTTGCTTGGGTGAGCGAATGAGCAAGGGCAAATGCAGCCCGGGCTCATAGAGATTGTCCTTGGCGCCCGGGAACGGCCGGCCATTGTCGCTCAAGTAAATGACGAGAGTGTCATCCTCATGTCCCGCATCGCGCAATTCGCGCAGCAATATCCCGACGCCGCTGTCGAGGCGACTGACGGATTCATAGTATTGAGCCAGGTCCTGCCGTACGCCAGGCAGGTCCGGCAGATGACTGGGAATCAACACGTCGGAAGGCGAGTAGATCTCGCGCTCGACCTCGGGCCAGGTGCGCGAATTGCCGAAGTTGGCTGCATCGCGATGGGGATCGCTGTAGCCGACGGTGAGGAAAAAAGGCCGCTTGCCCTGCGCGCGAATCCATTGACCCGCAAGGTGCGCCATGGCCGCCACATCGCGGATCCCGGGCAGCTCGGGGGCCAGCCAATCGTCGTACGGCAATAGTGCGTCGGGCTTGACGTGTTTCTTGCCCACGAGTGCCGTGCCATAACCCGCTTGCTGCAGCATCCACGGAAGCGTTTTGACATCGTCGAGCAGGGAGAAGTTGTGTACGTCATGCGCGAGCCCGTACATGCCGTTGGTGTGCGAATAAAGGCCGGTGTACAACGTCGCCCGGCTCGAGCTGCACGAGGACACGGTTGCGTATCCTTGCGTGAACAAGGTTCCCTGGACCGCGAGACCGTCCAATACGGGAGTCTTCACCCGCCCTCCGCAGCAGCTCAAGTCGTAGCCCTGATCATCCGCGATGATGAGCAAGATGTTGCGCGCGGGGCCGGAAGCAGCGGTTCGAGCCTTCGCGATGCCATCGAGCACGGCACTGCCGGTGAGGCCGAGACCGGTCGCAACCAGCAGGTCGCGGCGCTTCATGCTACTGCTCCATGGATGGCGCAGTTGTCGCTCTGCGCATTGAGGTGTTCATGTTTTTTGGCAAGTACTTTCAATGAACGCTCCGAGACAACCTCAACGTATTGTGTGTTCGACGGGAATTGTAACATTTGACATAACGACGCTATGCTCTCTCGGACAACCGAGTGGTGGTCATCACCGCCTCCGCTCGCTCGCCCCTTTCTTGTTGACATGAAATTGATCGCGGCCGGACAATCGCTCATCTCGATTCGATCGCGCAGTTTTCACTTCACCCCGTCTAGGGGACAATTAATAACATAGGGGATATACATGCGAATGCTAAGGATTCGACTTGCTGATTCATTTCGCGCAAACCTCGCTGGTGGCGCATGCGCGCTGCTCGCCGCCGCGGGTATTCCGATCCTCGCGCCATTGCAAATGGCGAACGCGCAGGGCGCACCTGCATTTAAGCAGACGGTGTTGAAAGTCCAAAGCGTAGGTCAAAGCACGATTCACGGGGGTGCGGTGAGTTCCGGAGCGTTGTCGCCGGATGAACTTCAGCCGGGCGATGACTCTACCGTGGGTGTCAAGAATGAAACCGGTGGGAATTTTGCGGCGGCCGCGCTAGTGGCGTCGGCTACGCCGCGGCCTTTTACCAATAGGCAGCACGGGTTGCGCATTCCGAGCAAAGAGGCGGGGCGTTTGGGCGCTGTTTCCGATCTGGCTGTGGGTGCAGTGCCGGCCGCGGCCTCTTTGCCGCCACCCCCGACCGCCATCCCCAATCCGAAGGGTAGCTCGGTGATCGATTCATCGCGGGGCGTGTTTGGCTTCAATGGATTGACGCACAACGATCAACGTGTCGCAGGAACCGGCATTTACACCAACACGCAATTCTCGCTCGAACCGCCGGACCAAGGATTGTGTGCGGGCGCCGGCTTTGTGGTGGAGGCGATCAACAATGCGATCGCCGTATACGATACGTCCGGCAATCTGGTGGCGGGCCCTGAAGCGCTGAGCCAGTTTTGGGGACTAACGCCGGAGACCAATCGGACGACCGGGGTCACCGGCCAGTTCATCAGCGACCCGAAATGCGTTTACGATAGTCAAACCCAGCGTTGGTTCGTTACCGAATTGATGCAGGACACCGGCACCGGGGGCAGTGGCCGAAACTTCAACCTCATTGCCGTGAGTCAAACTTCCGATCCGCGTGGCGCCTACACGGTGGTCGACTACGATGTAACCGACGACGGCTTGAACGGCACGCCGAATCACGCGGGATGTCCGTGTTTTGGTGATCAGCCGCTGCTGGGCTTGGACGGATACGGTATCTATCAATCCACCAATGAGTTTGGTGCGGCCGTGTTCAACGGCTCACAGATTTACGCGCTCCCGAAGCAGGGGTTGATCGATGCAACGCACGGCGACCTTTCCCATCTATACGTCGTGCAGATTGATGCCTCGCAAGCGCTCGTCCCGTTTGGCGGACTGACTTATTCGGTGCAGCCTGCGGTAGGGTCCGGTGGTGAGGATGCGGCAGATTCGTCCGGTCACGGTGTCGAGTTTTTCTTGAGCGCACTGCAATTCGGCAGCCCTCCTTATCAGTTGCTCGACAACCGGATTGCCGTTTGGGCGTTGGGCAATACGCGCTCGCTGACGACGACGTCTCCCAATCTATCGCTGTCGTTTGACGTCATCGCATCCGAGACTTACGGGCAACCCAACCCCGCAGAACAGAAAGCCGGGCCGACCCCTCTTGGGACCACCGGTCTACCGACCCTCTATGGTCAGCCCGCTGAGCCGGAAGAGTTTCTGAACACCAATGACGATCGCATGAACCAAGTCGTGTATTCAGGCGGGGTGCTCTACAGCGGTGTCAACACGATCATTGGCGACGGCACCCGCACGGGAGTTGCCTGGTTCGGTGTTCGGCCGCAGTTCAGCCACGGCAGCGTGTCGGGTCGGGTCGTGCAGCAGGGCTACGTAGCGGTAGATAGTGAAAGCGTGTTCTTTCCGTCGCTTGCCTTTGCCGGAGAGGGTGCAGGCGTCATGACTTTTACACTGTCGGGACCTGACTACTTTCCCAGTGCCGCCTACGTCAAGGTAAATGGCGGCGGCACGTCGGCCGTGCATATTGCCGCAGACGGCACCGCGCCCGATGATGGCTTCTCCGGTTACGTCTACTTCAGCGGCGGCAATGTCGGCCGCTGGGGAGATTACTCCGCGGCCGTGTCGGATGGCAGCAGCGTATGGTTCGCGACCGAGTACATTCCCAATCTACCCCGCACCGTACTCGCGAACTGGGGCACGTTTATCGCCGTCCTGCGAGGCGATGAGTAGGGCGAACTGATCGGCCACTCGCGGATCGATCTAAATGCCCCGGTGCTCATGGCCGGGGCATTTTTCGTCGCATGAGCTGCTTACACGGCCGTGCGACCACCGTCGACCGCAATCGAGGCGCCATTGACATAGGCAGCCGCGTCGGATGCCAGGAATGCAACCACCTCGGCCACTTCGGCGGGCGTACCTGTGCGCCCGACGGGCGTGGTTTTTCCCAGTTGTTCCAAGGCGTCGCCCATACTGAGTGTGCCTGCGGTTCGAATGGGGCCCGGAGCAACGGCATTCACCGTTACACCGTTCGGACCAAACTCAGCGGCCCACGATTGTGTCAATAATTCCAGGGCTGCCTTGGTGGACCCGTAGAGAGCTCCTCCAACCAGGCCCACGTGTGCCGCCATGGTTGTGATGTTGACTATCCGCCCCCATCCGCGGGCCGCCATCAGTGGTGCCAGCCACGCCGTAAGAAAGTATGGACCGCGTACATTACTGGCGAACATCGCGTCGAAAGCCTCCGCAGTGGTCTCGGAAGTCGGCCCAAATGAAAAGATGCCGGCATTGTTCACCAGGATGTCAACGCTGCCGAGGAGCTTCTCCGCTATTTTGGCGAGGCCGGATGCGGCGGCCGCCGTCGCCAGATCAGCCGCCTGAAACCGAGCATCTCCGCCACGGCCGCGAATCATCTTTACCACTTCGTTGCCACGCACTGCATCCCGACCCGACACGACGACGCGCACACCGCGCGCAGCCAATGTCTCGGCAATGGTCTGCCCGATGCCCGAAGTCGCGCCGGTCACGAGCGCATTGCGAATGATCGTACTCATCAGCCATCTCCGTAATAGTGTCGCTGGTGGATGAAAGATACGTGGCCAATACAGCGAAGGGAATCAGGTTCAGGTCCAGGTTATGATGACATTTTGTCATTCTCGGAATGTAACCATGGACCACCTGTCTGGAATCTTGGCATTCGTTCGCGCTGCCGAAGCACGAAGCTACACGCGCGCTGCGCACCGGCTGGGCATTTCACCCTCCGGCATCAGCAAGGCTATCTCGCGGCTTGAATCTCGTCACGGCGTTCGACTGTTGCAGCGAACGGCGCGCAGCATCAGTCTGACACCCGAAGGTGCGGCCTACTACGAGCGATGCAAGAAGATCCTGACTGACTTGGAGGAAGCTGAACAGGTATTGACCGATGCACATAAATCGCCACGCGGACTACTTCGCATAACGGTCCCTCTGTCGATAGGGCGCCTACACCTGGCGCGCATGCTCCCCGAGTTCGCGCGCCAGTATTCGGAAGTTCAGCTCGAAGTACACGTTTCCGATCGCATGGCTGATCTTGTCGAAGACAAGTTCGATGTTGCCATCCGCATCGGCAAGCTCAGCGACTCGCGCTTGGTGGCGCGGCGCTTGGCGAGCGGTACACTCACGACTTGCGCCACGCCTTCTTACTTCAAGCAACACGGTGTGCCAAAGCGTCCGGAGGATCTGGCGCAGCACAATTGCATTCAGTTTGAGCTACCCAACACCGGTCGTCCCCAGCCGTGGCAGTTCCAGCGGGACGGGCGGCGCTTCAATGTGGCAGTGCACGGCAACCTCCGTCTGGATCACGCCGAGGCTATGGTGGAAGCCGCCATGGCCGGGACCGCCCTTATCCAAATATCCAGCTACGTAACGGCTCCCGCAATCGCGCACAAACAATTGCAGCCCGTGCTGACCACTTTCCAGGTCGATAGTCCGCCCCTCTGGGCCTTGTATCCGCAGAACTCTAGTCAAACCCCTCGCCTCAGAGCGTTCCTCGATTTCCTGGTGAAATGGGCAGCAAGCAGTAATTTGGTATAGGGCCGGAGTCCGGCAGTGAAGCTGTCAATGAGCGACCTAGCAAGGTTCGAGCGCGCGGCCGCGCAGCTCACGCGGCGCGACCCCGCCCGATGCCTTGAGGTGGCGGAACAGCGAAGCACGGCTGCCGAATCCGACTTGCTCCGCAATTTCAATCATGGTCCAGTTCGATTGGCGTATCAGTCGCTCGGCTGCCGAGGTCCGTTTATGATTGAGGTACACGGAAGGCGTCACCCCGTAGACCGCCTTGAACAATCGAAGAAAATGAAAGGTTGACAGGTGCGCCGCCGATGCCATGTCCTTGAGTCCGATCGCCTCGCCAAAGAAGGTATGAATAAAAGTGATGGCCAACCCCAGACGGCGATGCAGTTCGCGCCGAGTGGCCGGTCTGGCGGAAGGAATCAACTCGCGCGTTCTAAGATGGGTGTGCTCGGCGGACAACATTCGGCCGAGTAACAGGCGCAATTGCTCTTCGAACCACGCCTGATTGCCCTCGCCGGCGTCCAGGGAGCGGCGAATGTAGTTCAGGGCAGGCGTGACGATTTGATCGTGCGTGCGCAAGCGTTCGTCGAACTCGACGTGCGATCGCGCCTGGTCCGGCGGGTGATCGAGCAGTACTTCCGCCGGCTGCGACATGGTTTCAAGTACTTCCTCCGCCAGGTTCTTCCGAAAGAAGATGGAAAACGTGTGTACCGGAGTCCTATCTTCGATGCGGCTCGCGTAGCTACGGTCGGCGTTGAGAATCAGAAACGTGTCGTCATCGACGGTAATACGACGTCCGCCGACGAAGTAGTGTTCCGAGCCGCCGCTCGCCGCTTTGATCGACAGTAGCTGCCTGTATTCGGGATATTCCACTCGGCGGGTGCGTGCAGTGACGACGGCACTCTCGCGACCCCACCGCGCGTAGAAGGACTGTCGAAACGACGCGTCCCAAATGGCGGGCATTTCGCGGTAGATCAAGAGGACTCGCTGGCTGGCTCTCGGTGAGACATTTTCGTTGACGCCCGGGACGTTGATGTTGCAGATGTTGCGATATTAGCCGCAGGCCCGAACTTAGCAACAAAAGCCACGCTCACCGGCGGACGACAGCGCAGACTTCCCGCAGGGTACCGATTCACAGGCTCGCAATTCGTTCATTTTGCAAAGGAGTCCATTCGCGATGCGCTTGGCCGGTCTGCTCGTGGTGATCTTTTCGCACGCGGCCGCCGCCGCACCGCCATTGGTCGCGACGCCTGCCGGGACGCTGGCCGCGGCGGCAACTGCCTTGCAGAATCAAGACTATTCAGGTGCCATTCGGCTTCTTGAACCGACGATGACGGGTCTGCAAGATCAGGCCGGCGCCTGGCGCAGTCTCGGCCTTGCGTACCTAAGAGTTCACGATTCCCGCAGGTCGCAGGAGGCATATTCCAAGGCCCTTGCCTTGGAGCCTGGCAGCCCGCTGCCCTTGTTGTATCTAGGCATCGCCGCGGCGCAATTGGGGCAGATGGATGTGGCTTTCGAGTGGTTGCGCAGGGCCAAGGACACACGACGAGTCGATATGACGCAACTCGAAATGGAACCTGACCTGCAAGACTGGAAAAGCGATCCGCGCTACTCGGATCTGTTGCCGAGACCGGAGGATTTTGCACGTCCCTTTGTCGAGGACGTGAACATCATCCGGGAATGGGACGGCGAATCCGCGGGCGATCAATTCGGTTGGATCGCCCGTGTGATCGGCGACGTCGATGGCGACGGCATGAACGATTTCGTCACGTCGGCGCCGACCAAGAATATTCACGGCGCCAATGCCGGTCGCGTGTATGTTTACTCGGGCCGCAGTGGAGCACAGCTGTGGAGCATTGACGGCGCACCCGGCGATGAGCTTGGTTCGGGCATCGAAGCCGCGGGCGACGTGAACGGCGACGGCATTGCGGATGTCGTGGCCAGTGCGCCCGGCATCGACACCGTTTACGTGTATTCGGGCCGCGATGGCCGTGTGCTGCTGACGTTGCACGGTGAGGCACCGGGTGACCGATTTGGTGAGCACGTGGCTTCGGCCAGCGACAGGAGTGGCCATGCCGAAATCATCGTGGGAGCGCCGGCCAATTCCGCGCAGGGAAAGGGTGCCGGCCGCGCCTATGTCTACTCGGGCAAGGATGGCCGCCGCCTGCTCACTCTGAGCGGGCAGCGTGCGGGAGATGCCTTTGGCAGCACGGTCGCGGGCTATGCCGACAAGTCCCATCACTTTTTGGTGGTCGGCGCACCCGGTGCGGGGCCACATCACACAGGGCGGGTTTATGTGTACCGGGACCTGTCCGCACATCCGGCGTTCCAGTTCGATGCGGACTCATCCGGAGTGGCCCTGGGTTACATGTTCGTGTCTGTGCTTGGCGATGTGGACGGAGACAAGGTTCCTGATATTTTTGCTTCGGATTGGTCTGATGCGAGCAAGGGACCACAGACCGGCAAGGCCTACGTCTATTCGGGTCGAACCGGACGGCGGCTTCACACCTTTACCGGCGAGACGGCAGGAGAGGGGTTTGGAACCACTCAGTCGATTGCGGGAGATGTGAACGGCGATGGCCGCGCGGATTTAATCATCGGTTCCTGGCAGTACGGCGTCGCAGCCCAGAGCGCGGGCCGTGCATATCTCTACGACGGCCGAAATGGGCAACTGCTTCGCACCTATACCTCGAGGATTCCAGGCGACACATTTGGTTTCGATGCCGTGGGTATGGGATCCGTCGATGGCCGCGGACAATCCGAACTATTGATCACCGCGGGCTGGAGCGGGATTCACGGCCATCACTCGGGACGAATCTTTCTCATTTCCAGCGGCGTCGCGCGTCGCCGGGGAACGCCCTGATCGACATCACCCCGGATCCGCCAGCGGCTCGATCGGTCCAAGCAGGAACACGAATGCGGCAATTCCGGCCGCCAGCACCATCCCCGCGACAAGAAAGGCCCACGCGAAGGAATTGGTTGAGGCAACTATGTAGCCCGTCACCGCGGGCGCGGCCGCACCCATCAAGTTGTTCCCGAGATTCATGAGGCTGCCCAATGTCGCCACGCCACCGCGGGGTGCAATCAGGCGCCCTCGGGGGTCGCTCCTCCTGAGGTGATCAGCACTCGTTCGCCGGTAGATAATCGACCATCGGCGCTCGGATTGCGATAGCGATAATAGAACGCGAGGAAATACAAGAAATTCAATCCGGCCAACAAACCGAAACCCCAACGCCAGCCCGCTGCGACGACCAGGAATGCAAGGAGAGGAACGCCGACCACATTCGAGAATTTCGCGGCGGCATCGAACAACGCCGTCGCGAGCGCACGTTCTTTTCGCGGAAACCAATACCCCGTCACCTTTGCGCTCACCATGAAACTGGGCGCTTCAGCAAC
>Ga0210400_10001440_pt1 | contig 23673 bp, 23 predicted proteins | sample IncBWH26MmetaG_FD_155456 | JGI IMG/M metagenome (GOLD analysis project Ga0210400, IMG submission 155456) | Forest soil microbial communities from Barre Woods Harvard Forest LTER site, Petersham, Massachusetts, United States - Inc-BW-H-26-M | ecosystem: Environmental > Terrestrial > Soil >...
AACCGCATCGGCTCCTACGAGTTCACGACCGCGCAGTTGAAGACCATCCAGGAGGTCATCACCTTAACCGTGTTTTCGATCTTCTCGGTGCTATATCTTCGTGAACCGCTGAAATGGAATTACCTCGTGGGTTTCGCCATGATGATCGGCGCCGTCGCGATCATTTTCAAAAAATGGTGACGCAAACAGACCCAAGTAAACAAGCGATCAGCGCAATCACGATGCATCAGCGATGCGATTTCCCGTATCATAGAGAGTTTTCTGCGCTAAGAGCCAAGAGCTAAAGGCCAATTGCTAAATGCTGATCTTCCGCAAGCCCCTCCCCAACGTCGAGCACCCAGAAATGCCAGCCGATGTCGTCATCGTCGGCGGCGGCCCCGCGGGCATGGCCTGCGCGCTGCGGCTTTCGCAGTTGATCGACGATCACAACGCGCGCCATCCCGAATCTACGCTCAGCAAAGAAAATATCTACGTGCTCGAAAAAGCGCGCGAAGCCGGACAGCACTGCCTTTCCGGCGCCCTCCTCGATCCGCGCTCCATGAAAGAACTGCTCCCGGGATTCGAAAGCGAAGCCCCACTCGACGCGGTGGTACACAAAGATGCTGTTTACTTCCTGACGCGCACCGGCCATTACCAGCTTCCTATCACGCCTCCGCCGCTGCAGGATCACGGCAACTACATCATCTCGATCAACCGCTTCGTGAAGTGGCTGGCGGCCAAAGTCGAAGCCGCGGGGATCACGATTTTCACCGGCTTTGCCGGATCGGAACTGCTCTTTGAACCTGACCCACACGGCGATCGAGTCACCGGCGTGCGCACCGACGACAAGGGCGTTGACAAACAGAACCAGCCAAAATCAAATTTCGAGCCCGGCTACGACATCAAGGCGAAGGTTGTCGTGCTCGCCGAAGGCACCCGCGGATCGCTCACCAAGCAACTCATCCAGAAGTTTGATCTGATGAAAGACCGCAATCCGCAGACTTATGGCGTGGGCGTGAAAGAGCTGTGGGAGGTTCCGTCGGGCCGTATTCAGGCCGGCGAAGTCATCTACACCATGGGCTATCCGCTCACCACGAAAGAATACGGCGGCGCATGGATTTATGGTTCGAAAGGCAACGGCTCCAAAGATAATATCGTCTCGCTCGGCTTCGTTACCGGACTCGATTATCGCGACCCGCGCCTCGACCCGCAGCACGTGCTTCAAACCTTCAAACAGCATCCTTTTATTAGCAAGTTGCTTGCTGGCGGCAAGATGATCCGCTACGGCGCCAAGGCTCTTCCCTATGGCGGATGGTGGTCGCTGCCACCGCTCGGCGGCGATGGATGGATGGTCATCGGAGACTCCGCCGGCTTCCTGAATTCCGCGCGCCTGAAAGGAATTCATCTTGCGATCAAAAGCGGCATGCTGGCGGCCGAGACAGCATTCGAAGCACTGGTGAAGTCCGACTCGTCGTCGGCGACCCTCGGCAAGTTCCAGCGCCGCGTCGAAACCAGCTGGATTCACGATGAGCTCTGGCCGGTGCGCAACTTCCACCAGGGATTCAAGAATGGCATGGTCGCCGGCATGCTCAACACCGCACTCCAGGAAATTTTCGACGGCGGCCTTCGTAACCGCGTCCCCTCCCATCCGGGGCACGAGAACTTGCAACCGCTAGCCACGCTCCCCGCCGATGGCGGCCCGGAAGCGCACCTGCTTGGCCCCGCCAAGGGCGACGGCAAGCTCACCTTCGACAAACTCACCGACCTCTATCATTCCGGCACCAAGCATGAAGAAGATCAGCCGGCGCATTTGCTGATTCAAGACACGAACATCTGCAATGACCGTTGCGTGAAAGAGTTCGGCAGCCCGTGCCAGAACTTCTGCCCCGCGAACGTTTACGAGATGGTGGACGACGATGCCGCGCCCCATGGCAAGCGCATCAGCCTGAATCCCGCGAACTGCGTGCACTGCAAGACCTGCGACATTCAAGACCCCTACCAGATCATCACCTGGGTTCCACCCGAGGGCGGAGGCGGCCCGAATTACGATGGGATGTAGGCTGCGGCAGCCACGCGTTGACTGGCGAAACCCACAGCGTCTTGTGACCTACAAACGTCCATGATCCGGGAACGGTCGGTGAATAAGGACATGTACGAGCCGCCCGATCATGCGCGGCGCATTAACTCTGGATTGCAGTCTTTGGGTGCTGCGAAGGCTGAGTCAACGCCGGCGGACCAACCGGACGAGCGCAAGAGGAATCGGCTCTGTGCCCGCCATGGGGACGGCGTAAGCGCGCGACAGTGGGAGCCACTCTCTAAATACTAACGCCGAAGGTTCCTAGTTAAAGTCTGGTTCCCCTTCTCCACCGGGTATATACTGCTGGCGGTACTTATTGCAGTAACCCGGCTTGACCGGGCGCGGGGCACTTCTCATTCTTCTTACCGCTCCGCGAATAGAACGTCGGGCGCAGGGATCTTACTATCATTTGCCCTGGACGTCCGGCGGGGGCGGGAATCGCTCTAGCGGTGCCTTCCCCGAGAGAGGTTTTACTCGTGGACGTCGTTCTTATACGGCTTCTGTTTGTCCTCATTGTCGGTGTTATCTGCGCTCTGATTCGTCCGTTTAACCTGCCCTCAAGACTTGATGCCGCCGTCGGACTAGTGATCGGGATCGCCATCATCATCTTCGAGTGGAGATTGCGGACGATGAGCCTGAAGCGCCTCATCGGAGCCGCAATCGGCAGCGTGCTCGGTATCTTCGGCGCTTATCTTTTCGCTATCGTCATTCGCAACAGCATCCCTGCGAGCCCGATCCAAAGTTTCCTGCAGATCATGGTCATGCTGGTCATGGCATACGTCGGATTGGCGGTCGGCGCCAATAAGGGTGATCTTCTCAACCTGGCGGCGCTCGGTGGAGTATTCGGCGGCGAAAGGTCGGGCAAGAAGAGTTACAAAATCCTGGACACCAGCGTCATTATTGACGGCCGCATCGCCGACATCGCCGAGACCGGGTTCCTCGATGGCTTGATTGTGATCCCACAGTTCGTCCTCCGCGAATTACAACTGGTGGCCGATTCCGCCGACTCGCTCAAACGCAATCGCGGCCGTCGCGGTCTCGACATCCTGCAGCGTCTTCAGAAAACCGCTTCAGTCCAGATCCAGATCGTGGAAGACGATTTCCCCAGCGTCCGCGAAGTCGATATGAAGCTCATCGAACTGGCCAAGCTATATGAAGGCAAGATCATCACCAACGACTTCAATCTCAACAAAGTCGCCCAGTTGCAAGGCGTGGCCGTGCTCAACATCAACGAACTGGCCAACTCGCTGAAGCCCATTGTGCTGCCCGGCGAAATCATGCGGGTATTCATCCTGAAGGAAGGCAAAGAATATAACCAGGGCGTCGCCTATCTCGACGACGGCACCATGGTGGTCGTCGACAACGCGCGCAAGATGATCGGCAAGACCATCGACATCTCAGTGACCTCGGTCTTGCAAACCACCGCGGGCAAGATGATCTTTGGCAAATGGGATGAGCGCGGAACGGGCCGCCACGACTCCAAAGCGCCGCCCTCGGTGGCCATGCCTCCGGCGCCAGGAACCAGCGGACTCCCGTCCGACCCGGCAAAAAAGCCCACATCAGTGGCCGACCGGGTAGCCGACTAGGTGCTTCGTATCAGGGCATCGCTTTAGCGATGCCGTAAATGCCTCTAAATCGGCCGCCCCTTGAGGGACGGGATACCGTCCGCCGTTAGGCCCAATCTCAAACCCTGTACTATACTGATCGCCCCTATGAAGGTTTTTGTAATTGTTCCGGCGGCCGGACTGGGCACACGCATGGCACCGCACTCGGCCGCGAAATCCAGGAAGAAGGCCCCGAGCAAACAGTTCAAAGAACTGGACGGCGTGCCGATTCTCATCCACACACTCCGTAAGTTCGCTGCCACCACTGCGGTGCATGAAATCATAGTGGCGCTCCGCCAGGACGAGATCGCGGCCTTTCGGGCGCAGGTGGAAAAGCAATACCCGGAAATTTTGAGCAAGCGCCTGCAGATGGTCGAAGGCGGCGAGCATCGCCAGGACTCTGTAGCCAGCGCCCTGGCGCGCACAGCGGCCGCTCCGGAAGATATCGTCCTGGTGCACGATGCCGTTCGCCCACTTGTTACGCCGGAAATTATTAGCCATGTAATCGAGGCCGCGCACAAACATGGAGCCGCCATCGCCGGCTTGCCCGCCGTGGATACGGTGAAGCAGGTGGAACGGACCGCGGACGGGGCACTCATCAAGGCCACCATCCCGCGAGCGAGCGTCGTGATGGCGCAAACTCCGCAAGGCTTTCGCTACGGCATCCTGAAGAAAGCGTTTGAGGACGCCGCCGCCGACGGGTTCATCGGGACTGATGAAGCTTCATTGATTGAGCGTGCCGGACTGCCCGTCGTGGTGATAATGGGGTCGCCGCGCAATGTAAAAATCACGACGCCCGCCGATATGGAATTGGCGGAGTTCTATCTGAAAACAGGGACACAGTAGCCAGCACCAGGCGCATGGTTTCTGCTGGCGATCAGCACAGAAACTCGGGTGTCGTATCAGGCATGGCTTTTGCTTCGTATCAGGGCATCGCTTTAGCGATGCCGTAAGTTCGGAAATCAAGACGCCCCTTGCAGGGGCCGAACGGGATCAAATCTTGAAGCCTGAAATGCGCATCGGCTACGGCTGGGACTCGCACGAATTCAAGCCCGGCATTCCGCTCAAAATCGGCGGGTTAACTCTGCCCCACGATAAAGGCCTCGGCGGCCATTCCGACGGCGACGTCCTGCTGCACGCGATCACCGACGCGCTGCTCGGCGCCATCGCCGGTCCCGATATTGGATCGCTGTTTCCACCTTCCGACCCGCAGTGGAAAAATGCCGACTCGGCCGTGTTTCTGCGCGAGGCGTTGCAGCGCGTCAAGACCGCGGGCTACGAACTCGTAAACCTGGATTCCACGCTGATCTTGTCCACGCCAAAAATCGGCCCGCATGCGGACGCGATTCGCAAACATGTAGCCGAGTTGTGCGGAATTCCAGCAGACTGTGTCGGGATCAAAGCAAAAACCCCGGAAGGCATGGGCACGGAAAACGCCGCGATTGCGAACGCGGCGGTTTTGCTCAAACGCCTCTAAGAGCTCGTGTGGGGACGGGCGCCCTCGCCCGTCCAAGCCGAGCACAGCTCGGCAGTTGTCTGCGCCCCCAACAACTCTGGATTCGCGACGGTGCTACCGCCTGTTCGCAGACTCAAACTCCTTCGCCAGCTCCACGTGCTTTGCCCTCGCCGCCTCAATGAAAGCACGGAAGATCGCCTTTGCGGATTCCGCCAGTTCCGGCCCGTCGTTCACGCTCCGCTCCGGATGCCACTGCACCGCCAGCACAAAATGTCCGGGGACGGTTCCTTCCAGAGCTTCGATGATTCCATCGTCGGCGGAACGTGCCACCACTCGCAATCCATCGCCGACTGCGTCCGCGGACTGGTGGTGCGAAGAATTCACGGTCACCGAATTCCCAGTGCCCACGGAGGGCCCCACAATCTCCGCTAATTTCGATTCCGGCTCGATCTTCACCGAGTGCGCCTTCGGCACCGCGCGTCCCGCACTGTGATTGATCACAGAGTCGATGTCCTGTACCAGGGATCCCGACCGGTACACATTCAACGACTGCAATCCGTAACAAATACCGAGGACGGGCTTCTGTAAGTTGTAAGCATCCTTCAGCAGCAGGTCATCCACCAGTTCGCGCTTGGCGTCGGCGGCGGCTGTCTTCTCATGGCGGACCGCGCTGTACTTTTGCGGGTCGACATCCGCCCGGCTGCCGGGCAGCAGAACGGCGTCGCAGTGCTCGATCTGCTTCATTACCTGAACCGGTATCTGGTCCAGTTCGATGCGCACCGGCTCTCCACCGGCCCCTCGCACAGCCTCTTCATACTGCGGCAGCGCGCGCTCGGCATATTCGCGGTCACCGGAATGCGGTACGGGGATGGCAATACGCGGCGGCGTGGTTTTCAATTCGCTCATCCTCAACTCACTCTTGCGCCACTGGAGTTAGTGGAGAGCCGGGCGTCCCCGCCCGGCCGCCCCGAAATGGACGGGCCAGACGCCCGTCGCTCCATCATATAACTTCAACTCACCCGCTCGATCCCGGCCAGCGTCTTCCGCTGCCGGTAGTTCCGAATCTCCATCAGCAGCAACAGCACCAGCACAATCGCACCCACAGTAATCGCGAACGGAAACGCGATATGCCGGTAGGCGAACGTCAGGTTGGGCGCGACATGCTTCACCTGCGAGTACACCACTGTCCCGAGAATGCTCAGCAGAAGCGCGACCGCAAACGACAGCACCGTCAACAGAAACGTCATCGCGAATACGCGCGCCGGAATCCCGATCCAACGCGGGTTGTGCGAACCCGTTTTCCCCATGCTTCTAAGCTACACATCAACCCAGACGTCAGTCCAGAGCAGCGCGAGTAGCCAAGTCAGCCATTCGCTTTGCGCCCATACGCTACAATACAGCCATGTCGCAAGCCGCCTCCGCGATCGTCCGCAGCCCCGCGGAGATCGTGCAAAACAGCCCGGTTTCACAGGCGCCCAATGGCATCTGCTATGCCCGTTCGGGCGAGATTACCATTGCCGAGAACGATCTTGAGCGCATGATTGCCGCGGTGCCGGTTCCGGTGGCTGCCGCGCTCAGCCGGAAGGCGTACTACTTCGTGCCGCTCACCGTGACCCAGGGTGACGAAACCGTCATTGCCGACCGCTACGACGTGGCACTGAGCGACAACGCGGTTTGCCATCGCAACCTGAATCTCGGCGATGCGCAATGCGTCTTCATCTCGACCCGCTTGATGGACGACAAATTTTCGGTGGCGTTCGAGTTCTATATCAACGTCGGGCATGCGCTGGTCGAACGCGCGGGCGTGTCGCAGAATTTCGCCGAGTTGGCCTGGCAGCAAGTGGAGTCCGGGGTGCGCGGCGAAACGTCGCTCGACGCATGGGAGGCGCGCAAGTTTGCCACGGCCCACGGCCCGGACGCGGAGAAATTCAAGACCGAGTATCTCGCAGCCAGCTTTGCGGATGCGATTTCAATCTATCTGCTCTCGCTTTATCTCGACGTCGATTACTACGATCTGCGCGAGCGCGACTATCCGCTGCTGGCCCCTACTCCAATGGCGGAGCGGCTCCGCAAAATCGCCGAAATCTTTCCACCCAACCCTGGATTCGAATTCAATATTTACTATCGGCGGCGCGGGTAAGCCAGCTGATAGTGAAATCTTCCATTCAAATCGTCTGCCCGAACGGGCTGCTGAGAAGCTCGCGCTTAGTATCTGGGCATTGCAGCTTTCCGCAAGACCGTAGGCATCACGGAATCCTGCGCGTGCCAGTTATCGAATTGCAACAATTCCCAGCTACAATGGTCGCGTGAAGCCGACGATTTACGTTGTGGAGGACGATCCCGATATTTCCCGCCTAGTTCGCCATCATCTGGAAGGGGCGAGCTTCAACGTGCGACTCTACTCGACCGGCAATCTGGTTGTGGTCGACGCCGAGCGCCAGCGTCCGGCCCTGTTTCTGCTGGACATCATGGTGCCCGGAAAAGATGGCCTCGAACTTTGCCGCCAGATCCGGAATTCGTTGTCGCTGGCCTCGGTCCCGGTGATTTTCCTGACCGCGAAGAGTGGCGAGGCAGATCGCGTTCTGGGCCTCGAGTTGGGCGCTGATGACTACATCCCGAAGCCTTTCAGCCCGCGCGAACTGGTGGCTCGGGTCAAAGCGGTGCTGCGCCGTTTTGAACGTCCGCTGCCCCCGCTGCCAACCAAAATTGACGAAGTGCACATTGACCCCGGCGCGATGACGTTGACCGTTCGCGGGAAACAGGTACCGACGACGGCCACGGAATTCCGGCTGCTTGATCATTTCATGCGACACGCTGGACGCGTTTTCACTCGCGACCAATTGCTCGACTCGGTCTGGCGCGATACGGCATATGTCACGCCGCGCTCGGTCGACGTTTATGTGCGACGCATCCGTGAAAAGATTGAGCCCGATCCGGAGAACCCGCGTTACTTGAAGACGGTACGGGGGGCCGGCTACCGCTTTGAGGTCGCGCGTTGAGAAGTCGCATCTTCGTTAAATTGATGTTTGTGTTTCTGCTGGTGATTGGCGTAACCGCGATCACGTTGCATTTGACCGTGCACAAGGTCTGGGAACGTACCCTGCGCGAGCAGATCGAGCGCAATCTTAAACAGAAAACCTTGATGTTCGCCTATCGCGTGGAGGCGGACCGTCAGCATCATCTGGGCGACATTGCAGCGCAGGAAGGTCAGGCGGCCGGAGCCCGCGCCACCGTCATTGATCCCACCGGCAAGGTGCTGGCCGATTCCGAGGTCGATCCGGGCGGAATGGAGAATCAGAAGTATCGAAAGGAGTTTGCTTCAGCTCTCGCCGGCCAACTCGGCATGGATGAACGCGGCGGTCAATCTCTGGGTGTTCCTTTTTTGTATGTGGCGGTGCCGGTTTCTGGAGGAGCGGTGCGCCTGGCTTACCCAGTGCCCGAGATGGAAATTACAGACCATCCGCTGGCCGTGGCCCTGTTCTGGGGATCGCTGACCGCATTCGTTTTCGCGGTGCTGGTGGCAGCAGTCGCGGCCCAATATGTTGGCCGGCGTCTGCAACGGATTGTGGATTTTGCCGAGCGCGTGGCCGGCGGGGATCTGACCGCCAGAATCGCGTCTACTTCGGGGGACGAGATCGGGCAGGTGGCGTCAGCGCTCGATAAGACGACGCGCGGTGTGGAAGAAAGTTACGCTCGCGTTCAGAACAGCCAGCGAGAGCTGGAAACACTTCTCAACAGCATGCAGGACGCGGTGATCGCGGTCAATATCGACGGGCGTGTGCAATGGGCCAATCGTGGCATGGACCGTCTGCTGCTTCGAGCTCCCCGCTTGAATGCGCCATTGATCGACAGTGTCCGCGACCCCGACTTTCTCGCCGCGATTCAAAAAGCGGCGCGCGACCAGATTGTAACTTCTGCGCGCTCGAACACCATCGCGCCCGGCCGCATCTTCGATGTCACTGCGGCGCCCATGCCCGGAGGGGGAGCCGTCGCCGTGCTCCGCGATCTCACTGAGACGGAGCGCATGGAAAAGAGCCGACGCGATTTCATCGCCAACGTTTCCCATGAGCTGCGTACTCCGCTGACTTCCATCCAGGGATACACGGAGACGCTGCTCGACAGTCCTCTAGAAGACAATCATGTGCGCGACTTCCTGGAAATCATCCGCAAGAACGCGGCGCGGATGTCCCGTCTTACGGAAGACCTGCTCACGCTGGCCCGTGTCGAATCGGGCGAGCACAGGTTCGACATTCAGCGGGTCAGCACCGAAGAACTGCTGCAGGACGCGCTGGAGAGCTTCCATGAAGTGGCGCGGTCTTATGAAGTCGAACTGGCGATTGAGAATGCAGTGCCCGCTGGCCATGTGAATGCGGATCGTGAGGCCATCCACCAGATTTTTTCAAACCTGATTGAGAATGCGTTGAAGTACGCGGCGTCAGGAAAAAAAGTCATTCTCGGAGCGCGGGCGGCTGCGAACGGCGTCGAATTCTACGTCAGAGACTTTGGCCCTGGCATTTCCTCCGAGCATCTGCACCGTCTTTTCGAGCGTTTCTACCGCGTCGATAAAGCTCGTTCGCGGGAATCCGGGGGCACCGGGCTGGGACTCGCCATCGCCAAGCATATTGTTCTGGCGCACGAGGGAACGATCCGGGCCGAGAGCGAACTTAACCACGGCTCGACCTTTCTGTTCACCCTGACCGCTTCCGAGGCCGATTCATCATAGTTCTCAAGTATTGGATGCCCGGAAGCTGGGACCCGGTACCCCTTTTGCTCCGACTGTGACGCTATTTCTACCGATGGCCTCCGCCTGCGTGGCCTCCGCCTGCGTGACCTCCGCCACCCGCATGGCCGCGTCCACTACGCATCTCGTTTCCGTGAAAGTGATTGAAAGCCTTGTCTCCACGGGCCGGATGTGGACCAACGTAGCCGTGATGTGGATCGAAGCGGTTATCAACGTGGCCATGGAAGTCGTGCGGGCCGTGGAACCAGGGACCGGCTCCGATGAACACGCCGCCATTGAACCACTCGGGCCCGTAGTACCCGTATGGGGCGCAGTTGTATGGGGCGGCGTCGTAGTAGCCGTACGGGCAGTCCGGCGCTGCTCCGATATTGATGGAGACCTGAGCTGGTGCAGAGCGCGGAATGCTCAGCGAACCGGCAATCAGGGCAGAAAGGGCAAAGAATTTCCAATAGCGCATAAAGTTTCTCCTCACTCCGGAGAAAGGCAACCCAGATGCCAAAGTTGGAATGACCGGAAGAAACTGAAATTTAAGGAAGGAACAGAAAACGTAGAACTCACGCCCAGGATCTGTCCACTCCACAAGTGACCGCGGGATGACGGGTGTCAATGGAGTGACGCAAAGATTATCGGCGGGACCTCAGGACTGCGATCGTGCCGTCCAGATCTTCTCCTACATTCAATCACTTGCCAACGATCTCCCGCTTCATTCAGCTTTGGCATGCCTAATGCATTACTCGTTAAGGGCAGAGCTTACTTGTCAGGATGACAAGGCCAAGCCCCCAATACAAGCGACAACTTAGGAGAAAACAAAATGAACACTGTAAAGAAACTGATTGTGCTCATGGGCCTGCTATCAGTCCTGTATGCAATTCCGGCGATGGCGCAGATCACCACCAGGGTGACATTTGACGCACCATCCGCATTTTACGCGGGGAACGCGAAGATGCCCGCAGGTAGTTACTCGGTAACTCAGCCAAACGACGATGAGAATCTTTTGTTGATCGAAGACGCCAGCGGCTCGCACTCGGCCTTCATCGAGTATGTGGTTACCTCCTCAGAAACTCCTCATACCCAGAGCGATGTCACTTTCAACAAGTACGGCAAGACTGAGTTTCTAAGCCTCATCTGGGTCGAGGGAAATGATTCCGGTATGCAGGTCATCCCGACGAAAGCCGAACAAAGTGCGGCCAAAGCTGCGGCCGCCGAAAAACACTCGCTGTCAGCCAAGAATCTGTCAGCCAAGAATACTGGCGGAGCGAAATAACACTTGCGGTGATCCCCCGGGGACGACAAAAAAGTAACGCGCGAAACGATTTCAAAATAAATATTGGAGGAAATAACATGCGAAAGTTGTTGCCGTTTACCAGCAGCATTCTATTGGCTGTTCTGCCACTCCTTGCTGGGGTGGCGAACGCCTCGGACCAAACCAAAGATGACGAGCGATTGAGAAATTCTGGCACGGTATTAAAAGAAATTCTCGACGTTCCTGAGAGCATTCCGCAGGACTTGCTCGACAGGGCAGATTGCGTCGTTGTCTTTCCCTCGGTGCTGAAGGCCGCATTCATTGTTGGCGGAAGCTACGGGCGTGGCGCGATGTCGTGCCGCAAGGGTGAAAACTTCACAGGACCCTGGGGCGCTCCAACGATGATGGCCCTCGAGGGCGGAAGCTTCGGCTTTCAGATCGGTGGACAAGCTACGGACTTTGTGTTGCTCGTGATGAATGAACGCGGCGCGAGCGGCATCCTTGCCAGCAAGGTCAAGCTGGGAGCGGATGCTTCCGTGGCCGCGGGCCCGGTTGGCCGCGATGCGTCGGCCGATACGGACGCGACTCTGCGAGCCGAAATCCTGAGCTACTCAAGGGCGCGTGGCCTGTTTGCCGGAGTCTCCCTCGAAGGCTCGACAATCCGTCCGGACAATGGCGACAACCGCCGCGTGTATGGCCGGGAGATTCCAGCGAGAGATATTGTGCTGTCCGGATCGGTCGCCGTGCCACCGGCAGCCGAGCCATTGGTCTCGACGCTGGATGCCAAGACCCCCAAGCATCGGCCATAGGGTCGATTTAGTTGAGGCAGTCAGGCCACGTCCTCCATAGCCGAATGGTTCACGTGGCCGGCGTTTTCAGTTGTCCCATCGGTGGACGAGATTATTTTCGATGCAGCTTAAACCTTAAAGGAGGAAGAGAAATGTTGCACACCAAGAACGCAGCTCCAAGAAGTCAAAAGTTTGCCCTCGCCAGTTTGCTGATTACAGGTCTGCTCATCATAGGAAGCACTCACGGTTTTGCCGGTAATAAGGCCGAGACCATTGATGCTACTGCCATGGGCACAAGCACCCAGATGGGATCTCAATTCAGCATTACGCTAAACATTTATGATTACTCTACCCAGGCCGACAAGCAGATTCTGATCGACGCCTTCCAGAAGGGCAAGGATCAAGGATTAGTGAACGCCCTCAGCAAGATGAAAGCAGCGGGTCACATCGAGGTCACGGGCACTCTGGGGTATGACTGCAGTTACATCCAAATGACTCCCACCCCAACTGGACGGAAGATTCGCTTTGTCACTAACCGGCTCCTCAGATTCGGTGAGGTCTACTGGGACACGCGATCTACCGCCTACAACCTGACGGCTGGCGAATTCGACATAAACGACACGGACAAGAGCAAGAGCACGGGTGTCTTGTACCCGGCAGCCGAACTCGTGATCGATAAGCAGGGAGAGTTGCAGATGAATCTCATTGGGAACCCGTATAACCTGGTTAACGTTCTCGATTGGAAGGGAACGCCTGGCGTTAACTAAATGCGCCGCTTGGGATAAAGACCCGGGACAAAGAGCCGGCATCTGGTCAGGATGCTAGACCAGCGCCGGCGACCACAAGAAATTCACCGGCTTGTAACCTGCCGGGGGACGCCAGGAATTATGCTTTTGCTGGGATTGTGTGCCACACTGTGAGTTGATGCCGTTAGCCGTCTACCAGAGGGGATGCGGCATCCAACGAAGCAGCCGGTTTTGTTATGACTGGCAGGCTATGAATGGCAGACTATGAGCGGCAGAGTTTTGAGTGGCACCCTATGAGCACAGCCAGCGTGAAAACACCTTCGCCTGAGCCCTCCCACTCAGTCCTAGTGCAGCGAACCGTAGAAGCCTGCGAACTCGCCCGCGAGGCTGCGGCTATTGCGGCCGAGGGAATTGCCACCGGATCCATGTCCCGCCTGAGCGACATCCGGCAGTGCGAAAAAGAACTGGATGCCATTGACCTGGAAGTGGACTCCGGTGTGACCTCGACCATCACCCGGGTTCCGGAGGCCGAAACCCGGCAACTGCTGGCGTGCATGAAAGTTATGATCGGACTCGAGCGCATTGGCGACTTGCTCTTGAGTTTTGCCACCAGCGCGCAAGCTGCGGGAGACCGCCTCGACTCGCAGGATGCTCGCGACTTAACCCAGATGGCCACCGTTCTGGAAAAAATGCTGGCCGACGTCGGCCAGTCTTTCTCCCAAAAGGATGTCAAGAAAGCCATTGATGTGCTTCGCGCCGATGCCGAGATGGACCGCCTGCGCAATATTATCTTCCTGCGCCACATCGAGAATCCAGAGAACGTCACGCACCACTCCAGCCTGCAGGTGATCTTCATGACGCAATCTCTGGAACGAGCCGGCGACCATGCCAAGAACCTGGCCGAAGAAGTTTGCCATTTTGTGAGCGGACGCAGCATCCGCCACCTGCTCATGGACTACGACAAACCAAAAGAACAGATGTTTATCGAATGGCTGCGGCACAAAGACGGAAAGTCGCAATAAGTACGAGATAACGGTGGAGGGACGGGCCGCTCCCTATCCAGCGGGCGGGGGCGCCCCGACTCTCCGCGAGCAAACCGGCAATCCCCTCCTGCTCTTGACAGCCGGAGTCTCCAAGGCGAGACTCGGTTTAGCCCCTTTCGGTGTAATCTTTGGCGGTTTTTAATTAACGAAAATTCGCTTGCCGAAAGCTGGGACAACAATTCCATGCAGGGAACTGCCCAACCCGAAGACCGATTCCCGGCAGCGAGCGCCGAGGACGCGATAGCGGAGACGGATCAGTCCTCCGCGGTTGCCGCCGGTGGCGGAGTTGTTGGCGATAGATCCAATGGAAGCCGCATCCTTGCGGAAGCGGAACTGGACTCCGCGCTCCAGTTGTTGGTGGAACGCGCGCAGTACATCACCGGCGCTACCGGGACTGCCCTGGCTTTGCCTCAAGGGGAGGAAATGGTTTGCCGTGCCAGCGCTGGTTCGTCGGCGCCGGCAGTCGGGGCGCGCCTGCAGGTTCGTTCGGGATTGACCGGCGAAAGCATCGCCCGCCGGCAGTTGCTGCGCTGTGACAACGCGGAAGCCGACCCGCGCGTGAATCTGGAAACCTGCCGCGCTCTGGGCATCGCATCCATTGTCGTTTTGCCGCTGCTGCGGCGTAGTGGGGAGGTTCGAGGCCTGTTTGAATTGTTTTCCGATCACCCCTACGCTTTTGAAGAGCGCGATCTGATCGCGCTCGAACGCATGGCCGACCTCACCCTGACGGCCCTCGATCTGGCCGAGCAGCGCCAGAACTTCTCACCCGCAATCGCGCCCAGGCGAGAACCGGCAACGCCCGACGAATCTCCCGCGGCAAGCAGCGCGGAACAGACTTCCGCGATTCCCATTAACACTCCCAATGCTGCGGAACTTGCCGAACCCGTACTTCTTCCTGTTGAGCCCCCCGCTGTTCTCGGCGAGCCACCGGTCCTTCGCGCCGAGCCGACAGTCTTTCCCGCTGGGTCCGCGGTTCTCCCGCCCGAGCCATCCTTAGATTTGGCGCCAGAGCCGGAGCCGGTACTCAAGTCCGCTTCTGTTCCCGAAGCGATGCTCCGCGTGCAAAAATGCGCTTCCTGCGGTTTCCCCATTTCCGGGGGGAGAACCCTCTGCCTCGATTGTGAAAAGAAGGATACCGAGAAGAAGGTATTCGAAAAGAAGCTGAACGAGCAGCAACAGGGCAAGCTCGAATCGCCAAAGATCGAGCCGGAAAAGATCGAATTACAAAAGATCGAATCACAAAAGATCGGGCAACGCGGCCAGGAGCAGGGCACCGCGTCTGATTCAGTGGGCGTTTCCGCGGCGCCGGAGGAATTCGTCCCGGCCTTCCTTGCAAACGCAGTGGCCCCACGGGAATCGTGGATGGCGGACCATGTCAATCTGTTAGCGGTCATCGTCCTGATCCTCGGCATATTGGTCGCGGTCGTGGTGTTTCGATAACCGAGCTTCGATAACCACCCATGCACTTGCAAGTGCCTGTTTTACTTGACAAATTGGTGGTCGAAGCCATACTCTGCGCTTAATCGCTTGTTCCAACACACAGGTGCCCAAGCATGAAAAATGTGTATGAAGTTTTACGGCAGAAGGAACTTGAACTGACCAGGCTGGAAAAAGAAGTTGAGGCCTTGCGCGTCGCGGCGCCGCTGCTTTCGGAAGAAAAAGAGCCGATCGCTGAAGCGCCCAAACCCAGCCTAACCGCCACCGGGCCGCAGCAACCGGTCCGGATTCCGCCGGTGGTTGCCGCCCAGGGCGCACCCGCTCCGGCTCGCGTCGCTGGCTGGGAAGAAGCGGCAAAGCGCTGGCCATAAGCCACCCGTGAGCCGCCGCCGTTGAGACGGGGCTTGCCCCGTCTGTACCGCTATTGGATAGCCCAGGGTCGGGTTCGGTCCTGGGCTATTATTTTGTTCTCTCGCCGGACAAGCCTTCAACATCGAAATCGAAAAAGAGGTCTGGCGACCCGGACTTCAGTCTTGCGTGGTGAACGCGAGTGCCAGCAATGTCTTCTGCTCGACCTCGTGCGCCTTTGCCGAACCGGTAGCCGGGCTCGCACTTGCGGAACGTTTCACCGAAAGTACTGGCCGCTCACCCGCGATGCGCTTCAAGCGCGGCAGCACGTAGAAAAGCGCACCCATGTTGGACGGCTCTTCCTGCACCCATACAATATCTCGCGCCGTATTGTGACGCTCGAGTTCGGCGGCCAGTTCCGCCTCGGGGAACGGGTACATCTGCTCGAGAAAAACAACGGCGGTGCTCATGTCTTTGCGCTTTTGCCGCTCCGCGCGCAGTTCGTGTCCGATTTTTCCGGTGCAGATCAGAATCCGTTTGGCATCTTGCGCTTCCGTATCCGGCAGGACCGGCAGAAACCGCTGATGAGTCAGATCTTCAAGGGGGGAAAGAGCATCCGGGTGCCGCAGCATGCTCTTGGGCGTAAACACAACCAGCGGCTTCCTCCACTTGCGCAGCGCCTGCCGCCGCAGCAGATGGAAATATTGCCCCGCATTAGAGGGCTGACAAATCTGGAAATTGTCCCGCGCCGCCAGCTGCAGAAATCGCTCGATGCGCGCGCTTGAATGCTCCGGACCCTGGCCTTCATAGCCGTGGGGCAACAGCAGCACCAGGCCTGAGAGCAGTCCCCACTTGTCCTCGCCCGCGCAAACAAACTGGTCGATCACCGCCTGCGCAACGTTTGCAAAATCGCCAAACTGCGCTTCCCACAGAACCAGCGCCTCGGGATAATCTCGGCTGTAGCCGTATTCGAATCCCATCACGCCCGCTTCCGAAAGCGTCGAGTTGTAGATGTCGCATGCCGCCTGGCCCGGCGCGATGTGGCGCAGCGGAACGTATTCCGTTTCATCTTCAATATCCAGCAGCACCGAGTGCCGTTGATTGAAAGTCGCGCGCCGCGTGTCCTGACCGCTCAGGCGCACTGGAATGCCCTGCTTCACCAGGCTCGCAAAAGCCAGCGCCTCCGCCATGCCATAGTCGATCGGCTTCTTGCCTGTCCCCATCTCATGACGCTGCTCCAGTAGCTTTTTCACCTTGGGATGGATGTGGAAACCCTCCGGATACGTGGTCAACCGCTCCGTCAGTTCGACTAGTTCCTCGCGCGCGATACCCGTGGGCTTTTCGTACTCGGGTTTATAGCGGCCCCCGAAGCACTCGTCCCAGTACTTTGGAAGATCGCGCATCAGCGGTTTCTTGGTGAACTTCGTCGCGCTCTTCTGCGCGGCTTCGTATTCGCTTTTGATCGCTCCTGCTCGTGCGGCGATATTGTCATCGTTCATGCCAATCTGCTTGGCGTAAATCTGATGCAATGGCGGATGCTCTTTGATCGCTTTATACATCAGCGGCTGCGTCACCGTTGGATCGTCGACCTCACTATGGCCATGACGCCGGTAGCCGATCAGGTCCACGACCACATCCGTGCCGAATTCGTAGCGGTACTCGGCGGCGATGCGCGCAATCCGCATTACTGCATCGACGTCTTCACCATTCACGTGAAAGATCGGAATTGCCTGCCGCCGCGCCAGTTGCGCCGAGAAGCGCGAGGAATGCTCTTCGCGAGCATTGGTGGTGAACCCAATCAGGTTGTTGACGATTACGTGGATGGTTCCGCCCACCGTGAAGCCGCTGAGGTCGGCATAATTCAGCGTCTCTGCCGTGATGCCCTGGCCCGCAAACGCGGCGTCGCCGTGCACGAGCAGCGGCAGATACTTCGCCTCTCCGCCTTCACCGGCGCGGTCCTGTTTGGCGCGAGTCCGTCCCACCGTCACCGGATTTACCGCTTCCAGGTGGCTGGGATTCGACACCAGATGGATATGAATTTTCTTGCCGCTCCGGGTAACGTATTCGCCCGTGGCGCCCATGTGGTACTTCACGTCGCCCGATCCTAAGACGCTGCGCGGATCTACATCCTCAAATTCCGCAAACACCTGCTCCGCTGGACGCTTTGCCAGATGAATAATGACGCTCAGCCGCCCACGATGACTCATGCCCATGACGAGTTCGACGGCGCCGTGCTCGCCGGCCACATCCAGAACCTCATCCATCGCCGGCAACAAGGACGTGTTGCCTTCGAGCGAGAAGCGTTTGTTGCCGAGATAACGCTGCTGCAGCGTTTGCTCGAACAGATCAGCGCGCATGAGCAGGTCCAGCGCCCGCTCGCGGTCGACCGGGACGGGTTCGGCTTCGATGCGTTCCTGAATCCAGCGCCGCCGCCCAGGGTCGGCAATGTGCATGAACTCGACGCCGACGCTTTCGCAATAAATGCGCCGCGCTTCCCGCGCCCACTCATTGTCGTTATCGCCATCGAACCGCAGGTCCGGATGCGGCTGCGGAGGCAGCAGGCCGAGCGGATTCAGTTCCGCTTCCAGATATCCAAATTGCCGGAACAGGTTAAAGACGCGTTCGCGTTCGTAGTTTTCAATGATGGCAGGACTCGCGGTCCCGCGGGCATTTCGAGTTGAAGTCGCCATATAAGGTTCTATATAGAATAACGGATGCGGCGCGATGTGTGACCGATTCAGCGGGAAGCTCACCAGCAAGCGCCCGCCGCGCCTACTGAAAAAGACTATTCTGGAAGTGGAGGAATACTCCCATGGCACATCGTCCTGACGCCGCCAAGCCGGGAACTCCGGTCATTCTCGGTATTCCCTTTGATGCCAACTCCTCATGGTTGCGCGGTTCGGCTGGAGCGCCGCCGATCATCCGCGTGGCGTTCGCTTCCAATTCGTCGAACCCGTGGACAGAAACCGGCGTCGACCTCAGCGCCGACGGGACATACTGCGATGCGGGGGATTTGAAGTTCACGTTCAAAGAGCCTTTCCCTGCGATCGAAGCGAGAGTTGGCGAATTGCTGGACAAGGGCTTGCGTCCGGTTTGCCTGGGCGGCGACCACTCCATTACGCTTCCGATTGTCCGGGCCTTCGGCAAGCGCGTTCCCGGCCTGACCATCCTGCACTTCGATGCCCACCCCGATCTCTATGACGAACTCGAAGGCAATCGGCATTCGCACGCGTGCCCTTTTGCACGAATCATGGAAGAGGGTGCAGCCAAGCGTTTGATCCAGATCGGCATTCGGACCGTCAATGCACATCAATGCGAGCAGGCCAGGAAATTCGGCGTCGAAATGATCGAAATGCGCCAACTGCCTGCGCTCGACCGCATGAAAGTCGATGGCCCCGTCTATATCTCGTTCGACATGGATGTGCTTGATCCGGCGTTTGCACCCGGCATCTCGCACCGCGAGCCCGGCGGAATGTCGACTCGAGAAGCTCTCGCGCATATTCAAGCCATCACTGGGAAAATCGCCGGGGCTGACATCGTGGAATATAATCCGGCGCAGGACAACACCCAAATCACCGCAACCGTCGCCGGCAAGTTGCTCAAAGAGACGCTGGGCCAGATGATTTTGAATTAGTGTCGCGGCTCGTAGATTCGCGACTTGAAATCCGAGTTGTCATCCTGAGCGAAGCAAAGGACCTCCTGTTTCGTCCGCTGGCAAAAAGCGGGTCCTTCGCTTCGCTCAGATGACAAGGGATTATGATGGCGCAATCTGAATTGGAGGCACCGGATATGGAACGCGGAATCATTGATGCGCCGAGCCGTTACTCCGTGCCCGAAACTATGGCGCGGCTCCAATCGATCCTCAAAGAGAAAGGCCTGACCGTGTTTGCCGTTATCGACCACAGCGGTGAGGCGGAGAAGGCCGGGCTAACTATGCGCCCGACGCAGTTACTTATCTTCGGCAGTCCGAAAGATGGGACTCCTTTGATGGTCGCCGCGCCCAGGCTGGCCATCGACCTTCCGCTGAAAGCGCTCGCGTGGCAAGACCAGCAACGCAAAGTTTGGCTCTCCTACAATTCACCGGAATACCTGCAGCAACGGCACGGTTTTCCCCCGGATCTCATGAAGAACGTCGCCGGAATCGGTGCGCTGATTCAGAAGGCTGTGGAATAATGCGGTTGCTAGACTTGCTGTTCACCACTTATATATGCCCGATAATCCAAACCCTAATCGCGCCCGCGATCACCTGGCCAACGAACGCACGTTTCTGGCGTGGGTGCGAACTGGCGTCGCGACCATCGTCTTCGGATTCGCCGTCGGACGCTTCTCGATCGCATTGCGCGAATTCATGAAGATGCAGGGATACAACTCCACCACCCCCGGCCTGACGACCTGGCTGGGTATTATTTCGACCGTGGGTGGAGTGCTGCTGATTCTGGCCGGTCTCAGGCGGTATCGGAAGACCAAAGTGGAGCTTGATTCGAACACTTTCGAGCCTGCTGGATTCGTAATCGACCTCGTATCCTACTTGCTGGGTCTTTTCGGATTGGTACTGGCGGGGTATCTCGCCTACATCGCGATCTATAACAAGTGATCGTCTACCGTCTGACGACAAGTGCCGATCGGGTGAAGTGTCGATCAGGCGGGACGTCTATAAGGTGCAACCATGGCGAATGAAGGAGAAAAAGAAGCCGCCGGCCGCGCCGCCGCCAAGCTGGTGGGTGACGGCGACATCGTCGGATTGGGCACGGGCTCAACCGCCTACTTCGCGGTCGTCGCTCTGGGCGAGCGCGTGAAAGCTGGACTGAAAATAATCGGAATCCCAACTTCCGTGCATACCGCCGATCTGGCGCGCGCAGTCGGCATTCCGCTGACCACGCTGGACGAAAATCCGGAGATCGACATCACCATCGATGGTGCCGATGAAGTCGATCCCAAGCTGAACCTGATCAAAGGCGGTGGCGGCGCGTTGACTCGCGAGAAGGTCATCGCTACGGCATCGAAGAAGATGGTGGTGGTTGCTGACTCCGGCAAAGTTGTTGCCGTGCTCGGCAAGTTTCCATTGCCAGTCGAGGTAATTGCATTTGCGCGAACGGTGGTTGAGAAGAAGATCGCGGCGCTTGGCGGCTCGCCGAAATTGCGCGTGAAGGCCGACGGCAGTCCCTACCTGACCGACAATGGCAACGAGATTCTCGATTGCAGCTTTGGGAAGATCGCGGACCCTCCAGCGCTGGCGCGGGAGTTGAGTGGCACGCCAGGAGTGGTTGAGCATGGGTTGTTCATCGGGCTGGCGAAATTGGCGATTATCGGACGGGGAAACTCCGTGGAGGAGATTCGTCCAAGACTCGCTCGGAAGCGCGTTCAACCGAAACGCGTTCGACCAAAGCCTCCAAGTCGAAAGCGGCAGGCGAAGAGCCGCAAGCCGTAACCCTACTACCCTCTCACTATTTCCCGCAACGCCCCGAGCAGTCCCTCTACTTCCTCCATCGTGTTGTAGTGCACCAGCCCGATGCGCAGAAATCCTCCCAGGCGCTCGACGTCCAACTGCTCGGTGACGTTCAGGGCATAGTAGTTTCCGTCCCACGTGAAGAAGCCGCGCTCGCCGAGCTTCCTTGCCAGTTCGAGCGGCGAGTGGCCTTCGATTCGGACAGCGATCGTCGCGCAACGATTCTCGAAACGCCGCGGGTCGGCGATTCCGTATAGTTTCAATCGGGGAATCGCTAGCAAGCCGGCGATCATCTTTTCCATCATCTTCCGCTCGTGCCCGTGAATCGCTTGGTGCGCGGCCAGGATCGCACCGCGCCGGGTCGTGACCACGGGCTTGGCGCGACCTCCCTGTAGAGACGCGGCAAGCCCCGTCTCTACCCGTCTGCCGAGGTCTTCCCAGTAATCGACGCAGGCTTTGATTCCCGCGATGCATTCGTGGTTCAGAGTTCCCCATTCCCAGCAGTTGGGGATGTTGTCGGTGTTGGGGCGGACTTTATACGGACCCAATCTCTTCAGGTGCTCGCGCTTGCCGGAGAGAACGCCCATGTGCGGACCGAAGAACTTGTACGTCGAGCAGACCAGAAAATCGCAGTCGAGGGCGCGAACGTCAATCGGCCCGTGCGGAGCGTAGTGGACGGCATCGATATAACTCAGTGCTCCCGCTTGCCGCGCCAGCTGCACCACTTCGGAGACATTGTTGATTGTGCCTACGGCATTCGACGCATAACCGACGGCCACCAGGCGCGTACGCTCTCCAATTTTCGCAGCAAGATCCTGCATGTCGAGCGTGCAGTCGCTTTCGTTAAACTTCACCGTGCGGATGATGGCGCCCTTTTCTTCCAGCGCCTTCCAGGGTGAGAAGTTCGCGTCGTGGTCGAGCAGAGTGAGCACGATCTCATCGCCGGGTCCGAGGTCGCGCCCGATCGCGCGGCTCATGGCGAAAGTCAGCGTCGTCATGTTGGCGCCGAAGACGATTTCATCCGCATCGCAATTCAGAAAATCGCCCATCGCCGACCGCGCTTCCGCGATCATGCGGTCGGTGTTGCGGCTGGTATGGTACGCGCCGCCGGTGTTGGCGTTGTTCCGCGAGAGATAGTCCGCGATGGCGTCAATCACCTGCTGCGGGACCTGCGTGCCACCGGGGCCATCCAGAAAAACTGCGGGGTGTTTGTTGATAGTTTGCGCGAGTGCGGGGAACTGCGAGCGAACCCAGGTGAGGTCGAGTGCTGTGGATGAAGAGGAGGCCTGTTCAGCGATCGGCATAGCAGATATTTTAAATGAGAGCGTTGTTTCAGCTCGTGTGGTGACGGGTCTCTGCCCAGTTCCTGCGGGGCAGAGCCCGCCACCACACAACCGCCGAGATATTGGATGCCTGGTCCCTAAAGGGGCGGTTATTTCTGAGAAATTCGGCATCGCTGAAGCGATGCCCTGATACGAAACGGGGCGGCACGGCCGGCGGGCCTTTCAGCATTCTGTTACGCGGCGCGTTCGGGAGGATTCGGCTGCTTGCCCCTCCCTTTGTTGGCGGCATCCAGGCGGATGCGAGTGACTCGCGTCGTTTTCTGGACCAAATCGTCGGTGGCGCGAGCTTCGTCTCCCGCCATCACTGATCCCGCGGCTAGGGCGAAACGCAGTGCGTCCGCTTGGTCGTCAAAATACAAAATTACTTGTCCCGACATAGTTACTTCTCCCTGAGTCTGACTTCGCTGGGCCCGCATGCAGCAGGCACAACTGGGAAGATCAAAATAAAAGATCAAATTAAGACGCAGGTGGCGCTGCAACAAACCAGAGTCGGCGATAATTCCAACTCCAAATCCGGTTCCAATTCCAATGATTGTCGAAGAATACCCGTGCGGGTGATAGTGCTTTTGTTGGTTCTCGCCCCAGCGTGCTCTAAGAGGCGGTTGCCCGGATGAAATCTGCCAACATGCCGTAGGCCGTCGCATAGAGACCGGGATTTTCCTCCGAGATTGTCAGCCCGGGGAAAATGTCGGTTTCAAACTGGATGATAGACGATGTTCCGCCGACCAGCGCCATGGGATCCGTGAGCGGGACCTGTTCAGGGCGAACGCTCGCAGTTACTCCCGATTCAGTGCGCTGGGCGCGGCATATGAGTTTGTAGGGCGCACCTGCCTTTCGAGCCGAGCGTACGGTTTCTCCGGTGAGCGTGCGGATTCCCTCACGCTCCACTTTTTGCGGCGGGAGGCGCACGCCCATGATCACATTCACCAGCGCGGCCACTTTGACGGCTGCGTCCCAGCCGTCGATGTCATGGCTGGCATCGGTTTCGGCGATGCCCAGTTGCTGCGCATGGCCGAGAGATTCGTCGAAGCTCAGTCCGCTCTCCATGCCAGTCAGAATCACGTTCGTGGTCGAGTTGAGGATTCCCTTAATCCCTTTCACCTCGATCGCGGGCAGCGTGTTGCGGAAAAGCGAGAAGATGGGAATGCCGTCCATGACCGTCGATTCGAACAGAAACTGCTTGCCGCGACGGGCTGCGAGGGCACGCAGGTCTTCATAGGCGTGGACGACCGGGCCTTTGTTGGCGGTGATCGCGTGGGCTCCGTGTTCGAGCGCGGCGCGGATGCGGTCGATGGCCGGCTGTCCAGTTTCGACGTTGAGGGAAGTGGCTTCGAACACGACGCCAGGCTGAGCTGCGTCGAGCCAGGCGTTGTAGGTCGGGTAGGCTTCGCCGCGCACTCTCGCGAATGCGGCGGAATTCTG
>Ga0210400_10001441_pt1 | contig 23655 bp, 27 predicted proteins | sample IncBWH26MmetaG_FD_155456 | JGI IMG/M metagenome (GOLD analysis project Ga0210400, IMG submission 155456) | Forest soil microbial communities from Barre Woods Harvard Forest LTER site, Petersham, Massachusetts, United States - Inc-BW-H-26-M | ecosystem: Environmental > Terrestrial > Soil >...
GCGCACTTCCTTAACCGGCGATTTAGCAAACGCCAGCACGATGTCGAGATCGTGAATCATCAGATCGAGCACCACATCCACATCGAGCGACCGCGGAGTAAACACGCTCAGCCGGTGCACCTCAAAAAACATGGGCTGCGTCAACAACGGGACGGTGGCCCGCACCGCCGGGTTGAAACGCTCCAGGTGCCCGACCTGGGCAATCCGCTGGTGCTTTGCCGCGAGTGCAACCAGTTGCTCGGCCTCGGCCAGCGTCGCCGCCAGCGGCTTCTCGATCAGCACATCCACGCCGGACTTCATCAACTCCCCTGCCACGCTCAGGTGATGCAAGGTCGGAGCGGCCACCGAAGCGGCCTGCACTTCGCTGTGCGTGGTCAGCATCTGGTGCACCGATCCGAATCCCTTGCAGCCGAATTCGCGGGCCACCGCATCGGCGCGGCTCACATCAGGGTCGACGACGCCCAGCAGGCGCACCGGCTCCCCCTGCTGTTCCAGTTCCTTGTAAACTCTGGCATGATTGCGGCCGAACACGCCCACTCCCACCACGGCGACGGAAATCGGATTTTGCGCTGGCAGGAGAAAGCCTCGGGTGGCTGGTTGCCGGAACAAATTGTAAACGGAATCCCGGCAAAGAGCACCAGCATTAGCGCGGGCTATCTAAGTGCCTCACGTCTCGCCGGCTTTGCGAGACGTGGGATTCTCAATCTCGTTGCATCATCAACTCAACCCCAGAAAGGACCGCCCCGCCCGTGAAGACCATCGCCCTGCTAACCATCTCCAACATCTTCATGACCTTCGCCTGGTACGGACATTTGAAATATCGCGAGGTGCCGCTCTACAAAGTGATCGTAGTGAGCTGGCTGATTGCCTTTTTCGAATATTGTTTCCAGGTCCCCGCGAACCGCATCGGCTCCTACGAGTTCACGGCCGCCCAACTGAAGACCATCCAGGAAGTGATTACGCTCACCATCTTCGCCGCCTTCTCCGTGCTCTATCTGAAGCAGCCGCTGCGCTGGAATTACCTGGCAGGCTTTGTGCTGATCGTCGTGGCAGTGGCCGTGATCTTTAAGAAATGGTGACGCGTATGAGGCACGGGGCGTCATGTGGCGCGGGCGCCCCCGCCCGCGATGTGTCGAGAATGCCACGACGTTCAGTCGTGCTGCACCTTCTTCAAAATCGCAATCTGCCCCGCATGATAAAGCTCATGCTGAGCGATCCCGTGCAGCAGATGATAAAAATCGTACCGCTTGCCTGGAACTCGATCCCCTAGCCGTGAATCAGGCAGCGCCGCGACGGTTTTCACAAGAGTATCGTGCGTACGTCTCGTCTCCGCAATCGCCTTGCGCCATGCGGCCTCCGTCGGCTTCGCCGGAAGCGGAAAATTCTTCAGCCCCGTGGGCTGCCATTTTTTTCCATCGAGCCGACGCAACCCCGCGTCGTCCCACACAGCAATGTGCAACGCCAACTCCCATATGCTGTGTACCTCCGCCAGCGGCTTGGCAGCGGCTGTAGCCGCATCAACATCTTTCAGCAGTTCGAGCAGCGCGGGCCCATGCCACGCGCTCCCATCGAAAGCGCGGCGAAGCTGATCGGCGATGCGGACAGCTTCGGATGCTTTTTTGTTCGTTCCCATGAGTCCCTAACTTTCCTGCGCGATAATCGCGATTGCCGCCGCGTTCGCCGCGTCGATAACTTTCTGCCCATCCAGCAACAGACATTTCCCCGCGTCCAGAGCCAGGCACGTAGCCCCCGCCGCCTGCATCACTTCAATCGTCTTCACGCCAACGACGGGAACATCGAAGCGCATATCCTGATTCGGCTTGGCGATCTTAACCACAGTTAAGGCACGGCTGAGTGTCGAGGCCTCTTCATGCAAGGACCGCATGATTTGCCCCGCGCGCTCAATGGTAGCGTCCGTGCCCTCCATGGCCTCAACCGCCACGCACGCGGATTCCGCGATCACGACCGTCTGCCCAATGTCGTGTTGCGCAAGTTGTCGGGCCACGGCACGTCCATACTCAATGTTCTTAAGTTCCTGCTCAGCAGGCCCGCGCTTCGTCAGCACGCCCGGTTTCACCAGCAAAGGCTCCAACAGCCACGTAGAATTCTCCAGCGTGATGCCTTCATCCGCCAACACCTTCGCAATCGCCCCCAGCAGCGAGTCAGTGTTGCGCGTGGTCAGCGACAGCAAAAGTTTAGCCAGTCGCCAGTCCGGCCGGATGCTGGAAAATATCTGCTTGTGCCGCACCTGCCCCGCCATCACGGCGCGTCGCACACCTTCCTTCTGAAAAGTCTCAATCAACCTTGACAGTTCGCCCAGCGAAAGCCAGTAAACCGCCGCCGCTCCATGCGATTCGATCTCCGGAAAAGTCTCTTCTTGAATCGCCGCCACCACCACTTCGTATCCCTGCGCCCGCGCCGCATCCAGCACGAGAAAAGGAAACTTGCCGTTGCCGGCGATAAGCCCGAGTTTTTCGTTTCCAGTGCGCCGGTTCATCGTCACAAGATCGCACGCGTGATCGCGCGCCACCAGGCAGGATTGAACCGCCACATGTAGAGCGCAAGGTTTTGGCCAACGATCACCGCAGGCAGAGCATAGAGATACACCTTGTGCACGCGCCGATCCACGACAAGATCGCGCACGACGCCGAGAGCGATCAAGAGGTCCACGCCAAGGAAAAAGATGCGATGGTCGTACACAAAATCAAAGCGGGCAAGGGCCGCATCCATGAGCCCACAGGTTGCGACAAACATAAGCCGGCGATGGGTTTCCGGCCTTTTTCGCCAATAGATGGCAAGCGCAGTGAGCACGGCGAAGGCGGTCATACCGTAAAACGGGATCGCCAGGAAAGCGTCGGTGTCGGTCATGTGAAGCTGCACCGCGTCGAATCGCGCCATGACGATGCCGATGGCGATACCCAGCGGGGCCATCACCGTGGCGAGCCCCGCTCCGAACCAGCCGATCGAGCGATGCCAGCTTACTTTGTGGACGCGGACCAGCGTGGACTGCGCGATGAAGAAGGCCACCCAGCTCGCGAACGCGGCGCCGTGAATCCACAGCAGGAAGGGCCGCGGTGGTGCGGCGTGGAAGAGACTGTTATCGATCGTACGGCTGAAGCCCCAAACCACCAGCGTGGCAAACAGCAGCGCCATGCAGAGGTAGAAATACTCCTGCACAAACCGCTTGAGCTGGAACATCGTGCTGGTGACTCTTGCCGGACTTACTGCGGGCCCGACTTGTTCCGCACTAACCAAGGGGGTAGCCATAAAGGACCCTTCCTCTGCGGGAGCGCGCGGCCCGGAATCGCCGCTCGCCCCGACCTTCAATCTACTTAATAACTCCCCGCTCCGAACTCTCGATAAACCGGATCAGCAGCTCCACATCCTCGCCGCGATCCGGTTCTGACTTCAGCCTCTCCAGTGCCTGCGATGTATTCATTTTCGACGCCAGCAGGATTTTGTAAGCATGATGAATCTTCGCAATCCGTTCCTTCGAAAACCCGCGCCGTTCGAGGCCAACTTTATTCATCCCATACGCGTGCGTGTCGCGCGCCGCCGACGTCATGGAATACGGCAGCACATTCTGCGTGATCACCGTGCCGCCCCCGATATACGAATGCGCGCCAATGCGCACGAACTGGTGCACCGGACACAGCGCTCCCACCACCGCCCACTCTTCCACCGTTACATGTCCGCCAAGAGTCGCGCCGTTCACCAGCATGGCATGATCCTCAATCACGCAATCGTGCCCGATGTGCGTATACGCCATAATCAGCAAGTGGCTGCCAACTTTGGTCAGCCCTCCGCCCTTCACCGTGCCGCGATTGATGGTCACGCACTCGCGAATCTCGTTGTGGTCGCCGATCTCAAGCCGCGTCGGCTCGCCTTCGTAAGTCACATCCTGTGGCGCCATCCCAATCGCACAAAACGGAAAGAACACATTGCCAGCGCCAATTTTCGTCGGCCCCTCAATCGCCACATGCGATGAAAGACGGCAGTCCTCGCCCAGTTCCACGTCCGCGCCAATCACGCAATACGCTCCAATTTTGCACGAGGCAGGAACCTTCGCACGCGCATCGATCACGGCTGTCGGATGAACGTTCATGAAGACGGTTGTTCGTTGGAGAGCTAGAAAATTCGGAGCCCTTCCTCCGTGCTCCCTCTGTGTCCTCTGTGGTTAAGCTCTTGAACTTGTCCTGCCACGATCAGGATTGCGACTCGGAGTCCGAAGCCCGCCCCCGCGAACTGTCAATCAGCTGGCACGAAACCGCCGCCTCAGCCACCCGCTTATCGCCCACGTACGCATACCCCTGCATCTTCGCGGCGGTCATTCCAGGCACCGAGCGCCAGCCCTTCACTTCGACTTCCAGACGCAACTGGTCACCCGGACTCACCGGCCGACGGAACTTCGCCCGCTCAATCCCCGTGAAAACCATCACCTTGTCGTTGCGGTCCTCGACCTCAGTCAGCAACAAAGCCCCGCCCGCCTGCGCGATCGCTTCTACAATCAGCACGCCAGGCATGATGGGCAGCCCGGGAAAGTGTCCCACAAAAAATGGTTCGTTGATGGTTACGTTCTTGATCGCCACAATGCGCTCTTTGCGCTTCAGCTCCAGCACACGGTCAATCAACAAGAAAGGATAGCGGTGCGGAAGAATCTTCAGAATCTCGTGGATGTCGAGCGCGATCTTCGGCTGGGGCGAAGAATCTGGCACAGGGATGCTCTCATTCATGTTGGTCGTAAAGCGGTTCGTCTCAAAACGGCTTGAAGATTATACTGTACGACTTGTGCCCGCAGCTTGCTTCCTCAGCCGCGTGCCGGAGTGCCGAGCCAAGATGCCAACCAAGAAGACCGCCGCGAAAGCAGCACCGTCCGACCCGCGGTGGACCGAACGCCTGCGCTACTTCGAAGCGCGCCAGGAACAGATCGTACAATCCATCCGCGAGTTCGTCGAAATCGAATCGCCCAGCGACAACAAGCCCGCCGCCGACCGCATGGGCGCCTTTCTGGCCGGAAGTTTCGAAGCAGTCGGCGGACGCGCCCGGGTACACCACTCCGAAGACTTCGCCGACAACCTACAGATCGATTTCCCGGGACGCGACAGCATCAAACCTGTTCTGCTCCTCGGCCACTTCGACACCGTCTACCCACTGGGCACGCTCGCCACTATGCCCTGCCACATAGTCGAGGATCGCATGCACGGCCCCGGCGTGCTAGACATGAAATCCGGAATCGCTCTCATGCTCTATGCCATCGCGGCGCTGCAAACCTGGAATGGCGCCCTGCCGCGCCCGGTCACGGTTTTTCTTGTATCCGACGAAGAAGTCGGCAGCTACTCCTCGCGCGCCATTACCGAGGCGTTGGCCAAGGAATCCGCCGCCGTGCTTGTGCTGGAGCCCGCGGGCCCACGCGCCGCTGTGAAGACCGCGCGCAAAGGCGTCGGCGAATACATTCTGAATGTGAAAGGTGTGGCCGCGCACGCCGGGCTCGACCCCGGCAAAGGTCACAGCGCGATTCTCGAGCTCTCGCGCCAAATCATCGCTGTCTCGAAGCTGAACGACCTGCAGCACGGCCTGTCGGTAAACCCCGGCGTGATTCGCGGCGGAACCCGCACCAACGTGATCGCCGCCGAAGCCACCGTCGAAATTGACGTCCGCATCAAGCAGGCCAAGCAAGCCGCCGCGCTCGATCGCAAATTCCGCGCCCTGAAGCCTTTCGACAAACACTGCAAGCTCAGCATAGAAGGCGGTATCAACCGCATGCCCATGGAGCGGACCGCCGGCGTAGCCGCGCTCTACAAAAAAGCGCAAGTCATCGCAAGGCAGATCGACTGGAAACTCGAAGAAGCCGCGGTCGGCGGAGGCTCCGACGGAAACTTCACCGCTGGGATAGGCATCCCGACGCTCGATGGCATGGGAGGCGCGGGCCAGGGCGCACACGCCGTCCACGAACACATCATTATCTCCGAGTTGCCGCGCCGGGCGCTGCTCTTGGCCGGAATGATCGAGAGCGCCTGATCGATCGTCGGACGCTCCGCTATTCCGAGGCGACAAATACCAGGAAATAATCCATCTTGTCGCCCTTCACAAAATCGTATTGCTCCTTCAGTTGATAGCCCGCCTCTTTCGCCTCGCGAATCACCACATCGCGGCCAACTCCGTGATCTTCCCCGTTCCCGTTGCGGTCAATAATCCCCACCTTCGCGCCCGCACGCAGCGCCGTGCGCAAGTTCTGCAGCAGCGCCACCGGCTGCGCCACTTCGTGATAAGTCTTGAGGAGCAGAACCGCATCTACCGAGGCCGGCGGCAGCAGCGGGTTATCAGGCTTGCCCAGGATGGTCTTCACATTCCGCAACTTCTCCTTTTGCGCACGCTGGTCAACATAACGAATCGCCTCAGGATTAATGTCGACCGCATACACCACGCCTTCGCCCACGCGCCGCGCCGCGCGCACCGTAAACCATCCCGATCCCGCGCCAATGTCGGCGACAGACTTCCCCGGGGCGATGCCCAGAATGTCCATGACGCGATTGATCTGAAGGCGGTCTTCGCGCCCGGGCGAGTCGAAAATGGAAAGATCGCCCGTGTAGGGTTCGCTGGTTTTACGTTCGCCATCCGGGGCTGGTGCCGTGGTTTGTGCGCTCAGGGTGATGCTGCCGACAAGAAACAGCGTGATCAGGAAGGTGCAGATTCTCCGCATTACGAGCCTTTCGACAGCTCGGTACGTCAAAAATAGACTGTCGTGGGTTTTGGGGCGTGAGCCTCGCTGCAGGTTAGTTGGCGGTCTTAGCGTCCGGCTTCAGATCCTCGCTCAGGATGACCACGGTTCGTTCCTTGTCATCGCCCGGCGCCTGAAAAAACAGGCACCGCGTCCTCATCTTTGTGCCGACACGGAAACGGACGACCTCACCAATCTCAAGCTTGTTCTTTCCACCGCATGCGAAACTATTGGAGCACCGCACCTGGTAAATCTTGGTGTTGGTTTCGATCTTGTAGCTGGGCATCGTAAGTGTATTATCTCCGTGCGGGCCGGAACCATGCACATCACTTGTGCCCGTTCCGACCACTTTGCCTTCCTCCGGATAGGTCTTGGGTTCCTGCTTAGCAAAGGCGCTTTCCACAGCGACCAACGCCGATATGAGAACCAGCATGCCCATTAACTTTGACGTTACTCTCTGCTTGTTTTGCAATGTTGTAATTCCTCCGCAACCCGAATTGGACTGATTATCATCCACTTATCGCTCCGATGCAATTCAGAGTCAGACGGAGTGCCGTACTCCGCCACCGAGCATTCGCCACACCAGCGCCACTGGCAGCCCCACCACATTGCTGTAATCGCCTTCAATGCGCGGAATCCAGCGCGAGGCCATGCCTTGGATCGCATAAGCCCCCGCTTTATCCATCGGCTCGCCAGTGGAAATGTAGTCGCGAATTTCTTCGTCGGATAATTGGTTCACAGTGACCAGCGTGGTCTCAGAGGCAGTTCTGGCCACTGGCAACTGCCCGCTGGCCACTGCCTCCACTACACACACGCCCGTAATCACGCGATGCACCCGCCCCGAGAGCAGCCGCAACATGCGGGCCGCATCGACAGCGTCGGCAGGCTTGCCGAGAATCGCATCATCCACCACAACGATCGTGTCCGCCCCCAGCACAACATCCTGCGGGCGCAACCGCCAGACTGCCAGCGCCTTCTCGCGCGCCAACCGCTCTGCATATTCGCGCGGCAATTCCCCGGCGCGCAGCGTCTCATCAATATCCGCCGGCTGCACGATGAATGAAATCCCCGCATTGCGCAGAAGCTCCTGACGTCGCGGCGAAGCCGAAGCGAGAACAAGCATGGGATTCTGATCTTACTGGCCACTGACGACTGGCCACTGACCACTGAATCTAACGGCTCCCCACCACTCCGCGCACCGATTCAATCAACTTAGCCGAATCATATCCCACGCCATCTTTGAAAACGGTTTCCACGTTCTCAATGTCATCTATCTTTTTCGACGGATCACCTTTGATCACCACCAGGTCGGCCTGCTTGCCCGCAGCGATTGTGCCCACCCGGTCCAACTCGCCCAGAAACTGCGCGCCGTTCGCGGTCGCAATGTGGATCGCCTCCAGGGGCGTGAATCCGGCCTCCACCAGCAACTCCACTTCACGCTGATCGCCAAAACCGGCAATCACGCCGCCCATGCCCGTGGGGTCCAGGCCCGCCAGCAGCAATCCGCCGGCCTTCGAGAACGCGTATTCGAATTCCTCCTCTTTCTTGAACGCCGCTCCGTACGGAGACACATCGCTGCCGAAGCGCTGCCGAATACGACTTGTGTCGCTCGCTCGCACGCGATTCGCCAGCACCGCGCTCCGCGCATCCGGCGACAGTGCGTCCAGCACCCGCTTCTGCATGGTCGGTCGCCCCGGAAAACTCCCCATCTCAAAAACCGGCAACGTGGAAGTGATCGCAACATGATGCTGAATCAAATACTGGATCGTGTCATGCAGCGCCCCGGAGTTCACATCCAGCTTCGCCATCCCCACCGGATCCTCGCCATCCTCCGGACACTGGTCCAGCTTCTTGCCGGCCATAAATTCCGTATCGACAAACAGCCCGTGCTCCAGATCATCAATCCCCAGATCGGCGGCTTCGCGAAAATTCACCGCGCACAAATGTCCCGTCACTTTCGCGCCACGCTTGTGCGCCGCCTGAATCGCCGCACCCAGCTCCGCTCGCGTGATGAACATGTACGCTTTGAAGTTATCCACGCCCTGGTCGAGCCAGAAATTCACCGTCTTCGTCGCGTCGTCGGGCCCCGCGAGCTGATGCATCTGCAGCGCCCATGAACCCGCGCCCTCCAGATACGGCCCGGTCACGTGCATCTTCGGCCCCGGAGTCTGACCCGCGTCGATGGACTTCTTCAGTTCCAGATCCGTGTACGGTTCGAGAGCCCCGGTGGTGCGAATCGTCGTCACACCACCCGCCAGATACAGCCGCGGAAAACTGAATCCCATCTCGCCGAAAATCCCATTTCCCATGGGATAAAACATGTGGTCGTGCATCCCCACCAGCCCAGGGATCACGCTGTAACCATGCAGATCGAGCACCTGCGCATCTTTCGGCACGCTCGCAGTCGCGGCATCGCCCACTGATTCAATCTTCCCCTTGCTGAGGAGGACGGTCTGATCCTCACGCGCCGCCGCGCCCGTTCCGTCGATGACGCGCACGTGCGTCAACGCCACAACCGGCGCATTCACTTTGACGAAACCCTGCACGCTAGGCGATAGAGTCTGAGCGCCGAGACCGGCGCAACACGCGATCAGCAAACCAAAGGCAGCACCAACGTTGCGCATGATTTCCCTTCCAGGTTAATAGAGCAGGATTCTACGAGAAAACCGCAGCCCGGCGCATCATCTCGCCACTGGCCCCTGGCCACTGCTCCCTGGCCACTGCTCCCACCCCTGTTAGAATTGATGTTTACCCGCTCTCATCATGGATTCCCAGCACATCCGCAATTTCGCGATCATCGCGCATATCGACCACGGCAAATCCACGCTCGCCGACCGCCTGCTGGAGTTGACCGGATCGCTCACCGCGCGCGAGATGCAGGCTCAGGTGCTCGATTCCATGGACCTGGAACGCGAGCGCGGCATCACCATCAAAGCCCACGCCGTCCGCATGGCCTACACCGCGCTCGATGGCCAAACCTACCAGCTCAATCTAATCGACACGCCGGGCCACGTGGATTTTTCCTACGAAGTGTCTCGCTCCCTGGCCTCGTGTGAAGGCGCGCTGCTCGTAGTCGACGCGTCGCAAGGCGTCGAAGCCCAAACGCTGGCCAACTCTTACCTCGCCATCAATCACGGCCTGGAAATCATTCCCGTCATCAACAAGATCGATCTGCAGAGCGCCGACATCCCGCGCACCAGAGAAATGATCGAAAGCGCCGTCGGCCTCGACGCGAGCGACGCCGTGCTAATCAGCGCCAAGACCGGACAAGGCGTCCCCGACGTTCTCGAAGCCATCGTGAAGCGCGTTCCGCCGCCCAAGGGATCGCCCGAAAACCGGCTCCAGGCGCTTGTTTTCGACTCATGGTTCGATCCTTACCGCGGCGTCATCGTGCTCACCCGCGTCTTTCAGGGGACATTAAAGAAGGGTGACCGCATTCGCCTCTGGTGGAACGGCACCACTTTCGACGCCGAAACTCTCGGCGTGCTCACGCCCAAGCCGGTCGAAATCGAGCAACTCGTCGCCGGCGAAGTCGGCTTCATCATTGCCAACATAAAAAATGTCGCCGACACGAAAATCGGCGACACCATCACCCACGACGGCGCCCCCGCCCTCGAAGCCCTGCCCGGCTTCGAGGAAATCAAGCCCATGGTTTTCGCCGGACTCTACACCGTCGACTCCCACGAGCACACCCGCCTGCGCGAAGCCCTGGAAAAACTTCGTCTGAACGATTCGTCCTTCTTCTTCGAACCGGAAAGTTCGGTCGCCTTGGGATTCGGCTTCCGTTGCGGCTTTCTCGGCCTGCTGCACATGGAAATCATCCAGGAGCGCCTGGAACGCGAGTTCTCGCTCGAACTCATCACCACCGCCCCCGGCGTGCGCTACAAGATTTACAAAACCGACGGCACCATGGTCGAAGTCGACAACCCTTCGCGCTGGCTCGACCCCAGCGAGATCGCCAAGATCGAAGAGCCCATCATCCTCGCCACCATTCTCACCAACGAAGAATACGTCGGCGGAATTCTCAAACTGGTCGAAGACAAACGCGGCAAACAGAAAACTTTCGAATACGTCAGCTCCTCGCGCGTCATGCTGCACTACGAATTGCCGCTCAACGAAATCGTTCTCGACTTCTACGACCGCCTGAAATCCGTCTCCCGCGGCTACGCGTCCCTCGACTACCACCTCGCCGACTACTGGGAATCGCCGATGGTGAAAATGGACATCCTCGTCGCCGGCGAACCCGTCGACGCCCTCTCCATCATCGTGCACCGCGACTTCGCCTACGACCGCGGCAAAGCCCTGGTCTCAAAAATGCGCGAACTCATCCCCCGCCAAATGTTCGAAGTCGCGATCCAAGCCTCCATCGGCGCGAAAATCATCGCCCGCGAAACCGTCTCCGCGATTCGCAAAAACGTAATCGCGAAGTGCTACGGCGGCGACATCTCCCGCAAACGCAAACTCCTCGAGAAACAAAAAGAAGGCAAAAAGCGCATGAAGCGCATCGGCCGCGTCGACATCCCCCAGGAAGCGTTCCTGGCCGTCCTGAAAGTCGGCGAAGACAGCAACTGACGGGCCTGAAGGAGGGTTGCGGGTAATGGCCCCTCAACCCCAGTTACAAGCGGGACGCTGAGCAAGGAATCTTCGCGAGTGTGCGCGAATCATCTTCCGAACAACCTGCTCCACCAGCCCCCTTTTTTTTCGGCGCCCGTTGTCTGCTGCCGGCTTTGCTGCGCTGATCGGTTCCGGAGGAACGTCCGCTGGTTCTGTAGTGCTGCCAGCTGCCTTTGGTTCTGGACCGCGGTCTGCTGGGCCTGTTGCATTGCTCGTTGCGCCTGCTGTGCCGCTTGTTGCGCCAACCGGTGCGCCGTTTGAGCTGCCTGCTGCGCTGCCTGCTGCGCCCGCTGTGCCGCTTGTTGATTCAGATTCACCATAACGTGTGATTCTCCATAGTGAGACGATACCATTATGGGGCTTCCACTCCCCAGGGCTTCGATTCAATAGTGGTCCAACCGTCGCAGACGTTACAAAATATTCTGAAAAGCGGCCTCCGCAAAGGGTGGGCTAGCCAGCCATTGTCCGTTAAAGCAAGACGTCGGGAGCCGATGTCCAAGCGTCGATAAACTCGCGAGGTGTCACAATGCGAGTCTCTTTCCAGACCTTTGGGAAATGGCGAGTATTCCCAGTAACGAGGTAATGCGCTTGCGCTGCCTCGGCGCATTCGAGGAACTGATTATCGTCAGGGTCGCTTGCCGCCGCGACGTGTACAGCCGGTGAGACCAAGGAGACAATTGACCGGATCCTAGCCATCGCGTCTGCAGCTTTACGAGAATCGATTGCGAGCCGAGGACGCTTCAGCACTTCCTCGTATTCAGCGAGAACCGACAGTGAGGCAAACCACTGCACCTCGCCGGAAATCGCAAGATTGATGACGGCCTCCGGTAAGCCGCCGCTGGTCAACAATCCTGAAACTAAAACGTTGGTGTCGATGACAACCCGAATCATTGTCCGGGGCGCGGGCCGCGCTCACGCCGTGCAGCGCCAATCTCCGCGTCGATCTCTTCCATCGTGAGTCGATCGGTGCCCTTTTTCCTGGAGTCCTCTTGGATGACCACCATCCATTCCGGTGAGGCGGGCACCGTGCGCACGCTGACTTGCTCTCCTTCGGAAATGGGACGACCGAGCAGGCTTTCAATCGCCAGCTTTTGATCGGGCGACAGGTCTTTGACACTGTGAATCATAGCTCTCATCCGCCTTCAATTAATCCTAGCGCGGGCCTTGTGGATTGTCACGGAAATGCCGCATGCAGCAATCCCCCTCCCTCGGGTGTATCCTTCTCCCACCATGCGCAACCTAACCACCGCCCTACTTCTGTTCCTAACCCTCGCCGCCACCGCACTCGCGCAACAGCCCGAGCCCAAGCCCGCCCCCAAACCCGAAGACACCGAAGTCTGGCAGCCCGAGCCCAAAGTCGTCACGCCCGGCGCCACCTGCGCCGCCGCGCCCTCCGACGCCATCATCCTCTTCGACGGCAAGAATCTCGACGAATGGGTCTCCGCGCAAGACCGCAACGCTCCCGCCAAGTGGACCGTCTCCTCCGGCATCCTCACCGTCGACAAGCCCGCCGGCAACATCGAGACCAAGCGCACTTTCAAGAACTATCAACTGCACATCGAATGGAAAATTCCCGAGAACGTCACCGGCTCCGGCCAGCTCCGCGGCAATAGCGGAGTCTTTCTCGCCTCCACCGGCACCGGCGACGCCGGCTACGAACTCCAGGTGCTCGACAGCTACAACAACAAAACCTACGTCAACGGCCAGGCCGCCAGCATCTACAAGCAGGCCGCCCCGCTCGCCAACCCCAATCGCAAGCCCGGCGAATGGCAGACCTACGACATCGCCTGGACCGCTCCCCTCTTCAACGCAGATGGCTCGCTGAAATCCCCCGCCTACGTCACCGTCTTTTTCAATGGAGTGCTGGTGCAGAACCACTTCGAGCTGAAAGGCGAGACCCGCTACATCGGCGCGCCTTTCTACAAAGCCTTCGACGGAGCCCCCATCAAACTCCAGGCCCACGGCGACCCCAGCCCGCCCCTCAGCTTCCGCAACATCTGGGTCCGCGCCCTGGATTAGCTGGGAGATTCATCAGGAAAGCTGCAGTGGCGCGGGCAACTCTCACCGCAGCACGCTCCATCTCACCACTCGCTGTTACCCCAGGGAACTTCCAGTTCAACGTAGGAGTCTATTCCTGCGACCTGCTCCTTTCGCTCGACCGTTGGAGGCATTCATGTTTCGTCGAATCCTTCTTTTCTCGACACTCTTCATTGTCTTTCCCCACCCACGCGTCACAGCTCAACAATCGGCAGCCGCCGCTCCCACCTCTACGCAACAGTCGCCAGCCATACGTCAATCCGCGATGAACATCCTCGAAGGCGTTCTAGCCAGCACGGGCTCTCTCTCGCTGCCACAAAACCGCCTCGTGATCGAGCTTCAGGCCTTTCCCATCGTCTGGTCACGCAGCGACTCGCGCGCTCGCGCGTTGATCAATCAAATGGCTGGCGAATTCGCTCAGGCCGCTTCCAGCAACCAGCCCAATGATGAAAATCCCGAAGCCGCGCTCACCACGCGTCGCGAGCAGCGGATCGCCATGGCCCGCACCATCGCAGCCAGCGATCCGGAAATGGCTTTGACATTTCTTACCGCCACGTTGCCTTATGTTCGATCCAACTCGCGCGACGACGATCCCGAAGATCACGCGCTCGTGATCGATCTCGCCGCCCAGGTCGCCCTCCACAATCCAGCCCGCGCGCTGCAACTTGCCGAACAGCAACTAAAAGAAGCCGGCGATCTCCCGCCTTCGTTCATCGACCTGCTGGAACAAGTCGAGCGCAACGATTCCCAGACCGGAGCGCAATTGTTTCGTGACGCGGTTGATCACATCAAGCAGCAGACTCCAGACGACGACGCCTCAGTGCTATCCTTCGCTGCTTCTCTTCTCGCCAGCCAATTCTCCCGCCAGTCAGAGAACGGGGGCCCGCCCGACAGCACATTGCGCGCCTTGGCGGAAGTCGTCGCGACTGCAGGGCTGAATTCAAAGTATTTGCAGGATCAGCTATACATTGTGAGCAACGCTCTGAGTGACTGTTGGCCGGCCCTCGATTCTCTCCTGCCGGCGCAGAGCACTGCGTTGCGTCAAAACTTTTCCCCGGATGCGGCCACAAATGGTCCCGTCCAAAACGTCTGGCAAAACTTCAATCAGGCACTTTCCAGCGGAGACACGAGCAAACTTCTCGCCGCAATCGCCGAGGCCCCGGAAAGGGGGCGCAACAACATGCTGCAACAGGCGGCTCGGGGATTTGCCAACGACGGAGATCTGCAACGGACCCGCGAGCTCGCTCAGGCCCTCGAGCCCTGGCAGCGCAACAACCTCCTCCAACAGGCCATCCGCAGTGCATCCGAGGCCGCGGGCCGCAAGGGCGACTTCGCCTCCGCCCGCCAACTTGCCGCGCAGATCACTGACGAGAACTCACGCGCCACCCTGCTCAGCGAACTTGCCCTCAGCGCCATCGGCGCCGGCAAGCCTCGCCTGGCCGAAGAAATGCTCGGCGAAGCAACTTCTCTTGTGATGAACCACACCGCCGGGACATCCGCGTTCTCCGCTCAGCTCGTTGTGGCCGAAGCCTACCTTCGAGTGAATCCTGCCGAGGCCATCCCCCTGCTAGAGCGCTCCGCCCGTCAAATCGAGCAGGCATTGTCAGCCGCCGCGCAGCTTGACGGGTTTCTGCCCGACATCCACTCTTTTGAAGGCGGCGAATTAATCCTGAATCAGGGATTTCTCTATCAATCCTTGATCCAGCCTTACGCCGACGCCACTGCCGATTTGGCCGCTCTCGACCTCGCGGCCGCTCGCCCCTCGCCGATCGGATCCCACTGCCCGAAGCCCGCCTGATCACCGAACTCTCTGTTGCCCGCGGCGTGCTCCGCGATAAAGACCAGGTTCAAGCCACCAGCAACATCGGCTTTCCCGAACATCAGCTCTGGCTTGGACAGAGATGAACTATTGTCGAAAACCAAACGCAGGCGCGTCGACATTTTCTTAGAAGCACCTTGGCACGTTGTCGAGACAACAACTAGGCAGCATAGTCGAAGCCAATACCGGTCTTCTTGCCGGCATTGGAAAATCGATACTGTGAATCGGGCTTTTCGCTGCAGGCTGCCTCGATTCGATCCTCGGAAAACCCCTAAAATCGGGCCGAAAACGAAAGTACACTGACCCCAAAATGTGCAAATCTCAAATCCGGAAGAAAACCGGCGACCTCCAGCCCCGGGTCATGTTAATGGCAAATGAATTGCATAACTGGTTACTATTCATGGCTTTAAACGGCGAGACCAAGTATTCCCAAAACCGACCGCTCGGTCTTTGCTGAAAGAAATCTCGAAAACGGTTTTCAATTCCACAAGCTTTTCCACAGGCCAACCGTGTTCCCTGACCATTGCCGCAAACCTAAGTTCCTACAGGACTTACCCGGAGACATCTACTGTGATTCCTGTACCCTGGGCTAGCCCGATTCGGCCGCCCGGCAGCCCCTGAAAAACCGCGTCAACTGATTTCGGGAAGGGCAGGAGTTTCAGTCGTGCCGTTAAGTTTTTAGCACCTAACTGCGCTTCAGCGCCTGAGGCTTGCTTTCCCGGGCCGCGACGTTCCTACTCCTCGTCCCCCACCCCGCCCTCCGCCAGCGACTCAAATCGCGTGCTGCTTTTCAAGAATGCCATCTTCACCCGACCGATGGGACCGTTGCGTTGTTTGGCAATAATGATCTCGGCCTTGCCTTGCAACTCCGCATCGTCGGGCTTGTAGATTTCTTCGCGGAAAATGAACATGACTAAGTCGGCATCCTGCTCAATCGATCCCGACTCGCGCAAGTCGGCGAGTTGCGGACGATGATCTCCTCCGCGGCTCTCCGGAGCGCGGCTCAACTGCGACAACGCAATCACCGGCACGCTGAGTTCCTTGGCCAGCGCTTTCAGCCCGCGCGAAATCGCAGACACTTCCTGCGTACGATTCTCAAAACGCTTGCTTCCCCCCGACATCAACTGCAGATAATCGACGATGATCAGGTCGAGCTTTCCGCCCTGCGCCTGCTTCAACCGCCGCGCCTTGGCCCGCATCTCGCTCAAAGAAATGCCGGGAGTGTCATCAATAAAAATCGGCGCATGCGCCAGCTGTTCCATGGCGCGCACAACTTTCTTAGTGTCGTCCTGCCACAGCGACCCGGTGCGCATCTTGTGCGCATCGACCCGCGCCTGCGAACACAGCAGGCGCATCAGCAGCGCCTCGCGCGACATTTCCAGCGAGAACACGCCCACCACCTGGCTGTCTTCAATCGCGGCATTCTCCGCAATATTCATCACAAACGCGGTCTTGCCCATGGAAGGCCGCGCCGCAATAATCACCAGATCGGAACGCTGCAGTCCGGAAGTCATCTCATCCAGGTCGACATAATGCGTCGCCAATCCCGTGATGCGCTGCCCGCGCTGCAGCAGCGCATCCACCGACCCAAACGATTCGCGGACGATTTCCTGCACGCCCATGAACCCGCGCCCAATGCGCTTTTCCGACAGTTGAAAGATCGCAGCCTCGGCATCGCTGAGCACATCCTCGGCCAGATCAGACTGATCCGACGCTCGCGCAATCGCCGTCGTGGCCGCGGAAATCAGCCCGCGCAGCAGCGCCTTGTCGCGCACGATCTTGACGTAGTGCTCAATGCTCGGCCGGTCCGGCACACCGTCGACCAGGCTCGACACATAGGCCACGTCGCCAATCGGCTGCAGATCCTTGTGCCGATCGAGTTCCTCGATCAGCGTGATCATGTCAATCGGCCGCGACGATTCCGCCAGATCGACCATCCGCGAATAAATCCGCCGGTGCGAGTCGAGCGAAAAGTCCTCGATCCGCAGATGTTCCGCCGCCTGGTTATAAGCAAAGTTATCGAGCAGGATCGCGCCCAGAATCGAGCGCTCGGCCTCTACGTTCGCCGGAAGCGTGCTGATGCTGTAATCGGTGGTTGCCATGGTTGCCTAGGAGAAAGCTCCGATAGAACTTTGTCGCATTCCCGAGCCCAGCATAAGCGAATATAAAGCGAAACGCAAAATGAATTGTGCAGAAGCTGTGAAGGTCACTCACTATCCTGTGGAAGGACAGCGAAAACAGGTCCGTAACACAAAATTCGCGCACTCAAAAGAGTAATTGGGTTATCCGCGTCAATCCGCGTAAATCCGCGGCGAATTTTCTTGGCAGCAAAAACAAATGCGGCCGGGGCCAGCCACCCCAGCCGCATCGTTCGTGGTTTCCTGTGCTGCCTTTGTCACCGCATGGCGGCGGATGACCGCTTCAGCCCGACAGCAGCCTCGCTCTTTCGAGCCAGGCATGCCGCGTTTTGCCGAAGCAAGCTGCCGATTCGCAATCTTGCGACCACGAACCCGCAACCATTGCGACCGCCAGAGGCCCTGTTCCTGCTCCGTGCCTTTATCGGCCAAGAGCAAGTGGGGGAGGAGGCCGCAACGCCCGGGCAACCAGTCGCGCTTGCGCGCGTTTCTGGAGTGTCCGCCGCCGATTCACCCTCGAGAATCGCCGGCTGCCGCTGGCTCTGCCGCAATCATCCGGCAAGCTCAGGAATGCTCACGTTTCGCTGAACCCACTCTCAAACAGATTGTTGCGCCCCGCAACACAAAAAACCCACGCCCTTGTGCAGAAGCTGTGGACGATGAGACTTCCCTGTGGAAGCCCGAGGAAAACTAAGAATTAATTTTCCCTGTGGATACGCGCACTCGCACTTTCAATAACTTACCCGCTGTGAAGATATTGTGCGCCGTCGCCTGCTCATGTGGCGACGGCCGCATTCGTCCGTCCTGCGATGGCGCAGCCGGGCAACCAGCACCACGAACGTAAGTTGCTGTACTGCCTACCCGTTCAACCACAAATGCAATCCTAAAGCCCCAACAAACGCGCCCATCGTCCAAAAATGAAGCCGCCGCAGCGGACGCCTTACCGGCAGTCTCTCCTCCTTCAAGTTCAGCCCCAGCACAATCTCAAAGACCAGCAGGAAGAACGCCGCCGTCGCCGCCCAAACTCCCGCGCCATTCGCGCGCCCCATGGCGCCCATCACCGTCCCGGCATGAACCGTTGACAGCGCGAGGATGAGATATCCCACCCAGAAGTGTGGCCACAGCCGGCGCAAATACGGTACGTCATGCTCCCGCGCCAGTCCCAGCCCGCGGCTCACCCGATTGCGGCGCAGTAAATACGGCAGCGCGATCACTAGTCCGCACAGCACGGTTGCAACGCGTCCCGCGAGCCCTCCGATGAAGTAGAGAATCATGTGAAGTAAAACCAGTCAGGGCCCAACCGCCCTTACTTCACCTGCACGTATCCCGTCAGAATCACAATCTGCTGCGCCTGTACGCTGCGATCCGCCGCCACTTTGCCGGTCACATGAACAATCGCGCCCGCACGAATGTCCTCCGCCTTGCCCATCACCAGCGCCGTGTCTTTGCCCCACGCTACCTCGGCCGCATTCCCAGTGCGCGCATAGTGCGTCTCATCCTGCTTCTCGAGAAGCTTCCCATGAATGCGTGCCTCGGACGCCTCCGTAACTTCCACCACAATCTTGGCGCTGTCCTGCGGTTTCAGTTGCAGGAATTCGCTATGACTCGCCGCCTGAGTTTGCATCCGCATCATCCTCCCCGCACCGCTCCACACAAATACCAGACTCAACACCGCCAGAGCCGCCAGGATGAAAACCCACACCGGACGCCCGCTCTTGACCGAAACAGCGTTCGCGTTCATCGCAATCTCCTTGTCGATCCCCCATCGAAAAGAGTCTGCAGCCTGTACCAAGATAGAGAGTCAAGAGGAAGTTACATAAGCCGAGCGGACGTCGAGCGGGATCAATCGGGAGCGAAGAAAGTTAGAACGAAAGCTAGGAAAAAAGTGTGGAACGCCCTGTGATTCTGAGCGGAGCACGCCGGCGAGCGACGCGCGGCGGCGCGCGGAGTCGAAGAATCCCTACAGTCAAGAATGCAGCGGCATCGCAACACATTCGCACAATGCCCGCGACAACGAGCTACCGCTCGCGCGCTTTCTGCGCAGCCACCGCCGCCCCCGGACACCCCACCGAACTCACCGTCTCAATCCGGTCCACCATCCCCAGCAACCGCATCCGCATCGACTTCAGCGCGCGCATCTTTTCATTAATCTGCTCGAGTTTCACCCGCGCCAGCTGCGCAATATCGCGAAACTCCGCCGGACGCCGCACCCCCGAAGCCGTCAGCCGCGCCGCGGCGCGATGCAGATTCAGCAGCGGCTGAATCTCCTTCAGCGTGAATCCCAGCTCCTGACACTGCTTGATAAAACAGATGTCGTCCAGATCGCTCTTGCCATACACGCGATATCCCGCAGCCGTCCGCGCCGGCTCCCGCAAAATCCGCCGCCGCTCATAAAATCGCACCGACTGAATATTCACCCCAGCCTTCGCCGCCAGCTCGCCAATACGCATACTGTTATCCTCAACCCTATACCGGAGTATAGAGTCAAGTGCGGAGTGGCGCTTGAACAGCCTCGACCCAGAACAAGGGCACCTCCAGGGCGCAAGCTTGGATGCGGTCCAATTTTTTGGGTGCGTCGTCGAGCCCGTCTTTTAAGAGGTGCCACGCTTCCCTATACTGTTCGTACTTGCCGCTGTTGCTTTCGGGGTAGAGGGCGATGGACTCCTTGCCGTCGATCTCGGCTTCGGGAATGATGTACCAGGCGTCCTCCAAGGCAACATAGGCCGCCAGAAAATCAAACGAACCAGCAGGGTAAGCGGTGTGCCCACCGCGGATCGTGCAACAGTATCCGGCGCCTTGTTCGCAGATTGTCGATTTGACCTGAACGGCCACAAAACAGCGTGGGCGACCGAGAACGAAGTCATAGGTACGCATCTCTCCCCAAGGCTTGCTGATCTGCAAGCCATATTCGACCGCGCGCACCATGAAGCATAGCTCCGCCCACTCTCCCCTTAGTTTCTTGTTGCTGATGATCGTTTTCCTTTTTTTCATTTACCTGGCCCGAAAGAAGAAGTCCCCGACATCGCCCCCGGAAACACGAACGGCGCATGCCCTATAGGGCCTGCGCCGTTGTTTTTACTCTATATATTCAGAATATCAAATCGAAAGGGGTAAACCGGACATTTTCCAAACTTTATATTTGGAGCGGGATCAATGGGTTAGAGAAAAATGGCCTGGTTTAGGGGCTTGACAAGATTTCGGCAATTCGACGGAAAACCGCTCAAAACAGACATCTCAGGCTTCCACCCAATGTTAGACATCCTATAGGATGTGATATCATATAGGATGCCTTGCTGAGAATTGTGCTCGATACGTCGGTCGTCGTCGCCGGACTACGTACGCGTCTGGGAACAGGAAATGCGGTTTTGCGTCTGGTAGCTGAGGGGAGGATAAGGCTCCTGGCGACACCACCGCTCTTCCTGGAGTATGAAGATGTACTGAAGCGCCCTGAGCACCGCTTGGCTCACGGTTTGACGCCGTTTGAAATTGACGAGTTCCTGGCGGAACTGGCTGCCTTGATCGAACCCGTGGAAGTTCATTTTCAATGGCGGCCACAAACCCGTGATCCAAATGACGAGATGGTTCTGGAAGCCGCAATCAACGGCCGGGCAGACGCTGTAGTTACATACAATGTGACCGATTTTGCGGGAGTGGGCGAACGATTTGAAATCGCAATTCTGCGCCCACCAGAATTGTTGAAGATGGTGAAATCATGAGTAAAGCAACCTATCCCCTAAAGCTGCCAGTCTCGATCAAGAAAGCTGCGGAGCGCCTGGCGAAAGAAGATGGCGTCTCCTTAAACCAATGGATCGCCTCGGCGGTCGCCCAAAAGGTGGGAGTCGTGGAAACCGCAGCCGACTTCTTCAAAAAGCGCGCGGGAAAAGCTACCGGAGCAGGCCTGATGAAGTTTCTGCGCACGGCACCGAAGACCGCGCCGGAGCCGGAAGATACGATATGAGCCCACCCTTTTCGGCGGCGACCCACCCGTATCCTTTTGAATCCGCCGAGGGTAAATCATCCGGCTTCAGCTGCTGGGGATTCGTGGAAAAGCGGCGCTTCAGCCCCGTGTAAACAGCGTATGAAATCAATATGGGCTTCAGCCGCGGACCCCTTAATCTTTTGAACTCGTCGACACTACTCCACTGAGGGCTCCATCCTTCGCGTTCTTTGCGAAGTGCGGGCACATCGTGGAGCAAAAGCAAAAGCCCCGAGATTCACTCGGGGCTTGCGTAATACTTGGACGATGCCTGCCAACACAATCGTACCAGTCCAGTCCGGTATGTCAACTGAGATTTTCCAAATCCGAGTGACCTCAGAGGGTGAGGGAATCGAACCCTAGTGGCTGAAAACCACTCGGATGCTTGGCAGGCACCGTCCAGTACCCACTGGAACCACCCTCTAAACAATTCCTGCTGCAGGAGTGATTCTATGGGCGCTAATCGCGGATTCGACAAACAGATCCAGAAATATTACGCCCGCTTCCCAATTTGGAAACGCTCGCACAAACAAAAAGGCACGGCCGAAACCGCGGGGGTGGCCCGCCCTCATCGTTCCGCCCATCGTTCTGAACTCGCCGATCCCCATTCGTTCTTTTGCGAAGGGTGCCAGCGCGGCACTCAACGACCGCGAGCGCAGTTCCCCACGATGGTATGATTCTCCTTGAAGGCCCCGCAAGGTTTCGGGGAAGGACATCCGACGATGAACCACGAAGACAAGATCGTGAGGGACCCGCAGATTTGCGGCGGTGAACCGATTTTCCGGGGCACCCGCGTTACTCTCCGCACGGTGTTGGCAAGCCTGGCTGCCGGAGATTCCGTCGAAGCAATCCTCGCAGACTTTCCCGCCCTGAAAGCTGAACACGTGCGGGCCGCGATTGCATTCGCGGCCGCTTCCGCGGAGGAAGACCTGCCCGTACCCGCCACTCCCCGCTTCTAATGAAGATCAAACTCGATGAGAACCTTCCGATTAGTCTGTCCGTAATCTTGTCGAGCCTTCACCACGATGTTCACACAGTTGCAGAAGAAAGTCTAAGTGGCGGCACTGACCGCGAGGTGTGGGAAGCGGCGCAGCGAGACGAACGATTCCTGATCACGCAAGATTTAGACTTTTCCGACCTGAGACGATTTGCTCCGGGTACGCATTGCGGCATCCTGCTCGTTCGACTCCGTTCCCCGGATCGTCAAGGCCTGATCCGGCGTATTCGTGATGTATTCGAAGGTGAGGAAGTCAGCCGCTGGGCCGGCTGTTTCGTAGTCGCAACGGAGCAGAAGATTAGAGTAGTGCGGCCACCCGCTTGAAAGTCAGCAATGCGACGTGTCGTGTCCGGCTCGCTATGAAAAAAGGCACGGCCGAAGCCGTGCCCTTAATGCTCTATCCGCGTTCATCCGCGGAATGCGCGGCGACGAAGTTCTAGTCCCGCACCCCATCCATGAACGCCCGCAACTTCCGCGAGCGCGAGGGATGCCGCAGTTTGCGCAGGGCCTTGGCTTCGATCTGGCGGATGCGTTCGCGGGTTACGGCGAAGCTCTGCCCGACTTCTTCGAGCGTGTGCTCGCTGCCGTCTTCGAGGCCGAAGCGCATCTTGATTACTTTTTCTTCGCGCGGGGTCAGCGTGCGCAGGACCTGTCCGGTCTGGTCCTTGAGGTTCACGTTGATGACCGCCTCGGCCGGAGAAACCACGCCGCGGTCTTCGATAAAGTCGCCGAGATGCGAATCTTCCTCTTCGCCAATCGGCGTCTCGAGCGAAATGGGCTCCTGTGCGATCTTCAAGACTTTCCGAACTTTCGCGACCGGAATGTCCATGCGCTTGGCGATCTCTTCACTGGTCGGTTCGCGACCGAGTTCCTGCACCAGCTGCCGCGAGGTGCGGATCAGCTTATTGATGGTCTCGATCATGTGCACCGGGATACGAATCGTGCGCGCCTGATCGGCGATGGCACGCGTGATCGCCTGTCGAATCCACCATGTGGCGTAAGTCGAAAACTTGTAGCCGCGGCGGTATTCGAACTTGTCGACGGCCTTCATCAGGCCGATGTTGCCTTCCTGAATCAGGTCGAGGAATTGCAGGCCGCGGTTGGTGTATTTCTTGGCGATCGAAACCACTAGACGCAAGTTAGCCTCGATCAACTCGCGCTTGGCCTGCTCCGCGTCCATGTCGCCCGAGATAATCTCGCGCTGGGTGCGCTTGAGCTCGGCAAACGAGACGCCGGTTTCGAGTTCGAGTTTTTCAACTTCACCACGGATCGCCCGCGCCTGCCGGCGATATTCTTTCTTCTGTTCTTCGCTGCGAGTGGCATCGGCCTTGCGCTCGAGATTCTGTGTCTGGCGGTCGA
>Ga0210400_10001443_pt1 | contig 23646 bp, 20 predicted proteins | sample IncBWH26MmetaG_FD_155456 | JGI IMG/M metagenome (GOLD analysis project Ga0210400, IMG submission 155456) | Forest soil microbial communities from Barre Woods Harvard Forest LTER site, Petersham, Massachusetts, United States - Inc-BW-H-26-M | ecosystem: Environmental > Terrestrial > Soil >...
CGTCGAGCAGAACTGCGGCACGTGGGAGGAGATCGAAGATGGTGCACTCAGCGCCGGCTACGGGATTATAAAACTCCCAACCGGGAAAAACGTTGACGCCACCGGCGCGGACTGCGGCTTCGATGATTTCTTCGTTGCCGGTGATGCGCTTGCCGCTGAGGCGAGTGTGAATCGCCGCGAGAAGGTGCTCGCTGACAGGCGTTTCGGTGAGCGGTAGAAGCAGGGCTTCGTCGACTGGATTGGAAGAGCGTTGCGAAGTGGGATCGAATTTGCGGATCGAATCAGCTTCGTCGCCGAAGAACTCGATGCGGAGCGGGCGATCGGCTTCGGGTGAGTAGATGTCGAGGATACCGCCGCGAACGGCGTACTGGCCGGGCATTTCGACCACGTCGGTGGAGGCGTAGCCGACGGTGTTGAGATGAGCGAGCAGGGATTCGAGGTCGAAGGATTCGCCGCGACGGATGGTGCGGGCGAGTCCGGTGTAGTAGTCGCTGGAGCGGAGGCGGATCGCCGTGGCGGCAATTGGAGTGACAACGATGGATGCGGCGCCGGTAGAGATTTTCCAGAGGGCGGTGGCGCGTTCTTCCTGAAGTTCGGCGTGTGGGGAAAGGTTTTGGAAGGGAAGAACGTCGCGTGCGGGAAGAGAAATAATGGAATCGGAATCACAGGCGGCGGTGAGCTCGCAGAAGCCGCGAAGCATGGGCACAAGTTCTTCCACGGCGCGGTTGTCATTGACGACGAAGATGATGGGGCGGGCGGAGGAGCGCTGAAAGAGCACGAGCAGCAAGGCCTTGGCGGTCGGGGTGAGGCCGGAGACACGAATACGCCCCGTGCCCTCCTTGAGGTGGGAGGCTACACGCGTGAAGGCGGGAAGCATTTCTACGTCCGCGAAGAGTTCGCGAACGAAGGGAAGAAGCATGCAGGGGTATTTTAGCAGGGAGAGCGAGCTTTGGATGGGCGGTGAGCTTCGCGACGAGCCGCTGGTACCCGTCTACACTCCAACATCCGTTGTGATTATGTCCGTAGCAGCGGGCGGGTCAGGCAGGTTGGGCCGCCGCTGCCGTTGATGCAGAGTTCGGAGCCGGGGAAGGTACGGACGTCGAATCCGGCCTGGCGAAGGCGATCGTTGGTGTTTTTATTTTCTTCGATGGCTAAGAGACGATTCTTGCCGAGGGCGAGGACGTTGCAGGCAAGCGTGTCACGTTCGGAATAGTCGATTTCGATGAATTTGAATCCGCGGGATTTGAGGAGTTCGACAGTTTCGACAGCGAGCCAGGGTAGATCAACGAGCGCAGTGTGATCGTCGAGGAGGCTGATCAGGGACATCAGATGCAGACATGCGCCCGGGCCGGGGCCGTGGGGCAATGGGGCGGAGAGTACGGTGATACCGTGTGGAGCAAGTAATGCGCGGATCTGTTCGATGCCAGCGCGATTCGTGCGATAGCCCTGGCCGACCAGCAGAGTGTCGGAGCCGAGCCAGAGAATGTCTCCTGCTTCGGTGGTACCGGGAGAAGTGATCGCTCCGAGCGAGGGTATGTCGAGAGTCTTGCAGAATGAGGAGTGGCGCGGGCCTTCGGCGAGGCGGTTGGACTTGCCGGGGCGCATTATGAGCAGGCCGTGGTCGGTGGCGAGAGAGGCGTCGTGAGTGTAGACGGCGTCAAGAGAGAAGTCGGGGGCTGCGGGCAGTTCGAATATCTCTGCGCCGGCGGAGTTCAATTCGCGGCAGAGAGCGTCGTGTTGGGACTGAGCGGTGGCAAAGTCCGGAGCATGGCGAAACCCAAGAGAATGCCAGTCTTTTGCACGGTCGGGTTGGTCCCAGCCAGCCGCGCGGGGAGAACAGACGAGGACGCGTTCGAGCGGGCCCACCATGGAGTGGCCGTTGAAGAGGGTGGAGAGTGAGGATTGCGTCATTTGTTATTCGTGTATGTCTGTCTTGTCAGCCTGCACGTCAGGGATATCCTTCGCTTCGGCTGGAGAACTGCTTCCCTTGGGAGACGGCGTCGATCAAAATTGGGCATTCGTGAGCCCGATCGCACTGCTAGGAATCTATATGGGCATTATGGCAAAAGCAACGTGGGACGGCGCAGTATTGGCCGAAAGTGACAAGACGGTTGAGGTTGAAGGAAACCAGTATTTCCCGCCGGAGGCGATTCACCAGGCATATTTCAAGACGAGTGACGCGCATTCAGTGTGTCCGTGGAAGGGCACCGCGAGTTATTACGATTTGGAAGTGAATGGGAAGAAGAATGAGGGGGCGGCGTGGTTTTATCCTGAGCCGAAGGCGGCAGCAAAGCAAATCAAGGGGTATGTGGCATTTTGGAAGGGAGTAAAGGTGGAGAAGTAGGCGCCCTACGCCGCTTTACTTTGTGTTAGAATGTAAAGCATGGCGCAGGCGACGGTTTCTTCCAAAAATCAGATCGTAATTCCCAGGGAAGCGCGGGAAGCGCTCGGCATACGTGCCGGTGACAAGGTGCTGGTGGTGGTTCGAGGAAAGAGAGTGCTGGTGTTGGAGAAACCCGCCTCGCACGCGGCAGCCGTTCGAGGCTTGGCAGGTGGCGCCTATCCAGCCCAACATCTTCGGACGGAACGCCAGAGTTGGGAGTAGAGCACCTTCGGCTGCTCCTCCGCCGGCATCGGCGGATCGCTCTTGATACCAGCGTCTTCATTTACCAATTGGAAGCAAGCCCGCGATATGTCGCCCTCGCCGATGCTGTCTTTTCCTGGATTGAGAAAGCTGGCCACGAGGCTGTCACTTCGACGATCACGATGACGGAGCTACTGGTCCCGTCCTATCGTGAGCGGGACGAGAGCCGCGTGGATGCGTTCTACGGTCTGCTTTCCACTTATCCCAACCTGCGGTGGATTGCTCCCGACCTCGAAACGGCGGATTTAGCGGCGAAGCTGCGCGCGTTGTATCGCCTCGGAACTCCAGACGCGCTCCAAGCGGCCACGGCAATCCGGGCCGAGGCAACGGGTTTCGTCACCAACGATCCGGCCTTCGCGCGGATCGAGCAGTTCGATACAGTGGTTCTGGATCGAGTGCTCTGAGGTCGGTTCCTCGGCCACGGTGAACGCTTAGAACTCCACGTGGGCGCGGAACGTTGGCACGATCACCGGGCCGCGGTCACGGTTGTAGCCGGGATTGGTGATGTACTGGAGGCCGGGGGCGAGGTAGATGCCGCGCCAGACGTGAACGGTGTAATAAGATTCGACAATATTTTCGCGGCCGTAATTTAGTCTGCCGTCGCCGAGAAGAAAGCCGAGACCGCCATCGGCGAGGTAGGTCTGGTGGTCTTTGCAAATTGCGTTGCTGACAAATGCGATGCCGGCGCGATCCTGTTTGCGATGCCACCAGGAGCCGGTTGCGCCTACTCCCGCGGCGAGGGTTTGGTCGACTTCCGTGTAGGCGAAGGATTCGGTCTTGCCGTTGTCCCAGCCGAAACGCGCGAAGGCGGTGAGATGGCGGCTGAGGTTTTGTTCGAGATTGATTCCGAAACCGTATTTGCGCGTGATGTGCCAGGGATGGGCTGTAATCTCTGGAATGGGGGTTAGACCGGCTTCGAAGTTGGCGACAGCCTGGCGATAAATTCCCATGTTGGCGGAGTTGGTGAATGCCAAAAGACGGATTACGCCGGCTTTCTTTGGGATAACGCCACGACGTAATTCGTATTCGAAATTTTCCGCGTGGACCTGCCAGGGCCTCCACACCAAATCAATTCCGTTGGCGACCTTGGGCATTAATGCTTCGGCGAAACGGAATCCCCAGTTACGATCCTCGTAGTCGGCGGTAAGGCCGACGGTATAGCCGCGAGTGTCTGCGGCATAGTCCCACGCTCCGTTGTTGTCGGTGGTCCAGTTGATGAACTGAAAGTGAGTGTCGGAGCCGACGGAGTTGATATCGAAAAAATCCGGCAAGCTGAATTTGCCGAAGCGGAGTTCGAGGCGGCGGCGCGGCAGTTCGTCAAACAGGGAAAAGGGGCTGCGCTGGTTTTCGATTTTGTCTTTGCTGAGGGCGAATACTTTGTGGATCATGCCGCGGCCGAGATAGGGAGCTTTGCTGAGGAGCGGGTTACGGACAATATCGAGATCGGTGTTGCCTGCGAGGCCGAGGCCCTGGGTAAGTGCGGCACCGCCGGCTTCTTCGATATCGATGAGAAGTTCGGTGGAGTTGTTGAAGCGAACTCCGGTGTAAAGGGTCAGCACGCGCGATGTGGCTTTTTCATAGTTGGGGCTGAGACTATTCGGTCCGTTGTAGGGCGCGTGGAATGGAGGATGAGTTTGGAAGATGAAGTTTGCCTGCCCCGAGAGCCAGAAGCGCGAATTCTTGAAATGCGGGAGCATGGCCTGTGGGGAGTCGTCAGGAGCAGGGTCAGGGGGGTCTGGAACGGCTTCTTGCTGCGGGCTTGCGGACTCCGTGGCGGAGGGTGCGTCCAAGTTCTGAGCCAGAGCCGGAGTGCAGGCGAAAACGCTGATCAGCATCAAACCAAGGCCCGCAACGGCGGGACGAATCATGCCGGCCATACTAGGACTCGCGACCTCAGCGCGAGGCATTTTGCGCGAGATCGGGGTTCGGGAGATATTGAAAATAAATTTCAATTTCACAATTACACGTTAGAGCGGCGATAGGAGAAGTCGTTGTGCCTGGTCTCACCTGCAAGTGTGACATTCATGACTCCAGCAGTAGTCGAAGGCGATATGGCCCTAGGATCCCTGTGACTTAACTGAGAGTATCATATAAGATTAACCATGGTTAACTATATTTTCGAGTTCAGCAGTTTGCGCGTTGTCGAAATGCGCGGACAGCATTAACCCAAAGAGCCCGCCCGGGATGAGTTGAAGGAACGTTACATGTCGAACTGGCCGTCTTTACGGGAGACCCACTGAATGCGGAGCCTGCGAATGCCGTTTCCTCCGAGGTTGGTTACCCCGTAAATACTGCCCTGGGTGTCAAAACAAGGGAACAAACCATCCGAGCCGTTCTGGAAGTAAATGATGTTCTCGGACCCTCCCTTGGCGATTACGGTGGATTCCGGCTGCGCTCCGTCGATGAGCCCTAAAAGCGGTAAATCGTAGTCTCGTGCGGGGCCGATGCGATCGAGAGGGAAGTCAAAGCCCAGCGGTATAAAGCCGCGCCACGCAAAATTAAAAAAGGACAGCCCGGAGCCCCCGAAGCCGTCCCTATGAAACCCTCCCGGTTAGAAGGGCAACTTGATGAAACGAAGATAACCTGCGGATGTTGCGTAATGATGGCTGAACAATGAATATCTGGTTAATTTATGGGTGAGGGCGCTGCTATAGTAATCGGTTCGCGCGGTGGGTTTTGAAATGTCCCTAATGCGGAGCATTCGATGACGACGATCACGTCCCGAAAAGTGGAGCAGTCGCGGCGGCTACAAGAGCGGGCAGAGAGCATGATACCGGGCGGGGTGAATTCGCCGGTGCGAGCTTTTGGTTCCGTGGGAGGTGATCCGCTGTTTGTGGCGCGCGGGAAAGGGTCGCACATCTGGGATGCGGACGAAAACGAGTACATCGACTACGTGGGTTCGTGGGGGCCGTTGATTCTGGGGCATGCTGCGCCGGAGGTGCTGGATGCGATTGTAAGCGCAGCTTGTAATGGCACCAGCTTTGGGGCGTCGACGGCGTCGGAGGCGGATCTGGCGGAGTTGGTGCTGGCGGCGTTTCCGCCGATGCAGAAGATCCGCTTCGTGAATTCGGGTACTGAAGCCACGATGTCGGCGATACGGCTGGCTCGCGCTTTCACGAAGCGCAAATATATCGTGAAGTTCGAGGGCTGCTACCACGGACATTCGGACTCCTTGCTGGTGAAGGCTGGGTCGGGAGTGGCGACGCTGGGTATTCCTGGATCAGCGGGAGTTCCGGAGGAGTTCATACAGTTCACGCTGGCATTGCCTTTCAATGACATAAAAGCGGTGGAGTACGCGTTTCAAAAATTCAAGCATCAGATTGCTTGCGTGATCGTGGAACCGATTGCGGGGAACATGGGATGCGTTCCGGCGGCAGACGATTATCTCGTGGCTCTACGATTGATTACGGAGCGAGAAAATTCAGTGCTGATTTTTGATGAAGTGATGACGGGATTTCGAGTGGCGTTCGGCGGCGCGCAGGAGCTTTACAACATTCGTCCTGACCTGACGACCTTGGGGAAGATTATTGGCGGGGGATTGCCCGTGGGCGCTTATGGAGGGTCGAGCGAGATTATGAATTTTGTCGCGCCGCTGGGGCCGATGTACCAGGCGGGGACGTTGTCGGGGAATCCGCTGGCGATGGCGGCGGGATGCGCGATGTTGAAGCAGCTGCGGGATCAGAAGCAGGAGATTTATCCTCGGATCGATAAGTTGAGTGCGGAATTGACCGAGGGCGTTGCTGCGGCCGGGAAAGATGCGGAAATGGAGATGTGCTACAACCGCGTGGGTTCGATGTTTACCTGGTTCTTTACGGCAGGACCGGTGACCGACTGGGATTCTGCGTCGAAGTCGAACACCGAAGCGTTTGGGAAATTCTTTCGCGCGATGCTGGACAGCGGAGTTTATTTGCCGCCGTCGCAGTATGAGGCGGCGTTTCTGGGAGCGGCGCATACGGCGGAAGATGTTCAAAAGACAATTGCAGCGGCCAAGGGGGCGTTTGTGGCGGTGAAGGGTTAGAAAGACATTTCACCACAGAGTCACAGAGACACAGAGAAAACCTGAATAGAACAGGGCTTTATTTGGCTAAAGTGTCGGTTATTGGCGCAGAGGTCCTTCGACTACAGAGGCCGATTCGCTTGCTCATCGGCCTGCTTCCGCTCAGGATGACAATGCTCTAGGTTCGGAGGTTTGCATCATTTGCGGAATGGTTGAGAGGTTATATCCCTCCTTCTTATAGCGGTCTATTAGGTGGTCGGTGGCGATTACGGTTTGGGAGCGGTCGGCGCCAATTTGTCGATGACCCCCGTCGTGGAGGAGGATGACATCGCCGCCGTGGATTTGGCCGGCGATTTTTTTTTCGATCTCGGTAGCGGGTGGGGCGTTCCAATCGTAGCCGGTTACGTTCCACATGATCGGCTCGAGCCCTTGTTCGCGGGCTACGCGGAATACGGCGGGGCGGCGGCCTCCGAAGGGCGGGCGGAAGAGCGTGGCCGATTGGCCGGTTGCGTCCTGCAGCGCGGCTTGACACGCCGAGAGTTCTTGCCCGATTTGCGCTTCGCTCAGGAAAGTCAATAGCGGGTGGGTGAAGGTGTGATTGCCGATGATGTGGCCCGATTGAAGAATTTCACGCGAGATCTCGGGGCGCTGTTGGACGTAGCGGCCGATCAGGAAAAAAGTTGCGTGTGCGTTGTGTTTTGCTAGAACTTCCAGCAGTCGCAGAGTGTGCGGGTCGTTGGGACCATCATCGTAGGTGAGGGCAATTTGGCGCGTGCCGGGTGGAACTCCGGTGAATGTCTTTCCGTACCATTGCGCGGTTGGCGCCATCGACTGATATCCTGCGGCGATTGCGGCCGTGATAGATGCCCCGGCAATGAGATACGGCAGCATGCGAGGCTTTATTCTAATGGTGGACCGCCGAATGTTGATTGTCGAATGAAGTTCGGGGTCGTGGGTCAGTTTGAATCAGGAATCATTTGTCTAGCGGCAGATTCCTCGTTCCGCTGATGAAAACGCGGGACTTCGGAATGACGCCAGAAGGGAGATTCCCGAGGTTCAACTGACCCGGTACGGAAGGCAAGAATCCAATGTACGCGGCGAATATGGTTGAAGGCCGATAGAAACCTGATCGTGAAATTCAGCTGTTAACTCTTCCCTCAATTGCCGTTCGACGGTAGACGAGATATCCTGCGGATTCCGAATATTGCGAACTCATGGCGAATCTTTTCGAGTTACCCCGTTACATTGCTGTGGAAGGCCCCATACGAGTGGGAAAGAGTACGCTGGCGCGGATTCTCGCCGAGCGACTGAACGCGCAGCGGGTGATGGAGCCGGAGTCGAATCCTTTCCTCGGGGCTTTTTACGAGGGAGAGCGGGGAGCCGCGTTTCAGGCTCAATTTGCGTTTTTGGTGCAACGCTTCGAGCAGTTGCAGGCGCTCGATTTTGGCGCGCAGTCGCAGAAGACGGTGGTCGCAGATTACATCATCGAAAAGGACAAGCTGTTTGCCTGCCTGAACCTTACCGACCAGGAACTCGACACCTACAACCGTTATTACAATTATTTTCGCGAACACTTGCCGACGCCGGATCTTGTGATCTATTTGCAGGCGACGCCAGAGGTTTTGAAAAAGCGGCTCAAGAAACGGAACGCGCCCAGCGAGCGCGCGGTGAGCGACGAGTATCTGGAAGAAGTGGTGAAAGCCTATGAGCACTTCTTTTTTCACTACACATCGTCGGATTTGCTGATTGTGAACACGAGCGACATCGATTTCGTCGACCGCAATGAAGACTTGCAGGAGCTTCTGCGCAAGGTAAGTGAGCCGATCAAGGGGACACAGTATTTCTTGCCGCTCGGAGGGCAGGAGGCAGTGGGGGCGTAGGACCGTCGCTTCAGGCCAGTTCTTTGGCCTCGGACGCAAGCTGAACTCATTTCCCATCGCATCATCTGGTGATACAATTTTCTGCCGCATGGAGGTGCCCCGATGCGTCCCTTGACCGCATTGCTCGTTTCGGTGGTTTTTTTCGTTCCGCTTGCCCTAACCCAGGAAGAACATCATCATGCGATGAGTGAAGAGGAAGTCGGTTCTGTCCATTTCCCGACTTCTTGCGGCTCTGATCTTACCAGCGACTTCAACCGCGCGGTCGCGCTGCTGCACTCATTTCAATACGAGCAGGCGCGCCAGGCGTTTACGGAGATTTCTGAGCGGCATCCCGAATGCGCCATGGCGCAATGGGGCGTGGCCATGTCTCATTACCACGGGATGTGGGACAACGGAGATACGGCGGCGGGCCGTGTTGCTCTGAACCAGGCGAAGCAGATCGCCGCCGGCAACGCGAAGACTACACAGCGCGAGAATGCCTACATCGACGCACTGGCTGAAATTTACCGCGAAGACGGTAAGGACCCCTATGCGCACGGCCAGGCCTTTGAACAGAAGATGGGCGCTCTCCAGGCAGCCTATCCGCAGGATGATGAGGCAGCGATTTTTCACGCGTTGGCTTTGGCGGTTACTGCTCCCAAGACCGACAAGACTTTTGCCAACCAGCGCAAGTGTGGCGAGATTCTGGAACCGATCTTCGCCCGACAACCGCATCATCCCGGAATTGCGCACTACATCATTCACTGCTACGACAATCCGGTGCTGGCCGAGCAGGGATTAGGGGCGGCGCGCATGTACGCCAAGATTGCTCCCGCTTCGGCGCACGCGAATCACATGCCGTCACATCTGTTCACGCGGGTGGGGTCGTGGGACGAATCGATCAGCTCAAATCTGAAGTCGGCAGAGCTGGCGGCTGCCGCGGAGGCCGGTTCGAAAAACGGCGAAGCGCGAGATCAGCGACTGCACGCCATGGATTATCTGGTCTACGCCGATCTCCAAAGCGGGCGTGTGAGCAAGGCCAAGGGTGTATTGGATGAGCTGAATTCTCTGCCGCCGGCTTCGGGACTCACGCTGACGGGGAATTATGGGGCGTCGGCAATTCCGGCGCGGTTAGCGATTGAGCTGGGAAATTGGGAGCAGGCCAGCCAACTTCACGTGGCGGAGGGCGGCGTACCCTGGGCGCAGGCGATCACGTGGACGGCGATCGGAGTAGGAAGCGCGCGCTCGAAGGATTTGGAAAAGGCGGCTAAGGCCGAACAGAAACTTGCCGACTTGCGTGACGCGATTGCGAAACAGAACAACGTTTACTGGTCGAATCAAGTGGAAGTCGAGCGCAGGGAAGTCGCTATATGGATCGCGCAACAGAATGGCAAGCCAGACGAGGCTTTGAAACTGGCGCGTTCGGCGGCGGAATTGGAAGAGAGCATGGACAAGGCGGCAGTGACTCCCGGAGCCGTCACCCCTGCGCGGGAGATGTTGGCCGAGCTGCTGATGATGGGGCATCAGCCCAAAGAATCGCTGGTGGAGTATCAGGCTGTGCTAAAGATCGCGCCCAACCGCTTCAACGCCTTGTACGGCGCGGCCAGGGCGGCGGACGCGTCCGGGGATGCCACCACTGCCAGTAACTATTTCCGTAAGCTGACCGAGATTGCGATTGGCGACGAGAGACCCGAGTTGAGGACGGCGCGGCAGCGACTGGTGGCGGAGGAGGCGTTGGGGCAAAGATAAGTTAGCCGGCGCCAGCGTGGGCTGTATTCGGGCTGTCAACCTATTTGAATCCAACGACATGCGGGGCCAGTTTTTGTCGTTGGTATGCTCACCTTCGACCTGTACAATAGGTGAGAGCATCATGACTAGAGAGCATCACGCTAAGGATGCTCAACAGGCTCTATCCGGCCGAGCCGGAGGGGCACTGGAGGACAAAATGAGTCTCACTCCGATCGGCGGACAGCACGACGCTCTCCGCCAGAAAATCACCACTGCTTCCCTTCGAGAACTAAAACTCCAACACGAACCAATTACCTGCCTGACTGCCTACGACTATGCGACGGCTCGTCTTGTCGACGAGGCCGGCGTAGAAATGATTCTGGTCGGGGATTCGCTGGCGCAAACTGTTCTGGGTTATGAGAACACTCTTTCGGTCACGATGGAGGAGATGCTGCACCACGTGAAGGCCGTGCACCGGGGTGTGAAGCGGGCGCTGCTGCTGGCGGACATGCCTTATGGGTCCTATCACGTTGATTCGGACGACGCGCTCCGCAACGCCGCACGATTTGTGAAGGAGGGCGGGGCGGAAGTGGTCAAGATCGAGGGCGGTGAAAAACGCGCGGACCTGATTCGGCGGATCATTGACGCCGAAATTCCGGTGGCCGGCCACATTGGGCTCACGCCGCAGTCGGTGAATGTAATGGGCGGATACAAGGTGCAGGGGAAAAACCTTAGCGGGATTGAACAACTAATGCGGGACGCCGTGGCGCTGGATCGCGCGGGCGTGGCTTGCATGGTGCTGGAGGGAGTTCCGCGGGAAGTGGCGGCGATGATCACCGCGGAGGTGAGCACGCCGACGATTGGGATTGGAGCCGGGCCGGAGTGCGATGGGCAGGTGCTGGTGTTCCACGACATTTTGAACATGACGTTTGCGCCGCCGGCGAAGTTTGTGCGGCGGTACGGGGACGGGGCAGCGTTGATCAGCCATGCAGTGCAAGCGTTTCGAGCGGATGTGAAGTCGGCGCAGTATCCGCTCGATGCGGAGTCGTATCATCTTTCGAACGATACGAAGGCAGGGTTGGATACCGTGCTGGCGCGGAAGCGTGCGATGCGCGGTTAAGCTGTTTGCTGCGGATTTGCGCGGATTTCGCAGACAACAACGCCGCCGGTTCCGGACGCACCTTTTGTCGCGATGGTGCTAGGCTATTGGTCAGGAGGCAGGTATGACACACTTCTTCCCAGCGTTTTTCTTCCCGTTTTTCGGATTTGGATTCGTCATGTATTTTCTGCCGTCGATTGTTGCGCTCGGGCGGAGCAAGCGCGACATCACCGGAATCGTTCTTCTGAATTTTTTTCTGGGATGGACGATGATCGGCTGGGTCGTGGCATTGGTGTGGGCTTTCAAGACGGATGTACCCGTGGTGGTGCGGTGATTTCTCGAAACCGGTTTGAGGTCACAAATTGCGACCTCAAAGAAAGGCGCCCAGAGCGCAGCTTGAGAACGGTTGTCCGAGCACTTCTTGCGATGATCCTGGCAATGACGGGTGTTGCTTGTTCGCGGCAGACCGCGACGCCCGCGCCTAACGCGGCCAGTCTTCTACAAGCGATCTCTGTTGCTGATTCGTCGAAGTATCCATCGCTGCAAGAGGCAAAGCACTGGAGCAATCCTTATCTTGTGATCCGCCCGGATCGAGTTGGCCTGTTGAGCGGCGCTGCCGCCAATGAAGAGCAAATGTTGAAGCCGGACGATGTGTTGAATGCGCTGGCGCAATTGCCCGCATCGGCCTGGCCTTATGGGCGAGCGGTCGCGATCTTAGTTGACGAACAGAAAGCGAGTTCGGAGCAGGACAAGGTTGCTCTGCGGCGGAACCGGGGGATTGTCGAAGGTGATCTGCAGGGAGCGCATGTTGCCATCCGCTGGATTCCAACTTCCTGAAGGTGCTTCAATCCTCTTGCCACATCCATGAAAATCTGCCAGACCATTGAGGAGATGCGGGCCGCTTGCCGATTGGTGCGGGGCAGCGGCCGAAGGTTAGGATTTGTGCCGACGATGGGGGCGCTGCATGAAGGACATTTGTCGTTGGTGCGAGCAGGCCGCGCGTCATGCGGCGCTGTTGCTGCTTCGATTTTTGTGAACCCCACCCAGTTTGGTCCGAAGGAGGATTTGGCGAAGTATCCACGAAACTTTGAGCGCGATTGCCAGCTTTTGGAAAAAGAAGGTGTCGAAGTTCTTTTTGCGCCATCGGTCGAAGAGATGTATCCGGCGGGCTCAGTGACGTGGGTTACGGTCGAAGGGCTGAGTGAGAGGCTGGACGGGCGTTCGCGGCCCGGACATTTTCGAGGCGTGACTACGGTTGTGGCGAAGCTGTTCCACATTGTCGAGCCGGATGCGGCGTTCTTCGGGCAGAAGGATGCGGCGCAGGTGACGATTATCCGGCGCATGGTGCAGGATATGAATTTTGCGGTGGAGATTGTCGCGTGTCCGATTGTGCGGGAAGCGGACGGATTGGCGATGAGTTCGCGTAACGTGTATCTCAATTCCGACCAGAGGAAGCAGGCGCTGGTGCTGCATCGATCGTTATTGCGGGTCAGGAAAATGTGGGAAGGCGGCGAGAGGGACGCTGCGAGATTAGCCGCAGGGGGCCGGGAAGAAATGGCAGGGGAGAAAACGGTGCGGCTGGATTATTTCGAGATCGTGGATGCCTCCAATCTGGACGCCGTTGCGGATGTTGTTGGTGGTGCGTTGGTTGCGGTCGCGGCTTGGGTGGGCGAGACTCGGCTGATTGATAACGTTCTACTTCCGTGATGGATCTGGATTATTAAGCCAAAAGCCTGAACCACAGAGAGCACAGAGGTTCACAGGGTATTTCCTGGCTGGTTATGGCGCTGATTGAGTTGCTGTTGCGGCGACAGTCGCGGAGGCGGGTTGCGGGGAGAGGCGCTGCCGGACCATGGTTTCGATTTGCGACCAGAGCCGAGGATCGCATTCGCTTTCCATGTGGCCGGGAGTGAATACACGATCGAACCAGGAAGCGTCAGGACACTCGACTGGATCTTTCTTGTAATCGACACGGTAGTTTCCGAGGATCTGAGTTTTGGAAGGATCGGCGGCCGTGATTTGCGGCTGGCCATGAATGACGCCATGAGGCTGATAAAAGTTCACCGCTTCGGCGACGTTGTCGGGAATTATAGAGTCGTTTTGGAAGGCTTTTGCGACGCTGTCCACCTGAACGGTCAGAAGAACAGGTATGCCTTTCCGTCGCAGGTCGCGGGCGAGGGAAACGGCGGCTGAGGCTCCCCAGCTTTGGCCGAAGAGAACGATATGGGCACGGGCTTTCTCCTCGGAGGAAAGTGTGCCGTCGCGATCGGTATCGAGGACGCGAAGGATGGCATCGTAGGCTTGTTTGCGGTGGCGGTTCTCGAAAACACGCACGTATGTATCTTTGGGAATGACGGGGCGGATACGCCGGGCGAGTTGAACTGGACCGTGATGCGGATTGTTGTGGCTAACGAATCCACCGACAAAACCGATCAAGATGTTCGAGGCCGCTATATTAGAGGACGCCGGGGTCGACTCGGACCCGAGAACCGCGCCATCTTCTGCCCACAGGGCCCCGGGCAAAGCGAACGCCACGAAGGTCGAGCAGACAAAGATCGAGCAGACAACCGAATCACGGATTGCAGCGAGCATGCGCATGCAGGGTCCTGTTGAATGAGATGAAACGATCCGGCTGGAGGATGCCGAAAAACCAAGAGCTAACGCCGTGCTTATCGATGCATCGCCGATCTATACGTTTCCGAGCGACACCGGATCGCGCAGCGGCCGGGTCAAAAGCCTTGACTAGCAACGGTTCTCGCACATCGACCCGTCGGACAGTGTACACCCGTTTGTCAAGCGCGGAGGAAAATCTTGGAGTGGTTCAGTCTGCGTGACGCTCCGAACCTAGGCGAGAGCGGCTATCCCGCATTGAGCTAGGGCCCTGTCTTACGACCTGAGACGAATGGGTTCCCACAAAGCAGGTAGCGGAGAGGCTCGGCGGCGGCCTTGGTGATGCCGATGCGGGGAGTGATTTGGACGTTGTGGGGGCGGAAGGAGTCTTGGCCGATCCACAAACCTGATGCTGGAGAGGTGAGGTCAGCGCCGTTGTCGCGGATGCGCGTGATGCCGAAGGCTTCGGCGAGGCGTCCGGGGCCGGAAGTGAGTTTGGGGAGATCACGAGGAATGTGAAGAACGACACCTCGAGCGCGGGCCATTTCTTCGACGCCGAGGAGCGGTTCAAGCGCCCGAAAAAGGACCGAACCGGCTTTGCCTTCGCGCTCACAGGAAACATTCAGACAGTAGTGGTTGCCATAGATAAAGTAGACGTAGGCGTGTCCCGGCGGTCCGAACAGGACTGAGGTGCGAGGGGTGTTCCCGGCGGCGGCGTGAGCGGCGGGATCTTTTTCTCCGAGATAGGCTTCGACTTCGACGATGCGGGCAGAGAGGCGGAGTGGCCCATCGTCGCGAACCAGAAGTTTGCCGAGGAGTTCCCGGGCTACGCGGCGCGGGCTTCGCGCGAAGAAAGCGCGGGCGAGTGGTTGAATCGACGAGGATACTGGGTCAGGATGCCGAAGAGAGTGGATAGAAGTCAAAAAAGTGGTCCTCGGCTTTCTGTTTCTGAACTCGCCTTAGCGGCTCGCTAGGCTGCTCCCTTGCCGGATTCTTTGAGAAAGGCGAGCACCTCGGCGGCGTGGCCCTCGGGCTTTACCTTGGGGAAGATGTGTTGGATTTTGCCGTCGGGACCGATGATAAAAGTGGTGCGAACGATTCCCATTACTTTCTTGCCATACATATTTTTTTCCTGGAGGACTCCGAAGGAGTCGGCGACTTTCTTGTCGAAGTCGGCCAGGAGCGAGAAGGGCAACTGGAATTTGTCCTGGAACTTTTTCTGGGCTTTGGGAGTGTCGGGGGAGACACCGAGTAACACGGCACCGGTTTTCTGCATCTGTTTGTAGGTATCGCGAAAGGCGCAGGCTTCGACGGTGCAGCCCGGCGTATCGGCGCGGGGGTAGAAGTATAGGACAACGACTTTGCCGCGCAGACTCTTCAGCGAGATTTCCTTTTCGTTTTCATCCTGCAAAGCGAAGTCGGGAGCTTTATCATTGATCTTGAGAGTCATAAGGGCCTCGTGTACAAGGTTCAGTGTGAGAGTGCGCCGCGAGATCAGTTGTGTAGGCTGAGATCGGAACGACTTATGTCCAGACGATTTTTATACAGCAGATCGAGGGTCGGCGTCATCATTTTCGCGCTTCATCTTCTTCTATTCTTATGCGTATTGTCGTCTTCGGTTTTGCAGAGTGCCGCGCAGGGAAAACCAGAGCTGAAGCGACCGCAGGACAACCCAGAAGAGAGGCCAGCGGAACCGCCGAAGAAAAAAAGGCAAAAGGGACCGCGGGCGGTGGGGATTCTGCAGACGAATGGGGGCAAGACGACCTTGATTCCGGTTGCGATTCTGGTCGACGGGAAATTCCATGACGCCAGTGTGTACAAAGCGGAGCCTGTGCCGATGGCGCTGGAAGGTGGGACGGTGTACGAGGTGGAGCAATCGGGCGAGTCGCAGGGTCTGTTCACGGTAAATGGGGCACTGCATAGCAAGAGTCCCGGAAGCCAAACGCCTTGGATGGCAACGGGCTCTTATTTGCCTCAGGGGGCTGAGGCTCCAAGGACATCGCGGAAGGCGGAAGACGTCCCCGTGGGGATGGATAACAGCGGGGATGAACCGCCCCGCCTGACGAGGGGGAAAGCGGGAGCGGGTTCTAAATCGAGTGGGGACAAAAGCGGAACGGGATCGCCGGGAGGGAGTGCGGCTCCGGAGAAGGCCGGCAGTGCGCCAGTTGGCACATCAGGGCAGGATGCGTCGAAGCAGGATGCATCGAAGACGGCGAGTTCGCCGGTTTCGGACGGGGGCGGAGGCCAGGCAAAGCCACAGTCCGAGCAAAAACCTACTGAGCAGAAACCTACTGACGAGAAATCTACGGAACAGAAGGCTGGAGACCAAAAGAAGCCCGCGGATCCAAAGTCTGGGGACTCAGCACCGGAGAATTATTATCGTCCGACACTTCGCCGAGGCAAGCCCACACAAGCGGCGCCGGAAGAGGTTGAGACTCCTGTGAAGGTGAGCGCGCATGGGGCTCCGTCAGTCGAAGCGGGAAGCGCCAATGGCGTTGTGGCGCAGCTGGCGCCTGCGATTTCTGATGCGGGCGGACCGGACCCTCAATCGTATAAGTTCTTTTGGAAAGAAGGGGAAGAGCAAGAGCGGCGCCAGCAAATGATCGCGCTGGCGGCGGATGAGGTGAGGGCTTATGTGAATGCGCGAGAAAAGGGAGCCATTCCGGCAAAGACCGCGATTGCGAAGGTTGGTGTTTCACATCGTAAAACAGCGGCGAAGGCCCCGCAGCCGGAGTTCGACAACATTCAGTTTAGAGCCTTCGATTTGTGGAAAAACTATCAACCGGTGATGGTCTTTACCGCGGAGGCGCATTTACCTCCGACAACGGGAAACACGGCGCCGGAAACGTACAGCATTACGTTGGCAGCGCGGACCGATATTTATGGGAACCTGCGCAAGTTGCATTCGGGAGTGACCGACAAGTTTCACCTGGATGTGACGCCGCAATTGGATTTGATTGATGCGGTTGACGCGGACGGAGATGGTCGCGGGGAATTGTTGTTTCGCGAGACAGCGGACGGAGCCAGCGGGTATGTGATTTATCGCGCCACCGGGGACAAGCTGTGGAAGATGTTTGACAGCCTGGCGGAGTAGGAGCAGTTCTAGGCTGGGTTTGCTGAATCCTGCGGCATTCCGGTAGAATCTAAGGATTCGTATTGAGGTCTGAATCCTATGAAAGCAGCCATTCATCCCGCTTATAACGAAATTCGGGTGCATTGCGCATGCGGCAATGCGTTTGTGACCCGCTCGACCCATAAGGGAGATATCAGCGTTGAAATTTGCTCGGCCTGCCACCCGTTTTTCACCGGCAAGCAGAAGCTGATGGATACCGCCGGACGCGTGGAGCGCTTCCGTCGCAAGTACGCTAAAAACGCACCCGCTGCAGCTGCACCGGCGAAAAAGTAATTTGCCCCAAGGCCACCGGCCGGGGGCAAACACCAAGGTCCCTCGCTGCGCTCGGATGGAAATCACTGGAAATTCAGCCCCCGTTTACGTGCGGGGGCTTTCGTTTGCAGGGCCAAGTAGAATAGACCTGTGCGCAAGTTCTGGGACAACTCGTGTGGGTCGGACACTCCCTTCGGCAAGCTCAGGGCAGGCTCTGTCCGACTGGCAGTGCCACTGAAGCCGGTGCCGACGAGTCTCTCCATCGGAGGCATCCGAATCGCCCCAGCCACGGTTTTAGCTCCCATGGCCGGCGTTACCGACACGGTTTTCCGGCGGTTCATCCGTAATCTGGGCGGCTGCGGTCTAATCATGACCGAGTTCACTTCCGCCGACGGGGTGCTACGCAAGAAGGATCAGAAGGCTAAGCGGTATCTGCATTTCTATGAAGATGAGCATCCCATCTCGGCGCAGCTTTTTGGCAGCGATCCTCAGGTGATGGCGGAAGCTGCGCGCATGGTGGAAGGACTCGGCTTCGACTTGGTGGATTTGAACCTGGGCTGCCCGGCAAAGAAAGTTGTGAAGTGCAATGGGGGATCGGGGCTGCTGCGCGATCTGCCGGCGATTGGGCGGATTTTTGAGGCGGTGCGCGGAGCGGTGAAGATTCCTTTCACCGTGAAGTTTCGCGCTGGCTGGAGCGAGGACGAAATCGTTTGCGTTGAACTGGCGCGCATGGCGGAGTCGTGCGGGCTCGCTGCGGTGGCGTTGCATGCGCGGACGCGCGAACAGGGTTATAGCGGGCAGGCGCGCTGGGAGTGGATTGCCGCGGTGAAAGATGCGGTGAAGATGCTGGTGATTGGCAACGGCGACATTCGCACTCCGGAGGATGCCTGCGCGATGGTCACGCGGACGGGATGCGATGCGGTGATGATTGGGCGGATGGCGCCGTCGAATCCGTGGATCTTCCGGCAGATTGCGCAATACTGTGGAGCGGCGGATGCATTCGTCCGGCCGGTTAGGAATGCGATCGACAGCGAGAGTCGTGGCGCCGGCTCCCCGGACGAAGGCGTCCGGGGCTCCATGATGCCAGTTTATGACGAGCCGAGCGAAGCTGACCGCTATGAAATGATCCGGACGTACTTCCGAATGCTGATTGAGGAAGAATTGCCGGACGCCGTCGGCAAGATGAAGCAGTTCGCCTCGTGGTTCACACACGGCGTTCCCGGAGGCGCGGCGCTGCGCAAGGAGATCTACGAATCGAAGAGTGACGTTGAGGTGCTGGGAAGGGTGGAGGGGTTCTTCGAGGCGCGGCTGGCGATTGTAAGTGAACTTGTCGTGCGATAAATCCTGTCACTCGACTTCGCGCAGAACCTCAATCATCATTGAGCGCTGACTGTTGAAACATGCAATTTCCCGGCAACCGTTATTGAGGAGACTTACCCATCCCATCAATTCAGCGAATTCACGGTTCCGGGATCGAGCAAAACAAAAGAACAGCCTGTGTATTGATAGCATCCGAGAATTCCGCGGCGAACGAAGCGCGTATGCGCGTCGGCCGGCGCAGGAAAGTTGAAATTGATGCCCTGCAATTGTTTTCCTTGAAACCTCATTTTGTCAGAACCGCTGATAAATTTGACATCCTGGACCACGAAATTCTTGCTTTTCCCGTCCGCGGCGAGGAGCACGAAAAATTCTGCACTTTCGGTTCCAGGCAAAAACCGCGGAAGGTTAAATTTGCGCTCGCGAATCGATAGATCGGAGCCGTCTGTTGGTAAGCTCGATTTCGTAGAGCCTGGAGATAGGTGTTCTAAATTTTCCTGCGCTGCTCGCAATTCGGTTGCATACCCGTTGGCGCCGAGTTGGTTGGACATCGACATACGAAATATAGCCATGCGACACATCTTGATGGCAGCGGCGTTTTGGTGCGTGCGTCGATACAAATGGCAAAGGTGCCCCGCTACTTCTCCGTCCTGCGTGAGCGTCCACGATGCCCGCAGGTAGCGTTCGGCGAGATCCATGTTCGACATGTGCTCGTAGACCCAGCCGAGCGTGTCCCAGTCGGCCGAGATCCTGAAGATCTTGGTTAAATCTTCCTTTTTCAAATCCTTCAACGTAATGCTTTCCGACTCCTCCTCCACCGCATGCGAGGCCTTCTTAGCGTAGTCCAGTGCCAGTGGGAGATCGAGATCAGCGTTCGTCATCTCGTAGGCAGCATTATTCAGATAATCATGGTCCGTCGGATCGACGCCGGCGAGTTTACGATACGCCGAGTCCGCTTTGTCGCGTTCCCCGGCGAGCAAGTACGTCGAGGCTAGTTGCGCCACTTCCTGCGGCCTGTCGCCATGAATTTTCACAGCCGTTTCGTATGCCGCAGTAGCTTCCGAATAACGCTTCAGTCGGAGCAAGCAATTCCCTAAATTCGTGGGGCCGTCCGAATCTTCGGGATGCGCTTTTTCAAAGTCTTGCCAAACAGGGACAGCCATCTCGAAGTTTGAACCGGCCATCAGGGACCAACCCAAGGCTTTTTGAATCGCGGGTTGATCAGGATCAGAGGCCATGGCCTTATGAAACGCATCTACGCCGGCAGCGAGCTGTTTTTGATTCAGGAGCAGGGTTCCTAATAGCATCCAGGCTCGCGTGAATTTTGGATCAGCCGATACGGCGCGATACAAGGATGATACGGCCCCCTGCATGTCACCTTTTGTCAGGTCGTCACGCGCTGCTATTTCCAATTGATTTGCATCCTGAGACTTGCTGTCGGGAAGATTCCTGAGAGCGAGGAGGGAAGGTGAAGTCATGCCAGCGGACCATGTTGTCGAACCCTTCGGTTGTGGCGCTGAACTCGAGGAAGTGAGCACATATCGGCCCACATCGTTCTGCATGTTCTTGATGAATGTTCTATAGTCACCAAGGTCAGAAACGGGGATCTCGTGAAGTTTTATTAGCAGCCGTCTCTCGGCGACGAGAATGCCGCGATCCTCCGAGTAAGAGGCATGATACTCCGCGAAGTCGTACTTCAAGTCAACATTGGAAGGAACGATGGGCTTATACCCCTGAGGCAGTTGAACTCTGGAATCGGAGATTGTCTCTATTGGAGAGCCAAGCCAGACCGGATAATTCGCGTCATCCTTTACTGGCGGCATGAAAAACGGCAGGCCAGGAACGGTAAACTGGTGGCTGCTCCAGTCAGGGTAGTCTTTGCGATTGTACGAATAAGCAAAATGAAATGGTTCGCCGATGGCCTGCGGCGAACTAGCATCAACATCACTCACGGTGCCGGAATAACCCAATACGTAAGAAATTTGTTGAACTAAATCCTTCCATTGTGGCTGGGATACGCGACGGAACGCGGTGCGCATGAGAACTTCGTTCTCGCCTTGCATCGTATCTTCAATTTTCGCTTCGAAAGAGCCGTCGTCACTAAGTTTGCCGTCGATTCGGAAATGTTGCGTGCCAGCAATCGGCGGATCCGCGGGGGTGGTCACAAGACGTGTCGAAGTCTCGCCTGCCATCACCAATGCGTCCTTGTCGCGTAACTGCGCGAGCAGGAAGCCTAGTGGAGCAACCTCTGGCGTAGTATCCAGCCAAACCGCGTCTTTTCCTCTCGGCAAATAACCGATGACATGATTGAACTGCCCCGGTGACGGAACGTCGGCATCCAGCTTCTGATTGGAATTGATAAGCGCGGGATAGAGCGTGATTCCCGACGCCATCAGCAGCGAGCTTAGCAGCGTGTGTTTATCCTTGCAGTCACCATAGCTGTTGGCCAAAACGTCGTCAGCAGCATGCGGTTGAAATCTTCCGATCCCGAAAGCGATTCCGATATAGCGGTACTGCGTACTGACGAATTTGTAGATGGCCTGCAGCTTGGCGGCATCATCGGTCAAACCTTTGGTAAGCTCACCCGCTTTCGCGCGAATCGCCGGGGTGGGTTCGATCCGATCTTTTTGCAAATTCCAGTACCAGCGTCCAACTTCGTCCCATGTTTGGAAACTGCTGATTTGGACGTCCGGAAGAGGGAGATGACCAAGAGCCGCATCAATCGCTTTCTTCTGGTCATCATCTTCTTTGATGTTGTGCGATCTGGAGTAGGTCCAAGCGTAGACGCGAGAACCGCTTTCGGTGGTTATGCTTTGTGTTGCGGATGGACCTTTAACCTTTATTGTTCGGTCGGCGGGAACTTTGATTTCGATTCGTTCGTTGAGCACAATGCTGTCGCGTTGGAAGTAATACTGGAACCAGAATTGCCCCGGTATCAGCGACTTCGTAGACCGCCAACGCACTGAGTATTCGAGCATGTCTCCGTCGCCCAGGCCCTTGACAGCGATGTGCTTCTCTCGCATGTCACTATAAAATGGCGCGGTGCGGGTAATTTCAGCATCGAGATCCTGTATGTTGTCGGGGGGAGTAACGATGGTGCTTCCGTCGGGCTTGCGGACTCGGACATAGTCAATCTCGACTGTCTGAGTCGCCGATTGGAAGGGGAGACTGAGCAGTCCCCACTGCTTCACCCCCGCGTTAGTTTGTACGCGAACGCGCGTCGTTTGGGTGCGGACCGAAGTCCCGTCGTTTTCGAACGCAATCTTTGTCGACATCTCTTCAATGACCGCGCCCTCTTGCGAGTTGTCATTTTCCGCGTGGGTCGAAGAGGCCTGGCTGTGAACAATTGCCGAAGTCAGGAGGGAGAGTGCAAGTGACAAAACAAGACGACGCTGAATCATAAGTGGCATTTCTTGTGAAGTGTTGTTCGTGCCAAAAGGCAGCGACAGTTTCGGACTGGGGGGACCTTGCCTCTAGCTGGCGCGTCCGAGACATTCTGTTTACTGCATTGCGCAACATACTGCCCTTGACGTGTGATGTCAAGCGGTTTGGCGCTGGCGACATCGGTGCGTGGCGCGTTTCTGTTGAGTTGTCAGTTGCGAAAACATGGCAACTTGCCTTCGCACATAGTCATTCGCCATGGCACTGCGCGCGGGCACCAAGCTTGGGCCGTATGAGATTCACTCCCCGATTGGTGCAGGTGGAATGGGGGAGGTTTATCGCGCAGGGGATTCGCGGTTGAATCGCGATGTTGCCGTCAAAATTCTTCCCGCCGCTTTTTCCGCCGACCAAGATCGTCTGCAGCGCTTTGCGCTGGAATGCCGCGCCACGGAGGGTACCCTTGCTTTTTTCCCGACGCCCGATGGTGAATTTCTGCCTGGACTCGACTGAAGCAGGAAGGCGGGGCTCTATCCGGTTGGTGGAGGAGAAGCGCAAAGCTCAATGTAACCGATTGAGACTGGTGAGGCGCTTGGGAGTTTCTTTGACCAGGGCAAGAGCTTGCTGGTGCGCAGTCGCGGAATACCTTGAAGATCAGCCGCCTTGAGCTTACAACCGGCAAGCGGGAATTAGTTCGAGAAATTGCGCCGTCCGATCCGGCGGGTGTACAGACGATCCCTGCCATTCGGCTCAGCGCAGACGGAAAATCGTATGCGTATTCGGTGGGGCGGCAGTTGTCGGATTTGAATGGGGTGGATGGGTTGAAGTAGAAGAAAGCTTCGCCGGGGAATGTGTTGGAGTTGTCACATCAAAAGCAGGTTCCTCGACTGCGCTTTCCGGCGCGCCGCGCCAGAAATGCTCGGAATAGCAAGAGCTACGGATATGAGCAAAGAGCGATTGGGTCCCTAGAACGTGAAATCACACTGCTCGCGCAAGCATCTTCCCAGTCTCATCTCTCTCTATATACGCCCACGGTGTTTTCGGATCGTGGGTGAAAACCGTGAGCCATTTCTCGGGAACCGAATGCGAGTAGTATTCCTTCTTGCTTTCGATGGTTTGGAGCGGGTAGAGATCGAAGCCCATGCCCCATGCGATGTCGATGTGGGCGGTGGTCGGGATGAGGTCGCCGATGTAGCAGGCGGTTTGAGGATGCGGGTCTCGCGTGGAGATTGGATTCGCGCCAGAGGCATAGGAAAGATGCTCGTGTCGCGTGGAAGTTGGTTGCGCGCCAGGCGCGCTATTTTTCTCCTCGCGCCGAGCGCTCGGAGTTCGCGCGGCGCGTTCAGGTCCTTCGTCGCCAAAAGAAGGCTCCTCAGGATGACAGCCTTTGATAATCACTCCCATCATGCTGGCGGTGTGGCCGGGAAAAGTCTTGACTGAGATGCCGGGAACGATTCCTTCGCCGCCTTTGAGCAGCGTCATCTGGCCGCTGGCGACGAGCGGGTCGTAGTTGTCGGAGATGTAGCTGATCGAATCGCGCTCGCTGGGGTGGCGCGCGTATTGCCACTCGCCTTCCGGAGCGTAATATTTTGCGCGCGGAAAAGTGGGGACGATTTTGCCGGCCGCGTT
>Ga0210400_10001445_pt1 | contig 23645 bp, 16 predicted proteins | sample IncBWH26MmetaG_FD_155456 | JGI IMG/M metagenome (GOLD analysis project Ga0210400, IMG submission 155456) | Forest soil microbial communities from Barre Woods Harvard Forest LTER site, Petersham, Massachusetts, United States - Inc-BW-H-26-M | ecosystem: Environmental > Terrestrial > Soil >...
TGCAGTTGATGCAACGCTGGCAGGAAATTCCGTAACTGATTGACAAATTTCAATTTTGTTTCATCAGCCCCGGAACCCCCGCCGCGTGCCTAGGCTCGCAACCTCTTTATATCGGGTCAATGCATCCGCTGGCGCCGGGCGCCCCCATCACCACCGGACCCCTGGCCCCCGCGCCCCGGGGCCGCACGGCCTCGCCCTCTTTGGCCGCCGCCATCACGGCGCTGGCCCTGCGGACGGCTCGGCCGGGCGGCCGAGTTGTTGCGGCGCGGATCCGCCGACGGTCCCGGATCCGTCACCGGTCCGATGGCCATGTTGATCGGGAACGGCGGCACGGCCATGACGTCCAGCGGTCGCTTCAGCAGTCGCTCGATATCCCGCAGGAATGAGGTCTCATCCGGTGAGACCAACGAGATCGCCTGCCCGGTGAGGCCGGCGCGCGCGGTGCGCCCGATACGGTGCACATAATCTTCCGGCACATTGGGCAGCTCATAGTTGACGACATGCGGCAGCTCCTTGATGTCGAGGCCGCGCGCCGCCACTTCAGTCGCGACCAGCGCGGTGATGCGATTGTCCTTGAAGTCCGCCAGTGCGCGCGTGCGCGCGCCCTGGCTCTTGTTGCCATGAATGGCCATCGCCTTGATGCCGGCGCCTTCCAGCTGCTGGGTCAGGCGGTTCGCGCCATGCTTGGTGCGCGTGAAGATCAGCACCTGGAACCAGTTGCCCTCCTTGATCAGATGCGCCAGCAGGTGACGCTTGTGATCCTTGGGCACCTTGTAGACCGACTGGTCCACCCGATCGGCCGTGGCGTTGCGCGGGGCGACTTCCACGGACACCGGATCGCGTAGCAGGCCGCTGGCGAGCTGGCGCATGTCGTTGCTGTAGGTCGCGGAGAACAGCAGGTTCTGGCGCCGTTCGGGCAGCAGTTTGATGATGCGGCGGATGTCGCGGATGAAGCCCATGTCCAGCATGCGATCGGCCTCATCCAGCACCAGCACCTGAACATTGCGCAGGTTCACGGCCCCCTGCTGCGCCAGATCCAGCAGCCGGCCCGGCGTTGCGATCAGCAGATCGCAGCCGCTGCGCAGCCCGGAGATCTGCGGATTGATGTTGACACCGCCGAAGACCACCTGCGTGCGCACCGGTGCGTACTTGCCGTAGGTGCGGGCGCTCTCGGCGATCTGCGCCGCCAGCTCCCGCGTGGGAGTGAGCACCAGGGAACGCGGTGCGCGACGATCGGGATTCACGCCACCGATCGGGGTGGCGCCCCCTAAGCCTGCGAGCTTCTGCAGGATGGGCAGGACGAAAGCGGCGGTTTTACCGGTGCCGGTCTGCGCCCCGGCCAGAACGTCACGACCTTCCAGCACCGCCGGTATGGCGCGAATCTGAATGGGGGTGGGTTCGGTGTAGGCGTTCTCGGAAACGGCACGAAGCAGCTCGGGAGCAAGCCCGAGATCGGAAAATGACATGTTTAAACGAAACCTTGAGTAAGACTCGCACGGCGCCGTTGGCACCGCGGTCAGAGCGAGGGGAGAAGTTGAAGATATCGACGGGTGTCACAGAAGGACACCGGACGAGCAAGATGGGGCGCTGACCGCGCATCCCACTTCAAGCGGGGTGCAATGTACAGACAATGCCGCCCGGCGTCCAGTTTGCGCACTCAAAACACGCCGCAGGTCCGCTTCTTCTACACTAGCCTCATGACATTACTGACTTTTCGCGATGCGCAACTTGCCTATGGCGACTTCCCGCTGCTGGACCATGCGCAATTGTCGGTGCAGGAGGGCGAGCGCATCGGGCTCATCGGCCGCAATGGCACCGGCAAGTCGACGCTGCTGAAAGTAGTGACCGGCATGGCCGTTCTGGATGATGGCGCCATCGAACGCCGGGACGGTCTGCGCATCGCATTCGTCGAGCAGGAACCGGTGCTGCCTGCCCCGCCTGCCGAACATGACTGGAAGCTGGACATGTACCTGGAGCGCTTCGCGGTGGATCTGGAGCGCGCGGCGGCCACCGGTTCCGGCGGCGAACGCAAGCGCGCAGCGCTGGCCGCGGCCTTTGCCACTGAGCCGGACCTGCTGCTGCTCGATGAGCCTACGAATCACCTGGATATCGCCGCCATCGAGACGCTGCAGGAGCTCATTCCCGATGTTGGCGCCGCGCTCATCATCACCCACGATCGCGAATTTCTGGACCGCATCGCAACGCGCATCGTGGAACTGGATCGGGGCGTGCTGCGTTCCTATGTGGGGAACTTCGCCCGTTATCTTGAGATCAAGGAGCTGGAGCTGGCCTCCGAGAGCGTCTCGAACAGCCGCTTCGACAAACTGCTGGCGCAGGAGGAAGTGTGGATTCGCAAGGGCGTCGAGGCGCGCCGCACCCGCAATGAGGGTCGGGTCCTGCGGCTGGAGCGGTTGCGGCGCGAGCGCGCGGCGCGGCGGGAACGGGTCGGCCGCGTCAACCTGCAGGTGGATTCAGGTGAGCGCTCCGGCAAGCTTGTCGCCAAGCTGGAAGCTGTCAGCTTGAGTTTTGGTGATCGCACGATCATCAAGGATCTGTCGGCCCGGGTCATGCGCGGGGATCGGGTCGGCCTCATCGGCGCCAACGGCGTCGGCAAATCCACCCTCATTCGCCTGATCCTCGGCACTCAGCAGCCGGACTCGGGCACGGTGCGGCTGGGGACCAACCTCAACATCGCCTACTTTGATCAAATGCGCGAGGCACTGGACCCGGAGCGCACGGTGGCCGACACCATCAGTCCGGGATCGGACTGGGTGGAGATCGCCGGCCAGCGCAAACACATCTCAAGCTACCTGCAGGACTTCCTGTTCTCCCCGCGGCGGGCGAACTCCCCGGTGCGCATGCTCTCCGGGGGCGAGCGCAACCGCCTGCTGCTGGCGCGCCTGTTCGCACGGCCCGCCAATCTGCTGGTGATGGATGAGCCTACCAACGACCTGGACATCGACTCACTTGAGCTGCTCGAACAGACACTGGCCGACTATCCGGGCACGGTGCTGCTGGTCAGTCACGATCGGCGCTTCCTCGACAACATCGTCACGCAGACCATCGCCGCCGAGGGTGCGGGACGCTGGCGCGAATACGTCGGCGGCTATTCGGACTGGCTGGTGCAAAAGGCGGCCTCGGCCGCAGCGCGCGCCGCGGGCGCGCCCTCGGCGTTCGCGCCATTGCGAAATGCCGCTGCGGTCAGCGCCAATGCGGCAACGCCCGTGCGCTCCCGATCCAGGTTGGGTTACAAGGAGCAGCGCGAGCTTGAATCACTGCCCGCTGCGATCGAGCTCCTGGAAAAAGAACAGGCCGCGCTGCTCGCCCGCATGAGTTCGGCCGAATACCACCAGGTCAGTCCCGAGACCATGCGGGCCGACAGTGCCCGCGCGGGCCTCATCGAGCAGGACATGGCGCGCAAGTTCGCCCGCTGGGAGCAGCTCGAGGAATTGCGCCTGAGCAGCGGCGGATCAGCCTAGCGTTCGATCTTCAGCTCCCCGAAGTCCACGCCCAGACTCCAGCCGTGACCCTTGCCCGTGAGTGCCAGGGACACTTCGCCCTTGGTCATGACCTGTGCCTGCACGGAATTGACCGCCCCGGCGTGCGCCTGCACCGTGGCATAGCCGCCCAGCAGCGCATCAATACTGGCGACGGGGGAAAACTCACCCTCACCGGCCTCCTCGGACTTGCCGGCCGTCAGCCCGCCGCCCTTGGCGCTCAATCGGACCGGGACCGACTGCCCATTGGAGCAATGAATGGTGCCACTGCCGGTCGCGGATTTGTAGATGATCGACCAGGTCTTCAACTGGAAGGTCAGGGTGCATTTGAGATCGTTGCCGGCGGCCTGGGCGCTGCCGGCGGCGATGAGCGCCACCAGGATGACGGCGGGAATCAAAACGAGTCGCGATGCTCTCATAACGAACTCCTGCTACGAACGTGGCGCCCAGCATCAACCCTCGCGACCGTACCGGTCAATTGATGACGCCCCGGGGCGACACCGTTGCGGCGAATGCCCTGCTTTCAACCACCGCGGATGGCATAGAATGCGCCCCCATGCGATTCTGTCTTACCGTCCTGGCTGCGGCGCTGGCGGCCGGGTGCTCCCCGGCGCCGTCCACATCCACCCCCCAGACTCCGGAAGTCTCCGTGCTGCGCGCCCAGGCGCAGGTCCTGCCCCTGACGCGCGATCTGGTCGGCCGGGTTTCGGCGGTCCGCACGGCGGATGTGCGGGCGCGGGTGCCCGGCATCCTGCTCAAGCGCCTGTACCGGGAAGGCTCGGAGGTGCGCCAGGGCGAGGTGCTGTTCCAGATCGATCCGAAGCCCTACCAGGCGGCCCTGGATGCGGCACTGGCATCACTCGCCCAGGCGCAGGCCACCGCCACCAATGCCGCCGTCAATGCGAAGCGCACCCGCGACCTGCTGCCGAGCGGCCTGGTGTCCCGCTCGGATGTGGACAACAACAATGCCACCGAGCGTTCCTCGCAGGCGCAGGTCAAACAGGCCGAAGCCAATGTCGAGACCGCCCGCATCAATCTCGGCTACGCCACCGTCACCGCACCCATCGCCGGACGCTCCGGACAGCAGCATGTCACCGAAGGCGCCCTGGTCGGCCAGAGCGAGGCGACCCTGCTCACGACCATTGATCAGATCGATCGGCTGTACATCAATTTCGACCGCCCGGCGGATGAGATCCTGCAGTTGCACACCGCGCAGGTGCACGGCGATGTGACGCTGTTCGATCGCGACAAGGCCACCCTGCAGGTCATTCTGCCGGATGGCACCGCCTACACCCCCCTCGGCAGCGTCGACTTCGGCGATGTGAGCGTGGATCCCACCAATGCCGCCCTGGCCTTTCGCGGGGTGGTGGCCAATCCGCAGCGCCAGCTGCTGCCGGGAATGTTTGTCACAGTGCATCTGACGTTGGGAACGCAGAACCGGGCCTACGTGATACCGCAGGCAATCGTGCGCCGCGACGGCGCCGGCGCCTTCGTCGAGGTTGCCGGCCCCGACGACAAGGTCGTGCAGAAGCACATCCAGGCCGACGTCATGATGGGCACCAACTGGTTGGTCTCCGGCGGCCTCGCGGATGGCGACCGGATCATCGCGACCAGCGTCGATAAGGTGCATCCGGGCATGCAGGTCAAGGTGCTGCCCGACAACGCGTCGGGATCCTGATCCGCCATGGCGCGTTTTTTCATCGAGCACCCGGTCTTCGCCTGGGTCATCGCCATCCTCATCACACTCGCCGGCATTCTCTCGATCACCCGCCTGCCCATCGAAGCGTATCCGGACATCGCGCCTCCCCAGGTGCAGGTCTCGGCCAACTATCCGGGCGCCGATGCTGAGGTGATCGAACACACCGTCACCCAGATCCTCGAGCAGCAGCTCACCGGCATCGATCACCTGCTGTACTTCACGTCCAGTTCCAATTCCAAGGGCAATGCCAACGTCACCCTGACCTTCGACACCGGTACCGACCCGGACACCGCGCTGGTGCAGACCCAGAACCGCATGTCCCTGGCCACGCCGCGCCTGCCCGCGGAGGTCAATGCGCTGGGCTTGAGCGTGCAGAAGGCCTCCACCAGCAACGTCATCGTGCTGGCGCTGCAGTCCACCGATGGCAGCATGAATTCCTATGAGTTGAGCAATCTGCTCGCCACCCGGGTGCTCGACCAGATTCAACGCATCAACGGCGTCGCCAACGTGCAGCAGTTCGGTTCCGAGTACGCGATGCGCATCTGGCTCAATCCCGACCGGCTGCATGCCTACGGCATCTCCCCCGCGCAGGTCCTCACGACGGTGCAGGGCCAGAACGTGCAGGTGGCCGCCGGCTCGATCGGCTCGGTGCCGACGGTGCCCAATCAGCAGATGTCGATCAATGTCAGCGTGCCGGGCCGCTTCACGTCACTGGATCAGTTCGAGAACATCATCCTGCGCACCGATCCGAACGGCACCACCGTGCGATTGCGCGACGTGGCACGACTGGAGCTGGGCCCCTATGCCTACGGCCTGGACGACAAGGTCGACGGCAAGCCCATCGCCGGCTGCGGCATCGCGGTCCTGCCGGGGGCGGATGTCCTGAAAGTGGTCCAGGCGATTCGCGATCGCATGAACGAGCTGCAGCGCAGCTTCCCGCCCGGCGTCACCTGGATCACACCCTTCGATGCCACCAAGTTCATTTCGGTGTCCATCCGCGAGGTGGTGTACACCTTGGCAGGCTCCGTGGTGCTGGTGTTCCTGGTGATGCTGGTGTTCCTGCAGAACATCCGGGCCACGCTGATTCCGACCCTGGTGATGCCGGTCGCCCTGCTCGGGGCCTTCATCGGCATCTACGCGGTGGGATTCTCGGTCAATACCTTAAGCCTGTTCGGGGTCGCCCTGGCCATCGGCATTGTCGTGGACGATGCCATCGTGGTCATCGAATCCGTCGAGCGCATCATGCGCGAGGAGCATCTGCCGCCGAAGGAGGCCACGCGCAAGGCCATGGGTCAGATCACCGGCGCCATCGTCGCCATCACCGTGGTGCTGGCCGCGGTGTTCGTGCCCAGCGCCCTGCAGACCGGCAGCGTCGGGGCCATCTACCGCCAGTTCGCCCTCACCATCGCCATCTCCATGCTGTTCTCGGCGTTTCTGGCGCTCTCCTTCACACCCGCGCTGTGCGCCACCCTGCTGCGCCCGGGGCACCTGAACCCGAACGTGGTGTTCCGGGGCTTCAACCGCGCCTTCGAGTGGAGTCTGGCGACCTACATGCGCCGGGTGTTCCAGTCGGTGCGCCATGCGCCGCGCTGGATGATGGGCTTCGCGCTGCTGGTGGCGGTGGGGGCGTGGCTGTTCGCGCGCATGCCCGGCGGCTTCCTGCCCGAGGAGGATCAGGGCTACGCCTATGTGATCGTGCAGACGCCACCGGGAACCACGCTTGATCGAACCATGCAGGTTATGACCCGCGTCGGTGAGCTCATGCACCAGTCCCCCGATGTGGATGCCGTCATGGAGATCGCCGGCTTCAGTTTCGTCGGCCAGGGTGAGAACGTCGGCCTGGGGTTCGTCCGGCTCAAGCCCTGGGAGAAACGCAAGGACAACGCGGCGACCTTCATCGCCTGGGCCAACCGCACCCTGAACCGCAACATCCATGACGCCCAGGTGTACTCGGTCAACCTGCCCACGGTGCGGGGCCTGGGACAGTTCGGCGGTTTCGACCTGTTCCTGCAGGATCGCGCCGGCGTGGGGCGCGCCGCCCTGGCGGCGGCGCAGAAGACGCTGCTGACGAATGCCAACAAGGCGCCCGTGCTCACCAACGTGCGGGCCAACACCCTGGAGGATGCACCGCGCCTGGATCTGACGGTGGATCGCGTGCAGGCCGAGACCATGGGTCTGTCGCCGATCGACCTGTACGGCTCCATCCAGTTGATGATGGCGCCGGTGTACGCCAACGACTTCTACTACCAGGGCCGGGTGCTGCGCGTGATGCTGGAGGCCGATGCGCCCTTCCGCATGGGTCCTGAGGCCCTGGACCACTTCTATCTGCCCAGCACCCTCGCCACTGCCACACCGCCCAGCCCCGGCGCCCTGCCCACGATGATTCCGCTCTCCAGCGTCGTGCACCCGCACTGGACCGTCGCTTCCCCCAATCTCACCCGCTACAACGGCTACGCCGCCGTGGAAATCAACGGCTCGAATGCGCCCGGCCGCAGCACCGGCGAGGCCATGACCGAGATGCAGAACCAGGTGGCGGCGCTGCCGGATGGCGTCGGTTTCGACTGGGCCGGACAGTCGCTGCAGGAGAAACTCTCGGGCGCGCAGGCCCCGATGCTGTTCGCCCTGTCCATCCTGGTGGTGTATCTGTGCCTGGCGGCGCTGTATGAGAGCTGGTCGGTGCCGGTCTCGGTGCTGCTCGTCGTACCGGTGGGCGTCATCGGCGCCATCGCCGCCGCGCAGCTGCGGGGACTTTCGAATGATGTGTTCTTCAAGGTGGGGCTGATCACCATCATTGGACTTGCGGCCAAGAACGCCATCCTGATCGTGGAGTTCGCGGTGGTCGAACACGCCAGCGGCAAGACGCTGCACGATGCGGTGGTCGAAGCGGCGCGGCTGCGCTTCCGGCCCATCCTCATGACGTCCTTTGCGTTCATCCTCGGGGTCATGCCGCTGGTGCTGTCGAGCGGGGCCGGCGCCAATGCCCGCCACGCCATCGGCACCGGGGTCGCCGGCGGCATGATTACCGCTGCGGTGCTGGGCGTGCTGTTCGTGCCGGTCTTCTTCGTCAGTGTCCGGCGCCTGCTGGGCGATCCGCTGGATGGGCCGCGCCGCAAGCCCAAGGATCCGCAGCCCTCCTCGCCCATGCCGGGGGGCATGGAATAACCCTCAGGCGTGCCGGCGCACGAGTTCCAGCAGCGCCACGCCATAGCGGGCGAGCTTCGCCTCGCCGACGCCGGCCACGCCGCGCAGCTGCCCGGCGGACTGCGGCAGGCGGCGCGCGATTTCCGCCAGGGTCGTATCGTGGAATACGGTGTAGGCCGGCACATTGTGTTCGCGGGCCGTGATCCGGCGCCATTCGCGCAGCGCCTCGAACAGCGCGAGGTGGGCGCCGGCCGCGAGGACCGAGCCCTTGCCCGGTCCCGGGACCGCGGCACCCGCCGCGCGTCGGCCACGCCGCGGCGCCTTCGGGGCACTGCGGCGCAGGATCAGCTGCCGTTCGCCCTTGAGGATTTCACGGCTGGCCGGCAGCAGCTTCAGCACATTGAAGTGGTCATGGTCCACCTGCAGCAGGCGCTGCATCACCAGCTGCCGCACCACCGCCCGCCACTGCAGCTCCTCGAGCTCGGCGCCGATCCCGAAGGTGCTGAGGCGTTCGTGGCCATATTCACGCACCCGGGGTGTCGACTTGCCGCGCAGCACGTCGATGAGATGCTGCGCCCCGAAGCTCACGCCGCTGGCCTGCCCGATCCGATAGATGCAGGACATGAGCATCTGCGCCGCCCGCGTGCCGTCCCACTGCGCCGGTGATTCCAGGCAGTTGTCGCAATTACCGCAGGCCGCGGCGGCCTCACCGAAGTAGTCCAGCAGCCGCACCCGCCGGCAACCGATGCCTTCGCACAGTCCGACCATGGCATCGAGTTTGGAGGAGCTCACGCGCCGGTAGCTTTCCGCGCCGTCGGACTGCTCGATCATGCGTCGCAACTGCACGATGTCCGACAGGCCATACACCAGCCAGGCATCCGCCGGCAGTCCATCCCGGCCGGCGCGGCCGGTCTCCTGGTAGTAGCCCTCGATGCTCTTGGGCAGGTCCAGGTGCGCCACAAAGCGTACATCGGGCTTGTCGATACCCATGCCGAAGGCAATGGTGGCGACCATGACAATGCCCTCCTCGCGGATGAAGCGACGCTGGTGATCCTCGCGCGTGCGCGAATCAAGTCCCGCGTGATAGGCCAGGGCGCGCACGCCCTGCTCGAGCAGCCACGCCGCGGTGTCATCGACCGAGGCGCGTGACAGGCAGTAGACGATGCCGGCATCGCCGTCGTGCTCGTTCTTAAGGAACTCCAGCAGCTGCCGGCGCGGATTGTCCTTCTCGCCAATCCGATAGCGGATGTTCGGCCGGTCAAAGCTGGAAATGAATATCCGGGCGGCGCCCAGTTCCAGACGCGCGATGATTTCGGTGCGCGTCTGCTCATCGGCGGTGGCGGTGAGTGCGACGCGCGGCACGCCGGGAAAGCGCCGCGCCAGCACGGACAGCTGGATATATTCGGGACGAAAATCATGACCCCACTGGGAGACACAGTGCGCCTCGTCGATGGCGATGAGACACAAGGCGACGCTGCCCAGCAGCTCCAGGCACCGTTCCGTCAGCAGCCGCTCGGGCGCGAGGTACAGCAGATCCAGATCACCTGAACGCACCAGCTGTTCGATACGCTGCGCCTCCTGCCAGTCCAGGGAGGAGTTCAACGCCTCGGCGCGAACGCCGGCCTCCTTCAGGGCCGCCACCTGATCCTGCATGAGCGCGATCAGGGGCGAGACGACCACGGCCAGGCCCGGCCGCACCAGCGCCGGTATCTGGTAGCACAGGGATTTGCCGCCGCCGGTGGGCATGAGCACCAGTGCATCGCCGCCGCGGGTGACATGGTCGATGATCTCGCCCTGCGGTGCGCGGAATTGCGGATAGCCGAACACCTCGCGCAGAATGCGGGCGGGACTTGCGGCATCAAAACTCATCGATCGCCAAATTGTACATGAAGCGCTACCTGCTCATTCCCTTCCATCCCGTGCCACTGATGCTGGTGGGAACCTTCACGTTCCTGTGGTGGTTCGCCATGCAGGGCGGACTCCTCGGCATTCCGCTGATGCTTATCCTGGTGTCCTGGTTCTTCAAGTACTGCTATGTCCTGCTGGACGCGGTCGTGGCGGGCCACCACGAGCTGCCGGTATTGTCGGTGGAAATGCTCAATCCGGTCGATGAGCAAAGACCCCTGTTTCAGGCAGTAATGGTGGTGTTCGAGGGGCTGGTGTGCTGGTGGCTGTACCAGCATGTCGGACCCGTGGCGGGCTTCGCACTGGGTGCCGTGTTCCTGAGCGCATTGCCGGCGACGGTCGGCCTGCTGGCGATCAGCGACAGCTGGCTGCATGCCCTGTCACCGCTGGCGATCGGGCGCCTCATGAAGGGTCTGGGCAAGGCCTACCTGGCGACGCTGGCGGTGGTCCTGGGCGGCGCGCTCGTGATCGAGTTTGTCGCGCCATACCTGGGCCTGCTGACGCAGATCGCGCTGTGCCAAATGGTGTTCATTGCCATGTTCGGCTTCATCGGTGGCGCCATCCACGAAAGCCGCGTGAGTCTGCAGCTCGCCACGCGTACTTATGGCGAGCGTGTCGCGGAGCGCGACGAGCGCTACCACGCCGAAGCGCGCGGCGCGGTGCTGGATCGCACCTATGCGCTGCTGCGCCTGAAGCGCCGCACGGATGCCTGGGCGCATCTGGAGACCTGGATGCGCACGCACTGCCCGGACCGCCATCCGTTTACGGAATATCACGCCCTGCTGGTGGCCACCTGCTCCTGGGACGATCCGTTCATCGGCGACAAGGTGGCTACCGAATACCTCGGCAAGCTGCTGGCCCACCGAGAAACCGGCGTCGCCTTGGAGGCGCTGGAAATCCGCTTAAGCTCGAACCCGGCCTTCTATCCTGCGGGCCAGGCGTATGCGGGACGGCTGTCTGAACTGGCGACCCTCGCGGGCCGCAAGGCCATGACCCGTCAGCTGCTGGTGAACGCCGCCGCACAGCGCCCTGAAGCGGAGGCCAAATCGTGACGGTGTGGCGTAAACCGCTGGTGCGATCCGACGTTTTATCCGTGATGGCTTCCAAGGAGCTGCGCATGCCGCATTTGACCCGCCTGCTGGCGTTGCTGTCAGTCGTGGGGCTGATGGCAGGCTGCGTCGCCCCGCCGCCCACCAAAGCCGACGTGGAGGCGGAAGCGAACTTCCTGAAGTTTGCCGGCCCGCCCATCGAGGGCTTTACCTACCTCGGCCGCTACTCCGGGTTTCGTACCCTGGGGAACAAGGAGCTGGTGGTCTGGACGACCTACAACGACGCCTACCTGATCCGCGTGCTGGACCCGTGCAACCAGCTGCGTTTTGCGAACCGGGTCGGACTCACCTCCACGTCGAAGACCGTGAACCGCCATTTCGATTTCGTGCTCGCCGATCACGAACGCTGCCGCATCGACACCATCCAGCACATCGACTACGAGGCCATGAAGAAGGCGCGCAGCGCGGCCTCTTAAGAAAAAGGCCCGCCTGGATGCCGGGCGGGCCATGCGTTTACGCGGTTGCGGGCGAGAACGTCAGGTCTTCAACAGGTTCGTATCAATGGGCAGGTGCCGAATGCGCTTGCCGGTGGCCGCGAAGATGGCATTGCACAGTGCCGGGATCACCGGCGGCAGCGCGGGCTCGCCCAGGCCGGTCGGTGAGAAAGGCGTGATCTTGAAGTCAACCTGGACCTGCGGCGCCTGATACATGCGCATCAGCGGGTATTCCGGGAAGGTCTGCGCGACCCGCCCGCGGTCGATGGTGATCTGCTGGCCCAACGCCTGGCTGATGCCGTCCAGCGCCGCGCCCTCGCATTGGTTCAGCGCACCGGTCGGATTGATGATGACGCTGCCGACATCACCGACCACCCAGACCTTGTCCACCTTGATGCTGCCATCCGCAGGCAGCACGGTCGCCTGCACCACTTCGGCAAAGTAACCGAGGTGACTGTAATAGAACGCAACGCCCATGCCGGTGCCGGCGGGCAACTGCCGCTTACCCCAGCCGGATTTCTCGCGCACCATCTCCAGCACGCCCTGCGCGCGCTTGCCGCTGAACGGCGGGCCCATCGGGAAGCCGGGACCCCCACCACCGCGGCCCGGCGGGCGCGGCGGTGCCGGCGGCGGCGGCGCGGCGCGCTCCTCGGCATACAGATCGATCAGGTGCTGCAGCGGATCCTTGCCGGCCGCATGCGCGACCTCGTCCAGGAAGGACTGGAACACAAACGCATGGGCATTGCTGCCCGGCGCACGCATGGGCCCCGTGGGCACGCCCAGCTGCATGGTCGAGGTGGCCAGCTCCAGATTCTTGACATACTTGGCCGGGAATTCCCCCGCCGCCAGATCCGAGCTATTGGACGCCCTGCCGTTGTTTTCGTAGCCGATGTAGTGATCCGTGAAGGCGATCAGCTGGCCCTGGGCATCGAGCCCGGCCTTGAAGTAATGGAACCCGCCGGGACGATAGAACTCGTGCTGCAGGTCCTGGGTCCGGTTCCACAACAGCTTCACCGGCTCGCCCTGCAACTTGGCAATCATGGCCGCTTCAACCATGAAGTCGCTGCCCAGGCGCCGGCCAAAGCCGCCGCCGCAACGGGTCATATGCACCGTCACCGCGTCATCCGGAATACCCAGCGTCTTGGCGATCAGCGTCTTGCCCGAACCCGGATTCTGCGTCGGCGACCAGATCTCCAGCTTACCGTCGGTGAACACCGCGGTGGAGTTCTGCGGCTCCAGATTGCAGTGATACACAAACGGATAGGAGTAGGCCGCTTCCAGGGTCTTGGCCGCGCCTGCCAGTGCGGTCTTCGCATCGCCATCGGTGCGAATGACCTTGTGCGGTTTCTGGGTCGACAGCTCCTGTGCCTTGGCGGCAAAACCTGCCGAACTCTGGCTTGCCACCGGGCCTTCGTCCCAAACCACCTTCAGGGCCTCGAGGGCCTTGTTGGCCTGCCACCAGCTGCTGGCGACAATCGCCACGCCGCTCTGCAGCCCCATGGCCATGCCATCCGGCAGCCCCGTCGGGCCTTCCGGGTGGATCAGGAAAACATTGAGCACACCCGGCCGCGCCTTGATTTCATCCACATTGGCGCTGACCACGTGGCCCCCGAATACCGGGCATTTCTGGAACACCGCATAGCGCATGCCCGGCACCGTCACATCGATGCCGAACAGCGGCTGGCCGGTGACCACCTTCGGGCTATCGATGCCGCCGATGGAGCGGCCGACGATCGAATAGTTCTTCGGGTCCTTGAGCACCAGATTCTTCATGTCCGGCGGAATCACTCGGGCTGCCTGGGAAGCCAGCTGTCCGTAGGTCATCGACCTGCCATCCTTGGCGAGGACTTTTCCGGCCGAGGTCGTGATGTCTGACTCAGGCACCTTCCAGGTGAGCGCCGCTGCGGTGATCAGCATCGCGCGGGCCGCCGCACCGGCGCGGCGCAACGGCTCCCAGTTCAGCGGCGTGGAGAAGCTGCCGCCGGCGAACTGCGCGCCGTACAGCTTGGGATCGAGCGGGGCCTGGAGGATGTGCACCGTGCTCCAGTCGGCGTCCAGTTCCTCGGCGATGATCATCGGCAAGGAGGTCTTGATGCCCTGTCCGATCTCCGGAACCTTGGACATGATGGTGATCGAATTGTCCGGTGCGATCGTCACATAGGCATTGATGTCCGTGTCTTTCCCCGGCACTTCCGCCGCGGACTTGTGCACGCTCACCGAGCCATCGGCATGTTGCGGAATAGTCAGTGCCAGCAGCATCCCGCCGCCCGCGGCCGCGCTCACCGAGAGGAATGCGCGCCGTGAAACAGCGGTATCGGCGCCGGCATGCGGTGTTGATTGAATGGTCATGATCAGACCTCCCGCGAATCGGTGATGGGCAAACCGGCGGCCTGCTTGATGGCCGCGCGAATGCGCGCATAAGTGGCGCAGCGACACAGATTGCCGGACATCGCATTGTCGATGTCCTTGTCGGTGGGCTTCTGGTTGGTATTCAGCAGCGCCGTGGCCGACATGATCTGGCCCGCCTGGCAATAGCCGCACTGGACCACATCGACCTTCAGCCATGCGTCCTGCACCCGCCGGCCGGTTTCGCTCGTGCCGATGCCTTCGATGGTGGTGATATTCGAGTTGCCCACGGCGCTCATCGGCGTGATGCAGGACCGCGTCGCAGTGCCGTTGATATGGACGGTACAGGCGCCGCACAGGCCCATGCCGCAGCCAAATTTGCTGCCTTTCAGCTCCAGGGAGTCCCGCAACACCCACAGCAGTGGCGTGTCACCGTCGACATCGACGGTGTGAGGCGTACCGTTCACATTGATTGTGTAGCTCATTGGTGTATCCTGACTTAGCGCTGTATTACTGCGTGCATAACGCGCACCCGTTAGCAACAGGTGCACCAACACCTATCCTAACAGACCTGCTCATGGCTCGATCGCCATGACCTGTCAAAGCCTGTGTGCCCGGCATTCACGGTCACACTGCCATTCAACGCGACCTTTGCTTGCCGCGCTTGCCGTGCACGCGCCGCCTGCGCGCAGGTTGGCGCAGCCTCTCTTCGCAGCGTCGCCATGCGCGCGTCCGTCCTGCCGACTCGCCAGCTGCGGTCCCAGCATCTTTTGCCGCGTTGCGACGGCGCATCACCTGGATCAATGACCTTCCAACCCCGGCCCCGACCGACGAACCACAATGGTGCCAGGGGCTGGTGAGCTGCCCCACGCTGGTGCGTTAAAAGCGCGTTAAAATTCTGCGACGGCGGTACGACAGGGGTAAGCCACTGTTCTTACATGAAAAGTGCATTTTGGCATGCTGATTGCACCCGTCGCGTCTGCCAGGAAAATTGTGAATCCGTTCTGTTTTAGTTTCATTTACGAGGACCACCGTCATCATGCGAAATACGACTCGCGCTATCACCGCTGCCGTCATCGTTGCGATTGCGCCACGCCTGCTCCTGGCTGCTGATGCGCCTGCAGCCGCTGCTCCGGCCCCACCGGCCGTGCCGGCCCTGTCCGATCTGCTCACGGGCTGGGGCCTGACCACGAGCGGCGAATTCGCTGCCTCCTACTATCACTCGAACGGCTATCCGGGCTCCTTCCATGCGTTCGACGAAGATCATGACACCTTGCAGCTCGACGAGGCCGGCCTGCAGATCGGCTACCAGCCGAAGCAAGGCATCGGCGGCTATGTGGATATCATCGCCGGCACAGATGCACAGATCCTGAATGGAGCTGAAGGCAACAGCCCCAGCTACGTCGGCCTGCGGCAGGGCTACCTGCAGTACGCCACCGGTCCCCTCACCGTCATCGCCGGTAAATTCGTGACACTCGCCGGTGCGGAGGTCATCAACCCCGCCCAGAACACGAACTTCTCCCGCTCAATGCTGTTCCAGTTGCTGGAACCCCTGACCCACACCGGCCTGCGTGCGACCTACGCCGTGAGTGATACGGTCAGCGTCATCGTCGGCGTCAACAACGGCTGGAACTACACCGATGTCGCCACGTCGGGCTCGAAGACGGGTGAATTCGGTGCGACGTATACGCCGAACAAAATCCTCTCGTTTGCCGTCACCGGCTATATCGGCAAGGATGACTCCAACGCCAACGCCGAGGTCAATCTCCCGGGCCAGCAGCTGTCCCTGATCGACCTCGTCGCCACCTACAATGTCACATCGGCGCTGACGGTGATTCTGAACATCGACGCCAAGCAGTCTTCGGGCGATGGCTTGGCCGGCACCGACGCCAGTACGCATGACACGACCCACACGGATGGCTTTGCGGCCTATGCGAACTACGCCTTCACCGACAGCCTGCGCACGTCCATTCGCTTCGAGTACCTGGCGAACCACGGTCCGGACGATACCGTGCATCCCTCGCACATCGTGGAAGGCACGGCCACCATCGGCTATTCGCCGGTGAAGAACTTCGAGATCCGGGGTGAACTGCGCTACGACAAGGCGCAGACCGACGACGCCATCTTCCTGCGCTCGCTGGGCTCGGATTCCTCGGAGACCCCGCCCACTTTCGCGAACAACAATTTTGAGTTTGCTCTGCAGGGCGTCTATAAGTTCAGCTCGCCCTAACCCACAAGCTGACGCGGGCCTTACCGGCCCGCATTGGCATTGCGGTTTTTCACGGGGAGGCCCACGCCTCCCCGTTTTCATGTGGCCGGTCCGTCCGTACCGGAACTTGGGTATGATCCGTACGGTCGTAGCTTGAATGGACCGCACCCTGCACCCGATCTCCGCCATTCGCCGCACGCGCCTGTGGCTGCTGCTGCCGCTGCTGCTGGTGCTATCGCAGCACGGTGCATGGCTGCATGCACTGAGCCATCTGGCCTATGCGGCGCGCCCGCACCAGATCGCCGTCCAACCGTGGCAGGAATCCGCCGAGAATGGCGTCTGCCCGAGCTGCCAATCCTTCGGCCAGCTGGGCAGTGCCCTGTCCGCGTCCCTGGCAACCTTTGCCGCCCCCGTCATCCAGCATGGTCCGCAGGCCGAACCGCAGTACTCAAGTCCTGCCGCACAGCTTCCCGCCCCCCGCAATCGCGGACCGCCCCGCCTGGCCTGAACGCCGTCGGTATCGCCCGCGCCTCCGGAGGCTTCCGGAGCGCGAGCCTTAGGTCTTAAGCAGTTTTGCGGATGTACAACTCATGTTCATTTCCAGAGGCATTTCCGGCCGCGTGGCCGTTGCGCTCGCGTGCGCCCTGCCCGGCGCCATTCCAGCGGCCCGCGCGCAGGTGTCCGACGCTTCCAGCAATCCCCTGCAGACCGTGATCGTCACGGCGCAGCACCTGAACGAAGAGCGCTCGCATATCCAGACCCAGATCGGTGCTTCCACCTACACCATTGATTCAGCCGCGATCGATGCGGCGCCGGGGGGCGACAACGTCCTCATGAACCAGGTGATGCTGCAGGTTCCGGATGCCGCCCAGGATTCATTCGGGCAGCTGCACATTCGCGGCGATCACAACGGCCTGCAGTTCCGCCTCAACGGCATCATCCTGCCCGACGGCATCAGCGTCTTCGGTCAGACGCTGCCGCCGCGGCTGATCGAGTCCATGCAGATGATCATGGGTAGTCTGCCTGCGCAGTACGGGCTGCGCAGTGCCGGCATCATCGACCTTGCGACCAAGAGCGGGTCACTGGAGCCCGGTGGCAGCGTCACCTTGTACGGCGGCAGTCACGGGGAGCTCGAACCGAGTGTGAACTATGGCGGGACCACCGGACCCTACACGTACTTCGTAACCGGCGACTTCCTGCGCAACGATCTGGGCATCGAGTCCCCCGATGGCAGCAGCGATCCGCTGCACGATCATACCCAGCAGCACCATGGCTTCGCCTACGCGGAGGACCTGTTGGATGAGCACAATCGGGTCAGTGCCATCATCGGCCTCTCGGATGCTGACTTTCAGATCCCCAATCTGCGCGGCGTTCAGCCCTCCCTGGGATTGACGGTCGATGGGCAGAGCACCTACCCCAGCCAGTTGCTCAACGAGAACCAGCGCGAGGTGACGCAGTTCGGCATCCTGAGCCTGCAGCACTCGAATGGGCCGTTGACCGTGCAGAGCTCGTTCATTGCGCGCAATTCCACCCTGGGCTTCGAACCCGACCCGACCGGCGATCTGCTGTACAACGGGATCTCCCAGAACGCCTACAAGAAGGATGTGGCCTATGGGCTGCAAAGTGACGGCGCCTACACGCTCAACGAGAGCCATACGCTGCGCGCGGGCGTCTATTTCCAATACGATCGACTCAACAGCGATACCACCTCCGCCGTGCTGCAGACCGACCCGCTCACCGGCGCCCCGGTCAACGACCTGCCGCTATCGATCACCCAGGACAGCAACAACGGCCAGGTCATCGAGAGCGGCTATGTGCAGGATGAGTGGCACATCTTTCCGGTGCTGACCCTGAACTACGGGCTGCGCTTCGATCACTACAATGCCTTCAGCAGCGGCAGCCAGTTGAGCCCGCGCGCCAATTTCGTCTGGCAACCGCTCCTCGACACCACCTTACATGCCGGCTATTCGCGCTTCTTCTCCCCGCCGCCCTTCGAGCTGGTCGGCAGCCAGTCCCTCGCGCAGTTCGCCAACACCACGGCCGCACCCGGCGTGCTCCAGGATGATCCGGTCAAAGCGGAACGCTCGAACTACTATGACTTCGGGGTCGAGCAGACGGTCGCGAAGGGCTTCACGGTGGGCCTCGACAGCTACTACAAGCAGGCGACCGATCTGATCGATGAGGGCCAGTTCGGCGCACCGATCATCCTCACCCCGTTCAACTACGCCCATGGCCAGGTGTATGGCGTGGAGCTGACCGGCTCCTATCATCTGGACGGACTGATGGCCTACGCGAACCTCGCCAGCCAGCGCGCCATCGGCAAGGACATCGTTTCCAGTCAGTTCAATTTCGACGCCGACGACCTGGCTTACATTACCGATCACTACATCCATCTCGATCACGAGCAGCAGGTTACCGCCTCCGGCGGCGTGTCGTACCTGTGGCACGCCACGCGCTTCAGCACCGATGTGCTGCTGGGATCCGGACTGCGCTCCTCGCTGGTCCTGCCCGATGGCAGCACCGTCCCGAATGGCGATCACCTGCCCTACTACACCCAGGTCAACTTAGGGATCGAGCACGATTTCGAACACCAGGGGTTGGCCGGCCTCACGGCGCGCATCGACGTCATCAATCTGCTGGACAAGGTCTATCAGATCCGCGATGGCACGGGCGTTGGGGTCGGAGCCCCCCAGTATGGCCCGCGACGCGGCCTGTTCTGCGGGGTGACGGAGGCCTTTTAGGCGGCGAGTTCAAACACGCGCCCAAAGCTGCTAGCCTCGCGCATCCTTTCCTACCATCGGCGGATGCCGAGGACCTGCGCATGGGCTGGCACCGGCGTCTGTATCTGGGTCGCGACCTGCAGCGGGCCGTGTCCATCGCGGACCTGCGCGCCCGGGCCATGCGCCGCGTGCCCGGATTTGTCTTTGAGTATGTGGAAGGCGGCTCCGACGATGAGTTTGCGTTGCGCCACAATCGCGATGCGTTCGACGCCTGGCAGTTCGTACCCGCGACGCTGGTCAACACGGCGCACCGCCACCAGCGCGTCACGCTGTTCGGCAAGGAGCTGGCCTCACCGCTGATCGTGGGGCCCACCGGCGGCAACGGCGTGCTGCAGCCGAACGGCGATCGCTCGCTGGCGCGCGCGGCCGCGGCGGCGGGCCTGCCGTTCTGCGTGAGCACGATGGCCGCGATACCGCTGGAAGAGCTGCCCACTGCGGCCGGCGGGCGGCTGTGGATGCAGCTGTACGTGACCCACAACCGGCAGTCCGCTGAAGACATCGTCGCGCGCGCCGATGCGGCCGGTTACGAGGCGCTGGTGTTCACCACGGACGCGAACGTTTTTGGTCAGCGCGAGTGGGACCGGCGCAACTACGCGCGTCCCGGCATGCCGACCTGGCGCAATCGGCTCTCGATGCTGCGGCATCCGCGCTGGGCCTGGGAGGTGCTGCTGCGCGATGGCGCACCCCAGCTGGCGAACCTCGCGCCCTTCCTGCCGCCCGGTTCGGCCAGCGCCATCGGCGGCAGCACGGTCATCCCCAAACTCTTCTCCGCCCGGATCACCTGGGAGGATGTCGCCTGGCTGCGGCGCCTGTGGCCGCGCCGGCTCATCATCAAAGGCGTGCTGTCGGTGGCCGATGCGCAGCGCGCCGCCGATTGCGGCTGCGATGGCATCGTGCTGACCAACCACGGCGGGCGGCAGATGGACCACTGCGTGTCCGGGATGGACGTGCTGCCGCAGATCGCCCAGGCGGTCGGTGCGCGCCTGACGGTGATCGTGGACGGTGGCATCCGGCGCGGCACGGACGTCATCAAAGCCATGGCCCTGGGGGCCGATGCCGTGATGCTGGGTCGCGCGCCGTTGTATGGACTCGCGGCGGGCGGGGAGCCCGGCGTGCGACGGGCGCTGGAGATCCTCACCTCGGAAATCGACCGGGCCCTGGGCCATCTGGGCTGCAACAGCATGAGCGAGCTCGGTCCCGCGATGCTGCGTCGCCGGGCGCTGTGATGGCCAGCACCGGGGCACGCACACCGGTTGAATTTGTCCGCGCCCTGACGCGCGTGGATGCCACCGCGCTGGTGGCCGGATCGATGATTGGGTCCGGCGTCTTCATTGTCTCCGCCGACATCGCCCGCCAGGTCGGTTCCCCCGGCATGCTGCTGCTGGTATGGCTGATCGCCGGCGTCACCACCGTGATCGGCGCGCTGACGTACAGCGAACTGGCCTCGCTGTTCCCGCGGGCCGGCGGCCAGTACGTGTACCTGCGTGAAGGCGTCTCGCCGCTGTTTGGCTATCTGTACGGCTGGACCCTGTTCACGGTGATCCAGACCGGCACCATCGCGGCGGTGGCCGTGGCGTTCGCACGTTTCACCTCCGTGTTCGTGCCGTCCCTGACGCCGGAGGTGTTGCTGGGCTGGACCGCGCACCTGCCCAGTGGCGACATCCAGATCGGCCTCTCGCCGCAGCGCCTGCTGGCCATAGCCTCGGTGCTGGCCCTGACCTGGATCAACATCCGCGGCGTGCGCACTGCGGCGGTCATCCAAACCACGCTCACGGGCATCAAGCTGGTCTCGCTGGCCGCACTGGTGCTGTTGGGGCTGACCCTCGGACGCAACCATCTGGCGCTGGCGAGCAATTTCGGACCGGCATTCTGGGGCGGCACTTCGGTCTGGAAGCTGCTGCCCAGCATCGGGGCGGCCATGATCGGCGCGCTGTTTTCGATGGATGCCTGGAATAATGTTGGCTTCGCGGCGGGGGAGCTCAAGGATCCGAAACGGGATCTGGCCTTTGCCATGGTGACGGGCGTCTGCCTGGTCGTCGTGCTGTACCTGCTGGCGAACCTCGCTTACCTGAGTTCCCTGCCGTTGCCGGCCATCGCCAATGCGCCGCAGGACCGGGTCGCGACTGCGGCACTGCAGGCGATGTTCGGCAATGCGGGCCTCACCATCATGGCCGCGGCGATCATGATTTCCACTTTCGGCTGCAACAACGGCCTGATCCTCGCCGGCGCGCGCGTGTTCTACGCCATGGCCCGGGATGGCCTGTTCCTGAAACGCGCCGCGCAGCTGCATCCGCGCTATCAGACGCCGGCATTTGCGCTGTGGATCCAGGCCGCCTGGACCTGCGCCCTGTGTCTGTCGGGCACCTACAGCCAGTTGCTGGACTATGTGATGTTCGCGGCCGTGCTGTTCTATCTGCTGACCGCCATCGGCCTGTTCGTGCTGCGGTTCAAGCGCGCGGCCGAGCCGCGGCCGGTGAAAGTGCCGCTGTACCCGCTGTTGCCCGCGCTGTATGTGCTGCTCACGGCCGGCATCTGCCTGAATCTGCTGATCCAGCGACCGCAGTACACCTGGCCGGGCCTGTGCATCGTGCTGCTGGGCGTGCCCGTGTACCTGCTGTGGCGCAGGTTCGGCGCCCGCGCCGTGATCCCCCTGGTCGCCGCCGCGCTGATCCTGCCGCTGGCCGCACCCCCCGCCGCGCGGGCGCAGCCGGTGTCCCCCGAAGCGCGCGAGCTGCAGGTCGCGAACGCCAAACTGGCGCTGTTGATTCCGCCGCAGCAGTTTCCGTCCGAAGTACTGCTCACCGACTGGGCACAACGCTCCGCCACCATCGTGGCGCACTACTTCGGGCAGTTTCCGGTGAGCGCGGTACGCATCGTGCTCATACCGGTGGCCGGCTCGCGAGTGGCGGGAGGCACCACGTTCGGACAACCCGCCCCGATGATCCGGGTGCGCATCGGCACTCAAGTTGATGCGGCGGCGCTGCTGAACGATTGGGTGCTGGTGCACGAAATGACGCACCTGGCGCTGCCGGATATCGGTGAGCGGCACGCCTGGCTCGCCGAGGGCCTCGCGGTCTATATCGAAGGCGTCGCGCGCGTGCAGGCGGGCAATCGCAGCATCGAGGATGTATTCACCGAAGAGCGGCATGCCATGCCGCGCGGCCTGCCAGGTCCGCAGGACGCCGGCCTGGATCAGGATCATTCCTGGGGCCGAACCTACTGGGGCGGGGCGATGTTCTGCCTGCTGGCGGATGTGCGGATCCGCCAGCGCACGCACAATCGCTACGGGCTGCAGGACGCCATGAAGGCCGTGCTGCACGCCAGCGGCGGCCTCACGGCGGACTGGGATATCAAGAAGGTCATGGCCACGGCCGATGCGGCCGTGGGGGTGCCGGTATTGAGCGAGCTGTATGCGCAGATGAAGGATGAGCCCTTCGCGCCGGATCTGCCGGCGCTGTGGCACAGCCTCGGCATTGACCCGGAGGGCGATACCGTCCGCGTCACGGATCAGGCGCCGCTGGCGGGGATCCGCAAAGCGATATTCCAACGATCAGACCCGCATTGAACCAGCCGTGCAGCAGTTTGGCCGCGGCGGTGGGTCCGGACAACGACTCACACAACTGCCCGAAACTGCGCCCCGCCAATGCCGCATCCAGGGCTTGCGCTTCAGCTTGCGACAGCCGCCGGTAGAACAGCGCCAGTTCCTGGCGCCAGATCAGCCATTGCTGCGGTCCGGTCGCGCGCCAGCGGCCGGGCCGGGGTTGTTCGGCGCAGGCGAACTGCCACCAGGCCGCGCAGTTGCTGGCCACCGCGAGCCGCCGCAGGGTCGGTGAGAATTCAAACTGCAGCCGCGGCCATTGCGCCGGTGACACCTCGGCGAGACTTTCGGGTTTGAGCGCCGCGGCATCGGCCGCATCAAAGGCCCCCGCCATGGCCCACTCAAACCGGGCCAGGTCCGCCAAGCCCTGGGCGCGTGGCCCGCTGAGCCGGGAGGTGAGCCACTGCGGCAGTTCCTCGCCGTACGCGCGCGCCGAGCGGTGGCGGCTTGGGTGCGCCCGCACGAATGCGCCGACCTGCCGGGCGAACAGGCTGTGCCCGAGCGCCGCCTGCACGGCCGGGAAGGTCTCGCCCAGCACCTCGAGCAGCCGCAGCGCGTAGCCTTCCGTGTACACGCCCAGGCGCAGCGCGGTGGGAAACCGCTCATCGGTGCTGATCTCGCTCACGATGGCCTCATCCCCCCGCAGCACATGGGCCTGGAAGGACTGTTGCAGGTGCGCCAGTTTCATTCAGGCGGCCCGAACCGTGGCGGCCGCGGCGAGGTCGCGCGCCCGCTGCAGCTCCGCGACCAGTTCCCCCAGCGCCGGAATGTTCGCATCGCGTTCAATCATGGTGGGCACTAGGCCCAGACGCTGCACGGTATGCCGATACAGGTCCCAGACCACCTGCGGCACTGCCGTATCGTGCGTGTCGATGAGGAAGTCCCTCTGATGGCTGTGGCCCGCCAGGTGCAGCTGCCGGACCCGGG
>Ga0210400_10001447_pt1 | contig 23612 bp, 22 predicted proteins | sample IncBWH26MmetaG_FD_155456 | JGI IMG/M metagenome (GOLD analysis project Ga0210400, IMG submission 155456) | Forest soil microbial communities from Barre Woods Harvard Forest LTER site, Petersham, Massachusetts, United States - Inc-BW-H-26-M | ecosystem: Environmental > Terrestrial > Soil >...
TCATCGGCGAGATGCGCCGGTTGTCCGGCGGCAAGCCCGCCGGTTTCAAGCTTTGCATCGGGCATCCCTGGGAATTCCTGGCGATCTGCAAGGCGATGATCCAGACCGGAATCTATCCCGACTTCATCGTCGTCGACGGCAACGAAGGCGGCACCGGCGCCGCCCCGCTGGAATTCATGGACCATCTGGGCATGCCGATGCGCGAGGGCGTCAATTTCGTCCACAATGCGCTGGTCGGCATCAACGCGCGCGACCGCATCCGCATCGGCGCTGCCGGCAAGATCGCCACCGCTTTCGATATGGCGCGCGCCATGGCGATCGGCGCCGACTGGTGCAATTCGGCGCGCGGTTTCATGTTTTCGCTGGGCTGCATCCAGTCCCTGAGTTGCCATACCGATCGCTGCCCGACCGGCGTGACCACCCAGGACCCGTCGCGCAACCGCGCGCTGGTGGTGCCGCACAAGACCGAGCGGGTTTACAACTATCATCACGCCACGCTGCATGCGCTGGCCGAGCTGCTCGCGGCCGCCGGGCTCGATCATCCGCAACAGATCCGGCCGATCCATTTCTCACAACGGACGTCGATAACCGAGGTGCGGACATTCGCGCAGCTCTATCCCCCGCTCCGCCCGGGTGAATTGATCGACGGCACCAGCGATCCGCGCTTCCGCGACGCCTGGGCGATGGCGCGGGCGGACTCGTTCTCGGCAGCGGGATGACGGATTAAAGTGGCGTATTGCTCAATGCGGGTTTTCCAGGCTGAAAAGTTCTGACTGCTCGTCATAGGCGAACAGCTCCGCATAGCGCGCCCATGATACGATCGTCTTCAGCGTCTCGTCCGCATATTCTTCGGACATGTAGTCTTCGAGTTCGTTGCGGAAGCGCGCGGCGGGGGCGGTGTGCGAGGGCCGCTCGTCGAGGACCCTGCGGATCAGGCCCATCACCGGCACGTAGTTGATGAGGTGTTCGGCGAACAGCTTCTTGCGGGCATCTGTTTCCAGATGAGCGAAGCGCTTGCCGGCATCCGTCAGCATCAGATCGCCTTCGCTCAATTGCGCAAACCTCAGCAATTGAAGTGCTTCGCCAAGATGAAATATCTCGTCGGCTTCGAGCTGCAGATGGCCTGCGAGGACCGGCAGATCGGCGTGACCGTTATACGGTGGTCCTGCCAGCGTTTCGATCAGGCCCGAGAGCACGTTGGACGAAACGTGGTTGAGGATCATGCCGACGCCGGTCCCGTGGATGCCCTCGATCGCCGGTGATTTCACTTCCGCGCGCTGGGTCATGCGCGCATAGATGCTGTCGACGAGTTGCCGGAAAGTCGGATCGAGACGATTGCGCGGATGCGGCAGGTCGACCTTGATCTCGGCGGCGACGCGGCCGGGATTGGATGAAAACACCAGAATGCGGTCGCACATCAGGACCGCTTCCTCGATGTTATGCGTCACCATCAGCACCGACTTGATCGGCAGCCGGCCTTCGATCCACAGATCGATCAGGTCGGTACGCAGTGTTTCGGCGGTCAGCACGTCGAGCGCGGAAAACGGCTCGTCCATCAGCAGCAGGTCCGGATGCACCACCAGGGCCCGCGCAAACCCGACGCGCTGGCGCATTCCGCCCGACAATTCCTTGGGGTAGGCGGACTCGAAGCCGTCGAGACCGATCAGGTCGATCGCCGCGAGTGCCCGGGTGCGGCGCTCGGTGCTCTCGACCCCGAGCGCTTCCAGGCCCAGTTCGACATTCTGCAGCACCGTCAGCCAGGGAAACAACGCGAAGGACTGAAATACCATGGAGACACCGTTCGGTGGCCCCACAATGGTCTCGCCGCGGCATTTGGCGTCGCCCGAGGTCGGCGCGATCAGGCCGGCAATGATCCGCAGCAGCGTCGATTTGCCCGATCCGGATCGGCCGAGCAGACCGACGATCTCGCCCGAGTGGATCGTCAGATCGACCTTCTCGAGCACCAGCAGATCCTCGCCGCTGCCTTTCGGAAAAGACCGGCAGACGCCGCGGATGTCGAGCAGGCGGTTCTGGATGGTTTGATCGAGCATGGAATTTCTCCTGGTCAGCCGAGACGAAGACGGCGCTCGCCGAAGGCGTAGAGCGGCCGCCACAACAGCCGGTTGAACAGTGTCACCAGAATGCACATGATGGCGATACCCAGAACGACGCGAGGGAAATCACCGGCTTCCGTCGCCGTTGCGATATAGGCACCAAGACCGGCCGCCGTCAGATGGGTGTTCCCCCAGCTTGCCACTTCCGCGACAATGGAAGCGTTCCACGATCCGCCCGCCGCTGTGATGGCGCCCGTGATGTAATAGGGGAAAATGCCGGGCAGGATCACCTTTAACCACCACCGCCATCCCCTGAGGTGGAAGCTGCCGGCGGCCTCGCGAAGGTCGGTCGGAAATGCGCTGGCGCCGGCGATGACATTGAACAGGATGTACCACTGGGTCCCCAGAATCATCAGCGGGCTGAGCCAGACATTCGCGTTCAACCCGTACCGAACGATGACCACGACGAACACCGGAAAGGCCAGATTGGCGGGAAACGCGGCCAGGAACTGCGCCAGCGGCTGGATATGCTCGGCCAGTTTTGGCCGAAGTCCGATCCAGACCCCGATCGGCACCCATATCAGACTCGCCAGGAAAATCAGGACGACGACACGGGTCAGTGTGATCAACCCGTATCCGATGGCGCTGAAGAGATCTGATGGTCCCAACGTCGCCGAGAGATATCCATAGACCTGCCAGGCCGCATAACCGGTGCCGGCGATGATCAGCACCAGCCAGAGCGCATCGATCAGCCGCGACGGCGGGCCGCTTTTCGCCGGCAGTACCAGACCGGCCGGGATAGAAAGGTGCCAATTCGAAATGACCTTGTTCATGGCCGCGAACGGATACGACAGTGCGCGCAACGCGCGGGTGTGCCGAAACAGATCGAGCATCCAGGATGTCGGTGCGCTTGCCGACGCGGTCTGCTCGAAGCGGAATTTGTCGGCCCAGGCCACCACGGGGCGAAACAGCAATTGATCATAGGCGATGATGACAAGAAGCATGGTCAGGATCGCATAACCGATCGCGGGCAGGTTCTGCTTTTGAATGCCCAATGCAACGTAGGAGCCGATCCCCGGCAGCGTGACGGTGGTGTTGCCGACCGTGATCGCCTCCGATGCCACCACGAAGAACCAGCCGCCGGACATCGACATCATCGTATTCCAGATCAGGCCCGGCATCGCGAAAGGCACGTCGAGCCGCCAGAAGTGCTGCCATCCCGAGAGATGAAAGCTTTGCGAGGCTTCTTCCAGGTCCTTGGGCACGTTGCGCATCGACTGATACATGCTGAAGGTCATGTTCCAGGCCTGGCTGGTGAAGATTGCGAACACGCAGGCCAGCTCGGCGCCGAATACGCTGCCCGGAAACAAATTCATGAAAAAAACGACGGTGAAGGTCAGAAAGCCGAGTATCGGGACGGACTGCAGGATATCGAGCAGCGGGATCAGCACCATTTCGGCGCGCCGGCTCTTGGCGGCGAGCGCCGCATAGACGAAGGTGAAGATGATCGAGCAGACGATTGCCAGCAGCATCCGCATCGTGGTTCGCAGCGCATAGGCCGGAAGATTGGCCGGATCGAGCGATACCGGCGTGACATCGAGCGTGGACAACGGTGCGGCGGTCTGCTCACCGCCGTAGACGATCAGGACCATCGCGCCGATTACAAGAATAAGCGCAACGAAGTCCCAGATGTTGGGCCGTATCGCCTGTCCCAGGGTCGGTATTATCCGAAGATCCTGAAGTGCCATGAATGCTGCCTTGTTTAGAACTCGCGGTAGCGCTGGTCCGGGAAGATCGAGACCGGTTCCCGATTTTCGTTATGGGCGTGGTTGGTGATGGATAATCGACGAAGGACGTGAACAGCAGCCAATTCCTGAAGCACCGGAGGCGGAGTTTCATTGCAGAAGTCGCCAGCGCGCGCCAATAGTTTTTTTAAGGTCTCCTCATTTCGCCCGCGGTCGATCATCCCCGGACTGGTCGGATCCAGTACCGCGCATGCTGCCGGAATGTCGGATTCAGGGTGGTGCGTTCGGCGCGGTCGCCAGGTCAAACGCGCCGTTCGGTTTTTCGTTCTCACGGTCAATGACCAGACCAAAAGGAAGCCTGGCTCATTCCCTGTCATCGCAAGTGATTCGCAATTAGAGCGAGGAACGCGCGCGTAAAACTGTTTAATGACATCGCCTGATGACATGCGTGCAACACAGCAAGGTCAAATCGGGCAAACCGATTGAATTGGACTGCGCGACGCGGATAGCTGGCGCACGGCCACCATTCTAGAACTGCCAGTGGTAGCGAGCGGCGAAAATGTTCACCGGCCCGCGGTCGGCATTGTAGCCAGGATTGCTGACGAACTGGTAGTCCAGAGTAAACCGCGTCGAACCCGTCAGCGCATAGCTGTAGTAAGCTTCGAGAATCTTCTCCAGAGCGTAATTGGTTAGCTGTCCATCGCCGATCAGAATTCCCAAGCCTCCGGCGTTGAGAAACGCCACGTGTTCAGGGGAAATGCCGTTGACGATGCCGATGACGCCGATGGTGTCGCCCGGCCTGCCCCAGTTCTTGCCGTTGAGCGAGAGACCTGCCTGAATCGTGCGATCGATGTCGGCAAAATCCCACGGCTCGACATTGCCGTCGGCCCATCCCGCGCGGGCAAAGACGCCGAGCGTATCGGTGATGCCCTGTTCGAGGTTGACGCTGATGCCGGGCCGACTGGTGTAGGAGCGAACGGCGGTGATGTCGGCGGGCTGGCCGGATGCCTGGGCGAGCGCAATGGCATCCGCAAAGGTTCCCGCGTTGCCGCGGCTGAGAAATCCGGTGATCTTGATCTTGCCGGATTGTCCCCACAGTTCGTGGCGTTCCTCGATTTCTCCCACCAGCTGAAACTGCTGAAAGGTCGAATCGAGGGTGGGGCCGAGCGGGCTGATCCCGCCCGTGGGTGTCGTCGACAGGTCGAAGATGCCGCCGCGCAGCGTCCAGCGGCCCTGGTACCACTCCGCAGCGGCGCCGTAAGTGTAGCCCCAGGCGTCGGCGGCATAATCGAAGGTGCCGGCATTGATCGCCGACCAGTTCAGGAAATCGGTCTTGGGATTGTTGGCGTATTTGTTGGTGTCGAAGATGTCGACAACAGCGAACCGGCCGACCGTCAGCACCAAGCGATCCGAGGTGCGCGAGCCTGCGAACTGATTGACGTCGGCGTCGTATTTCTCGACATCGCCGCCAAGATCGATGGTCTGCCGGACAAAGGCGCGCTGGACGCGCGCATAGGGATATGTCGCGCCCAACTTGTACGACTCGGCGCTGGGAAATCCGGCCATGCCATGGGTATCGTTGAAGCCAAATCCCTGGTCGATCTCGGGATTGAACCAGAATTCAGCGCCGTGCCACAGCTTCACGCCGGCGTACAGCGTCAAATCAAAAGTCTCCCGATTTTGTCCGCCGCCCGACAAACTATTTGAGCCCAGAGAGGGGGAGCGGAAGGACGGATAGGCTTGGTCGACGATGGTCGATTGACCGTGCAGGCTGATCATATCCGCATAGGGCGTCAACCGCGATGCCGCGGCCTGCGACACCGGTGCATCGCCGTTGAAATGATAATTCAAGCCAAGGCGGAATTCCTGCAGGGTCAGGGCGGAACTGATCCTCTGTCCCAAGTCCGGAAAATTGGCGGTCGCGGTGGGATAGCCGGTCCACAGATATTCGCCCTTCGCGGTCCAGTTCGGTGTGATCGGGACTTCAACGCCTGCGCCGGCGGTCCAGCCGAGCCGCCACAGGTAGGGAGAATCATTGGAGCCACTGGCAAGTTGGGCGAGAGTCAGCTGATCGTAGGTCCAGGCGAAGCCGCCAGTCGCATAAAACAGCCAGTTTCCGGGCGCATAGCCGATCCGGCCGCGCACCGTGCCGAACGACAGCATGGTCTCGCCATAGCTCGCGGGGCCCACGACAGGCGAGTTGAAGTTGGTAAGGCCGCCGATCGACACCCCGTTGAGATTTTGATAGGCGGGAAACGAGGCGTCGGCTTCCACGCCGAGCACCATGCGATTGACCAGCGTGTAATTATAGCCGCCCTGCACCCCCATCAGGAAGCTTCCCGACTCGGCGGGGTCATCAAGGGGCTGGAACATGCCGACCGAGCCGGAGGTCGATGGCAGTCCTGCCTGGGTCGGGTTGGCAGTCCAGTTCGAGTTTCCACCGGCATAGCCCATATGGCCGCCCACATAGAATCCGGTCCAGTCGTAGAGGCCAACGATCGGCGGCGGCGCCTTCACGGGATAGGAAACCGGCAAATCGGCTGCGGTCGCGCAGGAAAAGGTCGCCAGAACAACCGATGTTGTGCTCCCGAATAGACAAATCCGCTTCATCACGTTCCCCGTTACTCCGATCGCTTTTGTCGATGACGCTATTCAAGCGCTCCCTGGCTTGCGCGACGCTGGCTGTTCATTGATGACCGTCATGGTGGGCTCCTCCCGGGCGGTCGCTTGATGGTCCGGATCGGGCGGCAGCGATTGTCGCTGCTGCGCGCCTTGGGCCGCTTCTCGGCAATGCCGAGCGCGTCGGCGCGCGTGCGCATCTCGGTCCAGACATCCTCCGGATCGATGCCGGCGCGATGCCACAGCGCGACGACGTGGTAGAGCAGATCGGCGCTCTCCCGGACGATGCCCCGGGGGCGGTGTTTGACCGCCTCGATCGCCACTTCTCCGGCTTCCTCGATGACCTTTTGGGCCGACTTGCGTGTGCTCGATGCGAGCAGGCGCGCCGTACGCGGATGATTCCGCGGCGTCACGTCTGCAAGCGATCGATACAGACGATCGAGTTCACACGGCGGGGCGCAACGCATTTCAGCGCCGCAGCGAGGTGTCGCCAAGAGCCGACTGCCGGTCTCGTGCGATAGCGATGCTGACGCGAGTTCGCGCGCGGTATGGGGCTGGTGCGGTCCGCCGTGCTTGCGAATTTTCCCGCGAGACGTCGCGCTGCGGCGAGACCTCTTCCCTGGCAAATCAGAAAATCCCAGGTCCGAAAGTTTGATAGTGTCGGTCATCCTCCGCCTCCGCAGTCACCTCGATGCCGGCAATCCACGGCACGAGGTGAGCGGAGCAGCTAGATGCCCACGCCACCTCGACCCGGTTGGATCGCGGCCTTACGAAACTCAGTGTGATCCCCCGAAGGGGCTCCCGTCGCGGCGCCGGACCGGTGCGCGGCGGGACAACTAGGTCCTTCGTCCATGTCGGTCCTTTGCTTATCCGGCCAGCGCCAGGCCGCGGCGGCGCGGTTGCATCTCTTGGTGTTCATCGAAATCGTCGGTCGGCGCGTCGCTGGTTTCGGCCTGCCAGCGGCATTCGAGGCGGCCGTTGCAGTTGAACCAATGACAGGCGAGCGCCGGGGTTGGAGGCCGGCGCCCGCCCATTGCCGCCGGGCGGCGAAAACCCGGCAGATTGTCATTGGAATGTACGACGTCGCCGAGCTGCGGCACGAGATGCCGCAGCCCTACACGTCGGAATTTTGCGAGTCTTGCGAACATTGCTCGCCTCCATATCCGCTTGGCGCGGCAGGCCGGCGAGCGAAAGGCGATCGGCTAAGTCCGATCACCACCCCTCACGCGGCCCAGGCCGGCGCGATTAATCCTGATGTTCTGCGGCAGCGCTGGCCCGATCGTGCTCGGGGTGACGTTGCCAAAGGTGGTACTGCCCATGTGCTCTTCATTAGGGTTGAAAGGCTTGTCTCGAACGAAACGTCCTCGACAATAATCGGCAAGTACGCCTGACCTTTATGGCTGTCAAGCGCATTCTTATATCCTCCTGGGAGGATCGCTGCTATCCTGCCGGGAGGATAGGAGATTCGAATGCAGGACCACTCACATTCCGCGATTGCCCGACGTCTGAAGCGCGCCAACGGTCATCTCGAAACGATTATCGAGATGATCGAGCAGGACCTGCCTTGCGCGCAGATCGCCCAACAGCTGCAAGCCGTGGAGAGCGCGATCGAGAGCGCCAAAAAGGCCTTGATCCACGACCACATCAGTCACAGCCTCGAACGATCGTTCAAGGCGTCCGGCTCGAAAGGCCACGCGGCGCTGCGGGACTTCAGGCTGATTGCCAAATATTTGTGAAGTCCGGTCGCGCTGGCCGTGCGACCTAGCCGCTGGCCGGGCCGGCGTGCTGAACTTCGACAGTGACATGCGACAGGTCGGGGAACCGGGCCAATCGCTGCCGGTAATGCGCCGCCTCACGGGGCTTCGTCGTCGCGACCGAGACAATAGCGCCGAGATGGCCCGGCCCGAGCCGCCATAGATGCAGGTCGGTGACCCGGTCGCCCTCGGTTTCGATCGCCTTGCGAACTTTCTCGGCCATCTGCGGATCCGGCATGCGATCGAGCAGGATGCCGCCTGTGTCACGTATCAACCCGACCGACCAGTTGGCGATAACAATCGCACCGATGAAGCCGGCAAGCGGATCCATCCAGAGCCAGCCGAAGGCGCGTGCCAGCAGCAAACCGGCAATAACCAGAACCGACACCGCCGCGTCCGCAATGACATGCACGATTGCGGCCCGCATGTTGTAGTCGCGGTGATGCGCGCCGCCGCCGTGAGCGTGATCGTGCTCTTCGAATTCCAGTTCGCGCATTTCAGCCCGGCCAGCATGCATCAGACGAATCCGGGCAACAAAGGCGTGTGGCTCCGGAATCTCGTCGCGCGATTCCAGGTAGCCATCGCGGGCCTCGAACGTGAACAGCTGGCGGCGGCCATCGGGCCTGATGGTTTCGATGGTGACATCGGAGGCCGCGGGCAGGATGTTCGTATCGGTCCTGACGTGAAAACGCGGCGGCACGTTGGCTTCAAAGACTTCGATCTCCAGAATGCCGTGGCCCAATGCGACACGGCGAGGTTCGTCGTGGTCATGACCATGCGCGTGATCGTGGCTGTGACCATGATGATGCCCGCCGGACAACAACCAGGCGCTCGCGACGTTGACCGCGAGCCCAAGGACCGCGATCGGGATCGCCTCGTTGAAGCTGATGGGAACGGGATTGAGCAGTCGCGAAACGGCTTCGTAGCCGATCAGCAGGGCGATCATCGCCAGAATGATGGCGCTGGTGTATCCGGCGAGATCTCCGAACTTGCCGGTGCCGAACGTGAAATTACGATCGTTGGCATGCTTGCGGGCATAGGTGTAAGCCAGCGCCGCCAGCAGCAGCGCGCCGGCATGGGTCGACATGTGCAGGCCGTCGGCGATCAGGGCCAACGAGCCGAATAGCGCGCCACCGATAATCTCGGCGATCATCATGACGCTGCAAAGCAGGATCACGGCCCAGGTTCGGCGCTCCGCCTTGTCGTGATCCTGGCCCAGAAACACGTGGTCGTGCGGCTCAGCCTGAAAGCTCGCTTGGGTGCCGGTCATGATGTTCTCACTTCAGATAGGTATGGACCACATCAATCAGCTGGTCGGCTGCGTCGGCGTTGAGCGCGCCGGGATTTTTCTCGGGGTCGACGAGATGGGTGCGGATGTGGTCCTCGACCACCTCGGCCATCAGGCCGGCGACGCTGCCGCGAATACCGGCGATCATATGCATGATGCGCTCGCACTCCGTCTCTTCGCTTAGCGCGCGCTCGATCGCCTCAACCTGGCCGCGGATGCGGCCGACGCGCGCCAACAGTTTCTTTTTTTCTTTGATTGTATGGGCCATGATCGATAACAATAGGGTACCCCCCTATACTATGTCAATCCCGGGTCGGCGATCTCCTGCGATGAATGAAAGCATTTGCGGGATTCAAAAGGATGACCCGCCCGGGGGGACAACCGGGCGGGTCGGGTACGGCACGGGGGTGGATGAGGCGCCCGTGCCGGACGCAGGTCCACGCTCGGAGCGTTTGAGAGCGAAAGGTTCCGGCTCGGCCGGATCTCAGTAATTGCAGGTGCGAACGCGACCCATGTAGTTGCCGTAGGCGTCGAACTGGCGGACCCAGCCGCAGCGGCGATAGCCGTAGTACCCGTCGTTAGCCGCGATCGCGCTGCCGACCACGGCGGCGCCGATGAGACCGGCGCCAATGCCCCAGCCGAAGCCCTTGGCTTCCGCCTGGGTGGTCGTGGATGCGACCGTGGCGGTGACGGCGAGGGCGACCAGGGTGAGGGCGGCCATTCTCGATTTGATCGACATGGGAAACTCCATCCGGTTTTGAGGCGGCCCGTTATGGTCCGCATGCCAATTGGACGGAGCGTCGTCGAATCCGGTTCGAGTGGCGCTCGATTAATTCCGGGTAATGACAGTTCGGTCGATATACCAGATGGTTAGGGGAGACCGTCAGATTTTCGGAACGTTCGCGAGGGTTTGCATATCAAACCTGTCGACATCGGCGAGCAATTCGCAAAACGCGCGCGCGCCATGATCGAGCAGGCGCTCGCCTTTCTCCGCGGAGGCCTGCGTCGCATCGCCGACGGCGCCGCTTCGGTGCAGGTCCTGGGCCTGCCAGGCGAACGGCGCCGGCCGGTGCGGGGAGAGCCAGCGGTAGTCCTTTTCCATCGCGATCCCGGCGGAACGAAAATCCGCGATCGCCTCATGCCGTACGTGCTGCTTGAATCGCGCCAGCATGATCGAGGTCTCGGCGGCGCCGCCATGAACGCCGTGCTGCAATTCCGGCGCGGAAAACAATCCCTCCGGCGCACTGAGGCGGGACCAGCCGGTGGTGACGACGAGAAGGCCGTGCTGCGCCCGCAGATCCTGCGCGACAAGGCTCATGGCCGCGCTGTTGCCGCCATGGCTCGTGACCAAGACCAGCTTCTTGATGCCGGTACGCGCGACACTTTCACCGAGCGCCATCCAGGCTTTCAGCGCCGTATCCGTCGGCAGCGTCAGCGTGCCTGGATAGTCGGTATGCTCGGTGGAAATCCCGACCGGCTGAATCGGAAGGAACGTCGCCGGAAGGCTGTCGCCGAGAAGCTCGCGCACCCGCGCCAGATAGGCCTGTGCGATCATGACGTCGGTGCCCAAGGGCAAATGCGGACCATGCTGTTCAGTGGCCGCCAGCGGCAAGACCGCGATCCAGCGCGCCGGCGCGTCCCCGGCGAAGTCAGGCCAGTGGATGTCGGTCCAGTCGCGGGGGGGAACGGTTGAAGTCATCGAACGAAAGGTTTCCTTGCAAGGTTTCCTTGAAACGTTCCCTTGGATGGATGGCAAGGTAGTTGTATTGGACGCCATCGGCGCCCAGTATTTCCCATCATGGGCCAGAATGATCGATGGAGTCCAACATGAACCCGGCTCTTTTGCTGCGAGCGTTAACGGCCGGTCTGGCGGCCATGCTGACGGCGGTTGTGATGTCCATGTCGCCGGGGCGTGCCCAGACCGCGCTGGATAAGGTCTCGTTCGGAACCAACTGGGTCGCCGAGGCCGAACACGGCGGATTCTTCCAGGCTGTGGCCGACGGCACCTACAAGGCCTACGGGCTTGACGTCACCATCGTGCCAGGCGGCCCGAACGACAACAACCGGATGCTGCTGATATCAGGCAAGCTCGATTTCTTCATGGCGGCGAACACCCTGATGTCCTTTGATGCGGTCGCCAACAACGTACCGGTGGTCACGATCGCCGCCATCTTCCAGAAAGATCCGCAGGTCTTCCTGACGCATCCGGAGTCGAAGATCACCAAACTCGAGGAGCTCAAGCCACTGACGCTGTTCGTGTCCAAGGAAGGCATTTCAAGCTATTTTCAATGGCTGAAGTCCGAATATGGATTCAGCGAAGCAAAGGTCAGGCCCTACACGTTCAATTCGCAGCCGTTTCTCGCCAACAAGCAAAGCGCGATGCAAGGTTACGTGACCTCGGAGCCGTTCGCGATCGAAAAAAGCGCCGGGTTCAAGCCGGGGATCATCCTGCTGGCGGATTATGGTTTTAACGCCTACTCCACCCTGATCGAAACGCGCAGCGACCTTATCGACAAGAAGCCGGACCTGGTTCAGCGTTTCGTCGACGCCTCGATCGTCGGTTGGTACCACTATTTGTACGGCGATAACACGCCCGCCAATGAAATGATCAAAAAGCTCAATCCGGAAATGACCGACGAACTGCTCGCCTATTCGATCGCCAGGATGAAGGAATATGGGATTGTCGATTCCGGCGACTCCCTGCACGACGGCATCGGCGCCATGACCGACGCGCGGATGGCAAGCTTCTTCGACAAGATGGTGCGGGCCCACGTCGTGCGTTCCGACATCGACTACCGCAAGGCCTACACACTTCGCTTCATCAACAAGGGTGTCGGCCTGGATCTGCGGCCTAAGAACTAGGACGCGGCAATGGCCGAGCCCGCAGCGTTGTCCGAAATGGAAGTCGGTGCGGCCGGCCTTGCAGTCAGCCTGCGCGGTGTCACCAAGGTCTACGACAGCGGCGTGAGCGCGCTGGGACCGTTCGACCTCGACGTGCGCAAGGGCGAGTTCGTGTCCCTGCTCGGACCTTCGGGTTGCGGAAAGTCGACGGCGCTGCGCCTGATCGCCGGGCTGAACGCGCCGACATCGGGCACCGTCCTCGTTTCCCGGCCCACCCCCCCGGTGAGCGGAGGGCATTCGATCGGCTTTGTGTTTCAGGAGCCGACCCTGATGCCGTGGACCAGCGTCCGGGAAAACGTGCGGCTGCCGCTGAAACTCGCGCATGTCCCGGCCGCGCAAGCCGATGTCCGCATCGATGAGGCGCTGGCGCAAATGGGGCTAGCCGAGTTTGCCGGGGCCTATCCCCGCGAATTGTCCGGCGGCATGAAGATGCGGGTCTCGCTGGCGCGCGCATTAGTCACCGATCCGGATATCCTCCTGATGGATGAACCGTTTGCCGCGCTCGATGAGATTACCCGTTTCCGGCTCAACAACGATCTGCTCGCGCTGTGGCGCGATTTGCGCAAGACCGTCATCTTCGTGACGCACTCCGTATTCGAGTCGGTTTATTTGTCGCAGCGGGTGGTGGTGATGACATCGCGGCCCGGACGCTTCGGCACCGAGATTCGCGTCGACGTTCCCGAACCCCGCGGCGAAGAGTTTCGAACCTCGGCCGATTATGCCGGCTACTGCCGCACGGTTTCGAACGCTCTGGTGCCGTCCTATGCCGGGCAGCCCGGCTCATGAACTCCTTGCAGGTGCCGCCGCTAAACGCCCCGCCACTGCAGGCCCCGCCATTGTCCGCCGGACAGGCAACACCTGACAGCCGCGCGCTGCGGCTGGTCCGGATCCTGCTTCCCTCCGTTGTGCTTATGGTGGGCATTGCGGCATGGGAGCTCGTGGTGCGGCTCTACGATATTCCACCCTACGTGCTGCCCGGACCGTCGGCGGTATTCCGCACCCTCGTCGGGGACTGGCCGGTGTTGTCGCAATCGCTGCTGACCACGCTTCTGACCACGCTCGAAGGGTTTGCCGCCGCCGCCTTGGGCGGCATCGGTCTGGCGCTGTTGTTCAACCAGTCGAAATGGCTGGAATATTCGCTGTTTCCCTATGCGGTGATCCTCCAGGTCACGCCGGTCATTGCGATCGCCCCGCTGCTTCTGATTTATCTTCCGCAGCAAACCGCTGTCATCGTCTGCGCCTGGATTGTCGGGTTCTTTCCGGTATTGTCCAACACCACGCTCGGGCTGAATTCGGTGGATCGCAATCTGGCCGGTCTGTTCAGGCTCTATGGTGCATCACGGTTGCAGACACTGCTTTATCTCAAGTTGCCGGCGGCGCTGCCGTTCATCCTCGGCGGATTGCGGATCGCGGGCGGCCTGTCATTGATCGGCGCGGTCGTCGCCGAGATCGCGGCGGGCTCCGCGGGTGCGGGTTCCGGCCTGGCCTATCGCATCGCCGAATCCGGTTACCGTCTCAACATTCCCAGAATGTTCGCCGCGTTGCTGTTGCTCTCCGCTGCCGGAATTGTCATTTATGGACTGCTGGCGCTAACCTCGCATCTGGTGTTACGACGCTGGCACGAGAGTGCGCTTGGAAAGGAAAACTGATGGTAGGCGGAAATATTTCTTCGGAGAAAATCGATTTATTGGTCTACGGACCGAACAAGCCGATCGTCGACAACGGTTTTTCCGATCAGTTTATCCTGCATCTCTTTGAAACCAGGGGTGACCTTGACCGGCTCAGTCCGGCGGTGGCGGCGAAGATTCGGGGCGCCGCGGTCACTTACAGCACGGCCCGCTGCGACGGCACCATGATGGCGCTGCTTCCGAAGCTCGAGATCGTTTCCTCTTTCGGCGTCGGCTACGATCACGTCGATGCCAATTACGCGCGTGAGCATAACATCCTCGTAACCAATACGCCGGATGTGCTGACCGAAGAGGTCGCGGATATCGCGCTCGGGCTATTGATCGCCACCTTGCGCGAGTTTATCAAGGCCGATCGTTATCTGCGGTCCGGCCTCTGGACCACGCAGCAGTTTCCCCTCAGCGTCGGCTCACTGCGGGATCGCAAGGTCGGGATGGTCGGCATGGGCCGGATCGGCCAGGCGATCGGACGCCGGCTGGAAGCGTCCCACGTTCCCGTGGTCTATCATTCACGCAATCCGGCGCCCGGTGTTTCGTACAAGCACTATCCCGATCTGATCGAGATGGCGAAAGCGGTCGATACGCTGGTCGTGATAGTGCCCGGCGGTCCGTCGACGGCCAAGATGGTTAACGCCGATGTCATGAAGGCGCTCGGGCCGCGCGGCGTGATCATCAATGTTGCGCGCGGTTCGGTGGTCGATGAAGTGGCGTTGATCGCAGCGCTGAAATCGGGAGGCATTCTGGCCGCGGGGCTTGACGTATTCGCCAACGAACCGGCGGTGCCGGATGAATTGTGCGCGATGCAGAACGTGGTGCTGCTGCCGCATATCGGCTCCGCTTCGGTGGTGACCCGGAACGCGATGGATCAGCTGGTGGTCGACAATCTCAAGGCCTGGTTCGCCGGCAAACCTCCGCTGACGCCGATCGCCGAAACCCCTGTGACGGGCCGCTGATGCGAGGTCGCCTTGGCATCGCGGTCGCGGCGCTGCTGGCGTCGATCGTCTGCGGGCCGCGGGCCTGGTCGCAGGATGCCGCGACCTTGAAAAAAGACATGATCGGCCAGTGGGAGCTCTCGACCACCGAACGCAGCAAGACCTGCGTGGTGACGCTGAACGGCGACTCGACGCCGCAGGGCCTCAAGCTCGAACTGGAGCCGGGCTGCGCCGCGGCGTTGCCGTTCACCAAGGCGATCACCGCCTGGAATATAAGGGGGCTGGACATCGTGCGGCTCCAGGATGCCACCGGCGAGGCGGTGATCGATTTTACCGAGGTCGAGAGCGGAATTTTCGAAGGCCTGCGCCAGGGCGAAGGCATTTACATTCTGCAAAATCTCGCCGCGGCGCGTTCGCTGGCTAAATCGATGGATCAGATGATCGGCGATTGGGCGATGGTCCGCGGCAACGGCCAATCGATCTGTGGCCTGACCCTGACCAATACCGAGGCGACGGCGGACAATTTCCAGGTCTTCCTCAAGCCGCGCTGCGATCCGGCGGTGACCGCCTTCGCGCCGACGCAGTGGCGGCTGGAGCGCGGTGCATTGTTGCTGCTGTCCGCCAATGGCGAGGTCTGGCATTTTGAGGCCGACGACAACGCGCAGTGGCGGCGGGTGCCTGACGCCGCCGATCCGCTGATCATGCTGCGGCAGTAGTGTGGTGACCGGCTGGCTGGTATGGCCCGCGGCCCCGTTGGCATTAGGTGCATTTTTTGCAAAACTCCTGTCGATCTGGCGCGGGCCGGTTCGTCGTCTTGGATAGCGAGACAGTTCCGCAGGGCATGACGCCGGCGGCTCGCCTCTGGAAGGAGCTCTCAGATGCGCTTCATGTACATCGTCAAACATCCCGGTCCCTCCACACCGCCACCGCCGGAAATGATGGACGCCATGCACAAACTCGCCGACCGCGAGATCAAGGCGGGCCGTATGCTCGACAATGGCGGCCTGATGCCGGTTGCCACCGGCGCGCAGGTCCGCATCAAGGACGGCAAGCTCAGCGTCATTGATGGTCCTTTCGTGGAAGCCAAGGAGGTCATCGGCGGTTACGCGATCTTCGAACTGCGCGACAAGCAAGAGGCCGTGGCGATGGCGAAGGAATTCATGCAATTGCACCTGGACTTCATGCCGGGATGGGAGGGGACGTGCGAGCTTCGCGCGTTTGCCGGCCCTTGAGGCGAGACCTTCCTTGAGGCGAAGCTTCGCCACACAGGGATTCATCCTGCGCGGCCGTCGGTCATGATGGCCGACGATGGCGATCGCGCGATGCATCGCACGATTCTGGCCGTCTGGCGGATCGAGCAGCCGCGGCTGATCACGGGCCTTTCTCGGATGCTGCGCGACGTGCCGCTGGCGGAAGAGTTGACGCAGGACGCGCTGGTGGCGGCGCTGGAGCACTGGCCTCAAAGCGGCGTTCCCGAAAAACCCGGCGCGTGGCTGATGGCGACGGCGAAGCGCCGGGCGCTGGATCATCTGCGCCGTGTTCGAATGCTCGCGCGCAAGCACGAGATGGTCGCTCGCGAGATGGAGGCGGAGCAGCAGGCCATGCCCGATCTGGATTCCGCGCTCGACGACGACATCGGCGATGAACTGCTTCGGCTCATTTTCACCGCCTGTCACCCGCTTCTGTCGCGCGAGGGGCGCGTCGCGCTGGCGCTGCGCATGATCTGCGGCCTCACCACCGAGGAGATCGCGAGGGCCTTCCTGCTGCCGGCCGCGACGATCGCCCAGCGCATTGTGCGGGCGAAGCGGACGCTCTCGGAATCGGGGCTGACCTACGAGATCCCCCGTGGCGAAGAACTGTCGGAGCGGCTCGCATCCGTACTGGAAGTCGTCTACCTCATCTTCAATGAAGGCTACACCGCGGCGCGCGGCGAGGAATGGCTGCGGCCCCAGCTCTGCAACGAGGCGCTCCGCATCGGCCGCGTGCTCACCACGATCGCGCCGCACGAGCCCGAAACCCATGGGCTGCTTGCTCTGATGGAGCTCAACGCCTCGCGCACGGCGGCGCGTACCGATGCCGCGGGCGAGCCGATCCTCTTGCCCGACCAGAACCGGGCGCTGTGGGACCAGCTTCAGATCCGCCGGGGCATGCTGGCGCTCGGGCGGTCGCGAGAATTGGACGGTGCTGATGGATTCTACACCCTTCAGGCCGCGATCGTCGCCTGCCACGCGGAAGCGGGAACGGCCGACGCAACCGACTGGTCGCGGATCTCCGCGCTCTATGCCGAGCTGGTGGCGCTGGTGCGCTCGCCGATCATCGAACTCAATCGCGCGGTCGCCGTCAGCATGGTCGAGGGGCCAGAAGCGGGGCTGGTCATCGTGGACCGCCTGGTGCACGAGCCCGCCCTCAAGGAATATCATCTGCTGCCGAACGTCCGAGGCGACCTGCTCTACAGGCTCGGCCGCTACGACGAAGCCCGCGCCGCGTTCGAGGCCGCGGCAGAACTGGCGGGGAATAAGCGTGAACAGGATTTTCTGAAGCGGCGGGCTGCCGAGGCGGCCGGCGCGGTGAGGTCGTCATCCTAAATCAGCCGCAAGCCTCTTGGACGCTTGGACTGGGGTGGCCGTTCGCTCACTGACCGGACTTGCGGCAAACGCACGGTCGATACCTCGAAGTGATCACGGACAGACTCTTTAAAGATATCGTCTCACTCGATCGCAATACTCCGAATATTGCTGGCCGTAATGGCTTCTCAGGTATTCCTCTTCCCGCAATACCTGACGGTGGAATAGCCATATGGCGGCGACCATGTAGACCAAAAGAATCCAATTCGAAAACACCAGGAATAGGCCCAGCAAGACAAGCCCAAATGCCACATAAATCGGATTGCGGCTAAAAGCAAAAATGCCGGTCGTTACAAGCTCGTCCGGGTGGTCTTGATCAATGCCAACGCGGAAACTCTTCCCAAATGAAACAAGACTCAGGAACAATAGGAACAGTCCAACCAGGCAAAGAAGCACTCCGACCCAGGATAGGGTTCCGGAGTGAAAGAATTCCTGCCTGCTTACTGTTGGAAAATCAAATGCAGCGGCAAACACGATATAAAAATAAAACAGGGCAAACGGCGGGATAAGGAAATCTTTTTTGTCTATTTCGCCGAAATGTATCGCCTTTATCCCTTTTCTTCTCATCAGCAAGGCGCGAATCGATACCATTCCAAGCAGCAGTACAATTGTCAGTGCACCGACGTACCTTTGCATCGGCTCTCTCCGTTCAAAATCGCTGCGGTAGCCGGTTTGCATTATGGCATCTCGGCTATATCGGTCGGAAGAGAACAGAACAGAATGACCGTGCATTGCCGCCGATCAGCCGGTGCTTTTTAAATCAGCCGTAACCCCTTCATGCTCGCATGACCGTTCTTGCCGACGATGATGTGGTCGTGCACGGAAATGCCGAGCGGAGCGGCGATATCGATGATCGCCTTGGTCATATGGATATCCGCACTCGACGGCGTCGGATCGCCGGAGGGGTGATTATGCACCAGAATGATCGCGGTGGCCGATAATTCCAGCGCCCGCTTGATCACCTCGCGCGGATAGACCGGCGTGTGGTCGACGGTGCCGACCTGCTGCACCTCGTCCGAGATCAGCTGGTTGCGCTTGTCGAGAAACAGGATGCGAAACTGTTCCTTGTCGGCGAACGCCATGCTGGTCCGGCAATACTCGATCACCTCGTTCCAGGACGACAGCATGGTGCGCTGCTGCAACTGGCCCCTGGCGACGCGGTTGGCGGCCGCCGCGATCAGCTTGAGTTCGGTGATCGTCGCCTCGCCGACACCATCGATTTCGCTCAGCCGCGTTGCCGGCGCGTGAACCACTTCGGCGAACGAACCGAATTTCTTGATCAGGGATTTGGCCAGCGGTTTGACGTCGCCGCGCGGCAGCGCGCGAAATAGCACCATTTCAAGCAGCTCATAGTCGCTCAAGGCATCCGCGCCGGCGCCGCGAAAGCGCTCGCGCAGCCGCATCCGGTGGCCGTGATAATGCGGCGCGTCGGTGGGCGGTTCGTCTGGTTCGAGAGGCTTCATGGGCATCGGCTTTTGCATGCCGTGCCGGTCAGGTTTTGCAACCGGGAAGTGTCGGCGGTTGGCCGTTGCCCCGCGGAAATCATGCCCCTTCGTCTAGCGAACCACAGTCGCACGCCGGCCAGTCTTCGCCTTCTTCGAATGGCCGAGCAGGAGCATGTCGGCGACCGTGGTCGTGTCGAGGATCTCGGACATGGCGTCGCGCACCTTGGTCATGGCCAGACGTACCTTGCAGCGTTTCACGTCGTCGCAATCCTGACAGGGATGAGCTTCGCAATAAACGGCGAATCCTGGCGCCGAATTAAATGACGACGGGTGGCTTCTCGGCGTGACGTTGTGACAGCGTGAAGATTTCGACGCCGTTGGCGGTCACGCCGACCGAATGCTCGAATTGCGCTGACAGCGAGCGGTCGCGCGTCACCGCGGTCCAGCCGTCGGACAGGATCTTCACATGTGGTTTGCCGAGATTGATCATCGGCTCGATGGTGAAGAACATGCCGGGCTTCAGCACCACGCCTTCGCCGGGGCGGCCGACATGGATGATGTTCGGCTCGTCGTGGAACATGCGGCCCAGTCCGTGTCCGCAGAAATCGCGCACCACGCTCATGCCCTGAGGTTCGACGAAACTTTGGATGGCATGGCCGATGTCGCCGGTGGTGGCGCCGGGTTTGACCGCGGCGATGCCGCGCATCATGGCCTCGTAGGTCACTTCGATCAGCCGCTCGGCCTTCCGCGCGATCGGGCCGATCGCATACATCCGGCTGGAATCGCCATACCAGCCCTCGACGATGAACGTGACGTCGACATTGACGATGTCGCCGTCCTTCAGCACCCGGTCCCCCGGCATGCCGTGGCAGACCACATGGTTGATCGAGGTGCAGGTCGAGTAGCGATAACCGCGATACATCAGCGTGGCGGGATAGGCGCCGTGCCTGAAAGCGAAGTCGCGGACGAAGTCATCGATCTCCGAGGTCGGCAGGCCCGGCCTCACGATGTCGGTGAGTTCATCGAGGCATTTGGCTACCAGCGCGCCCGCCTTGCGCATGCCCGCGAACGCGCCAGGACCGTGCAGCTTGATCTGCCCGGTTTTGCGCAAGGAGGTATCGGAGGCTTCGACGTAGCTCATGGGCGGGTGGCATCTTGGCGGGAAAGAGTAATTTGAGGATCTAACTTAATGATTGGCGCCGTGAGTGCAAGTCAAGCCTGGGAGGCCGGAACCGCAGGAACAGTGGGGTTAAGGCTTGCCATCGACAAATCCGTATCAGTTCGAAACCTCGACAGTGGTCTCCATCGGCAGTGCGCCGCCACGGATGCGGATTTCGCGCACCGGATAGGGCACCCGGATGCCCTCGCGCTTGAAGGTCTCCCACAGCGCCAGCATCACGTCGCTCTTCACATTGTCCATGCCGTCCGGGTCGGAAATCCAGAAGGTCAGGGAGAACTTCATCCCGGCCTCGGCGAATTCGACCAGGATGCAGTTCGGCGGCTTGTCCTTGAGCGCGCGCGGCGCGGCGGCTGCAATTTCGATCGCCAGCTTGCGGACCAGCCGCGGATCGGCTTCGTAATTGGTGCCGAAATTGACCTTCACCAGGGTATTCTTGTCGGTGTAGGTCCAGTTGGTGACCTTCTGCGTCACCAGATCCTCGTTCGGGATCAGGAACTCGCGGCCATCGCCGGCGGCGACCGAAATATAGCGGGTTTTCATCGCGCTGATGCGGCCCGAGCTGTCTCCAATGGTGACGAGATCGCCGGGTTTCACCGATTTGTCCGCCAGCAGAATGATGCCGCTGATGAAATTGGCGACGATCTTCTGCAAGCCGAAGCCGATGCCGACACCGGCAGCCCCGGAAAAGATCGCCAGCGCCGAGAGGTTAATGCCGACCGCGCTCATGACCATCGCGACGGCGAATATCATCAACGCCAGCCGGATCATCTTGACCAGCAGCACCTGAATGGACGGGGTGAGGTCGCTGGACTGCGTGATCCGGCTTTCCGCGAAATTGCTCGCGATATTGGACAGCCACAGCGCCACCGCCAGCAGCACGCCGAACTTGATCAACAGCAACGGCGTCAATCGCAGCCCGCCAAGCACGATCGAGACCGAGTCCAGCGCATCGATCGCCGGGGCAAGCTGGCCGATGATGCTCAAGGCCGCGACCAGCCATGCCGACAGCGACACCAGGCGGACGATAAACGGGTTGCGAATGACCGATGTCACGAGGCGGATGATCAACCAGGCCAGTGCAAGTTTGGCGGCGACCGCGAGCAAATAGCTGCGGCTTGGCCACGTCGACACCCGCATGACCACGCGCGCCACTATCATCAGCACCGCGAATACCGCCGTCGGCGCGCTGCCGACCAGCACCCGCATGAACAACCGCAGCGGCGCCGGCCAGCCCTTGGCCAGCGACGTCATGTCGATCCGCGAGCGGATGGCCGCGCCACTGGCGAATGCGATGCCAGTGGCGGCCAGAATCAGCCCGAGCTGCAGATAGAACCAGGGCGAGGTGACCTCGGCGCCGACCGAACGTGCCGCGGCGTGCAGGAAGTCGGTGACGTCAGACAGGTCCATCGTCGAATCTCTTCTCTGGGCGGATCAACGGGAAGGCTTTGATTCGAAATGCCGGCAGATTCTCATAATCGTGGCGTCGACGCCATCGATACGCCCGGTCTTTGATGTGGGTTCAGGCCGATAAATCGGGCACATTGCCGCTGCCACGGAAAATGGGTTGGCGTCGAACTGTGGCGACGATAAGGATGCAATTGCAAGGATTTGTGCAGGTGTTTGCGATGATCAGCGGAGGTACATGGCTTCTCTAGACTCGGTCAGCATAGCCATTCTTCTCGGCTCGGTGCTGGTGATGGCCGGCATTCTGTCGAGCCTGCTTGCGCTGCGCTTCGGCGCGCCCTTGCTGCTGGTATTTTTGCTGATCGGCATGCTGGCCGGTGATTCCGGTCCCGGCCATTTGCGGTTCGACGACGTGCGCACCACCTATCTGGTAGGGTCGGTGGCACTGGCGCTGATCCTGTTCGATGGCGGCCTGCGGACGCGGTTTCAAAACATCCGCGCGGTGCTGGTGCCCTCGATGGTGCTGGCGACCGTCGGCGTGCTGTTGACGGCGCTGATCACCGCACCCGTCGCCAAATATGCGCTCGACCTGAACTGGACCGAAGCGCTGCTGGTCGGTGCCGTGGTCGCGTCCACCGATGCCGCGGCGGTGTTTCTGCTGGTGCATGCGCAGGGCTTGCGATTGCGCCCGCGCGTCGGTGCGACGCTGGAGGCGGAATCGGGCACCAACGATCCGTTCGCGGTATTTCTCACGCTGATGCTGGTAGAGTTCATTTCGGTCGGTCAAAGCTCGGCGTCGCATATTGCGCTGGAGCTTGGCCGCGAAGCCGTGCTCGGCGGCATTGTCGGCATCATCGGCGGCCGTCTGGTGGTGCTGGCGCTGAACCGCGTGGCGCTGCCGCAGGGCCTGCATGCGCCCTTTGTCACCACCGCTGCGCTGGTGATCTTCGGCGCAGCGCAGATCGGGCATGCCTCGGGATTTCTCTCGGTTTATCTGGCCGGCATCATCATCGGCAACCGGCCGACCCGCGCGCACAATTCGGTGGTCACGTTTCTGGACGCCGCGACCTGGCTGGCGCAGATCGTGATGTTCGTCATGCTTGGCCTCTTGGTGTCGCCGCAGCGGCTGGTGGTGAGCGTCATCCCGGCCGTGCTGGTGGCACTGGTGCTGATGCTGGTGGCGCGGCCGCTCGCGGTGTTTCTCTGCCTGGCGCCGTTTCGGTTCAACTGGCGGGAGAAAGTCTTCATCGCCTGGACCGGCCTGCGCGGCGCGGTCGCGATCTTCCTGGCGTCGATCCCGATGCTGGTCGGCCTGTCGAAAGCGTATCTCTATTTCGATGTCGCCTTTGTCGTCGTCATCATCTCGCTGCTGCTGCAGGGCTGGACGCTGGCTGCCGCCGCCCGCCGGCTTCATGTCGCGTTGCCGCGGGCGGATCGCGGGCCACGGCGCGTCGAGCTGGATCTGCCGGGCCAGCTCGAGCAGCAACTGGTCGGCTATCCGGTCCGGCCGAAGAGCCTGTATTTCCGGCGTGGCCTCATTCCGTCCTGGTCGAAACCGACGCTGGTGATCCGCGACGAGCACATTCTCTCGCCCGCCGAGGCCGATCCAGTACGCGCGGGCGACTATCTCTATCTGCTGGCGCCGCCGGAAAAGGCCGAAGCGCTGGATCGCTTCTTTGTCGACATGCTGCCGAGTTCGGCGCCCGATCTGCATCTGCTCGGCGATTTCATGGTCTCCGGCGAGCATACGCTGGGCGAACTGGCCGAGATCTACGGCGTCCGCGTCGATGCGGAGCAATCGAAGCTGACGCTATCCGATTACTTTGACATTCATCTCGATCACGCACCCAAGGAGGGCGCGACGCTGACGCTTGACAGCATCGACCTGGTAGCGCGCAGCCTCAGCGGCGGCCGGGTCAATGTCGTCGGTCTTCGCCTGCCTGAAGAGCAGGAGGAAATAGCGCCGTTGACCCCGATGGCA
>Ga0210400_10001448_pt1 | contig 23595 bp, 23 predicted proteins | sample IncBWH26MmetaG_FD_155456 | JGI IMG/M metagenome (GOLD analysis project Ga0210400, IMG submission 155456) | Forest soil microbial communities from Barre Woods Harvard Forest LTER site, Petersham, Massachusetts, United States - Inc-BW-H-26-M | ecosystem: Environmental > Terrestrial > Soil >...
CGATCGTCGAACATCGCGCGAACTTTGCCATATACGTTGCCGACAACAAAGTTGTCGCCCGCGCGGAGCGTGCCGTTCTGCACCAGGATCGTCCCCACCGGACCGCGTCCCCGATCCAGTTTAGCTTCGAGCACCAAGCCGCTCGCCGCGCGCCCCGGAGTCGCTTTCAATTCCTGCAAGTCCGCCGTCAGCAGAATCATTTCCATCAGCAGATTAAGATTCGTCTTCTGCTTCGCGGAAACGTCGACGAACACCGTCTTCCCGCCCCAGTCTTCCGGCAGCAGCCCGCGATCTGCCAGTTGCTTCTTGACTCGCTCCGGCATCGCGCCGGGCTTGTCGATTTTGTTAACCGCCACAATGATGGGGACTTCGGCGGCGTGCGCGTGATCGATCGCTTCAATCGTTTGCGGCATGACGCCGTCATCGGCCGCGGTGACCAGCACCACGATGTCGGTGGCCTTCGCGCCGCGCGAACGCATGCGCGTAAACGCTTCGTGACCGGGCGTATCCAGGAACACGATCTCGCGCCCGTAAGCCGGAGACGCCTTGTCCGTGATGGCAACTTTGTATGCGCCGATATGCTGCGTAATGCCGCCTGCCTCGCCTCCAGCCACATTGGTCGAGCGGATCGAATCCAGCAGAGTCGTCTTGCCGTGATCCACGTGGCCCATGATCGTGACCACCGGCGGACGCGGCACCGCTTCCGCGCCTTCCTCTTTACTCTCGGTTGCTTCAGTCGTATCTTTCGCAGCTTGTTCTTCGAAGGTGATCACTTCCGTATCCGCTCCGAAGAAGCGCGCCATCTCGCTTGCCAGTTCCGCGTCGAGCGTTTGGTTGATGGTTGCGAACACGCCCCGCACCACCAGCCGCGCAATCACGTCCTTGGCGCGAATGCCCAGCTTCTCAGCCAGGTCTTTCACCGAGATTCCTTCTGTAATCGTGATGTTGCGCGTGATCGGCGCCGGCTCGTTGCTGATGGTCATCCGCGGCGGCGGAGTGTAGCCCTTCATTGGGCCTTCCTTCACTCCTCGCGGTACATACCTCTGCCCTGGTCGTCGCGCCGGACCACCCGGACGGCTTCCCGGACGCGTCGGCCCCGGCGGAGGAAGCCCCGCTCCGGGACCTACGCCCAGCGGACGCGATCCCGCAGGCGCAACTCGCGTCGGATGCATCGGCCGCCGTTCACCCGGACGAAGCGGCGGACGCGCCGATCCTGGCGCTTGCGGCCGTGGTGTGCGCTGAAAAATTGGTTGTCCCGGCACAGGTCGTCCCGGCGCTGGACGCGAAGTTGCACCCGACGCAGGCGCTCCCGGCGCAGCCAGAGGCGCCTTGTATACCGGGCGCGGGCCGGTCTGCGGCATGATCATTCGCGGTGGCGGCGCGATCGGAGCCGCCGGCTTCGCGGGCGCCGGGCTTTGCATCTGCATGACATTGCCCGGAGACTGCGCCGCCGGCGCAGTACTTCCGGCCTGCGCTGAGGGAGTAACCCTAGGCGGAACGGCGATAGCGGGGGGTGCCGTGTTCGTAGCGCCAGCCGGCGTCGTCGCAGCGGGCGGTGCGACGGGAGTTTTGGGCGGAATCACGACCACTGTCGGCGGCCGATATCCGGCAGCTACCGAAGCGGGCGTCACCATTCTCGGCGCCGGAGACGCAGGCGCGTCAGTCGCTGGCTTGGGCGGCATTGCCTTCGGGGTCCCTGCCTTCGCTTCTACCGGCGGCTTCTCAGCCGGCGGAGGGACTGCCGGGCGCGCGGCGGGATGCTCGGCTACTCCCTTTTGCTGCGTGATGGCGCGCAGCACGTCTCCAGGCCGCGAAATATTCGATAGGTCGATCTTAGTCTTGATTCCTTCGTCGCCGTGGGCGGCACGCGAAGTCTTCGCCGAACTCGGCGCTCCCTCGGAGCGGCCGCGGAGATGCTTCCGCACCAGTTCCGCTTCGTGATCTTCCAGAGAACTGGAGTGCGTTTTCTTCTCCGTAACACCCACCGTCGTCAGAACGTCAAGAATTTCCTTGCTCTTGACTTCCAACTCACGGGCCAGATCATTGATTCGAATCTTACTCATCCGCTCTCGTTTCCTCTTCTTGTCCCGCTAATTTCGCGTATCTAAGCTCGCATGTCTAACCTCGCATGTCTAACCTCTTATGACTAGCGTTTGACGAACCCCGCGCGTTCGGTTCGGACGCAACTCCGAACTCGCCACGCTCCCTGTTCAGCTCTTCTTGTCTTCTGCGGCTTCTTCGGTCGCAGCTTCGGCGGTCGGCGCGTCTTCAGTCGGGGCTTCGTCGATCGCGGCCAAATCGATCGCGGCTTCTTGGGTCGAAGCTTCGGCGATTTCTTCTGCCGCCGCCATTTCGGTGGGCTCCCCTTCGGCGGCCAGCACGTCCGCTTCCACCGAGCCCTCTGCCAGCGATTCCTCGCTGAAAGCCGCTTCGGTGGCGGCTTCTTCAGTGCCCTCCGGTTCCGCGGCGGCTACTGCCTCGCCGCCATCCAGAGTGGCAAAGTAATTATTGACCGCAATACTGATTTTTTCCACCGTTTTCGGGCCAATACCTTCAATCGCTTCCAGTTGCTCGGGCGTCATATCGGCCAACGACTCCACCGTATTCACGCCCGCCGCCTTCAGTTTCTCGACCAGCCCCTCGCCCAGTCCGGTAACAATCTCCAGCGGAGTTACGGTCTGCGTAACCAGCGCCGACATCTGCTGTTCCACTTCCTGCCGCTTTTCTTCTTCGCTCTTGATATCGATCTTCCAGCCCAGCAGCTTCGCCGCCAGCCGCACGTTCTGCCCTTTTTTCCCGATGGCCAGCGAGAGTTGCGTATCGTCCACCACCACTTCCAAATGCTTATCCGTCGCATCCACGATCGTCACCCGGCTTACTTTCGCAGGCTGCAGCGCTTTCTCCGCGAACGTAACTGCATCCTCGTGATATTCGATGATGTCGATCTTTTCTCCGCGCAGCTCCCGGATGATCGACTGCACCCGCATGCCCTTCATGCCCACGCAAGCTCCGACCGCATCCACGTCCTTATCCTTCGACATCACCGCGATCTTTGTGCGCTCGCCCGCTTCCCGCGCAATCGCCCGAATCACCACCGTGCCGTCATAAATTTCCGGCACTTCCGTCTGAAACAAATGCTGTACAAGTTCCGGCGCTGAGCGCGAAGCGATCACGCCCGGACCTTTCACCGCCTTTTCGACCCGCACGATTACCACCCGAATCCGCTCGCCCACCGCAAACGATTCCAGCCGCGACTGCTCCTTGCGTCCCATGCGCGCTTCGGCCTTGCCGATATCGAGAATCACGTCCGGACCCTCGAGCCGCTTCACGGTCGCATTCACCACCTCGTTCACATGCCCGATGTATTCGTTGTAAACCGTGTCGCGTTCCGCTTCACGCACTTTCTGAAAGATGACTTGCTTCGCAAGTTGCGCCGCAATCCGCCCCAGAATCCCTTCCGTCACTTTCGGGATCAGGAGCTCTCCGCCCGCTTCCGCGCTCGGATCCAGCTTCCGTGCCTGCTCGACGGTTACCTGAAGATTCGGATCTTCCACCTGCTCCGGATTCTCGACGATCGACTTCACTGCATACGCGCTAATCTTGCCGCTCTCCTTATCGAGCACCGCGCGCAAGTTTTCCTGCGTCTTGTAGTACTTGCGGGTGGCCACGACAATGGCGTCCTCGACCGCGCTCACCACAATCTGCGGATCAATGCCCTTCTCCCGGCTGACCCCTTCGATAATGTTGTAAAGCTCACTAGCCATAAAAATTCCAAACTCTTGAGGTCTTAGGTGCCACGTCTTAGAACTTGGTTTCCCTGAGACCTGACACCTGAGAGCTTGCCCCTAGATTTCCGGTACCAGATTCGCTTTCTCTACGTTTCGCAACTCAATCTCAACGTTCAGCGACTCGCCCTCTTTCGGACGCATCTTCTTCTTGCGCGCCGCGCTTAGATCCAGCAGCAGCTTTCCGTTCTCGAAGCTTTCCAGTTTCCCTTCAAAATGCCGGTTGTTGTTCACCGGCTCCCGCGTCATCAACTTCACGCGATGTCCACGGAAGCGCTCAAAATCCGCCGCCTTGGTCAGCTTGCGATCCAGTCCCGGAGAAGAAACCTCCAGCACATACGATCCCCCCGGAAACGCATCTTCAACGTCGACGATCGTCCCGAACTCCCGGCTGAACTTCGAGCAATCCTCGTGGGTCACGCCGTCCGGACGATCCGCCGCCGGTAGCGCTCCAGGCCGGTCAATAAATACGCGCAGCGTGCGGTGTTTACCGGCCCCGCACACTTCCACTTCGACTACTTCCAGCCCGCTCGAGCCCGCCACCCGCTCGGCAATCCGCTGGACCTTATCCAGATCAAAAGCCATGTTTTCAGCAATTTGCGCCCGGAGCGCCGCGCCAGTAAATTCCCGCTGATCGGCCCAACTAAAAAGTGGGCTTTCGCCCACTGGTGTGCTTCGACAATCCTGGCACTACGACACAACAGTTTTCGTTATCAACTATACGCCGCCGATATGGAAAACACAAACAGGATGCCTTACGCCAAAGGGCAGAAGATCGCCTCTAACTCGCTGGGAACTTCGTAGAGACCTGCGGAGGGTCGGCTAGCATAGGGACGGACGCATTCGTCCGTCCAAGCCGAGCAAAGCTCGGCAGAGTTCGCGCATCGGCCAGTGAGGACGGCACGGCCTCCCCCCAGTTACGAAAGTATCTGAAGTAACCTTGCCCTCGCCTCGCCCATCCCGCAAACTTCTCCTGATGCGCTTTTCTCGCGCCCATCTCGCCATCGCTCTGGGCTCCGCTGGCCTGTTGGTGCTCGTGTTCCTTGGCTACCTGTATTGGCTCAGCAGCCAGCCGCCGGTCCTGTCGCGCTCCGAGGAACGCGACCCTCTGACCCAGATGCCGATCAGCATCACCATGAATCCGTTTCGCGATCGCACCATCGAACGCACCGCCAATAACTTTATCTCGGAGATGCGCGACGGCAATTGCCGCAAACTGCTGGCCCAGTGGGAAAAGGACTACCGCAGGAAGCGCGCCGACTTCCTCTGCAACTCCGAAGCCCAGCACCCGCTCATTTCCTGGAACCTGGTGCAATGGGAGGACGCCCCGCCCCTGGTGATTCTGCAGTACAAAGGCGAGCGTTACAGCAACCCTGGCCAGACCGCAACCTACAAAGACCTTTTCTCAGTAACCGAAGAAAAGAAAGATTCCGGCTGGACGGTTACGAAGTACGATTCCTTCTACTGATTAGTTTTCTACCCGATTCGCGATCAAATATCGTCCAGTAAGCAGGCTGATTGAAAAAGCCGGTTCGCCCTGCCGGTGGAATCCCACAAGCTACCAGGCGTCCCGGCTTCCCCCCACCGCTCGATGATCCATACATACGATGGATCACTTTCGATGGATACGTCTATGGATTCCTTCTACAGAATTACTTCGTGACGGCATGAGCCGCCGCCTCTTGCGCCAGTATCCTCCTGGCCTGCACGTCGCCGGAACCGGCTTCCTTTGTCGTCTGGGCCTGAGTCTCGGTCGCTTCCTGCAGAGCTTGGGCACCGACGCTGATCTTAACTGTATCCGTGGCTGCGGGCTGCGGTTTGGCCTGTGGGCGCGCTGCCGGCGGTTGAACGTCAGGCTGGGCGCGGACTTGCGGCGGACTAGTTACGGGACTGACCATTTGTGAGAACCCCCTAATGTTCTTGATCGGCACGCGGGGCTATTTACTTTAGCTTTGCATACGGAGTAATGCGGGAGGCTACGGGAAGCTGAGTAACAGGTTACCGGCATCTGACTCTATGGAGAATGCTTATCCTCCGATGTGCACCATCGTCCGCGACGCTGGCACAAATCCCGGCTCTCCTATATGGTGGCGTTCTTCTTTCTTCTCCACTACCTTCACAATGAACTCCTTGAGCTTATCGTCCGTCGCGCCACGCCGCATTAGCTCATGCAGATCGTGATCCCACACAGAAAATAGACATGTTCGCAGTTTGCCGTCCGAAGTGATCCGAATCCGGCTGCAGTGTCCGCAGAATGGATGCGATACCGGCGCGATAATTCCAATCTCACCCAGGCCATCGGAGAAGCGATACCGCCGCGCCGTTTCGCTGCGCTCGTGCGCAATCTCTTCCAGCGGCAGATACTCCGACATGCGCTCCACGATTTCATCGAGTCTGACTACCGTCTCTGGTGTCCATAGCCGATCTTCCTCCAGGGGCATGAATTCGATGAAACGCACCACCACCCGCTCTTCCCGCGCGAACTTTCCAAAGTTAACGATTTGATCTTCATTGAAGCCGCGCAACAGCACGCAATTGATTTTCACCGGATCGAGCCCCGCCTGCCGCGATGCGCGAACGCCCGCGAGCACGCTCTCGTATCCATTCGGCACGCGCGTGATGCGCGCAAATCGTTCGGGATCCACCGCGTCCATGCTGACCGTCACGCGATCAAGTCCTGCGTCTTTCAGCGGCTGCGCAATCTCAGCCAGCAAATGACCGTTCGTCGTCAGCGCAATTTCAGGCTTCTCGCCGTGCGTGGTTCGCAGCTTCGCGAGGTCGCGCACAAATTCCACAATTCCCTTGCGTAGCAGCGGCTCGCCGCCCGTCAGGCGAATCTTCGTGATCCCGAGGCCAACCAGTATTCGCGCCATCCGCAGGTAATCTTCGAATGGAAGTTCCGCATACGCCGCACCATTCGTCCCCGTCCGGCAGTACACACACTTATAGTTGCAGCGGTCCGTGATCGAGATCCGCAGGTCGTGGATCGAGCGCCCGAAATTGTCGGTGAGGTTCAGCATTCAGCACTCAGCAATCAGCAATCAGCATTCAGATAATCCAGTTTTCCCAGAAGCCGGCAATCGCCTTCAAGGCTGAATGCTGAGCGCTGAATGCTGACGGCTACATCTTCGAAGCCGATCGTTCTCTGATTTTTCGAATTCCTAAAAGGAAACCGCAGGCAGGAGCGACCCCAGCGAGCGTTTCCTTTCCAACACGGGAGGCGCAGACGTTTCCATCCGCACCCTCGGATCGCACCTCTCAGACCGGCACAACCCTCGCCCCCGAGGCCAGAAAACCTCTCAGGCCACGGGGATCGGAAACTCGATCATCATTATAGATGCCGAAGGCACACTTTCAGAAACAGCTTTTCGCGTCGCGTCCGCGTGCTTGATTGCTACCTTGATTGCTACTATCCGATCCATGCCGGTTAATGGGGAGTCGAGCGTTCCTCTACAAGACTGGTAGACTCTCCGCATGAAAGCCCTCGTCATCACTCGCTTCGGCGGTCTCGAGGTTCTCAAATTGCAGCAGGTCCCCGACGCGCATCCCGCGCCGGAGCAGGTTCTGGTGAAAGTGGAAGCGGGCGGCCTGAACTTTGCCGATCTGATGACTATGGAAGGCGGATACGCCAATACTCCAAAGCCGCCGCTCACGGCCGGCCGCGAATTCGCCGGCATCGAATTAGCTAGCAACGCCGAGCCAACTGGACGCCGCGTGATGGGTTACACGCAGTGGGCCGCCTTCGCCGAAAAAACCGTGGCGCATCGCAACCTTGTCTGGCCCGTCCCGGAAAATTGGGCCTCCGAACAGGGCGCCGCCTTCCCGGTAAATTTCTTCACTGCCTACTTCGCTTACTGGAAAGCTGGTTTGCTCGTCCCTTCGAACGACAAGCCCGCCGGCTCCCGCGTCCTGATTCATGCCGTTGCCGGCGGAGTCGGTACAGCCGCGGTGCAGATCGGGAAGATTCTCGGCATCGAAATGTACGGGACTTCTTCCTCCGATGAGAAGCTCTCCCGAGCGCGCGAGCTCGGCCTGCAACACGGCATCAACTACAAACAACACGATTACGCCGCTGCAATTCGAGAGCTCACGGGCGGCGAAGGCGTCGACGCGGTTTTCGAAATGCTGGGCGGCGAGCATGTCGCGAAAAGCGTCGGCTGCGTGCGCGACTTTGGACGCGTCATCGTCTACGGCGCTGCCACCGGCGAAACTCCTCAACTCGACACTCGCATTCTCTATGCGAAAGGCGCTAGCGTCCACGGACTCTGGCTGTCGTATCTAAGTGCGAACCGCCCGCTGATGGAGTCCGCGTGGAAGCAGCTTTCAGAATGGATCGCAGCCGGCAAGCTCCATCCCGTGATCGGAAAAGTCTTTCCTCTGGAGCAGGCTCGCGAAGCCTACACACTGATGCAGGAAGGCAAGAATTACGGCAAGATTGTGCTGAAGATTAGTTAGCAGGCCCCGGCAGTCTCTGTGAGGCGAACGAAGCCGAAGGGGAGGCATCTGCGGTTCGTCAGCATCTACTGACTTCCTAACAAAACACCTCGGCTCTGTTACTCCGACAACGCGCACATAGATTGCTAACCCGCCAAGCACCCGCACGTCCAATAAGCACGTTCGCAAACAATACTTCGCAAAGAAAAAGAAAAACGGGAACTTACTCAAGCCGAGATTCGTATCCTGTAGCGAACCGACATAGAGTGGACGAAACAATCTCGATCCGCTCGAAAGAATTTGCAGGGTGACGGGACTGGCGCATGCATGGTTTGGCGGCCCTGGGTGCGCCGGGTCCAGTAAAAAAGTACGAGTGTGAGGCACGCGTCTTTTTACGTCACCCTGACATGCGCATTGTAGGACTTTAGCAAAAAAAGGCAAGCCCTCAGTCGAGAGTCCTCGAACTATCACCAGCCGCCCCTAACGTCCCGGCCAGAAACCGGGTAGAAAGCGAAGGAGCATATGAAACTGAACAATCTGGGACTGAATCATCTGGCAAAGACTGCTGTGCTCGGGCTGGCCGTGCTGCTCGCAACGAGTGCTTTCGCAAGTAACAAAGGTACCCTGCAGGTGCATGAGACGCTCGAAGTCAACGGCCAGCAGCTCGCCGTCGGTGAGTATCAACTGCGCTGGGACGGAACGGGATCGAATGTCGAAGTAAGCTTCATGCAGGGCAAGAGGGAAATCGCGAAAAGTTCGGCAAAGGTCGTCAGCCTCGATAAAGCATCTGACTACGACTCGGCGCTCGTAGACCATTCCAGCGGCAAAGCAATAGTTACCGAGGTACGCTTCGCTGGTAAGAAGTACGCTCTAGCCCTCGGCAGTACCGAGAAAGCCGAAATGAGCGGAGGCTCCAACAAGTAACTTACTCAGTCATGAAGAGTAAGGCGAGGGAACACTCCGGTGCTCCCTCCTATTTATCAATCTAACCGTTGTCAATATGACTATTTGCTCTGGCTGGCAGCAGCCAATAACTTTGCTGGATCGAGCGGAACATCTTCGTCTACGTAAGCGGCAATTGGCGTGCCCGCTTTTACGTCAACATTCTTTCCGTGTTTGATCAATCCAATCGGACCGAATAGTACTGTCAGGGCGACCGCAGTTCCCACTTTGCCTTCGCCTTCCTTACCCCTGCTGCCGCGCAATCTGACTCGCTGGTCGCCGGCCTTCAAGTGCTCCAGCCGCATATTTAACTCGCCGGCTTTGCCCATCATCCCGGCTTTCTTGGCATTTGTGATCGTTCCTGTCGCTTTCGCCCCAGCCTTAACGACGACAACGTCGCCCACTTTCAAGTCTTCGTCAAGGACTAAATTGACTGGGTCGCCTTCGTTTGCGGTCTTCGAACTCAAATCGTCGGAGAATTTCAGCTTAACGTCGGTGCCTTCCTTCAAAATCAACTTGGCAGCCGCGGCTGGCGCCGCAGGTACAGCTGTAGAAGCTGTAGGGGGCGCGGCTGACGCATCTTGTCCGAGAGCGACCGACTGCGAAAGACTCAGAAGAAGCACGAGAAGTACTGCACTCAACTGCCTCATGGTGTTGTGTCCTTTCGTGGGTTACCGAGGGCAAGCGCTTGCCGCGCGCCCTCCGCTAACTTAAGTCAAGCTTTGCACTGATCGAACAGAGCCTCGGGATCCGGGCCTGAATGTGAGGAAGACAATTCTTTTCAAGAGGCTCGGCCCATTGTCGGTCTGTGAAGAGAGTTTGTCAAGGAAAGGTGCAGGAGACGCCATTGGCGGCGAAATACAATAGGGAACGAGTGCTCCCTCGAACAACTGACAACTGACTACTGAGAACTACCTCAGTACTTAGGCATCTTAGGATCGATCCGCTCCGCCCACGCCGTGATTCCACCCGTCAGGTTACTCACTTTGGTGAAGCCGGCCTGCTTCAAGAAGGCCACTGCCTTCGCGCTGCGTCCACCCATCTTACAGTGGGCCACAATTTCGCGGCTCGAGTCGAGTTCGCTAACGCGCTTCGGCAGATCGCCCAGCGGAATGAGATATCCGTTCAGGTTGCAAATCTGGTATTCGTGCGGCTCGCGCACGTCGAGAATGAAAATGTCGGCCTTCGCGTCTAACTTCTTTTTTAACTCTTCCACCGAGATTGGCGGCACGTCGCCACTCGCAGCCACGGGCGCTTCCACGCCACGGATTCCGCAGAACTCTTCGTAATCGATCAGCTTGGTGATCGTCGGGTGGGTGCCGCAGACGGGGCAATCGGGATTCTTGCGCAGCTTCAGTTCGCGGAACTTCATGCCGAGCGCATCGACCAGCAGCAATCGTCCGACAAGCGAATCGCCTTGCCGCAGAATAAGCTTGATGGTCTCGGTCGCCTGAATGACGCCGACCAGTCCGGGGAGAATGCCGAGCACTCCTCCTTCGGCGCATGAAGGAACCAGGCCCGGGGGTGGCGGCTCAGGATAGAGACAGCGATAGCACGGTCCCTCTTCGGTCGCGAACACACTCGCCTGCCCTTCGAAGCGAAAAATGGAACCGTAAACATTGGGCTTACCCGTGAGCACGCATGCATCATTGACCAGGTAGCGCGTGGGAAAATTGTCGGTGCCGTCGGCGACTATGTCGAACTCTCGAAACAACTCAAGCGCGTTGGCGCTGGTCAGTTTCGTATCGAAAGTCCGCAGGTTGAGGAAAGGATTAATCGCCTTCAATTTATCGGCGGCGGAGTCGAGCTTCTTGCGGCCGACGTCGGCGGTGGTGTGGATGATCTGGCGCTGCAGATTCGTGTAGTCCACGACGTCGAAGTCCACGATGCCGAGCGTGCCGACGCCCGCGGCCGTCAGGTAGAGAGCGAGCGGCGAACCGAGGCCGCCCGCTCCAATGCATAGAACTTTCGCGGCTTTCAGCTTCTGCTGCCCTTCCATGCCCACCTCGGGCATGATGAGATGGCGCGAGTAGCGCAGGATTTCGTCGTTGCTTAAAGCCGCTTCGGGTTTGGCTTCGGTCAGAGTGGCCATAGGTTCCTTCAGATTTAACTAAGCTCGACTGCGGACTAGAGACAGCGGCAACAGCGCGCGGGACGGGACATTCGGCGATGCGTCGGTTCGCAGGTCATCTCAAAATCGTAACTCAGCAGCCGCCGGCAATCGACGGCACGATGGAAATGGTATCACCATCGTTAAGCGCTGTGGCTTCTTTCTGCAGGTATCGCATATCCTCGTCATTGACGTAGACGTTCACGAATGCCCGCAGCCTGCCGTCCTCAGTATAAAGGTGGCGCTTTAGGTCGGGATGCCGCGAAACCAGGCCAGCGAGCGCTTCGCCGACGGTATTTCCAGGGACATCGACTGACGACTGTTTCCCCGAATATTGACGAAGTGGGGATGGAATCTGGATCTGGGGCATGTCAATAAAGATGCTATAGTACGGGCGAAAGATGCAAGCCGAAAATTCTCACGCCACTTCAGCCTTCTCGTCCACAAATTTCTTGTCGGCTTCCTCTGTGCCCGTGAGCTCGAACGAATTCGTAGCGCTCGCCATGCCCTTCTCCACGCTCGTGATCACATAGGAACAGCCGAACCAGTGGGCTTCCGCGAGGTCGGTGGGCGACCATTGCGCGGGGTGGTCGGGATGGGAGTGATAGAAGCCGACGATGTCCTCGCCGCGCTCGCGGCCCTCGCGCTGAATACGGATGAGTTCCCTCGGATCGATTTGGTAGCGGTTGTGTGGCGAGTCTTCGCGCGTGTTGCCGCAGCGAGCGATGCGCGAGACGATCTTTGTGACGGCCTCGGCGCCGCTGTCGTCGAAGCGCCCGAGGAGCACGCCACAGCACTCGTAGGGATAGGTTTCTTCTCCGTGCTGGCGGAGGGAGAGGTAGTCAGATTGGGAGAGCTTGAGCATGGATCAAGGTCAGAGGTTAGAGGTCTGACAGCAGAGGTTAAACCCCAAGGCTTGCCGTCGGGAAGGACGAGGGCTTTCACCTCTGCAATCTGACCTCTTACCTCTGCAATTATTCCTCATTCCAAAATCTCTCGCTCAGATATTTCTCGCCGGAGTCGGCGAGAATGGTAACGATGGTTGCGCGTTGATTAATTTTAAGACTGTCTACGACCTGCAGGCAGCCAACCACGGCGGCTGCGGAGGAAACTCCGACGAGCAGTCCTTGTTCGCGGGCCAGGCGCCGGGCCATGGCGTGCGCGTCTTCGGTCGCAATCTCCAAATTTTCGTCGGCGAGCGACGAATCGTAAATGCGCGGGATGATTGCCGAGGGCAAGTACTTCGCGCCTTCGATCCCGTGAAAGGCGGAGTCCGGCTGTAAGGAAATGCAGCGAATTTTTGGATTTAACTCTTTCAAACGGCGCGTGGTGCCGATGAAGGTTCCGGTGGTGCCGAGCATAGCGACGAAGTGCGTGACGCGCCCTTCGGTTTGCTGCCAGATTTCGTTTGCGGTGGTTTCGTAATGCGCGCGCCAGTTGGCGTCGTTCGAATACTGATCGGCATAGAAATAAAGATTGGGATCGCGCTCGACATATTGGCGCGCGACCTTGATGGCGCCGTCGGAGCCTTCGGCGGGATCGGTATAGATGATATTTGCGCCGTATGCCTGTAGAATCCGTTTTCGCTCGGGAGAAACATTCTCCGGCACGCAGAGCGTGACCGGGAATCCGAGAGCGGCGCCTAGCATGGCGTAGGAGATGCCGGTGTTGCCGCTGGTGGAATCGAGCAGAGTCTTTCCGGTAGCGAGGTTGCCGTCGCGGCGCGCTTCGGCCACAATGCGGGCGGCGGCACGATCTTTGACGGATCCACCGGGGTTGTACCATTCAGCCTTGCCCAAAAGGTGTACGTTGACTAGTTGTGCATGGGCAGGTTGCGCGTGGGGAAGATCGCGGATGAGCGCGTCGAGCGGCAGCAGGGGCGTGTTGCCGATGCCCGCGAGCAGAGCTTCTCCGCGTCGACTTGAGGTTCGACCAGACGTTTGGCCAGGCGCGGCTTCAGCCTGGGAAGGCCACTGCGGTGGCGCGGAGCCGGAACCGGATGGAGTCATCGTGTAGGATGCCTCAGTGACTACGGTAATGTGCCCGCAATCCCAAAAAGGTATATCTATACTAGCGTTACTGTATTCCCTCGTCATTAGATTTGCGGCGGCCGGTTTTGGTTCCCAAACCGTTCAAACCGCATCTAACCTGATGCGATGATAAAAGACAAACGAGAATTGAGTTTATAAAATGACAGCAAAAGTCGAAGAGCGAACCTACGAAGACGCAGTCAGTTGGCTGCGCGAACATGGCTTTGATCTGATTGAAGCTCCGGGCACGCAAGGGCGCGTGTTCCTGAGAAAGTACAACTGCTCGGCGGCGATCCAGAAGACGGACGACGGCGGCGTGACAATTTTCGCGTATCCGGGATACCTGATTGGCAGCGAGATTTCGAAGCTCGTGAATCGCGGCTACCAACAGTTTCTGAAGACGTCGAAGACTGAAGTTCCCGCGACGGCCGACCACCTGAAAGCGCTGCAGCAGTTCTCTGAAGAAATGAAAGAAGCGCTGGGGCTGCCGAGCCTCTACAACGAGTCGCTCGGAACCGTAAGCGAGTCGTACCAGTACGATCGAATCAAAGACCGTGACCAGCCCGAGGTTGAGCGTCCGAAGCGGCCGTGGGAGACGGTGAAAGTGAAGGTCGCCGCCGCGACAAAAAAGGGCCGGGCATAGATGTCGCGCGGTCAGCCGTCCGCTTGCATGCTGACGTGTTGAAAAGCGCTACTGTTTCTGAAGCACTTTCAATACCGCCTTCTGCGCCTCCATCCCTGCAGGATCCGATCCATTCACACTAAGGTATGCCGCGAGTGCCCGCATCATGTAGGCGTCATTCTCGAAGGTTTGCAGCAATTCGAGATGCGGCGGACTATCTTTCCAAACTTTTTGGTCGGCGGCGTCCAGCGCACTAAGCCAGTTGTGAAATGCCGGCGCATCAAAATCTTTTCGCGCTACGATCGTGGCCGCGAGCGCCGACAGCCGGTCTTGTTCTCCGTACGTGAAAATCTCATGGGCGGAAGAGAGACGGCGCGCGATCGCATCCAGCAAACGTCCCTGATCTTCATTCTTCAGCAAGGGATTAGCGGCTAATGCTGCCAGCAGATCGGCAGTATGCGCGGTCGCATGAATCCAACCCAGTGTTGGATCAAATCCGCGCAGATCGCGTTCATCCCTAAGATAGACGAGCGCATTCGCCAGGAATGTACGGTACCGCTCTTCACCGAGAAATGGCATCTTCAAGTCCCGCTCCGCCAGAGCTACCAATGACAGGGCTGAAAACGAACGTTTGAGGACGCCATCATTCCCAGTTTCACCAATCCCGGTCCGCAAGTTGGCCTGCCAGTCATCGAGCAGCGAGTACAGTTCGTCGGTTGAAATTTGCTTTTGATGCTTGATCCAGATGGTTGTGATGGAGTACGCGAGGTCGTCGCGAAGTTCGGGATCCCTCGAACCGAGGTACCCACTTAACTCACGCAGCAACGGGAAGATTGGCTGCCCGTCCGGAACTGCATACCGGTTTTTCGCGATGGCCCGCCAGAATTCGCGATCGTGCAACGGCTTTCCCTGCACTCCCTCGGCAGGCGCTTGAGACTGCGCCCGCACTGGGAAAGACATCAGGAACAGTGCCACAAACATCACCGTCCATTTCATAATTGCTCTCCTGACAGACAATTTGTGCGATATCTGATGCACCAAGACTAGCGGGCTAAGATGAGACGCTGAACACGGCCTGACGTTAGCACTGTTCTACACTCAAGTAGATGAGCACCGATGGCGAGTTGACGAGTTACGAATAAGAGGGATTATGCGCGATTTCATTGTGTTGATGGGTGTGGTCGCTGGGCTAGCGATCTCTAGCGTTGCGCAGGACGGCGGCGATGCTGCGCGTGCAGCGATCCGAAAAGTGATTGCAGAGCAGCAGGCGGCCTGGAACCGGCAAGATCTGGAAGGCTTCATGGCCGGGTACTGGAACTCCCCCGAGCTGACGTTTTTCTCGGGCGCCCATGAATCGAAGGGCTGGCAGGCGGCGCTCGATCGCTATAAGAAAAACTATCAGGGCGCGGGGCACGAGATGGGAAAGCTCGAATTCGCGAATCTGCGGATCGAGATGCTGGGGGCGGACGCGGCATTTGTGCGCGGCGAATTCCATCTGACGATGTCGGATGAGAAGACGCCGCACGGATTGTTTACGCTCGTCTTCCGCAAGTTTCCCGAGGGATGGAAGATTGTGCACGATCACTCAGCGGGAGACTGAGTGGAGAGCCATGCGCCCTCGCCCGGCTGGCGGGCGAGGCGCCCGTCCCTCCATCGTACTAGTGCGGCCATTTCGCCAAGATCGCTCCCATCGCCAGGTAGCAGACTAATTGATATCCCGTGTTGATCAGGTAGAGTTTGATCGGCTGCTTCCCGAATAGAGCGCCGGTTAGTTGAACTGTGGTTACGAATCCCAGCCAGATAGCAAAACCGATTTTCATTCCGTAGGGAATGGTGTTGACGCTGGTGATGCCCATGATCTTCGCGAGCACCAGGGCGGACGCGATACTGGCGACGAAGGCGAGGCCGTAGGTTTTGCCCGCGCCTTTTTGCAGCTCGGCGAGTTTGGCTTTGTCGTTGGGATCGATTCCCATCAAGCGCATCCAGGGATTCGCGAAGAGCATCGGGGAATACCAGAGAAATCCGACCACCATGGTCGCAACCGCGCATACCAGGACCGCCAAGAAATTGATTCCAGCAAATGAGTGAGCTCCAATCATCGTGTCGTCCTCCTAAGGGTGGCGATGACGGCGCAATAGTAATCCTGCGGGAGGGTGTAAGGAAGGGGAAAATTTGAGCCACTCTCAGGGGATGACAAAATCAATCTGCTATCGCCCTCGATCCATAGCCTCGTTCGCCAGCCGGTCGGCGGTCTGATTGTGCTCGCGCAGCGCATGCCGGATTTCGAAGTGCTCGAGCCGCCGGACCAGTTGTTGTGCCTGTTCGTAGAGCTTGCGGAGTTCGGGATGGCGCACCTTGTAGATGCCTTTCATCTGCCGGACCATCAGTTCGGAATCGCTGATCACCTTGAGCGCTTTGATCTGGTTTTCAGCGGCGTAACGGAGAGCGGCGATGAGTCCCTGATACTCGGCGTAGTTGTTTGTGTGGTGTCCAAGATATTCGCTGAGCTCGGCGACCGGATGCCCGGCGGCGTCACTGATGGCCACACCGTAGCCGGCCGGCCCTGGATTGCCGCGGGCTCCGCCGTCGACGTGGGCGGTGTGGGCGGCGGGCACGGATTTCACAGCGGAGAAAAGATTGCTGGAGTCGGGAGAACGCGAAGGCATGGAATGAGTTTATAACGCGGGCAGTTCGGAATTGTCCAAAGGTAGCGTGAATCCAGAGTTGCCGTGGCCACAGGCAACTGCCGAGCTGCGCTCGCTTGGACGGGCGCGGGGGCCCGTCCCCACACTTGCCAAACCACTTCGTCTTACCTTCCTGTGGCGAGCCTTGTGGCCAACCGCTGCGGGAGGTTGGCGGCCAGGATTTTTTCCTGTGCCACGCGCAGGTTGTAAGGCACGCGATAGTAAGTAACAATCCAGCCCTCGGTGTCGAACATCGCAAACGCAGCGCGCCAGTCGCCATCGCGGGGCTGGCCTACCGACCCCGGGTTGATGAGATAGCGGCGATCCTTTCTTAGCGGCCAGTCGGACGACTCGGGCTGACCTACGGTGCGATATCCCGGATGGTAGGCTTCGCTGATCTCGCCCGTGAGCACGAACCCCCCTTGAAGGTGAGTGTGTCCGAAGAAGGTGACCGGGACCGGAATGGTAATGAGCGGTTCGATGGCGTCGCGGGCGCTGACCATATATTCATCTTCGTCGAGCGGGGAGCCGTGGACGAACTGAACGCCGGGGAGCTCGTCGACGTGGATGGGACCCTGAGGAAGGGCGCGGAGCCATTCGAGATTCTTGGTCGTGAGCTGGTCGCGCGTCCAAAGCGTGGCGAGACCGGCCACGGGGTTGAAGTCCTCGAGGTTCATGAGGCCGCAGACGGCTTTGTCGTGATTGCCGCGGACGAACACCTTTCCCAGAGCTTGCGCTTTGACAATGACTTCGTTTGGATTGCCGCCGTAGCCGACCGTGTCTCCGAGATTGACGACGAGGTCGTAGGCGGGAGCGGCCGCCAAACAGGAGTCCAGCGCTTCGAGGTTGCTGTGAATGTCGCTGAGGAGAAGGATACGCACAAAGGGAGGATTATAGCTTTTCTGAAGAGGAAACGACGAGGCCGTGTTGAGAGATACTCTTGGCACCGACGCCGGCCATGTTCAGATTTATCAGATTCGCGGCGGATTCAGGACCGGGCATCGGGCCCAATGTCCAGGATGGACTTCAACCAGCGGCGGAAGCCCCACCGCGCAGGCGGCGACGCGGTGCGGGCAGCGGGGTTCGAAGGGGCATCCCGGAGGAAGTTGGGCGATCGGCGGGACGGCGCCTTCGATGGTCGCGAGCGGAACGGAGCGGTCAGTCGAGAGTGTTGGAATGGCGCGCAGCAGGCCTTGAGTATAAGGATGCGCGGGCGAGTGGAAAATATCGGCCTTCGTGCCGAGCTCGACCAGGCTTCCGGCGTACAGGACGGCGACGCGATCGGCGACGTGCGACACCACGGCGAGATCGTGCGAAATGAAGAGCATTGCCAATCCGAATTTGTGGCGGAGATCGTTGAGCAGGTCGAGGATTTGCCGCTGGATGGTGACGTCGAGCGCGGTGGTGGGCTCGTCCGCGATGAGCAGTTGCGGGCGGTTGACGATGGCCATGGCAATCATGACGCGCTGGCGCATACCTCCGGAGAGCTGGTGAGGATAACTGCGGGCACGCTGCTCGGGGTCGGAGATGGCAACGTCGCGCATGCCTTCGACCGCTCGGTTCCATGCTTCCGAGTTGGAGACGCGGTGGTGAGCGAGCACGGCTTCGGCGATCTGTTCGCCGACGCGCATGACCGGGTTCAGGGCAGTCATGGGTTCCTGGAAAATCATGGCAATGCGCGAGCCGCGAAGTTGTCGCAGCTGATCGGAAGTTAGTTTGGCGAGATGCGTGGGCGGGCCGTCGCCGTTTTGAAAACTGATTTCGCCGGTGACGATGGCGGCAGGCGGAAGCAAGCTCATGATGGCGAGCGACGTGATGGATTTTCCAGAGCCGGATTCGCCAACTAGTCCAAGGACTTCGCCAGGGGCGATGGAGAATGACAGGCTGCGAACCGCGGCCACGGGGGCAGCAGTCCCGCCCGGCTGAGTGGACGAAAGCGCCCGCTCAGCGCGGAGTTGCGGGAACTCAATGGTCAGGTCGCGGACGTCAAGCAGCGGGCGCACGAAGAGTATGTTATCAGCGCCAAGCCTACTTCTTTGGCCGCGACTCGGGCGGCACCAATCCGGCAACGCGGTAATATACGACGAGTTGTCCGTAGTGTTCTCCCGAGTGTTCGAGCAGGCCCCACGCCATGTCGGAAACTCGTGTCTGCTGATTCGCGAATGGATCGACAATCAGGTCGTTCATTCCCTTATCGCCCTTTTGCTTGATCGCGGCCGCGCCGTCGGCAAATGCTTTCTTCACAAACTCAACCACCGCGGCTTTCGTTTTGTACTGCTCACGCTTGGGATCTTCTCCGGGCGGCGGCTTTAGTCCCATCACCGGGTTCGTAAAGAAATAATTCGCATTCGCGGCGTGCAGCAGTTGCTCGGCAAAACTGCGCTGCGCCGGTACTGGCTTGAAGTCGTATTTGTCCTCGGGAAAATCCTCCGCCATCGCAACCAACTTCCGCCCGACATCGTTCCAGCTATCCAACAGGGCCTGCGACGGCCCAACGGCCGGTTTTGGCGGCGCATCTTTCTTCGGCGCATCTTGCGCGACGCCAAGCGCCGCCATAGTGGATACAGCAAAGACCATTCTCATGATTCGCTTTTTCATTTCGCTCCCTCCCATAATCGAAATTTCCCGTAGAGACGCGGCTTGCTTCTTCTTCGGAGACGGGGCAAGCCCCGTCTCTACTCTGGTGCGTCCTTGCCCAGCATCTTCAAAAACCGCTTCTGCGCCGGGGCGTGCTGCAATCCAAAAGTCACTAAAGCCGCCAACATCGCGACCAGCGCAAGGATAAGTTTTGTCGGGCGAAGCGAAGCCTCGGGTTTCATAGCCGACCAAGCTTAGCAATATACCGCCTCCCGCACCAGCGCTGGGACTAATCCCGCCCGCTCTTTTCTGCTATCTTCCGAATGAAACTGCTGGCTGCGTGATAGTCAAGAGGACGGACCCACGACGAAACTTAAGGAGGCTCGCGACATGAAGTCGATTCGCTGTTGGATCGTAGTTCGCTCGATCGTCCCTCGCTCGATCGCGATCGTCGCTCTTTGGACTCTCGCTTTGCTGTGCGCGCCTGCCGTCCTCGTTCACGCGCAGGATGATGATGCCGCCGCCCGCGGCCAGGTACTCGCCCTGGAAAAGGCCTGGAACCAGGCATATAAGGCCGGCGACATCAAGGCCCTCGATGCAATTCTCGACAATTCGCTCATCCTGGTCGAGGATGATGGCTCTCTTAAAACCAAATCTGAGTTCCTCGCGAGCGTGAAGACGTCCAGCGGCAACGAGGAGCAGGTCGCTCCCGAATCGCTTACCGTGCGGGTCTTCGGAAAAACTGCCATCGCGATCGGAGTGATCGCCGTCAAGTCAACCCATGGGGGCAAGTCAGTCGTTCGCCGCGAACGCTTCATCGATACCTGGATCAACAAAAACGGCTCTTGGATCTGCATCGCCACCGACGCGACGCCGATGACGCATGCGGGATCTTGAGACCTGTTCTTCTAAAGCAGCTAGTGGTCAAGCGGCTCTGCCGTATTGGTTGTCAGCGTAGTCTACCAGGGACACCATTTCTTTGAAGGTAGCTATGTCAAACCGAAGCTTCGCGTGGTTGTGTTCCAACTTATCCCTCACTGAGCTGGTGGGGTTGTAAAGTTTGAGATGGATGTCGTGGTCTTCGGCCCAACGCTGGAGAAACCACAGCATTCCCAGACCCCCACCTTCGATGGCTGTGAGTTTCGTCAAATCAAGCATCACGATTCGGACGTCTTGCTGCGCCGTAACAGCCTCGCGCAACTTCAAAGCCGCGTCGCGTCGCACAATTCTTCCCTTACACTCAACAATTGCCATGTCGCCAATGCGTTCAATACCTAAGGTCAGCATGACGCCTCCTAAGCTTTGGTCATCCGTTCTGAAGGCGTTCTGAAGAACGCGATACCGATTTGAAAATAATGTCAACCAACCACAAGAGCACGATTGCATCGACAAACCGTTCGACGGGTTCGATCCATTTCACTGTATGTCTCCCATTTCGTCAGTCGAACTGGGAGCAAGAGCGTTGCCAAAAGGAAAGTTGCTTTGTTTACCTCGCGATGCGGTAAAGAGAATGGAAGAACTTGCCGCGATCTGGGAAGACTTGCACTACAGGAAATAGGGTATCTGAATGGCGCAGGAAAGAGAAGTTTTCTGGGCACCCGCCTTTCTTATCTCAGAGTCAAGAAGAAGCGACACGTCCTTCTCTTTCCTGAACTGTCGGTATAGTGAACTTCAACGTAGTAAAAGGCCGGCTGGTAGTATTGTTTGCCGAGATCGACTTTCCCGCAGTATCGTCCCAAACTGTCCAACGAAAGAGGGAACTTTCGTGCGCTTTCTCGGATCTTCCCAACCTGCTGTTCAAACTCAAGGAAGACGCCTTCAACATAGGTCGGCTCACCGCCCTTTGTTGTGCTGAACAACGCGCAATATTCGTCTTTCGCAGCCAATTCGCCTGACTTGCTTATCAGTGAGACATCGAAGCCGTGGCTTTGCTTCGACGCTATTGTTGTTTGGCCAGCACAGACGTGAGTTGCCGCGACAAAAACCACTACTCCGCACAGAACCGCGCACATTCCTGGCAGGAGGGATGACGCCGAAGACGCGACCTTGAGTTGCGACTCAATCCACATGTTCGCCCTCTCCGAAAAATCCGGTCTCTGGCGGCGGGAGCGTGTCTCCAGGGCGCGCCCAGAACACATACAACGCCGGCAACAAAACGACACTGACCAGCAGTTCCACAATCAGTCCGCCTACGATCACGATGGCAAATGGCCGTTGTGAGTCTGAGCCAATATCGTGGGAGAGAGCAGCGGGTAAGAGACCGAGGGTGGCCACCAGCATGGTCATCATGATGGGGCGGAGACGAAGTTCCGCGCCTTCTCTGGCAGCTTGCCGCGGGTCCATGCCGCGGGTGCGCAATTGGTTGATGTATTCGACCATGATCACGCCGATTTCCACGGAGACGCCGGTCAGCGCAAGGAAACCGAGGCCCGACGATACCGAGAAGTGCGTCCCAGTTGCGAGCAGTGAGAGCACGCCGCCCAAAGGCGAAAGCGCGACTACGGCAAAGATGAGGCCGACCCATTTCCAGGAGCTGAACATCGAGTACAGAATGAAAGCCATGAGCAGCAACGTAATCGGCACGATGAACGCGAGCCTTCGGTTAGCGCGCTGCTGGCTTTCGTATTCGCCCGTCCAGTCGAGGTGGTAACCCTCTGGAAGTTTTACTTTTTGGTGGACTTGCTCGATGGCATCACGAACCGTGCTGCCGAGGTCGCGGCCGCGAACGCTGTATTTGATAGCGATGTAGCGGGAGTTGCCTTCGCGGTAGATGGTGGAAGCGCCATCTTCGAGCTTAACGTCGCAGAGCTGGCCGAGCGACACGCGCTCGCCGGAGGGCGCCAGAATCCGGATGTTCTCGATGTCTTCGACGGTTTTGCGGAACGGTTCCTGGTAGCGAACAGTGAGATCGTAACGCTGCTCGCCGATCAGAATCTGGCTGACGGCCTTGCCGCCGACCGCGGTTTCGACCGCATCCTGCACGTCGCTGACGTTGATACCAAAACGATCGGCAGTGGCGCGGTTGACGGCCAGATTGACGTTCGGCTGTCCGCGGACCTGGAAGGTGCCGAGATCGGCGATGCCGGGAATCTTGCCCATGACGCTCTGCATTTCGTCGGCTTTCTGCTCCAGCGTCTTGAGATCGCGGCCAAAGAGTTTGACGGCAAGTTCACCCTTCACGCCGCTGACGGCTTCTTCGACGTTGTCGGAGATCGGCTGAGAGAAATTCCAGTCAACTCCGGGAATCTGGCTGAGAGCCTTATCCATGGCGTCGATCAGTTGTTCTTTCGTGCGGTACTCGGCACGCCACTCGGAGCGGGGCAAAAGATCGACGAAGAATTCCGTGTTGTAGAAACCGCTGGCATCGCTGCCGTCATCGGGCCGGCCGACCTGGCTGACGATCTGCTTCACTTCGGGAAATTGCGCGAGAATGGAACGGCCGCGCTTGGTGACCGCGATGCCAGTAGTTGGGCCGGTGCTTGGGGGAAGTGTGCCGCGGACCCAGATCGCGCCTTCGTCAAGGTGAGGCAGAAACTCGGAGCCAACGATTCCGCTGAAAAAAAGGAGCAGCATGAACACCATGGCGGCTACTCCCATGCCAAGCGTGAACTTTATGTGGTCGAAGCACCAGTCGAGCAGGCGGCGGTAGGAATTCTGCAAGATACGCATCATCGGGTTCCGCCATTCCTCGATTTTGCCGTCGCGGAAGACGAGGTGGCAGAGCACGGGCGCGATCAGCAGCGCGAATAGAAGCGCGCCGAGCAGAGCGAAGGCTACGGTCCAGGCCATGGGGCGGAACAGGCGGCCTTCGACACGCTGCAAGGTGAAGATGGGCAGGTAGGAAACGATGATGATGATGCGGGCGAAGAAGACGGGCTTCTGCACTTCGTGTGCGGCGGAAGCGATCAGCTGTAAAAAAGTTTTCTTCCCTTGAGAAAACTCGACGTGGCGCATGATGTTTTCCACCATGACCACGGAGCCGTCCACAACCATCCCGAAATCGAGTGCGCCAAGCGAAAGAAGATTGGCCGGAATGTGACTGAGATCCAAAAGAATGGCTGCGAAAAGAAGTGCGAAGGGAATCGTGATGGTGACGATCAGCGCGCTGCGAACGTTCCCCAGGAAAATAAAAAGGACCAGCGTAACCAGGATCACGCCGTCAGTGAGATTTCGCAGCACCGTGTGGGTGGTGTAGTGCACCAGGTCGCTGCGATCGAGATGGGGAACGAATTTTACGCCCGGCGGTAATAGTTGATTGTTGAGTTCGTTGATCTTGACGTGGAGTGCATCGAGCGTGGCGTCGGCTTCGGCAGCTTTGCGAAGCAGGACGATGCCTTCGACCACGTCCTCGTCATCGATAACAGTGCCGTCTTCGCGGCGGATGGTTTTTCCAAGCTGCCCCAGACGAATC
>Ga0210400_10001450_pt1 | contig 23583 bp, 21 predicted proteins | sample IncBWH26MmetaG_FD_155456 | JGI IMG/M metagenome (GOLD analysis project Ga0210400, IMG submission 155456) | Forest soil microbial communities from Barre Woods Harvard Forest LTER site, Petersham, Massachusetts, United States - Inc-BW-H-26-M | ecosystem: Environmental > Terrestrial > Soil >...
ATGCCGCTGCGGGTGGCCTTGACCGGCACGGCGCACGGTCCGGAACTTGCGCAGCTCATGAAGCTCATGTCGCCGGACACGGTGAGGCGGCGGCTGCAAAGTCATGCTCAAAATCCATAATTCATTAAGCGGCGAGAAGGAAGAATTCAAGCCCCTTCGCCCCAATGAAGTGCGAATGTACGTCTGCGGCATGACCAACTACGACTACATTCACGTGGGTCACGCGCGCATGCTGGTGGCATTCGATCTGGTCCAGCGCTACCTGCGCTCGTTGGGCTACAAAGTCACCTATGTGCGCAATATCACCGACATCGACGACAAGATCATCGAGCGCGCGGCTGCGAACGGCGAGAATTGGGCGGATTTGGCGCGGCGCTTTACCGTGGCCATGCATGAGGACTGCTCTACCTTAGGCGTGCAGCAGCCCGATCTGGAACCCCGGGCGACGGAGTTCATCGCACAGATGATTTCCATGATTCAGATCCTGATCGACAAAGGCTACGCATACGCCGCGGACAACGGCGATGTGCTGTATTCGGTGCGCAAGTTCGCAGACTATGGCCGGCTTTCCCGCAAAAAGATCGATGATTTGCGCGCCGGCGCGCGTGTGCAAGTCGACGAGGCCAAGCACGATCCGCTCGATTTCGTGCTGTGGAAACATGCGAAACCCGGCGAGCCCTCGTGGCCATCGCCTTGGGGAGCCGGCAGGCCGGGCTGGCACATCGAATGTTCCGCCATGTCGACGAGTCTGCTGGGAAGCTACTTCGATTTGCACGGCGGCGGCGAAGACCTGAAATTTCCGCATCACGAAAATGAAATTGCGCAGTCATGCGCGGCGTGCGATGCGCCCTTCGTGCACATGTGGATGCACAACGGCTTTGTCAGAGTCAATGACGAGAAGATGTCGAAATCGCTGGGGAATTTCTTCACCGTGCGCGAAGTGCTGAAAACGCTGCGCGATCCTGAGGTCTTGCGCTTCTTTTTACTGAGCAGCCATTATCGCGGTCCGATCAACTATTCGGCGGCACAACTGGCGCAGGCGGACGAGACCTTGCTGGGCCTGTACCGCGCGCTCAAGGACGCCGCACCCGGCGGCACGGCCGACACGGCGGACCTGGCGCGATTTCGCGCCGCCATGGACGATGATTTCAACACGCCCGAGGCGTTTGCGGTGATGCAGGGGGTTGCGCGCAATTTAAATCTTGCCAAAGCGGCCGGCGATTTGGGCGGCGCATCCATGGCTGCCGCCACGTTGCGCGCGTTGGGCGCGATAGTCGGCGTTTTGCAGCAAGACCCTGATACTTATTTAAAGCGCAGCGCCGGCAATAAAAGCCTATCCGACGAAGAAGTCGAGGCGCTGCTCGCTTCACGGCGTGCCGCGCGCGCCCTGAAGCAATTTGCCGAATCGGACCGCATCCGAGATCTGCTGACTGCGGCGGGTATTTTGCTCGAGGATAAGCCGGGGGGCCGAACGGAATGGCGGCGCGCTTGAGGCGCGCATTTCTCCTAGACCCGGCGACCCAGGCTGATCAAGAAAGTGACGACCGCGCCGATCAAGAACACGATGAAGAGGATTTTCGCGATTCCGGCCGCGCCGGCGGCGATTCCGCCAAAGCCGAAGAATGCGGCAATCAACGCGACAACAAAGAAGACAACGGCATAGTGAAGCATGTGTGCACCTTGAGTGATCTTTAAGCAGCGCCCTGCAGGTGGCGAAAGTATCGGCAAATCAAATTGTTATTGCAGTCGGTGAGCGGCTTCGCCTGGCGTAGGACATAGCCCACTAAATCAAGATCATGAAAACGCTATTGATCGTCTATCACTCGATGACCGGCGGTACGCTGCAAATGGCGCATGCCGCGGCCGCGGGCGCCGGCAGCGAAGCCGGTGTACGGGTCTCCCTGCTGCGCGCCGCCGAGGCGGGCGCCGAAGAGGTGCTGAAGGCCGATGGCTACATCTTTGCGACTCCTGAAAATCTTGCCGGCATGTCCGGAATGATGAAGGACTTCTTCGATCGCACCTACTATGCGGCCTTCGAAAGAATCAACGGCAGGGCGTTTCTTACCTTGGTGTGCGCCGGCAGCGATGGCCGCAATGCCGCGCAACAAATAGACCGCATTGCCGCCGGTTGGCGCCTCAAGCCGATCGCCGATCCTTACATCGTGTGCACGCACGCCCAGACCCCGGAACAAATTCTCCAGCCGAAGTTGATTGAGGCGGTGTTTCTCGCGCGCTGTGAAGAGCTCGGCAGAACCATGGCGAGCGGCCTCGCAATGGGAATCTTCTGAAGTTTCAGGGCTGAAGCTACCGCGGGAGCCGTTCCCGCCGTATGCTACGGCCCATGAGCACGACAAATCATCTCTCGTTTTTGCAGATGCGCTCTCTTGTCAAGAAAACCGGAGAGTTGGAACTATCGCTGCAGAGCACCTCGATTCCGGCGCCTGCGTCCGATGAGGTCATTGTCAGGATTGACGCGGCGCCGATCAACCCGTCGGATTTGGGGCTGCTGCTCGCGAATGCGGACTGGAGCCAGGCCAAGGCGTCCGGCACGCTCCGGCATCCGGTGGTGACGGCCGCCTTGAGTGCCAATGCCCTGCAGGCGATGGCGGCGCGAATCGACATTTCCATGCCGGTGGGCAACGAGGGTGCGGGTCTGGTCACCGAGGCGGGATCCTCGACTGCCGCGCAGGCGCTGGTGGGCAAGACGGTCGCGGTTCTGGGCGGCGCCATGTATGCCCAATATCGCTGCGTCAAGGTCAATCAATGCTTGGTATTGCCGGAGGGCGCGAGCGCTGCCGAGGGCGCGTCCAGTTTCGTCAATCCGCTCACGGCGTTGGGAATGGTCGGCACCATGCAGCGCGAGGGACACAAGGCTCTGGTGCACACCGCCGCCGCCTCGAACCTCGGACAGATGCTCAATCGGCTCTGTCTCGCCGATGGCGTCAGTCTGGTGAACATCGTGCGCAAGCGGGAACAAGAAGACTTATTGAAAGCGGCCGGTGCCGTGCACGTCTGCCGCACGGATTCGCCCACCTTTCTCAAAGACCTCACCGACGCCCTTGCAGCGACCGGCGCGACCATTGCCTTCGACGCAATCGGCGGCGGCCCATTGGCGGGGCAAATCTTAAGTTGCATGGAAGCGGCGGTGAACCGGAGCGTGACGGTGTACAGCCGCTACGGATCGACCACCCACAAGCAAGTGTATCTGTACGGCTCGCTGGACATGAGTCCCACGGTGCTCAACCGGAATTACGGCATGGCGTGGGGAATTGGCGGGTGGCTGGTCACGCCGTACATCGAAAAGATCGGTCCGCTCGCCTTTCAGGAACTCAAGGAACGGGTGGCCCGGGATCTCAAAACAATCTTTGCCAGCCACTATTCGCAGGAAATTTCACTGGCGGAAGCACTGCGGCCGGATGTCATCGCCGCCTACTCCAAGCGCGCAACCGGCAACAAGTACCTGATCAATCCCAATAAAAGCCTCTAAAGGCGCGGCGTCGCAGCGACGGCCGCCGCCACCAGAAATTCGCGCTATCCATCAGCGGCACCCACTTGCGTTAGTTCGAGATCGCGCTCGGCCTCAAGGCTCTTAAGATCGCGAGAAATGCTGGCGACCGCCAGAATACGGCCGCCGCGCCGGTATGTCACGGCGCAATCGCGTGAGCTCAAGGAGCCATCGAGGTCAATCGCATCCCAAGACTCCGCATGGCCGACATAATTGATCGTGACTTCGTAGTGCTGGCTCCAAAAGAAGGGAACGGCGTCGAAACGCTGCCGACGCCCCAGCATGTTGAGCGCCGCGATCTGGCCTTGCCGTTCCGCGACCACCCAGTGCTCAACGCGGATGCGATCTCCGGAATGCGGATCGGGCCAGCGGGCGATGTCGCCGGCCGCGAAAATGCCGGTGGCGCTGGTTTCGAGGTACTCGTTGACTTGCACGCCGCGATCGATTGCCAAGCCTGCCTGCTCGGCGAGCTTGACCGTGGGACGCACACCGGCGCCGATGACGACGAAGTCCGCCTCGATGCTGGAGGCGTCCTTGAGCGTGACGCGCCTGCCATCCACATTTGCCACGGACGTGCCCAGATGAAATATCACGCCGTGAGTTTCGTGAACTTCGCGCACGAAGGTACCGAGCTGCGCTCCGAGCACACGTTCAAATGGGATGCGTTCCGGCCCGACGACATGCACTTCGATGCCTCGTTGGCGCAAAGAGGCCGCCACTTCAAGACCGATGAAGCTTGCGCCCACGACCACGACGCGTTTTGCAGCAGCGGCCGCCGCCACAATGGCTTGCGAGTCGGCGAAAGTGCGCAGGTAGAGGAGCCGCGCAGCGCCGGCAGCAGGTATATCCAGCCGTACCGGATCGGCCCCGGTCGCCAGCAACAGTGCGTCGAAATCGAGCTGCCGGCCCTGCTCGAGCTGTACGGTGCGCTGCTTCAGGTCGAGCGATGCCACCCGCGAGTCGAGGAGCAGTTCGATTTTGCGCTCGACGTAGTATTCGGGCGTTCGCAGCGGCATCCATTCGGCGGGCGCCGTGCCCATCAAAAAATCCTTGGAAAGATTGGGACGGTCATAGGGCGGCGAGGTATCCGCGCTGATCAGCGTGATACGGGCTGAATATCCTTCGCGGCGCAATCGGTCCGCGGCGGCCAAACCGGCCGCGCCGCCGCCGATGATGGTCACCGAGGAGGGCAGAGCACCGCCCTTGCCGTCATTAGGGGAGGGCGGCTTAGGTGTTGGCATCCGCTCGCGAAAGATCCGCTCGCGGACGAATACCTTGGCGCCCGCGCGCTCTACGCGCCAACACGCAATGGGATCCAAGGCCGGCGCGCGCAGCGCCTCGCCCGTGCGCAGACTGAAGCAGGCGTGGTGCAAGGGACATCGAATGGTGTCGCCGACGGCGAGGCCTGCCGCGAGCGCGCCGTGATAGTGGGTGCATTGTGCACCGACGGCGAAGAATTCCTCGCCGCGTCTCACGAGAATGGCCTCTTCGGAATCGACGCGTCCTGAGACTATGGCGCCGTCCGCAACATCGAGGATCTCGATGCCGCTGCGAAAGTCGGGAAGGTTGGAGATGGCCATTTTTCCGCGCACTTCTGCTATAAAGCAAGCTACATGGTATTCATTCTTCAGCAGCGCGGCTATATGGGAGAGAGGGCAAACCATGCGTAGGGGTCATCCGGTGTGCACTCATTTGAACAGCGTCAGGCCCGTCACGCCCTCCGGAGACGGATGCGTGGAATGCCTGGCCATGGGAGACACCTGGGTGCACCTGCGCTTGTGCCGCACGTGCGGCCACGTGGGATGCTGCGATGACTCAAAAAATCGTCACGCACGCAAGCATGCCGGGAGCACCGGCCATCCCATCATTTCCTCGTTTGAGCCTGGCGAGGATTGGAGTTGGTGCTTTGTCGATGAGATTGAAGTGGTATTGCCGCCGGCGTAAATCATGGCAATGAGGATTACCGATATGAAACGCATCACTCAGCTCTTGCTTTTTCTTGCAACGATGTTTGCCGCAGCCAGCGCCGCGAACGCGGCCAAGTATCAGGACACGATTGCGCTCTTCAAGAATGCGGGCGAAAGCGCGGCATTCTTTCAAAAAAGCTACGCCTATGCGGTGTTCCCCAACATCGGCGAGGCAGGATTCCTCGTGGGCGGCGCGTTCGGCAAAGGCCGGGTGTATGTCCATGGGCGGCTCGTAGGCGATACGACGATGAAGCAGCTCAGCGTCGGTTTTCAGGCCGGCGGCAAGGACTTCAGTCAAATCATTTTTTTTCAGGACAAACGCGCCCTCGACCAATTCGAGTCCGGCAGCTTTGAGTTTTCCGCGGGCGCGAGCGCCATTGCGGTCACCGCGTCGGCCAATGCCAGCGCGGGAACCGACGGCGTCACTTCCGGAGCGAGTGCCGGGAAGAAAGATGCAAGAACCGACGGCGTCTACAACGACGGGATGGCGGTATTCACCATTGCCAAGGGCGGCCTGATGTATGCCGCTGCGCTTGCGGGCCAGAAATTCACCTATAAGCCGCGCGGATCGGACTGAAAAAGAATTTAAAAAAATCAATCAGGGGGAAGAATGAACAGTCGCCGATACGCACGATATGGTGCGTTGCTCTTGTCTGCTGCCTTGCTGCTCGGCTCGGGTTGCGAAGCCGCCGGCAGGGCGGAAACCGGCGGCAAACCCGTCAACGGGGAGCGCATTGCCAATGCCGATGCCGAGCCGGGCAATTGGCTTTCCTACGGCCGCACTTACGGCGAACAGCGATACAGTCCACTTAAGCAAATCAACGACAAGACCGTCCAAAAATTGGGTCTTGCTTGGTTCGCGGACCTCGACACCAACAGGGCGCAGGAAGCGACGCCATTGATCGTCGATGGCGTGATGTATATCTCGACCGCCTGGAGTCTCGTGAAGGCCTATGACGCTCGCAGCGGCAAATTGTTGTGGGCCTATGACCCGCAAGTCCGTCGTGAACTCGGTGTGAACGCCTGCTGCGATGTAGGTAATCGCGGGGTTGCCGTTTGGAATCACAAGGTCTATGTGGGCGCTTACGATGGGCGGCTCGTGGCGCTCGATGCCGCGACGGGCAAGCCGGTCTGGAGCACGCTGACCGTGGATACCAGCAAGCCCTACACCATCACGCAAGCCCCGCGGGTGATCTTAGGACGCGTGATCATCGGCAACAGCGGCGGCGAGTACGGCATACGAGGCTATATCTCCGCCTATGACGCGGAAACAGGCAAGCTGGCGTGGCGATTTTTCACCGTTCCCGGCGATCCATCCAAGCCGTTTGAAAACGACGCCATGGCGCGCGCGGCCAAAACCTGGTCCGGGGAATGGTGGAAGCTGGGCGGAGGCGGTCCGGTCTGGGACGCCATATCCTACGACCCGAAACTCAAGCTGCTTTATTTCGGAGTGGGCAATGGCGTGCAATGGGCTCGATCCGCGCGCAGCGCGGGCAAGGGCGACAATCTTTATCTTGCCTCGATTGTCGCGCTGCATGCCGATACGGGCGAGTATGCCTGGCACTATCAAGCCACCCCCGGCGAGGAATGGGACTTCGATGCCGTTCAGCAATTGGTGCTGGCGGACCTCAACGTCGACGGCAAGCTGCGCCAGGTCCTCATGCAGGCGAACAAGAATGGCTTCTTCTATGTGCTGGATCGAAAGAGCGGCGCGTTGATCTCCGCAAAGGCGATCGTGCCCGTGAGTTGGGCGAGCGGCGTCGATTTAAAAACCGGTCGTCCGATTGAAAACAAAGAAGCCCGATACAGCGACACAGGCAAGCCTGTCGACGTCAAGCCCGGTCCCTTGGGCGCGCACAATTGGCAACCGATGGCCTTCAATTCGACCACCGGTCTGGTCTACATTCCGGCGCAACAAGTGCCCATGAACTACACGCCGCTGCCGATCATGCCGATCGCTCCCATCGGCTGGAATCTGGGCGTCGCACCGGCAGCGCTAACCTCCCAAAACGAAGGATTCCTGCTTGCCTGGGATCCGGTGCGGCAACGCGAAGCGTGGCGCGTGACCTACAGGGGGCCGTGGAATGGCGGCGTGGTGACGACCGCCGGCAACATCGTCGCGCAGGGTGATGCATCGGGAAATTTCAATGTGTACCGCGCGGACAATGGCGAGAAGTTATGGTCGATGTTCGCGCAGTCGGGAATCATTGCCGCGCCCAGCACCTATGAGGTTGGCGGCGAGCAATATATCGCAGTATTGAGCGGGTGGGGCGGCAGCTACGCGTTGAGCGGCGGCAAGGCTGCGGCCATGTCGGGCAATCTGCGTAACGTCAGCCGGCTGCTGGTGTTCAAACTGGGCGGCGGCGCGACTTTGCCGCCGCTCGAGCCGCGCGCCATCGTCATCAATCCTCCACCCGAGCCTGCCGATGCGACGTCTATCGCTCGCGGCGAACCGTTGTTCGATCAGTATTGCAGTGCCTGCCACGGTGAGCACGCCATCGGCGGCGGCGCCGTGTCGGATCTACGAGCCTCGAATTTTCTAAGCATGGATTTTTTCTACAACATCGTCCTCGACGGCGCGCTGAAAGATGCCGGGATGGCCTCCTTCAAGTCTGCGTTGAGCCGCGATGATGTCACCGCCATTCGTAACTTTGTCATTCACCGCGCGAATCAGGACGGCAAGGCCGTCTCGACTCATTGACGATCGCAGGACAAGGCGAAGTCAATAGAATAAGATTCATGTGACATGACCCATCCGAGCGCGCCATTGGACGGCTTGACCGTCCTCGATTTTTCACATGCCCTGGCCGGCCCCTATTGCACCATGCTGATGGGGGCCTACGGCGCCAAGGTGATAAAAGTGGAAGGTCCCGAAGGAGACATCGGGCGGACCTGGGGGCCTCCATTCAACGGTGCCGATGCATCGTATTTTGTCGGCCTCAACAGCGGCAAACAAAGTTTGGCGATCGACTTGAAGACACCGGAAGGTCTCGAAGTCTGCCGAAAGTTGGCCGCTCAAGCCGACATTTTGGTGGAGAACTTCAGACCCGGCACGATGAACCGTCTCGGACTGGATTACGCCTCGCTGTCCGCGGCAAATTCGCGGCTGATATACGTCTCGATTTCCGGCTACGGTCAGACCGGTCCTCGGCGTCTTGAACCGGCCATGGACCTCATCATCCAGTCCGCTTCCGGGTTGATGAGCATCACGGGGACCGCCGCCGGGGAGACCGTGAAGACGGGACACTCGATCGCGGATATCACCGCCGGGCTGTTTTCCTTGATCGGTGCGATGATGGCGCTGGAGGCGCGTCATCGCACGGGCCGGGGGCAGTTCGTGGACGTGTCCATGATGGACACGGTGATGTCGACCATGCTGCCAAGCTTTTCGCGATTCCTGGCGTCCGGAATTGTGCCCAAGCCCATGGGGACTTTATTCGACGGTATCGTTCCGTACCGAAACTTCGTGTGCGCGGACCGCGAGATCACCCTGGCGGTGGCGAGCGATAAGCTATGGAAGAGCTTTTGCGAAGCGATCGGCCGGCCGGAACTCGGCAATCATGCGGATTACAGCACCAATCCGCTACGAGTAAAAAACCGCGGCGTCCTCGAGCCCATGCTTGAATCGATGTTTCGTTCGCGCCCTGCTGCGCACTGGGTCGAATTGCTGGCAAAACACGGCGTGCCCGCCACCGTGGTCCGCAATCTCAAGGAAGTCCTCGACGACGAGCAAACCGCAGCGCGCAATATGACACCAATCGTGCAGCATGCTGTCGCCGGTCCCATCCGGGTCATCGGCGTGCCCGTGCAACTGTCCGAAACACCGGGGCGTATCGGCAGCGCTGCGCCGCTCCTAGGGGCGGATACGGCCGCCATACTCAAGGCGGTCAACGGCGAATGATTCCGACAGGCAGAACCTTGAGTCTGGCTCGCCGCTCGGCAAACCCAAGTAGTACAATCGCCGCGTAATAACGGGAGCGTTCGTTTATGAGGGATTTGCGGCATTTCGGCATGGGCGTTGCGGCGTTTTGCTGTGTTTCGGGCTCAGTCTTTGCCTTGAGTCCCGGCGATGTCGTCGAAGATTTTCGTCTCAACGATCAGAGCGGCCAATCCCACGAACTGTACTATTTGTCTGATATGAAGGCGGTGGTGCTGCTGGCGACGGGTAATGGCTGTGCCGCTTCGCGCGCCTCGGCGAAGTCCTTGGAGTCTCTGCGCGCCCGCTACCAGGCTTTAGGCGTCGAGTTCCTGGCCATCGACTCGAACCTCAAGGACACGCCCGAATCGATTGCCAAAGAGGCGAAGGCTGACGGCATCGGCTTGCCAGTGCTGACCGATCCACTGCAGCTGATCGGCGAATCCCTGGGGTTTGTGCGCAACGGTGAGGTGCTGATCCTCAATCCGCAAGATTGGAAGGTTGTTTATCGGGGCGCCGTCGAGAAGGGTGCGAATCATTATGCCGCCGCGGCGCTGGACGCCGAGTTGGCCGGTGCGCCGGTCAAAGTGGCCCAGACGGATGCCGCAGGCTGCGACATCGCAATGCCAGAGCGTGAGCGCCGCAGCGCCCATGCGCAGATATCGTATGAGAAGACCATTGCTCCGATGTTGAGCACGCATTGCGTGGCCTGCCACCGGGAGGGAGGCATCGCTCCGTGGCAGATGTCGAGCTATGACATGGTGCGCGGTTTCTCGCCCATGATTCGCGAGGTGGTGAGAACCAAGCGCATGCCGCCGTGGCACGCGGATCCCCACTATGGTGTTTTTAGCAATGACCGCTCATTGACGGCGGAACAGACCAAGACGCTGGTGCACTGGATAGAAGCCGGTTCGCCGCGAGGCGCCGGCACCGATCCGTTGACGCAGGTAAAAAAAGATTGGCCGGTCTGGCCTTTGGGAACCCCGGACCTCGTGGTCAATTTGCCGAAGTTCGATGTGCCCGCAACCGGCGTGATTCCGTATCAAATGTGGACCGTCGACAATCCCCTCGATCATGACGTGTGGGTGCGTGCGGTGGATTTTTTGCCCGGCGCACGCTCCAATCTGCATCACATCATCGCCACGATCGGCGGCGAAATGGCGCCGGGGGAAAAGCGCGACACTGATGGCAGCCTCGCGGATTTCGTGCCCGGTTCCGAGCCTCTGCAAATTCCGCCCGAAAGCGGCATTCTGCTGAAGAAGGGGGCGAAATTCGGCTTTCAAGCGCACTACACGGTAAATGGCAAACCGGTTACCGACGTGACGCAAATGGGCCTGTACTTCATGGACAAGCCGCCGCAGTACCGCTATCGCGCGGCAATCATGGCGAATCCGCGCATCATGATTCCTGCCAACACCAAAGCGTATACGAACGATGCAGTCTACAAGTTCGACCGCGAAGTGCTGGTCTACAGCCTGCATCCGCACGCGCATTTTCGCGGCACCGCGGCTGAGTTCGTCGCTCAATATCCGGATGGCCGCGAAGAGGTCCTGCTCAATGTGCCGAGATACGAATTCAACTGGCAGACCACGTACGAGCTGAAGACGCCCGTCGTCCTGCCCGCCGGGACCGCGGTGAAGTACAGCATGACGTACGACAATTCCACGCAGAATAAAGCCAATCCGGATCCCAATCGGGTGGTTCCGTGGGGACAGCAAACCTGGGACGAGATGCTGTTCGGGGTGATTCGCTTCCGCTACCTGACGTTGGATGCGAATCCGACGAGGACTGCGCAAACCACCAGCCCATGATTCGAGGGATGCGTATCTCCGTTTCATCCCTGCTGCTCAGTGTGCTGCTGACCGCCTTCGGAACAGCACCAGCTGCGGTACTGGCACCCGGCGCGCACGTCGCCGACTTTACCTTGCAGGATGAGACCGGCTTGGCGCATCAGCTGTACGCGCTGTCGGAGAAAAAGGCGGTGGTCGTCATGACCCAGAGCAATGGCTGTCCGATCGTGCGTCTTGCGGTCCCAGCGCTGCGCGAAATCCGCGATCGCTACCGCTCTTCCGACATCGAATTTCTGCTGCTAAATCCCACTCTTCAAGATACGCGCGATGCCGTGCTGCAAGAGGCCGCGGAATTTCATTTCGGGATGACCGTTTTGCTGGATCGCACACAAAACGTCGGCGAGGCGTGGGGCGTCAATCGAACCGCCGAAGTGTTCGTCATTGATCCGAAATCGTGGAGACTTGTGTATCACGGGCCTATCGATGACCGGTTGAACTATGAATCGCAGCGGCCGGTGCATCACTCATACCTCACGGACGCATTGGATGCCATGCTGGCCAACAAACCGGTTGCGGTTGCCTCAGCCGCGTCTCCCGGTTGTCTGATCAACTTCCCGAATCGCAAACACTCCCATTAGCCCGAAGCGCGGCTCACGCGGAATACTCAGACTGGCTCCCATCCGAACAATGATGGCGGCACTCGCGCTGGTCGCGCTGGTCTCAGCGCGCATGGTCTGCGCGCAGGCGCCAACCGCCAACGGTGAGGTGCTGTTTCAGAGCCACTGCGCCGATTGCCACAATGGCGCATCCGAGGCGCGCGCGCCCGCTCCGGAGGTGCTGCGGCAGCGCTCCGCGGCCGCGATTCTTGACGTGCTGGCGAATGGCGCCATGCGGGTCCAGGGAGCAACGCTCAGCGGCCCCGAGCGTAGGGCGATTGCCGAGTATCTGGCGGGCACTGTCCTGGCCGGTGATCCTACCGGTGCCGCCACTGGCCGCTGCGAAACATCCTCGACATTCAAGCTGACGCCGAGCCCGGGGTGGAACGGCTGGGGAGCAACGCCGGAAAATACTCGCGAGCAGTCTGCTTCGGCTGCGGGGCTGTCGGCCGCGTTGGTGCCGCGGCTTCAATTGAAATGGGCATTCGGTTTTCCCGATGCGAGTTCCGCGTGGGCGCAGCCGACCGTCGCCGGCGGCTGGATGTTTGTCGGCAGCCAAAACGGCACCGTCTATGCGTTGGATGAGAAGAGCGGCTGCATTCACTGGTTTTTCAGCGCGGATGGGGGAGTGAGGACTGCGATCAGCGTCGGGGCACGTGCGGGCGGCGCCGCGGCTGTTTATTTCGGCGACACGGGCGCGAAGGCCTACGCGTTGGATGCAACGAGCGGCCGGCTGCTGTGGAAGACGAAAATCGAAGAGCATCCGCTCGCGAGAATTACCGGAGCCCCTGCGCTCTACCGCGGCCGCCTGTATGTGGCCATGTCCTCCTATGAGGAGTCACAGGGCGCTCGCCCCGAGTACAGCTGCTGCACATTTCGCGGCAGCCTGTCCTCTTTGGACGCAAAGTCGGGCAGGGTCGTCTGGCGCACTTACATGATTTCCGGCGAGCCGCGGCCGCGCGGCACGAGCTCGTCCGGAGCGACTTTGTATGGTCCCGCCGGCGCGCCGATCTGGTCGGCGCCAACCATCGACGTCCGGCGCGAATTGATATACGTCGGTACGGGGAATTCCTACGCGGGTGCTGCTGCGCCAACCAGCGACGCGGTGGTCGCCCTGAATTTTTCCGGCAAGATCGAGTGGGTGAGGCAGCTTTTCCCGGACGATGTTTTTGTCAGCGGCTGCCGCGCGAAGAGCGACAATCCCAATTGCGCCGATCAGCGAGGGCCGGACTATGATTTCGGCAATTCGCCGATCCTGGCGACGCTGCCCCACGGCGGGCGGGCGATCATCATCGGGCAGAAGTCCGGCATCGGGTGGGCGCTTGATCCGGAGAAGCAGGGCAAGGTGCTTTGGCAGTATCGAGCCGGTGCAGGCGGCGCGCTCGGCGGCATCGAGTGGGGTTCGGCCGTGGACGCCGAACACGCCTACTTCGCGGTTTCGGATATTTTCAGCCCGACTCCCGGCGGATTGCATGCGGTCAGCCTGCAAACGGGACAGCGCGTCTGGTTTGCGCCGCCGCAGCCTCCCAAATGCAGCGCCGGTCCACGCTGCAACGCCGCGCAGGCCGCAGCGATCAGCGTGATTCCCGGCGTGGTATTTTCAGGATCGAATGACGGCACATTGCGTGCCTACTCGAGCGCAGATGGTGCGATTTTGTGGGAGGCCGATACCAACCGCCAGTTCGACACCGTCAATGGGGTCGCGGGCAGGGGTGCGTCGATGCTGGGTCCAGGTCCCGTCATTGTCGACGGAATGGTCTTTGTCGGTTCGGGCTACGGTGCATTCGGCGGCAGACCCGGAAATGTGCTGCTTGCTTTCGGTCTTTGAGGGGCGCTGCGCAGGCAGCCTAGACTTGCGATCGGCTCCAGGTCAGCCGCTTGGTCACGGCGTAATTCCACACGGCACCTACCGTGATGCCGCCTAAAGCGGCAACGTACCAGATGCCGGTGACATCGTTGAGATAAGTCGCAAGTCCGACGTTCATGCAGGCACCGAGACTGCACGCAACATTGAAAGACAGCCAGCCGCGCAGCCAGCGCATTCCGCGCAAACGCTTATCGCGGTACGTGAGCACATTGTTGACGGCAAAATTAAACGTCATGGTGCAGACCGTGGCTACGGTCTGATCGACCAAAAAGCTGGCTCCGGAAAAGTACCGCAACAAACTCAGGATCGTGAGGTGAACGACGACGCCGAGCCCGCCGACAATGCAGAAGGCGACGAAACGGACCGGCACGATGCGGCCGAACATTTTATCGAGCAGCAGCATGGCGTATTCCCACGCCGTCAGCGAATCGAGTTTGCTCGTTCCGGCTTGACGAACCCGGAAACTGTAGGGCAGCTCCTTGAAGCGCAGCGGCTGCGGCGAGGAGGCGAAGAGATCCATGAGTATTTTCGTGCCGATGTTCGACAGCTTGCGCACCGCGCCTTCGAAGACAGAACGGCGCAGCATGAAAAACCCACTCATGGGATCAGTCAGCGTGTCAGGAACCAGCATGCGGCTGAGACGCATGCCAAATTTGCTCAACCGAACGCGAGCCGCAGCCCAGTCTCCGGTGCCGCCGCCGGGGGCATAGCGGCTGCCGACCACCATGTCGGTCCCGCCTTGCTTGAGCTCGGCGAGCATGTGCGGAAGCAGACGTTCATCGTGCTGCAGGTCGCCGTCGATGACCGCGAGATACGGCGCCGAGCTGGTCAACATCCCCTCGACACAGGCGGAAGACAGGCCGCGGCGCCCCAATCTTTGCACGCAGCGAATGCGGGAGTCCTCGTGGGCGAGCTGCCTGACCAAGTCAGCGGTCCCGTCCGGCGAGTCATCGTCCACGTAAACCAGCTCCCACGCGCAATCCGGCAGGCAGGCGCCGATTCGCTTCGTCAGTTCAACGACGTTTTCGCGCTCGTTGAATGTGGGAACGATGATGGAGAGCTCGGGGCCCCGAAGCGGGATCATCGCGCGGCGATCAACTGTTTCAAGTCGTTGAATTTCTTTGATAGCGGAGGTGTTCAGGGCAATTGGCCTTGGCGGATTATAGTCTAAAGTTTATTGGTTGATCACAAACCCGATGAGGCAGGCCGGCCCCTGACCTGCTACGATTGCCGCCCCGTCAAAAGGTATGATTTCGGGGTGTAGCTCAGACTGGTAGAGCGCTACGTTTGGGACGTAGATGTCGCAGGTTCGAATCCTGTCACCCCGACCACAAATTTTGGATGCCAGTGGACACGCTGGTTCACACGCAGACTCTCAGCCCACGCTGTACCACGTTCCTTTGCCCTTCCCGTGCTGAAGCAAGTAGCCACTTTTGATTAGAATTGTCAGATGATCCTTAACTGTTCCGCGCGGCGCGCCCGTTACGCGGAGAATGTCTTCTACTTTAATTTGACCCCTGTCCTTGGCGAGCTCGAAAATCCGAAGAGAAAGTTCGGGTAGTTGGCCGAGAATCTTCTTCTCGCGATCGACCTTGATTTCTAGCCGCTGTTTTTGCTTCTGGAGGGCACGCAGAAAGAACAACACCCATGGCTGCCAATCCGGCTTGCGAGAACGCGTCGTCTTTTGCGTGCGACGGAGAGCCAGATAGTAGGAGTCTTTACTCTGCTCAATTACGCTCTCGAGCGAACTGTAAGGGACATAGGCATACCCCGCTCTGAGGAGAAGCAGAGTGGTAAGCGCACGCGAGAGTCGGCCATTGCCATCTTGAAACGGATGAATTTGCAGAAAAAGCACGATGAAAATCGCGATTGCTACCAGAGGATGCAGGGTGCGTCTTGCCAGTGTCTCTGACGTCCACTCAACTAGCTGCGTCATCAAGCGCGGTGTATCGAAGGGACTCGCGGTCTGAAATACGATGCCAACGCTTTTTCCCTTCGCATCGAACGCAACGACGTGATTGTCGAGCTTCTTGTATTCTCCGCGGTGCCGTTTGTCCTTCGTCGAATAGCGCAGAAGATCGCCGTGAATTTGCTTGATATGGTTTTCGGTGAGCGTCAGCACAGACCACGATGTGAAGATCATTTCCATTACCGCGGCGTAGCCCGCCACTTCCTGCTCATCTCTTGTATTAAAGGTTTGTATTTCAATAACTGAGAGGAGTTTCTCCACGTCGCGATCCGAAAGCTTGTTTCCCTCGATACGCGTGGACGAGCCGATACTTTCGATCGTCGCCACGCGGCGTAACGCGGATAGCCTATCCGGCGCAAGAGTGCTCAAGGCGCGCCACGCACCCTTGAACTCGTCGAGTTCCGCAACGAGGTCGAGGATTTCGGAGTCGATGACCAACGTCTTGGTATTGATCACTGCAGCCATATAGTCAGCCATATCCAGCCATACGGATAGCTGCCCTTATACCCCAATTCAGCCATAAATACAGCCATATCCAGCCATATAGATTAGTTGAGCCCAACGCAAAACGTGGCTACCACGCCTAAATCGATTGGTGAGGTAATGGGTAACCCGTCCATTACCTCACCAAATCGCTAATCGCAAACGACGACTTCGCTCCAGTCCCGTCACCGTTCGGCGGGAGCGAATTGGAGGGCAGGTCGGCCATCTCGACGACAAGGACATCTCGCGGCTGAATATCGGGTTGGCATTTATCATGGGTTTGGCGGACTAGTCACCGCGGTGTCCTGGTTGGCCAACCAGGTCTTTGGGACGAACCCTGCCTACCGTTCTCGTGCGTCCCATGCTCAAATGTGCAAAGGAGCAAAGGAGACAACTTTTGATTGAGCAGACGTGGGCAAACGAATTTGCCAAGGAATGGATCGATGCGTGGAACTCTCACGACCTCGATCGAATCCTTTCTCACTATGTGGACGATTTTGAGATGTCGTCACCCCTCATCATTGAGCGGAAGAAGGACCCCAGCGGGGTTTTGCGTGGAAAATCTGCAATTCGTGATTACTGGGCTATTGGGCTCGCGGCAAATCCGCCGATCCAATTCGAACTGATCGACGTCCACGTCGGGGTGAACACAATTGGGATTTTGTATCGAAGCGTTGGGCGACGACGTGTAATCGAACTGCTTACATTCAACGACAATAAGGAAGTGATTCGTGGCAGCGGCCTATATGGAGGACCCGCTTGACTATTTTTTTTCTTCCCACGTGCCCCGAATTTTCTCTGCCCAAGACTTGTAGCTGCGCCAAGAATTGAAATTATCGGTGATCGCGGCGTGACGACCGCGGACCCTCTCCGCATTCTTCGGTACGCCCTTTTCGAGGCGGGTCGCACGGAGGATCACCTTCGCAAATCGAGTCGGAGTTTTGCTGTCGCTCATCTCTTGCCTCGCTAACGGACGTGACACCGGACGGTCGCGCACGCTTCTCGACAAGAACAGTGCCACAGGCTGACGGTCATCAGAGATAAGCATGTGTAAGCATTGCGATGGGGTCCTCACAGCACACCGCAGTAAGTTAAATGGCGGGTTCTCCTGGGTGGCCATCTCGTAACTAGTTCGCACGGGCCAGGCGAGAATCCCGAAAGCTGCCACGCTCGTCCTCCATGCCGCGAAACTCCACGAACGAGGTCATCCGTTTCCAAAGAAAGTCGCCGTACTCGAATGGCACGAACCGATCTGGTGGGTCGATGGGTAGCGGTGCGATGGTGGCGTCGGCGCGCGCCTCATAGAAGAACGGGATCGAGTTGCGCTCAACGCCCCTGCCCAGCACTCGGTGCTCGGTCGCCCGGATACGGCCCGCCGACCATTGTTCGAGCACTTGGCCAAAATTCACGACCATCGTTCCTTCGAGCGGGGGCACATCGATCCAGCGACCATCCGGTGACCGGGCCTGAAGTCCTGACACCCCATCCTGCGCAAGCAGCGTCACGAAGCCCGAGTCTGTGTGAGCTGCGCCCACGATATGTCGACCGGTCGCACCCGGTTCGACCCAGACCGCCGGGTCAGCGACCGCTGCGAGATCTGCGGCGCTACGGGACGGATAGCGAATCAGGCGCAAGGTTGAGAGTCCGCGGCGAAACGCGTCGTCGAAATAGTCAGCCGGAAGCCCAAGACTGCGGGAGAGGGAATGCATTAAGGTCTCTGCCACGTGCTCCATTGCTCGATAGTAGGTCGCCACGAACTCGCGCCACCCCGGCAATCGGTCATCCTCCGGCAGCGGGCTGGGCTCGCGCAGGGGATCACCAGCCATCGTGACGCTCGGCCCGTGGGCGACATCGCCACCGATGTCAATGCCCTCTTTGGACGTGAGGTTCCCAGGTTGTAGGGGGAACCAACCGCGATAGATGTTGCGGTTCTCCGGCGCGAACTTCCGCCGGCACAGGCTGTATTTTTCGGCGGCGCCAAGACCAAAGACTGAAAGAAGACGGGCCCGGGCAGCCGGCTCCAGCGGGATGTCCGCCGGTAGCCCGGCGATACACACGAAACCGGTGTCCCGGGCAGCCGCGAACAGCGCCCGATCAGGAACAACCCATGCGGCTGGATTGGTATCGAACAACGGCCCTGCATCGATGAGAGGAATTAGCGAGCTCCCAGCGCTGTTATTGCCGCTCGTCAAGGTCGGACCTCCTGATGCCAAGGGCACACATGATGCGGGGACGGCTGCGTGGATAAGGGCCCTCGTAGCGTATGAGTCTATCCCCGTCGCGGCCTGGCGTCTGCCGGACCGGTAACCGTCGGCCAGGAGCCGCCAGTTGAGCAACTCCAACGCCTGTTCGGTGTTGCAAGGGACTGGGTGTCTGCTTACCCTGTCTTGCGATACAAGTGCAGGCTTTGAGGGGAGCACGAAATGGCCGCAAAGAAGAAATCAACCGCTGTGAAAGGGGCGAAGAGCCGCGCCACGGCGGCGAATCGGGCAAATCCCAAGACTGTGCGATCGGCCACATATAAAGAGCCAGGCTTGATGAAGCGCCTTGCCACAGGCGCTGTGGTCTGCGCGGAAGGATACGTGTTCGAGCTGGAGCGGCGCGGCTATTTGCAGGCCGGCGCCTTCGTACCGACCGTTCTGCTGGAGCACCCCGAGGTCGTGGAGCAGCTCCATATGGATTTCGTGCATGCAGGCTCCGATGTCACACAGGCTCTGACCTACTACGTACATCGAGAAAAGTTGCGTGTGATCGGCCGAGAGAAGGATCTCGAGGCGATGAATCACATAGCTCTCAAGATCGCAAAGAAAGTCGCGCGTAAGACTCAAACACTGTTTGCCGGCGACATCTGCAACACCAACATTTACGATCCCAACGACAGCAAGGCGCTCAAGCAAGTCGCGCGAATCTTCGAGGAGCAGGTCGGCTGGGCGGCGGACGCCGGCGTCGACTACATCGTTGCCGAGACCTTCTCGTGGGGACAGGAGGCTCTGATGGCGCTCGATGCCATCAAGAAGCACTCCAAGGTGCCGGCGGTGGTTACCTTCTCCATCCATCGCGAGCTTGTGACACGCGAAGGCTGGACGGCCGCGGAGACCTGTCGGCGCCTCGAGTCTGCCGGCGCGGATGTGGTGGGGCTCAATTGCCATCGCGGCCCAAGGACGATGCTGCCGCTGCTGAAAGAGATCCGAGCGGCGGTCAAATGCGATGTGGCCGGACTTCCCGTTCCCTATCGCACCACCGAGGAACAGCCATCATTCATGTCACTGACTGATCCATGTTGCGGAGACCGGCGCGCCTTCCCGGTTGGACTGGACCCATTCGTCGTCACCCGCCAGGAGATATTTGACTTTGGGCGCGAAGCCTACGCTATGGGCATCAAGTACCTGGGTGTCTGCTGTGGCGCGGGTCCTCAGCACATTCGGGCTCTGACCGAGAGCTTGGGGCGACGTCCGGAGGGCAGTAAGTATTCCGTGGATATGTCGAAGCATGCATTCTTCGGCACCGATCAGAAGATCAAGACCGTTCAAACGGAGTATCGGTCTCGACTGTAGCGTGCTCACTTCACGCATGCTTCAATCAGCGTTCTTCGGCGTTTCTCATTCCCGCGCCATCAGGAAGCGCGAATCCTTTTGCGACCACTTGCCCTCCACTGGCGTCGCCGCGCAGGCGTAGTCCGCTGCGACGTTGGAAGCTGCGGTCTTGAGTGCATCCCGACACTGCTCCAGGCTCGGATAGGCGGCCACGGTCTGCATTCCGCCCGAGTGTAACTGTGCCACCAGAATGAACAACATGGACTTCATCAGGATCCCCTCCATTGCCTTGACTGCGTTCTCGCGGACGTTCGCATCGCTTAGCCGCGCCGTCTCTGCGGCGCGCGAACCGGCGGCACCTCTGCCGCAATTCTAGACAGGTGCAACCGCCACCCGAGACCAGGCAGGATAGGAAATGGAATTGACGGCCATCTCATCAATCGACCGCTACCGTTGCGTTGCATACAGCACCCCTATCTCGATGCACTCAAAAGGTATGACCTAGAGCGATGCTCGTGCGATCCTCGATTTGAGGCAATGCTCTCGCTGCAGATTCACGGTGTCCATCGCAGGTCGAAAAACGTTATGTCATGAGTGCCAGCGAAACCCCAGCCGTTAAGTGAGCCGGCAGCCGCTAGGGCTCATTATTTATCCGCTTGGCTCACCGGGGAGGCGGTTCCCTCATGCGGTCTTTTCCACACTCAATCCGAGGCGCTCGATCATCACGCCTCTCATGATGAATTTCTGTATTTTGCCGGTGACCGTCATCGGAAACTCGTCGACAAATTCGATGTAGCGCGGAATCTTGTAGTGCGCGATTTGTCCCTGGCAATATTGCTTGAACTCTTCGGGGGCAGCGGTTACGCCGGCGCGCAGTTGAATCCACGCACAAAGTTCCTCGCCGAATTTGCGATCGGGAACGCCAAAACACGACACTCCCAAGATCTTGGGGTGCTTGAATAGAAATTCTTCCACCTCGCGCGGATAAATGTTCTCGCCGCCGCGAATAATCATGTCCTTGATGCGTCCGACGATGTTGCAATACCCCTGCGAGTCGATCACGCCCAGGTCGCCGGTATGCATCCAGCCGTCCTGGTCGAGCACTTCCGAGGTGCGCGCCGCCTCTCCCCAGTAACCTTGCATCACTGAATAGCCGCGCGTGCACAATTCGCCGCTGATTCCGCGCGGAACAACCGCGCCGCTTGCGTCGATGATTTTGACCTGCAAGTGCGGTTGAATCCTGCCTACCGTGGAAACGCGGCGTTCCAGGGAATCATCGACGCTCGACTGAAAGCTCACCGGACTGGTCTCGGTCATGCCGTAGGCAATGGTCACCTCCGGCATATGCATTTGATCCACCACCCGATGCATGACCGCAATCGGGCATGGCGATCCTGCCATGATTCCGCCACGCAGGCTCGACATGTCAAATTCCCGGAAACGCGGATGATCGAGCATGGCGATGAACATCGTCGGTACGCCGTATAGCGCGGTACAACGCTGGGCTTGAACGCACTGCAGGGTTGCGAGCGCGTCAAAGCCGCGGCTTGGATAGACTGCTGCGGCGCCATGCGTGAGGCAATTCAGGTTGCCCATGCACATGCCGAAACAATGATACAGCGGCACCGGAACGCAAACTCTGTCGCCGAAACCTGTGCGGATCGCTTCGCCGACGAAAAACGCGTTGTTCAATATATTTCGGTGGGTCAAGGTCGCGCCTTTCGGCGACCCGGTCGTACCGCTCGTGAACTGAATGTTTACGGCGTCTTCGGGCTTCAAGGTGGCAGCGATTTCGCGCAGGCGATCACGATGCAAGTCGCGGCTGCGGCTGGAGACTGCCGCGAAAGGCAGGATTCCGTTTACTTTCGCGGCGTCGATGCATACCACCAGCTTGAGATGGGGAAGCTTTTGCGCCGAGAGCATGCCGGCCTCATCGCGCAGAAGTTCCGGCGCAAGCTCGCACAGCATCGCGAGGTAATCGCTGGACTTAAAGCTCGCCGCAGTGACCAAAGCCTTGCAGGCGACGGCGTTCAAGACGAATTCCAATTCATGCTTGCGATAGGCTGGGTTGATGTTCACCAAGATCAAGCCCGCTTTTGCCGCGGCATATTGGGTGATGGACCATTCAACGCAGTTCGGCGCCCAAATTCCGATGCGATCGCCGGGTTGCAAGTCCAGAGCGAGTAGACCCGCGGCGAACTCGTTCGCATGCGTGTCCAATTGGGCGTAGGTGAAGCGCGCGCCTGACTCGCAGCAGACCAGGGCCTCCTGCTGGGGCCACCTGTTTGCCGCACGCGCCAAGGCGCCGCCTATGGTTTCTTCGAGCAGCGGCTGCGTGTCGCTGCCGCACACGAAGCTGATTTCACTATCCACGGAACCACTCTGGTGAAGGCGCACGGCGGAGTCAATACGTTTCGATCGAATTAGATCAATAATAATCAGGGGGCAATGATGAGCTTGACGCCGGCATCCTGCACCATTTGCGCGTGCCCGGGCGAAACACCCCGGTCGGTGATCAACGCGTCGATTTCATCCAGGCCGCAGACGATATGTCCGGAGGGTCCATCGAATTTCGAGCTGTCCAAAAGCACGATGATCTCGTCGGCGCGATCGATGAGCCGCCGCTCGACACCGACCAGCATGATATCCGCCTGCATCAGGCCGGCGCTGCCCACGGCGGCTGCGCTCATGAAAAGTTTTGGGGCGTGAAAGCGCTGCATGCCATCATCGCTGGATGCGGCGAGGATGATATTTTGTTCCGGAAACACCTGGCCGGCGGGAACCAGCACGCGCGTCCCCGGCTGCAGCAAGAGCGCGCTGACGATACGCAAGGAATTGGTCAGCACCTGTAGATTCAGGCCTCGGACGTGCTGGCACATCTGCAACGTCGTGGACCCACCGTCGATCATTACCGCTTCGCCGGCGTTGCACAGTTTCGCCGCCGCGCGGCCGATGGCTTCTTTTTCCGCCTTATGAAGGTTGACGTTCTCCTCGAATGGCACGCCCGTCAAGTGCTGTCCGGCATCGGGCGCCGCTCGTCTTGCATTCTTCGATTCGTTCTTCTTGGCGCCGCCGCGGACGCGCGTCAAGAGACCCGCGATCATCATGCGCTCAAGATCGCGCCGTATGGTCGCGGGCGAAGCGGCAATTCGCCGTTCCAGATCTTGAAAGGAGATGAATCCCCTTTGATTCACGGTCTCTAAAATTAGCTTTTCGCGCTCCGCTGAATGCATGGCAGTCCTGACTCGGTAGCATCCACTACCCGTGGGTGGATACTTTGGACTTAAGTGGCGGCCAATTCAATCAAAGCCGATCATGCGAGTCAGTGCTGCGTTCCAATCAAACCCCGCGAGCGTAGCCATTGCTCGAAAAGACCTTGCCACTGATCGACCGGCAATCCCGTTGGTCGCGTCCCGAATCCATGCGGGCCCTGTTCGAACACGTGCAGTTCTGCCGGCAGATGCGCGGCGGTCCAGCGTTGATAAATCATGACGCTGCGGCCGGACGGAACCAACTTGTCGGCTTGCGTCGCGACGATAAATATTGGCGGGGCGTCGTTGGGCGGCGCGACGTCGTCCATGTAGCCATAGATAGGCGCGGCGAAGTCGGGGCGGCTGTCGGCATCGTGGTCGAGCAATACTCCCATGGTCAGTCCGGCGCCCGCTGAAAATCCCATCAAACCGATACGGTCTTTCGCCACGCCCCATTCAGCCGCGTGCCGGCGAACGTAGCGAATGGCTTGCTTTCCGTCGGCGACGGCCAGAGTCCGGCCGGCATCGAGCTTGTGGTAGGAATGGTCGAAGTCCGCCTGGATGCTGGCGGTGAGTTCCTTCATTTCAGCCGATTGGTCCGCCAAGTTAACCGGGGTCGGCAACAGGCGATACTTCAGGACAAAGG
>Ga0210400_10001451_pt1 | contig 23559 bp, 25 predicted proteins | sample IncBWH26MmetaG_FD_155456 | JGI IMG/M metagenome (GOLD analysis project Ga0210400, IMG submission 155456) | Forest soil microbial communities from Barre Woods Harvard Forest LTER site, Petersham, Massachusetts, United States - Inc-BW-H-26-M | ecosystem: Environmental > Terrestrial > Soil >...
GGCCTCGTCGAACAGTCCGGCGGCCGCCTGGTGCTGAAAAGCCAGCCGGGCGAGGGGACGCGGATCGAACTGTGGCTGCCGCGGGCGGAATCGGCCGGCGTCGAGCGGGCGGCGACGCGCCCACCCCAATCCCCGGCGACAGGGAACGTGCTGACGGTGCTGGCGGTGGACGACGACGAACTGGTGCTCACCAACACCGCCGCCATGCTGGAGGACCTGGGCCACCGGGTCCTGGCCGCGACCTCGGCCGCCGACGCCATGGTCCTGCTGGCCCGCAGCACGCCGGACGTGGTGATCACCGACTTCGCCATGCCGCAGGTCACCGGCCTGCAGCTCGCCGAGGAGATCCGCGCGCGCCATCCGGGGATGCCGGTGGTGCTGGCCACCGGCTACGCCGAGCTGCCGCCGGGCGTCGGCGAAGACCTGATGCGGCTTTCCAAGCCCTACGGCCAGGCAGAGTTGGCGGAGATGCTCCAGCAGGCCTGCCCGCCACGCCCCCGGCGCGGCGAGCCGTCGCCCACGGTCAGCGCGACCGGCTGAAGCGCGCCGGAGCGCGTCAGGGCGAAATGGAGGCCGGTTCGCCTACGCGCCGTGCTCCGATCTCTTGAAGATGGGCCCTGCTTGCCCGGTTCAGGTGATTCCACCTGACCCGGGAAGGGTCTAGGCTCGCCCGGGACGGGGCCAACCGAGATTTCAGGAGTATCGACCATGAAGCGTCTTGTTATGGCGGGCTTGGCGGCGGCCGTGGCGTTCGGGACGGCGGCCTGCGCCTTCCAGGCGTCGGCGGCGGAGGACAGTTGCCTGCGGCCCGAGTGGTTGCGCAACCACACGGTCGGCGACGATCACACCCTCTACTTCGACTACAACGGCACGGCGGTCTATCGCCTGACCATGAGCGACAACTGCCTCGCGGCCGCGACCTCATCCGATCCGATCGTGCTGAAAAGCCTCGGCATGGGCCTGATCTGCAAGCCGATCGACTGGGACGTCAGCGTCCGCGGCGCCCACTGCATCGTCTCCAGCGTCACCAAGCTGAAGCCCGCCGAGGTGGCCGCCCTGCCCAAGGGCAAGCGGCCTTAGTTTTCCCTCCCCCTCATGGGGAGGGCCGAGCCGGCGCAGCCGGCCGGGGTGGGGCGGTCGCGCTCACGCGCTGACTCAGCACGCCGGCCCACGCTTCCCCACCAGTCTCGCCGGCGCTCGCCACCCTCCCCAGAAAGGGGAGGGAAATCGCTGCGGGGGGCTGTCCCTTGGGTCAAGTTCGATGTAAGCGCGGGCCCCATGCATCTGTCCCGCTTCAATCCCGTCCGCTTCGCCCATCTTCCCACGCCGCTGGAGCCGCTTCCCAGGCTCACCCAGGCGCTCTCCGGATCGCCCGGCGGCGGGCCGGACCTGTGGATCAAGCGCGACGATTGCACGGGCCTCGCCGGCGGCGGCAACAAGACCCGCAAGCTGGAATACCTGCTGGGCGACGCGCTCGCCAACGACGCGACCACCCTGGTGACGCAGGGCGCGGTGCAGTCGAACCACGTGCGCCAGACCGTCGCGGCGGCCTGCCGCTTCGGCCTGGACTGCGAGGTCATCCTGGAGGAGCGGACCGGCTCCAACGCCATCGACTACACCCAGTCCGGCAACGTCCTGCTGGACGAGCTGATGGGCGCCAAGATCCGCCGCGTGCCGGGCGGCGCGGACATGAACGCCGAGCTGGCCAAGGTGGCGGCCGAGGTCGCCGAACGCGGCGGGCGGCCCTACGTCATCCCGGGCGGCGGCTCGAACATCATCGGCGCGCTGGGCTATGTGGAGTGCGCGCTGGAGCTGGTGAACCAGGCCAATGAGATGGGCCTGGAGATCGACCGCATCGTCACCGCCACCGGCAGCGCCGGCACCCACGCGGGCCTGGTGGCCGGCATCGCGGTGATGGGCGCCGACATCCCGATCCTGGGCATCGGCGTGCGCGCCGCGAAGGAGGCCCAGGAAGCCAATGTCTTCAAGCTGGCCGTCGAGACCGCCGACCTGCTCGGCCACAAGGAGCGGGTCACCCGCGACATGGTGGTCGCCGACTGCGACTACGTGGGCGCGGGCTACGGCCTGGTCGACCAGGAGGTGATCGAGGCCCTGAAGCTGGCGGCCCGCACCGACGCCATCCTGCTGGACCCGGTCTACACCGGCAAGGCGATGAAGGGCCTGATCGCGCTCTCCCAGGCCGGCAAGTTCGACGGCGAGACGGTGGTGTTCCTGCACACCGGCGGCGCTCAGGGGCTGTTCGGCTACCAGTCGGTGCTCGACGGGCACCTGTAGATGAGCGACTCCCTCGTGCTCGGCGTGCTGGGCGGCATGGGCCCGGCGGCGACGGTGGACTTCCTGGCCAAGCTGCAGGCCTTCACGCCGGCGCAGAGCGACCAGGACCACATCCGCGTGCTGGTCGACATCAACCCCAAGGTGCCGGACCGCAACGCGCCGGGCTCCCTGGCCGGGCCGGTGCTGGCGGAGATGGCGGGCGCGCTGCAGGGCGCGGGCGCCGACGTCCTGGCCATCGCCTGCAACACCGCCCACGCCTACGCCGACCTGATCCAGCGGGCGAGCGGCCTGCCGCTGATCGACATGATCGAGACCGCCGCCACCGCCGCCCGCGACCTGGGCGCGCGCCGGGTGGGCGTGCTGGGCACCAAGGGGGCGCTGCGCCTTTACCGCGAATACCTGGCGGCCCAGGCCATGGGGCTGGTCGCCCTGCCGCCGGCGCGGCAGGATCAGCTGCTGGACACCATCTACAAGATCAAGGCCGGCGACGTGGGCCCCGACGTGCGGGCCGAGATGGCCGCCTACGCCGCCGACCTGATCGCCGACGGGGCCGAGGTGGTGATCGCCGGCTGCACCGAGGCGCCGCTGGCGCTGGGGCCGCAGGACGTCAAGGCGCCGTTCATCGACGCGGGCGAACTGCTGGCCCGGCGCTGCGTGGCGGTGTGCCTGGGGCACGAGCCGGTCCCGACCCTGCCGGTCGGCTGAAACCCGGCGGCCGGTCGGCGTCGCGCCTGAAACAGTCTTGGCGCCTTGATGCCGAAGTTCTGTCGTAGGGTCTCTGCGGATTCGACTGGGGGAAACCTATGCGGCGGCGGCTTGGCGCACTGACCATCACCCTGGGCCTGGCGGCCCTCGCCGGCGGCATGGCGGCCCAGCGCAGCGCCGCCCAGGGCCAGGCCCATATGGTCGGCGGCTTCACCCAACTGTTCGTCAGCCCCTGCGGCGAGCCCTATCGCGGCAAGGCCGGCGAGCCCTATCCGGTGGCCCTGTGGTTCAAGCAGGCCGACCTGAACCACGACGGGGTGATCACCCGCGAGGAGTTCCGCGCCGACCACAAGGGCTTCTTCGAGGCGCTGGACTATGACGACGCCGGCGTCCTCGACGGGCCGAAGATCGCCTTCTACGAGACCAAGGTGCTGCCGGACCTGTTCGGCATGGGCCGGGTGTCGCAGTTGGCGCGGCCGCTCGCGCGGATGGCCGGCGTGGCGCTGGCGGGCGATGTCCCGGGGCGCGACGGGGCGCGGCTGATCCGCGTGCAGGCGGGCTCCATCGCCGGCATGCTCGGCGGGCCCGCCAACGAGAACGGCCAGGGTGTGCAAGGCGCCCAGGGCCCGATGGCCGGGCTGAACGCCCAGCGCCGGGCGCCGCGCGAACTGATCGGGGCGGCCGCCTATGGCCTGCTGGCCGAGGCCGAGCCGATCCGCGCCGCCGACACCAACCTGGACGGCCTGGTCACCAAGGCCGAGTTCCTGGCCGCCGCCGATCGCAGGTTCAACCAGCTCGACAAGCGCCACGACGGAAAGCTGACCCTCGACGAGCTGCCCCAGACGGCCGCCCAGATCGAACTGGCGAAGCAGGAGCGGCGCAGATAGGCCCGGCGGGCCGCTACCGCCAGCGCAGCAGCCGCGAGCCGGCCGCGGCGCCCAGGGCCGCCATCAGGATCATGCCCAGCGTGTACCAGATGGCCAGGAACGGGGCCGAGGTCTCGTTGCAGGCGACGGCGTAGACCGCCGCGCCCAGCGCCCCCGCGCAGCCGCCGGCGACCAGACCCGCCGCCCGCAGGCGCGTGGGCGCCAAGCCCCGCACCGCCCAGACCGCCCCGGCCAGCAGCGGCAGGCCGATGGCCGCGATCCGCCAGGGGCAGATCATCGAGGTGTGGCCCATCAGCATGGCGTGGTGGGCCTGCGGCGGCGCCTGGACGAAGCGCATCGCCGCCATGGCTGCGACCACAATGAACGGGATCGCCGCGACGGCCACCAGCGCGCCGGCCCGCGCCGCGGGCTTGGCCAGGCGGGCGAGCAGCACCGCCAGGATCAGGCCGGTGACCGCCGCATAGCCGAACTTCATCCAGAACATCGGCGTGGCGATGGCCTGGGCGAGGTCGTGCCGCGGGCCGAGCCAGGCCAGCATCACCGCGGTCGAGCCGAGGGCGCCCAGGCCCAGGCCCAGAGCCACCCGGCGGGCCACGGCGCCGGGCGCGACCCTGCGCAGGTCGGCGGACAGGCTGGCGATCAGCTCGTCAGTCTTCATCGAGGCTATCGCCTCCATATTTGCCGCCCAGGGCCTTCAGGCCCCGGTGGATGGCGACCTTCACCGCCGATTCCGTCATGCCGTGGCGTTCGGCCGCCTCGCGGGTGGAAAGCCCCTCGATCTTGGTCTCGCGGATGAGGCTGCGGGTGCGGGGCGGCAGGTCGGCCATGACCCGGTCGAGGTCGCGGGCGGCCATGGCGGCGTCGGCCCCGGCGGGGACAAACAGGGCCTCGGCCTCCTCGGCGGGCGCGCGCAGGTGGGCCCGGCCGCGGCGCAGCGCATCGATCAGCTTGTAGCGCGCGATGGCATAGGCCCAGGCGGTGAAGGGCTGGCCGGCGTCGTAGGTGGCCCGGCGGGTATGCACGGCGATCAGGGTTTCCTGCACCAGGTCCTCGGCGTCCACGCCCGGCGGGCAGCGGCGGCCGTAGTAGGCGCGCAGGAGCCCGCTCAGTTCATCCAGCAGCCGGCGATAGGGTCCGGCCTCCCCGGCGAGGCCGGCGAGCATCAGGCCTTTCAGTCTGGGTTCGATCTCGTCCAACGCCGCCTTCGGATGAGTTCGCGCTGCCTGGCGAAAGGTTACATGCTGCGGCCTTGGTAACCGAACGGCATTGCGTTGCGAACCAGGGATCGAGCTTTACCGGAGACGACCATGAAACGCCTGATCGCCAGCCTGCTGACCGCCGCGGCCCTGGCCGCACCCGCCGTCGCCGGCGCGCAGCCCGCCGCGCCCGTGCAGGTGGTCGAACTCTACACCAGCCAGGGCTGCTCCTCCTGCCCGCCGGCCAATGCGGCGCTGGCGGCCATCTCAGCCCGGCCGGAGATCCTGGCGCTCTCCTTCGGGGTGACCTACTGGGACGACCTCGGCTGGAAGGACACCTTCGCCCAGAAGCGGTTCACCGACCGGCAGTGGGACTACGCGCGCGGCCTGCGCCACACCCAGGTCGCCACGCCGCAGGTGGTGGTGAACGGCCGGCTCGACACCGTCGGCGGCAGCGTCGGCGAGATCGATGCGGCGTTGAAACGCGCGATCCTGCCGGCCGGCGGCCCGACCGTGACCCTGGGCGGCGGCGGCGCCGCCGTCGCCGGGCCCGCGCCGGCGCGGCCGGCGGAGGTCTGGCTGGTGCGTTATGACCCCAACGTCGTGCAGGTGCCCATCAAGCGCGGCGAGAACACCGGCAAGACCCTGCCGCACAAGAACGTGGTGCGCGAACTGACCCGGCTGGGCGACTGGAACGGCGGCGCCAGGCGTTTCCCGGTCCCCGCCGGGCCGATGGGGCTGAACACCGCCATCCTGCTCCAGGCCGGGCCCGGCGGCCCGATCCTGGCCGCCGCCAAGGGCTGACCCACCCCTCATCGCTGAACGCCCCAATTCTCCGCATCCCCGCGGAGGAGACCCTGCCGGCTTGCCCGGCTCCAACCCCAAGGAAGACCTGAAATGACCCTCCGCAACACCCTCGTCGCGCTGGCGGCCGCCACCCTGGCCACCGCCGTCGCCAGCGCCGCCGGCGCCGCCGGCGCCCAGGACAAGCCCGCCACCGGCGCGATGTCGACCGGCGCCATGGCGACCTCGTCGATGAAGACCGACGGCATGAAGACCGACGGCATGAAGAAGCCGATGAAAAAGAAGGTCATGAAGAAGGACGCGATGACCAAGACCGGCGCCATGGCCACCGGCTCGATGTCGACCGGCGCGATGACTACGCCGAAGCAGTAGGACTCCCCAAGGGGTCGTCATGGCCGGGCTTTGTCCCGGCCATGACGATCGGATCCTTGCGTCGCCGCGCCTAGAGCTGCGCCAGCAGGTAGTCGGCCGCCGAGACCTTGAACTCGCCGCCTTCCTCGACGTTCAGCTCCTTCACCACCCCGTCGTCGACGATCATGGAGTAGCGCTGCGAGCGCTTGCCCATGCCGAAGCGCGAGGCGTCGAAGGCCAGGCCCACCGCATCGGTGAAGGCCGCGCCGCCGTCGGCCAGCATGACGATGTCCTCGCCCACCGCCTGGTCCTCGGCCCAGGCGCGCATCACGAAGGCGTCGTTGACCGACAGGCAGGCGATCACGTCGACGCCCTTGGCCTTGATCTGGGCGCCCAGTTGCTTGAAGCCCGGCAGGTGCTTGGCCGAGCAGGTGGGGGTGAAGGCGCCCGGCAGCGCGAACAGCGCCACCTTCTTGCCGGCGAAGAATTCGTCCGTGGTGACAGGCTTGGGACCTTCGGCGGTCGCCTCCGTCAGGGTCACGCTGGGCAGCTTGTCGCCGACTTTGATGGTCATGGTCCGTCCTCCTGAAATTACCGCTAGACCCTGTCCCGGCCAGTCAGCCGGGATCAAACAGGATCGTCGCCCATATCTGGAGCCCTTCTCATCCCATCAGGTTGATTCAACCTGAGTGGGAAGGGCTCTAGCCCAGATAGCGTCATCTCCGCGCAGGGCAAGCGCGGGCTGGCGATGAGGCCTTGAATGCGTCCCATCCGAGGTCAAATGTCGAGGTCATGGAAGACGGCTTCTTCTCGGGCCAGTTGCTGATCGCCATGCCGGGGATCTCCGATCCGCGGTTTGAGCGCGCCCTGATCCTGGTCTGCGCCCATGACGAGGAACACGCCATGGGCCTGGCGGTGAACAACCCCGTCGAGGGCCTGACCGTCCCGGATCTCCTGGACAGGCTCGACATCAAGGCGACCATCGAGCTGCCGCCGGACCTGGTGCTGATGGGCGGGCCGGTGGAGCGCGAGCGCGGCTTCGTGCTGCATTCCACCGACTACGCCGGCGAGGCGAGCCTGGACGTCGGTCCCGGCGTGGCGCTGACCGCCACGCGCGAGGTGCTGGAGGCCATGGCCACCCACAATGGCGCGCCGTCGAAGAGCCTCCTGGCCCTGGGCTACGCCGGCTGGGGCGCCGGCCAACTGGAAGATGAGATCAAGGCCAACGTCTGGCTGACCTGCGAGGCCGACGAGGAGCTGATCTTCGGCCGCGACTACCCGCGCAAATGGACCCGCGCCCTGGGCAAGCTGGGCGTCGACCCGGAACGGCTGAGCTCGGTGGCCGGGCGGGCGTAGGGGCGCTGAACTACTCCCTGGACCCCTTGGCCTTCACCGGGGCGGCGCCGTCGACGTAGCTTTCGTTGAGGTAGACCTCGGCCTCCTGGGCCGAGAGCGCCGGGGCGTAGCCGAAGCCCTGGCCGTAGTCGCAGCCCAGCGCCAGGAGCTGGCGGGCCATGCCGGCGTTCTCGACGCCTTCGGCGACGACCTCCAGATTGAGGTCCTGGCCCAGCTTGACCACCGAGGAGACGATCTTCAGCGACCCCTCGTTGGTCGCCATGGTGCGCACGAAGTAGCGGTCGATCTTCAGCGTGTCGAAGGGCAGGCGCGTCAGGTAGCTGAGCGAGGAGAAGCCGGTGCCGAAATCGTCGAGCGCCAGGGCCGCGCCGGCGGCGCGCAGCTCGCCCAGGATCACCGCGGCGCGCTCGGGGTCGCGCATGACGTCGCCCTCGGTGACCTCCAGCTTCAAAGCGCCGGGCGGCAGGCCGGTCTCGCGGCGGATGGCGGCCACATCGGAGACCAGGTCGGGGCGGTCGATCTCGTGGGTCGACAGGTTGACGGCGACGGTCAGTTCGCCGGCCGCCTTGTGCTTCTGCCGCCAGGCGGCGAGCTGCTGGGCCGCCTCGCGCATCATCATCGCGCCCAGCTCTTCCATCAGCCCCATCTCTTCGCAGAGCGGCAGGAAGGTGTCGGGCATCAAGAGGCCCCGGCGCGGGTGGCGCCAACGGACCAGGGCCTCGAAGCCGGAGAGCGCCCCGGTCGAGAGCCGCACGATCGGCTGGTAGAAGGGCGTCAGCTCGCCGCGGCCCAGCGCGCCCTTGAGGTCGCCCTCCAGGGCCAGGCGCGACAGGCCGTCGCTCTCCATGCCTCGCCCATAGGCGGCCGCCCCGCCGCGGCCGTTGGTCTTGGCGGCTTCCACGGCCAGCTCCGCGCGGCGCAGCAGCTCGGCGGCCTCCGGGGCGTCGGGCCCGCCGCGGGCGTCCACCGCGCCGATCGACAGGGTCGGATGGATGTCGAAGCCGGCGACGCGCAGAGGCTGTTCCAGGGCGCGGCGCAGGACCTCGGCGCCCGGCGAGGCGCCGGCCGGGGCCATGGCGGCGAACTCGTCCTCGCCGATGCGGGCCAGGACGGCCTCGGCGGGGAAGGCCGCGGCCAGGCGCGACCCCAGGGCCGCCAGCACCAGGTCGGCGCGCTCGTGGCCGAGCGCCTCGTTCAGGCGGCGCAGGCGGTCGAGGTCGGCGACGATGACTTCGTAGTGGCCGGGGATCGCCAATTGCTCGCGGGCGCGGATGATGAAACTGCGGCGATCCAGGAGGCCGGTCAGCATGTCCTGGTCGGAGGCGGCGAAGCGGGTTTCCGGCGCCACGACGCCGGCGGCGCGCACGCCCTCCTCCAGCCAGACGCCGCGCCAGATGGAAATGCCCGCGCCGCGCATGCGCAGGCGCACGGCGACTTCGGTCCCCGGCTCCTGAACGCGCAGGATGTCCTCGGCGTAGGCGCGGTCCTGCGGCAGGGTCAGCGCGCGAAGGGCGGCGGAGGAGCAGTCGGGGGCCAGCGGGCCCAGCCCAAGCGCGCGGGTCGAGCCGGTCAGCCGCATGCGGTCGCGCTCGGGCTCCCACACCCACAGCGCGACGTCGGCCGCGCCCAACGCTTCCAGCGTCGAGGTGGCGTCCCACATCCAACGGTCGCTCGGCATCGCCAAGGAAGAAACGCCCCGCCAACTTGAGGCCGCCGAGTGGCGGGCCCGAACCCAAAGTCTAGAGCCTTATGGTTTCCGAAAGGCTCTCAAGACCGCCCGTTTCGGGCGGCCGGGGTCAGACCGAAACGCCCTCGTCCGGACCGTCTGGCCGCTTGAAGGGCGAGATCAAGCCGAACAGGACATGATCACGCCAGACGCCGTTAATTTTAAGATAAGCCCTGGCGAACCCCTCCTCGTCGAAACCGGCCCGCACCAGCAGGCGCCGCGAGGCGTCGTTCTCGGGGATGCAGGCGGCCTCCAGGCGATGCAGGCCCAGGGTGCGGAAGGCGAAGTCGCTGATCGCGCGGACGGCCGCCAGCGTGTGGCCGTGCCGTGCGAAAGGCTTGCCGCACCAGTAGCCCACCGAGCCCATCTGGGCGACGCCGCGGCGCACATTGGAGAGGGTGATGCCGCCGGTCAGCGCCCCGTCCTCGTGCCGGAACACGAAGAACGGATAGGCGGCGCCGGCGTCGCGGTCCCGGGCGTAGGCGATCAGCCGGCGGCGGTAGGCGCCGCGGCCCAGGTCGTCGGCCGGCCAGGTGGGCTCCCAGGGCTGCAGGAACGCACGGCTGACGGCGCGCAGCTCGCGCCACTCGGCGTAGTCGCCGGCGCGCGGCGGCCGCAGGCTGATCCCCTCGCCATCGACGCGAAGTCCGCTCTCCGGCGCGATCCAGTCCAGCAAGGCCATGGGCGGTGAAGGTCGCGCGATTGCGCGTCCGCGGCAAGTCGGGAGCGCCTCTCCGAAGGGCGCCTGACGGAAGGGCCCTAGCCGAACAGCGCGGCCTCGAACGCCGGGGCGGCCTTCAGCGAGGCCCTGGGGCCCAGGACGGCGACGGCGGCTTTCTTCGGGGCGAGGATGCGTTCGGTGAGCCTGACCAGGTCGGCGGGCGTCACGGCGTCCACCTGGGCGGCGACCTCGGCAGGGTCGAGGGTGCGGCCGAACAGCAGCACTTGGCCGGCGGCCTGCTCGGCGCGGGCCAGCGCGCCCTCGCGGCTCATGAACATGGCGCCCTTGAGCTGGGCCTTGGCGCGGGCCAGTTCCGCCTCGGGGACGGGCTTCAGCATGCCGGCGATCTCGCCGGCCGCCACCCGGGCGAGCTCGGCGGCGTCCTTGGCCGCGCAGCCGGCGAAGACGCCCAGCACGCCCACGTCGGAATAGGTCTCCGAATAGGCGTCGATGGCGTAGGCGAGGCCCCGGTTCTCGCGCGCTTCCTGGAACAGACGCGAGGCCATGCCGCCGCCGAGGATCTCGGCCAGCAGGCGCAGGGCGAAATAGGCCTCGTCGGCGACGCCGACCGCGGGCAGCAGCAGGACCAGGTTGGCCTGCTCCAGAGGCTTGGCGACCACGCGCTGGCCGCCGGTGAAGGCCCCGGGCCGATGCGCCGGCGAGGCCCCGGCGGCGTCGGGGGCGTGGCCAAAGTCGCGCTCGGCCAGGCGCAGGAGGTCGTCTTCGTCCACCGCCCCGGCGGCGCTTACCACCAGGGTCCCGGGCGCGTAGAGATAGCCGCGCCAGGCATTCAGGCTTTCCGGCGCCGTGGTCGCGATGGAGTGCGGCGTCCCGAGGATCGGGCGGCCCAGGGGCTGGCCGTCGAAGGCCGCGGTCTGGGCCAGTTCGAAGACCAGGTCGTCGGGGGCGTCGGCGGCCTCGGCGATCTCCTGGGCGACCACCTGCTTCTCGCGGGCGAGGTCGCCGGCGTCCATGGTCGGGCGTTGCACCAGGTCGGCCAGGACCTGCGAGCCGAGATCGAGGCCGCCGGCGAGCGCGCGGACCTGGAAGCTGGTGCGCTCATAGCCGGTGGCGGCGTTGATGTTGCCGCCCTCGGCCTCGATCACCTCGACGATCTCGCGGGCCGAGCGGCCGCCGGCGCCCTTGAAGACCATGTGCTCCAGCAGGTGCGACCAGCCGGAACGGGCTTCGTCCTCGGCCCGCGCGCCGCGGCCGGCCACCACCGACAGGGCCACGGTCTGCAGCCCCGGCATCGAGTCGCAGACGACGCGGACGCCGTTGCCGAGCGTGTGGACCTTGGGTGTCGTGGCGGGCGCGATGGGCTCAGCCCTCCGAGAAGGCGCGGACGTAGGCCTTGATGGTCTCGGCCTCCGCCGGCAGGCGGTCGAAGCGTTCGGGGCGGGCGGCGAGGTCGAAGGCGCCGCGCGGCAGGGTCGGCGTCACGCCGCAGGCCTTGGCCACGGCCTCGGGGAACTTGGCCGGATGGGCGGTGGACATCACCACCACGGGCCCGTTCAGGCCGCCGGTGCGGGCCAGCGCCGAGAGCGCCACGGCGGTGTGCGGATCGACGAGCTGGCCGGTCTCGTTGAGGGTCGAGAGCATGGCGCGGGCGGTGTCGCCCTCGCTGGCGCTGGCGCCGCGGAACAGTTCGCGCATGGCCGCGTAGGCCTTGGGCGGCAGGTCGATGGCCCCCGTGTCGGCGAAGGCGGTGAAGGCGCGCGCGGTGTCGGTCGCCTCGCGGTCCACGCCCTCGAAATAGAGCCGCTCGAAGTTGGACGCCGACTGGATGTCCATGGCCGGCGACATGGTCTGGTGCACCTTGCCGCGGGCGTAGCGGCCGGTCTCGAAGGCCTGGGCCAGGATGTCGTTGCCGTTGGTGGCCACCAGGATCCGCTCCACCGGCAGGCCCATGCGGTGGGCGACGTACCCCGCGAAGGCGTCGCCGAAATTGCCCGAGGGCACGGCGAAGCTGACCTTGCGCTGCGGCGCGCCCAGGGCGGCGGCGGTGGTGAAGTAGTAGACCGCCTGGGCGGCGATGCGGGCGAAGTTGATCGAGTTGACGCCCGAGAGGTCCACAGCCTGGCGCAGGGCCTCGTCCTGGAAGGCGGCCTTCACGATGGCCTGGCAGTCGTCGAAGGAGCCCTTCACCGCCACGCAGGCGACGTTGGGCTCCGTGGCCGTGGTCATGAACCGGCGCTGCACCTCGCTGATGCGGCCCTCGGGGAAAAGCGCCACGACCTTGACGTTCTTGCGCCCGCGGAAGGCCTCGACCGCCGCTCCGCCGGTGTCGCCGGAGGTGGCGCAGAGGATGGTCTGGGTCCGCCCCTGCCCGCCCAGCAGGTGGTCGTAGAGCCGCGCCAGGATCTGCATCGCGACATCTTTGAACGCCAGGCTCGGGCCGTGGAACAGCTCGGCCAGGAAGACGTCGGGCGCGAGTTGCACGAGCGGCGCGACCGCGGCGTGGGTGAAGGTCCCGTAGGCCTCTGCGCACATCTCGCGCAGGTCGGCGGCGGCGATCTCCCCGTCGGCGAAGGCGCCGATCACACGCGCGGCGACCTCGGCGTAGGGCTGGCCGGCGAAGCCCGCGATCTCGGCCGCGCCGATCTGCGGCCAGGCCTGCGGCACATAGAGCCCGCCGTCCGGCGCGAGCCCGCCCAGGACCGCGTCGACGAAGCCCACAGGGGGAGCCTGCCCCCGGGTGGAGACGTAGCGCATCAGCCTCTCATTCGCTTGAAGACCGCCGCGCCATAGACGCCCGCCAGGGCGCCCGCAAGGCCGAACCAGGTGAGCGCGTACTCCAGGTGGCGGTTGGGGATATCCACCGGGAAGGGCGCGGGGATCAGGGCCTTGAAATCGGGGTTGGTCGAGGTCTCGGCCATCAGGAACAGCGGCGCGGTGGGCGCATCGGCGTGCAGGGCCGCGGCCATCCGCCTGGCGTCGTGCAGGTACCACTTGCTCGTCGTGGCCGGCGGGGTGGTGAAGTTGCCGCGCTCGCCGGGACGCAGCACGCCGGTCACCTCGATCGGGTCGCGGCTGGCGGGGTCGGGCGGCGGGCGGGCGGCCACCGTGTCGGGGATGAAGCCGCGGTCCACCAGGATGGAGCGGTAGGCGCCGCTCACCACCGGGCAGGCCGAGATCAGCCGCGCGCCGATCTGGCCCTCGCGCAGGCTGTAGAGCTCCAGCGCCGGCGCGCGCGCCAGGCCCGGGCAGGTGACCTTCACCCGCACGAACTCCTCGTCGCGGCCGAGCGCCAGGCGGTCCAGCACCGGCTCCAGGGGCCTGGGCTGCGCGGCCTCGGCGCGGGCGATGCCGGCCAGCAGGGCCTCTTTCCACTTCAGGCGCTGGAGCTGCCACACGCCCAGGCCGATCAGGATAACGAAGGCGATCGCCGCGGCGACCGTCATGCCGACGGGAAAGCCCTTGGGGTCGGGTCGGGTCGGGCCGGCCTCGACGCGAGGCTCCCAGGAGCTAGTCATGGCGTGCTTGGCTGGCCTTGTTCTTGAACTGCGCCGCCAGCATCAGCCCTTTCATGGGCCGCAGCAGCACGAGCACGATGACCAGGGTCATCGGCAGCCAGATCAGCAGGGTGAGCCAGACCGGCGTGCGGAACGCCACCATGGTGAAGAGCGCGCCGAAGGCCACGATCAGGCCCGCGATCAGGATCACGAAGACCGCCGGCCCGTCGCCCGAGTCCGCCGCGGCGAGGTCGAAACCGCAGGCCTCGCACAGGGGCGAGACTTTCAGGAAGCCCTCGAACAGGTGGCCCTCTCCGCAGTTGGGGCAGCGCCCGGCCGCGCCCGACAGCAGAGGATCAGGCTTCGCCATTCAAGCTAGCCGCCGTGCGCTCCGAAGATCACGTAGATGAAGGCGAACAGGAACAGCCACACCACGTCGACGAAGTGCCAGTACCAGGCGGCCGCTTCGAAGCCGAAGTGCTTCTGGGGCGTGAAGCCGCCGGCCAGCAGGCGCGCCAGGCAGACCGTCAGGAAGATCGTTCCGATCAGCACGTGGAAACCGTGGAAGCCGGTGGCCATGAAGAACGACGAGCCATAGAGCCCGGCGTTCACCGCCTCGGGGTTGAAGAAGTACTTGTGCTCGATGATGTGGCTGTACTCGTAGGCCTGGATCGAGGTGAACAGCACACCCAGGATGATCGTGAGGACGAGGCCGATCTTGGCGCCCTTGCGGTCGCCGGTCTGCAGCGCGTGGTGGGCCCAGGTGACCGTCGTGCCCGAGAGCAGCAGGGTGAGCGTGTTGACCAGCGGAAGCTGGAAGGCCGGGACCGTCTCGACGCCCTTCGGCGGCCAGGTGGCCCAGGCGGTGCGGACGTCGTCGATGGAGGACAGGGCGCGCACGTGATGGAACAGCGCCATCTCGAAGAAGATCCAGAACCAGGCGACGAAGAACATCACTTCGGACGCGATGAACAGGATCATGCCGTAGCGCAGGCCGATGGAGACCACCGGGGTGTGGTCGCCCTCGTTGGCCTCGATGACCACGTCGCGCCACCAGACGATCATCGTGAACAGCACGCCCGCGAGGCCCGCGAAGAACAGCCAGGAGGTATGCGCCGGCAGGCCGAACAGGCCCTTCATCCAGGTCACGCCGCCCAGGGCCATCACCGTCGCCGAGATCGAGCCGACCAGCGGCCACGGGCTCGGGTTGACCAGGTGGTAGTCGTGCTTCACGCCTGCGGCCATCGGTGGTCCTAGTCCCTCACAAATCCCGCGGTCCGACGCACGAAGACTCAGGCCCGCGCGCATAGACCGGTTCGCGTGACGCTATAGCCCTGCCGCGCGGGTCCCGCCAAGGGGAAAGGCGGGCTTCAGTCCGCCGCCTGGGCCTTCGGCGCCTTCACGTCGGTGGCGGGGAAGAAGGTGTAGGAGAGCGTGATGGTCTTGCCCTTCCGGGTCTCGAAGTCCGTCGCGTATTTCGGGTCGACGAAATAGAGCACCGGCATCTCCACCGTGGCCCCGGCCGCCACCGTCTGGTCGGAGAAGCAGAAGCAGGAGAGCTTGCGGAAATAGACGCCGGCCTGGTCGGGGGCGACGTTGAACACCGCGCGTGCGGTGACCGGATGGTCGGCGTGGTTGGTGACCTTGAAGATCGCCACCTTGGTCTCGCCGATCTTGACCGTCTGCGAGCTCTGTTCCGACGAGAAGTCCCAGGGCAGGCCGCGCACGTTGGTGTCGAAGTGGATCTCCAGGGTCTGGTCCAGCACCGCGCCGGGCGCCGCCTCGGCCTTGCGGATGGTGCCGCCGTAGCCGGTGGCCTGGCAGAAGGCGCGGTAGAAGGGGATCGCCGCATAGGCCGCCCCCACCATGGCCACGAACACCACGCCGCAGATCAGCGCGACGCGGCCGTTGCGGCCGATCCGGCGCCGGGCCGGCGGAGTCCTAGAGGGGTCGGTTTGCGACATTGCCGCCCAACTTCACGATGGTGACGACGAAGACCAGGATCACGAAGATCACCAGGCCGAGCGCGAGCGCGATGTTGCGGCCGCGCCGCGCGCGGGCCTCGACGTCCGTCTCGCGGGCGGGATCGCTCATGACAGCAGGTCCAGGGGCGTGACCCTCATCAGATGCTCGCCCAGCAGGGTGGCGAACAGCAGGGTCAGGTAGAGGATCGAGAAGGCGAACAGGTTGCGCGCGTCCTTGGCGCCGGCCCTCACGTCGTAGAGACCGTCATCCTTGCGCTGCGCCTGGGCGTCGCCGGCGCGGCTGCGGAACAGCCGGACCGCCAGCAGCAGGAAGACCAGGCCGCCTAGACCCGCCACCGCCAGGTAGATCGGCCCGCCCAGGCCGGTCAGCACCGGCGTCAGGCACAGCGGGGTGAAGAGCAGGCTGTAGATGAGGATCTGCTTGCGGGTGGACGACGCGCCGGCCACCAGCGGCATCATCGGCACGCCGGCCTTCTTGTAGTCCTCGCTGGTGTAGAGGCTGAGCGCCCAGAAATGCGGCGGCGTCCACATGAAGATGATGCCGCAGAGCAGCCAGGCGTTGAGCGGAACCGTGCCCGTCGCCGCGGCCCAGCCGATCACCGGCGGCAAGGCGCCCGCGAGGCCGCCGATGACGATATTCTGCGCCGTCCAGCGCTTCAGCCAGACGGTGTAGACCACGGCGTAGAAGAAGATGGTGAAGGCCAGCAGGCCCGCCGCCAGCCAGTTCAGCGCCATGCCCATCAGCATGACCGAGAACATCGACAGCACCACGCCCAGCGCCAGGGCGTCGGCGCCCTGCACCCGCCCGGCGGGCACCGGCCGACCGCGGGTGCGGCGCATCTTGCCGTCGATGTCGGCGTCGTACCACATGTTGAGCGCGCCCGAGGCGCCCGCGCCCACCGCGATGCAGAGGATGGCCACGCCCGCCAGGAACGGGTGCACCGGCGTTCCCGCGCAGACCAGGCCGGTCAGCCCCGTGAACACCACCAGCGACATCACGCGCGGCTTCAGAAGCTGCAGGAAATCCTGCCAGCGGGCGGGCGCACGGGTGGGGGCGGAAACGGCCTGGATCATGGCCATGGAAGTCTACTCTCAAAATGGCCGGGGGGCGCGAACCCTAGGATCCGCGCCCCCCGACGTCTTGTCGCGGTTTGCCGCCTTAGTGGCTGTCGGCCGTGACCACCGGCAGTTCGTTGAACTGGTGGAACGGCGGCGGCGAGGGCAGCGTCCATTCCAGGGTGGTGGCGCCTTCGCCCCAGGGGTTGGCCTCGGCCTTGCGGCGGAAGACCATGGCGTCGATCAGGACGACCAGGAAGACGCCCACGCCCACCAGGGTGATCGCGTAGCCGATCGAGGACACCTTGTTCCAGAAGGCGAAGCCCTCCGGATAGTCCACGTAGCGGCGCGGCATGCCCTGCAGGCCCAGGAAGTGCTGCGGGAAGAAGATCACGTTCACGCCGATGAAGGTGATCCAGAAGTGCAGGGCGCCCAGCCACTCGCGGTACTTCACGCCCCACATCTTCTCGAACCAGTAGTAGAAGCCCGCGAAGATCGCGAACACCGCGCCCAGGCTCAGCACGTAGTGGAAGTGGGCCACCACGTAGTAGGTGTCCTGGAATTGGTAGTCGACGCCGGCGTTGGCCAGGACGACGCCGGTGACGCCGCCCAGGGTGAAGAGGAAGATGAAGCCGATCGCCCACAGCATGGGCGTCTTGAAGTCGATCGACCCGCCCCACATCGTGGCGATCCAGCTAAACACCTTCACGCCCGTCGGCACGGCGATGACCATGGTGGCGGCCACGAAATAGGCCGTCAGGTTCACGTTCATGCCCGTGGTGAACATGTGGTGCGCCCACACCAGGAAGCCGATGAAGCCGATGGCGACCATGGCGTAGGCCATGGCGAGGTAGCCGAAGACCGGCTTCTTCGAGAAGGTCGAGACGATGTGGCTGATCATGCCGAAGCCCGGCAGGATCAGGATGTAGACCTCGGGGTGGCCGAAGAACCAGAACAGGTGCTGGTACATGACCGGGTCGCCGCCGCCGGCCGCGTCGAAGAAGTGGGTGTGGAAGTTGCGGTCGGTGAGCAGCATGGTGATCGCGCCCGCCAGCACCGGCAGCGACAGCAGCAGCAGGAACACCGTCACCAGGATCGACCACACGAACAGCGGCATGCGGTGCAGCGTCATGCCCGGCGCGCGCATGTTGAAGATGGTGGTGATGAAGTTGATGGCGCCCAGGATCGACGAGGCGCCGGCCAGGTGGATCGACAGGATCGCGCAGTCCATCGCGGGGCCTGTGTGACCCGAGGTCGATAGCGGCGCGTACATGGTCCAGCCGCCGCCGAAGCCCCGTCCGGGTCCGCCGTCGACGAACATCGAGGTCACCAGCATGATGAAGGAGGCGATCAGCAGCCAGAACGAGATGTTGTTCATCCGCGGGAAGGCCATGTCCGGCGCGCCGATCATCAGCGGCACGAACCAGTTGCCGAACCCGCCGATCATCGCGGGCATGACCATGAAGAAGATCATGATCAGGGCGTGGGCCGTGACCACCACGTTGTAGCCGTGCTTGGAGCCCTCGATCAGCCCGAGCTGGGCGATCCACGAGTGCGGCTGGAAGATCTGGATCCCGGGTTCGTAGAGCTCCCAGCGGATCAGGCCGGACAGGGCGCCGCCCACCAGGCCCGCGAAGATCGCGAACAGGATGTAGAGGGTGCCGATGTCCTTGTGGTTGGTGGAGAACAGCCAGCGGGTGATGAACCCCGGCTTGTGGTCGTGGCTGTCGTGACTGTCGTGGCTGTGGTCGTGCGCGGCGGAGGCCATCTTACGCGGGTCCTCGGATCAATTCTTGGCCGCGGCCGGAGCCGCAGGCTTGGCGGTGGGCGCGGCGGCGGCAGGCGCCGGCGCGGCGGGCGCCGCTGCAGCCGGGGCCGTCGCCGAAGCGGGCGTGGCGGAGGCGCCGGCGGACGGTGCGGCAGGCGCAGCGGCGGCGGGCGCAGGCGGCGGGGCGGACCCGATCGGCACGCCCTTCTTGGACAGCACCCAGGCGTCGAAATCGGCCTGGCTGACCACCTTCACCTCGATGGGCATGAAGGCGTGGTCGACGCCGCAGAGCTCGCGGCAGGAGCCGTAATAGGTGCCGATCCGGTCGACCTTGAACCAGGTGGAGTTCACCCGGCCGGGCACGGCGTCCATGATCACCCCGAAGGCGGGGACGGCGAAGGCGTGGATCACGTCGGCGCCGGTGGTCAGCACCTGAACCGTCTGGTTGACCGGCACCACCAGGGGCTCGGTCGCCGCCAGGCGATAGGGCTTGCCGGCCGCCTTGGCCTTGTCTTCCGGCAGGACGTTGGAGACGAACTCGGAGATCTTCTGGTCGGGGTATTCGTAGCCCCAGTACCACTGATAGCCCGTGGCCTTCACGGTCATATAGGGCTTGGGCATGTCGTGGTATTCGAACAGCAGCTTGAATGAGAAGACCGCGATGACCACCAGGATCAGGACGGGCACCAGGGTCCAGATCACCTCCAGCGGGGTGTTGTGGCTCCACTTGGCCGGCACCGGATTGGCCCGCTTGTTGTAGCGGATGATGATCCACAGCAGCAGCCCCAGCACGAACAGCGTGATGACCGTGATGATCGGGAACAGGATCATGTTGTGGAAGAAGATGGCGTCATGCTTCAGGGGCGTGACCCCCGGCTGCATCATCACCGACCCGTTGGTGGGCTGGCCGATCAGATCGTCCGCCAGCGCCTGAGCGCCCCAGAACGCCGTCACTGCGCCTGTCGCGATCCCTGCCGCCAGCGCCCGCATTCCCTGAAACCTAGACTGCATGTCCCCTCGGTCTGACTTGTCGGTCACATGGCGCGAATCTGACGATCCAGCCGACTGTACAGAACGGCGCGCGCGAACGCTCGCGCGCCGCCTTGGCCCTTCATCGCGGGTGCATACGCGCATCGCTTGGGCTTGCCAAGGCGCGAGCGCATGCCCATCGGCCGGCCATCCGTGAGCCGGCCGCGCGAACGGCCGGGCCGCCCGCTTTTCAGCCGTTTCGCCGACTCGTGTTCGAAGGACGCCCATGCCGCTGAAGCCCCCGATCCCTCTGCGCCCGGACGAAGAGGACCATATCCGCAAGGCGTTCGATTCGCTGGTGAACCTGAGCCCCGCGGAATTGAGGGCGTGGCTGATGACGCCGCAGAGCCAAAGGGTCGGGACGGTCCGGCGCGGCGAGCGGGAATCGGTCGGCCGCCAGTCGGCCGGGAAGATCCTGGCGATCAAGGCCAAGGCGCCGGCCGACCTCACCGATGACGACTATCGCCACATGAAGAAGGTGATCGGCTATTGCCGCCGCCACCTGGCGCAGCGGCCTCTTGCGCTGCGGCAAGGGGGCGACGTCACCCACTCCCGCTGGCGCTGGAGCCTGATGAACTGGGGCCACGACCCCCTGCGCGGGCCGCACGGCGAGGCGTGAGCGGCGCGAAAAATGCGGTGGGCGAACGGCGTGCGCCGAGGCATGCTGCGCCGAGAGGCCAAGAGGCGGGGATGGGTTCGAGGGCGCAGGCGCGAAGATTTGCGACGGCGGCGCTCGCGCTGGGCGCCGTGCTTCTGGCCGGCGCCGCCGCGGCGCGGCCGCGTCCCGCCGCCGGGGCCAGCCTCGAGGGTCTCTGGACCAACGTCTCGGCCACGCCCCTCGAGCGTCCCGCGAGCCTGACCGGCCCGACGGCCACCGCCCCCGAGGCGGCCGCCTATCTCAAGGTCTACGCCGCCGACAACGCAGCCGACGACGCCAGCGGCGTGGGCGGCGGCGATTCGGAATGGTGGGAGCGCGGAACGGAGCTGCTGCGGATCGACGGCCGGTTCCGAACCTCGATGATCGTCGATCCGGCGGACGGCAGGCTGCCCTGGTCGAAGGCGGGGCGGGCGACCGCGGCGCGGATCATGACCTCCGACTACGACAACCCCGAACGGCGCCCGCCCGGCGAGCAATGCCTGATGGGCGGGTCGGGCTCGGCCAGCGTGCCGATGCTGCCGCACCGTTCCAGCAGCCTCTACATGTTCGTCCAGACCCCCGACCACGTGGCGATCTGGATGGAGTCCGGCCACGACCCCCGGATCATCCGCCTGAAGACCGGCCCGCGGCTGCCGGCGAACATGCATCCCTGGGCCGGCGATTCGATCGGCCGCTGGGAGGGCCGGACCCTGGTGGTGGAGACCACCAACCTCAATCCCGGCGAAGGCTGGAAATTCCCGCTCGGGGTCTACATTTCGCCCGACGCTAAGGTGACCGAGCGGTTCACCCGCCTGTCGAAGGGCGAGATCCTCTACGGCTTTACGGTGGACGATCCGCAGATCTACGCCCGGCCGTGGCGCGGCGAGCTGATCCTGCGCGCCGCGAAGGGCCCGATCTTCGAATACGCCTGCCACGAGGGGAACTACTCCCTCCCCGGCATCCTGGCCGGCGCGCGCCGCGACGAGGCGGTCAAATAGGCGCGGCTCATCCCGGGAAATCGGTCGAAATCCTTACCCGGCGCTAACCGCGCCGGGCGAACCTGGGCCTCGGCCGCGACGTTGCACACGCGCCGATGTACCGAGTAACACCGAGTGCCCCCGGCGCGCCCACCCCCCTCTCGCGCCGGGGGCATGCCGGAGCCGGACCCGCCCCGCGCCCGGCAGCCGGGAGACCGCGGCGCCGAAGCCCACGTGACGCGGGCGGGCGGGCTCCCTATCTTCCTGGCATGAACGCCCATTCCCCTGCTCCTTCGATCCTCGATTCCGCCGGCGTCGATCCCAAGCGCGCCGAAGCCATTCTGGGTGAGGCCCTGGCCGGCGCCGACGACGGCGAGCTGTTCGTCGAGCGCTCCGAGAGCGAAAGCTTCCTGTTCGACGACGGACGGCTGAAATCCGCGGCCTATGACGCCGCCGAGGGCTTCGGCCTGCGGGTGGTGGCCGGCGAGACGGCGGGCTACGCCCACGCCAGCGAGATTTCCGAAGCCGCCATCGGCCGCGCCGCCGACAGCGCCCGGCTGGCCAAGCGCGGCTATGCCGGCGTCGCCGCCGAGGCCCCGCGCGCCACCAACGCCAAGCTCTACGGCGAGGACGACCCGCTGGCCTCTCCCGACTTCTCGGACAAGGTCGCCCTCCTCCAGGAGATCGACGCCTGGGCCCGGGCCCGCGACCCGCGGGTGGTGCAGGTGATGGCCTCGCTGGCCGGCGAACGGCGCACGGTGGAGATCCTGCGCGCCGACGGGCGGCTGATCCGCGACGTGCGGCCCCTGGCGCGGATCAATGTGCAGCTCACCGTCGAGCGCGACGGCAAGCGCGAGAGCGGCTATTCCGGCGCCGGCGGCCGCGCCGGCTTCGAGGCCTGGATCACGCCCGAGCGCTGGCAGGAGCAGGTCGACGAGGCGCTGCGCCAGGCCCTGGTCAACCTCGACGCCATCCCCTGCCCCGCCGGCGAGATGGACGTGGTGCTGGGCCCCGGCTGGAACGGGGTGCTGCTGCACGAGGCCGTCGGCCATGGCCTGGAGGGCGACTTCAACCGCAAGGGCACCTCGGCCTTCTCCGGCCGGCTCGGCGAGCGGGTGGCCGCGCCCGGGGTCACGGTCTTCGACGACGGGGCGATCCAGGGCCGCCGCGGCTCACTGACCGTCGACGATGAGGGCACGCCGACCGGCCGCACCATCCTGATCGAGGACGGCATCCTGGTGGGCTACATGCACGACCGGATGAGCGCGCGGCTGATGGGCCTGGAGGCCACCGGCAACGGCCGCCGGCAATCCTACGCCCACATGCCCATGCCGCGGATGACCAACACCGGCATGATGAGCGGCGACACCCCGCGCGAGGAGATGATCGCCTCCACCAAGCGCGGGCTCTACTGCGCCAACTTCGGCGGCGGCCAGGTGGACATCACCAACGGCAAGTTCGTCTTCCAGTGCACCGAGGCCTACCTGATCGAGAACGGCAAGGTCACGACGCCGGTGAAAGGCGCGACCCTGATCGGCGACGGGCCGTCCGCCCTGACCCGGGTGACGATGATCGGCGACGACTTCTGCTTCGACAACGGCGTGGGCGTCTGCGGCAAGTCCGGCCAGAGCGTGCCGGTGGGCGTGGGCCAGCCGTCGCTGAAGATCACCGGCCTGACGGTCGGCGGCACCAGCGTCTAGCGCTCTTTCCCTTCCCGCTCCGCGGGAAGGGAAAGGCATTCCTGTCCGCGAATTAATCCACCTTACCGCCATTTAATTGGCGCGGCGGCGCGGGCGCAGGTCAGTTCCCCTCGTTTTTGGGGAGCCTGTTCCGATGTTGCTTTTCGTCCTCGCCCAGGCCGCGGCGGCTGTCGCCCCGGCCTCGACGCCAGCGCCGCCTCCCGTGGCGGCGACCGTCGCCCAGCCGGCGATCGTCAGCTACGCCCCGGACTTCTTCACCAAGATCAGCCCGAACACGGCGCTCGACATGGTCAACGCCCTGCCCGGATTCGCGCTGGACACCGGCGCCGGGGTGCGCGGCTACGAGGGCGCGGCGGGCAATGTGCTGATCGACGGCCAGCGCCCGGCGACCAAGAGCGAGGGCGTCGATTCGGTGCTGCAGCGGATGCTGGCGACGCACGTGGCGCGCATCGACGTGATCCGCGGCGGGGCGCCCGGCATCGACATGCAGGGCAAGACCGTGATCGCCAACGTGATCACCAAGCAGGAGAACGGCGCCCGCGGCATCTTCCACTACGCCGACCAGCACTCCTCGGACGGCCGCCGCTGGGGCACGCTGCGCGTCGAGGGCTCCGGCAAGGTCGGGGCGCGCACCTGGGAAGGCGGCCTCACGGTCTCCGGCTTCACCGACGACGGCTACGGCGACGGAACGCTCACAGACACCAACGGCGACGGAACGCTGCGCCGGTCGGCGCACATCCACAGCCAGGGCTGGGGCACCCAGTCGACCTTGACCGGCGCCACCGAGGCGCCGCTGGCCGGCGGCAGCCTGCGGGTCAACGCCCGGGTCAGCGATCAGGTCTACGACTCCGCCGAGCTGGACAGCTTCCGCTTTCCCGACACCCACACCCAGCACGACCACCAGGACGACA